>Ga0207701_10002942_pt1 | contig 17556 bp, 11 predicted proteins | sample KBSSwiSSwithPhiX_FD_184294 | JGI IMG/M metagenome (GOLD analysis project Ga0207701, IMG submission 184294) | Switchgrass rhizosphere bulk soil microbial communities from Kellogg Biological Station, Michigan, USA, with PhiX - S5 (SPAdes) (version 2) | ecosystem: Environmental > Terrestrial >... | reverse complement strand
GCGCCGCGGTTACGAGGAAGCCGCTGATCAGCACCGCCAGCGGCTCGACGTCGAGCAGCAGCGGCACGAACACCGATGCCAGCGCGAGGCCGGCCGCACCGAGCGACCAGCGCAGCGCGCTGGGCTCACGCCACGCCGCGAGGCCGTCCCGAATCACGTCCTGCACCAGCACGCCGGCCATGAGCACCAGCGACACCGGCAGGATCAACGAAATCGTTGCGCCCGAGAGGCCGCTGGCCGCGAGCCGCTCGCCCGCGCTGGCGACGGTCAGCCGCCAGGCCGGGCCGACCAGCCACAGTAGAAAGGCCAGCAGCACGAGACGGATTCCGCGATCGATGGCCACACGATGCGGCGCACTGAAGAGGCGCACGAGCGCGGTGACGCGCGGGTGCTGGCCGTCGCGAAGCGCCGCGATCCCCCCGACGCACATCAGCCAGACGAGGAGGAGTCTGGCGATCTCCTCCGTCCACGGATACGGCTGGCGGACCACATGACGCGCAACGACCTGGAGCCCGACGACTGCCGCCTGCGCGACCATCAGGATGGCGACGGCCCACTCCAGCCCGCGATCGAACGCCGAGCGCGGAGCGGTGGCCCCGTGCGCCAGCTCGCTCACGCGCGGATCGTCTCCAGCCACGCCCCGACATCGAGCGCGCGCGCTTCGGCGGTCCACAGCCGTTCGGCCGGCTCACGGAAGAACCCGGCGTCGATGTCGCGGATCGACATGCCTCTGGTGATGAGCGCGGTCATGGCCGCGGCATCCTCTTGCGGTCCCATGGCCCGCTGATCGTGCGAGGCTTGGATCGCCGCCGCCTCGATGCGCTCGCGCATCCCGGCGGGCAGCCGGGCCAGACCGACGGTGGACGCGAACAGGCCGAGCACGCCAGCGATGTGGCGCGTCCGGGTCATGTGGCTGGCCACCTCGAAGAAGCGCTGCTGCAGCGTGGTGCTGGCGTCGTGCTCGTAGCCGTCGATCACGCCGGTCTGCAGTGAGGTGTAGACCTCGCCAAAGGCCATCGGCGTCGGGCTCGCGCCCATCAGCGCCATCGCTTTCACGTAGATCGGCGACTGGATGGTCCGCAGCTTCAGACCGGCCAGCTGCCTCGGGTCGGTGATGTCGCGCGTCCGCGTCACGACCTGTCGGAAGCCGAACGAATCGCCCCAGGCGAGCGGCCGCATGCGCACCGTCCGCTCGAGATAGTCGGCGGCCTCGCGGCCGACGCGCCCGTCCACGATCGCGTGCACGTGATCCCAGTCGCGCCACAGGAACGGAAAATCGAGGACCTGCAGGCGCGGCGCGACGCTGCCCCAGATCGCGGTCCCCGACACCATGAAGTCGACCAGCCCCTCCTGCACCTGCTGAACAACCTCGCGTTCCTGGCCCAGCGTGCCGCTCGGAAACACGCGCACGGTGACCGCACCGTCCGTCGCCGCTTCTGCGTGCTGCCGAAAGCGGTCCGCGAACACGTGCAGTGACGTCGTGCCCGAGGCCATCGAGTGCGACAGCCGGAGGATGATGCGTCCGCGGTCTGCGGCCGAGCGGCAGCCGGCCACGGCGGCGGCGCCGAGGCCAGTCAGAAACGCCCGGCGGCCGATGGACGGGATCACGAGGGGATTATGTACTCGGGACCGGGGACCCGGGACTCGGGACTCGGCGGTCCAGGCGTCAGGCTTCAGGCTTCAGGCTCCCGCCTTCAGGCTTCAGGCTTCAGACTTCAGGCGGCATTCGAACACAACGACATGAAAGGGGTGGCGAGCGCCGCGTTTTCTGCGCCGGCGTTGCAGCCCACTCTGGCCTGTAGCCTGGAGCCTGTAGCCCGTAGCCTTTGGCCTTCAGGCCCCTTTTGGGAACGGCTCGGAAGCTGGTAGCGTTATCGGCTTATGAAATCGCTACTGGATCTCACGGGACAAGCGGCACTCGTCAGCGGCGCGTCTTCGGGCATTGGTGCGGCGACGGCGATCATGCTGGCCGAGCTCGGCGCGCGCGTCGCCATCGGGTATCACCACAATCAATCGGGCGCCGAAGAGACGCGCGATCGGATCGTCGCGGCAGGCGGCACCGCCGTGGCCATCCTGGCCGACGTCAGCCATGCTGCCGGGGTCAAGTCCCTGGTCGATGACGCCACCGGTCAGCTGGGCCCGATCGACATCCTGGTCAACAACGCCGGCTCGCTGATCAAGCGGCTCACCCTGCATGAGATGACCGACGAGCATCTCGACGCGGTGTATGCGCTGAACGTGAAGAGCGCCGTGCTGGCGGCGCAGGCGGTGGCGCCGTCGATGATCGAGCGCAAACGCGGCGCGATCGTCAACGTTGTCTCGATTGCCGGGCACAACGGCGGCGGCCCGGGCGCCGGGGCGTATGCGTCGGCAAAAGCGGCACTGACCTGCTACACGAAGTCGATGGCCAAGGAGTTGGCCCCGCATGGCGTGCGCGTCAACGCCGTCGCGCCCGGGGTGATCGCCACGCCCTTCCACGACACCTTCTCCACCCCGGAGATGCTCAAGGCCTTCGTCTCAGCGATTCCGCTCGGGCGCCTCGGGACGCCCGAGGAATGCGCCAGCGTGATCGCGTTCCTCGTCTCGCCGGCGGCGTCGTACGTGCTCGGCGAAACGATCGACATCAATGGCGGGCAGTTGATGAGGTAATGCGGTATTCACCCGGTGCTACGGGTTCCACGGGTTCGCTGGGTGCCACCGGTGCGTGTTCAACGAGGTTCTCGGGTTCCAACAGGGTCGGGGGTCGACGGTTCCGAAGTTCTCGATCGGCACGTCGCACCACCAGGCGGCGAACCCGTAGAACCGTCGAACCCGTCGAACCAGCACCTGTCGAACCCCAGAACTCGTCGAACCCGCAGAACCGATCCTCAGATTTAAGACTGGCGAAGCGCCGCCAACGGATCGACCCCCATCGCCCGGCGCGCCGGCACATAGCAGGCGAGCGCCGCGATCGCCAGCAGCAGCGCGGCCGTCGCGGCGTAACTCACGGGATCGAACGGCGTCACCTCGTAGAGCAGTGACGAGATGAAGCGTCCGAGCGCCAGGGCGCCGACGATGCCGGTGGCGACGCCGACGAGCGCGAGGCGCATCCCTTCGCCGACCACCAGCCGGAGCACGTCCCCCTGCTGCGCCCCGATGGCCATGCGGACGCCGATTTCCTGGGTCCGCAGGCTGACGGTATAGGCGACCACGCCGTAGAGGCCGATCCCCGCGAGAAACAGCGCGATCACTGCGAATGCCGCCAGCAGCAGCATCGAGAACCGGCGCTGCGCCACCGAGTCGCTGACGACACTGGCGAGCGTGACCATCGAGTAGGCCGGCAGCGACGGATCCAGACTCCGGACGATCTGCCGGACCGCGCTGGACTGCTGCAGCGGATCGCCGTCCGTCCTGACCGAGACCCACATCGTGCTGAACGGATCCTGCTTGGCGTGAATGTAGACGGTCGGCTCCGGCGCGATCGCCAGGCCATAGGCACGGACATTCCCGACCACCCCGACGATCTGATAGAAGCCGTCGGTGCCGTTGCCGATGTCCACGCCGTGGCCGATCGGATCCTCACCCGGGAAGTAGCGTTGCGCGAACGCCTCGTCGATCAGCGCGACCATCGGCGCGCCGCTGGTGTCCTGGTCGGTGAACACGCGACCCCGCTTCAGCGGTATGTCGAGCGTGTGAAAGAAGCCGGCACTCACCGAGCGGTAGTTGGCGGAGAGACCCTCGCCCGGCTTCAGCGGCGGACGCCCCTGGATGGTGAACGACAGGACGTAGTCGCCGCGCATCGGCAGCGTCTGTACCAGGCCCACGCCATGTACCTGTGGCAGCGCGGCGAGCTTCTCCGTCAGGGCATCGTAGAAGGCGACGCGCTTGTAGGGTTCGCCGTACGATTTCGGCGGCAACGAGACGCGGAAGGCCAGCACTCCGTCAGGACGGAAGCCCGGGTCGACGCCGGTAATCCGGCTGAAGCTGCGCAGCAGCAGCACCGCACCGACCAGCAGGACGATCGAGAGCGCCACTTCCACCACCATCAGCACGTTGCGCAGCCAGCGGCCACTCGAGGTCGAGGACGAGCGTCCACCCTCCTTCAGCACCTCGCCGATGCCGGACCGCGACGCGTGCCAGGCCGGCACCAGCCCGAACAGCAGGCCCGTGACCAGCGTCGCGCCGAGCACGAACGCGAGCACGTTCCGATCGATCGAGACATCCTGCACGCGCGGAATGCTGCCGGCGCTGAGCACCTGAACGGGACCGATCGCGAGATAGGCCAGCAGCAGCCCGAGTCCGCCCCCCGCAATCGCAAGAACGAGACTTTCGGTCAGTAACTGCAGCACCAGACGTCGGCGGCCCGCGCCCAGCGCGCCGCGAATCGCCATCTCCTTCTCCCGTACCGACGCGCGCACCAGGAGGAGGTTCGCGACGTTGGCGCAGGCGATCAGGACGACCACGGCGACGGCGGCGAGCAGCGTGAGCAGAGCCGGCCGGATCTCCGAGACCATCATTTCTTTGAGCGGCACCACCGACGCCGATTCGTTGGCACTGGAGTCGGGATATTGAACCGCGAGGCGCTCGGCGATCGACTTCATCTCGGCCGAGGCCTGGGCGGGCGACACGCCGCCCTTGACTCGCGCGATGACACCAAGGAAGTGCCCGCCGCGGGTGGCGTTGGCGGGATTCAACCCGATCGGCCGCCACAGCTCCACGTCGCGCGACGGGAAGAAGAAGCCGGACGGCATCACGCCGACGATCGTGACGGGTTCACCGCTCAGCACGAGTGAGCGGCCGAGCACGGACGGATCGCCGCCGAAGCGTCGCTGCCACATGCCGTGGCTGATGACGATGACGTTGTTCTTCCCAGGCAGATCTTCAGCCTCGGTGAAGCCCCGGCCGAGCATGGGTGCGGTCTTCAGCAGATCGAACAGGTCCCACGAGACCAGCGCCGCGGGCACGCGCTCCGGGCCTTCGGCGGCATTAAATGTGGCGGTGCTGGCGTTGAAGGCCGCAACGTGTTCGAAGCTGGTGGCCTGCCGCCGCCAGTCCAAGAAGCTCGCCGGTGCGACCGAGAACCGCCCGTACTGCGGCACGATCTCGTTAATCCGGACCAGCGCGTCCGGCTCCGGATACGGCAGCGGCCGCAGCAGCACGCCGTTGACGACGCTGAAGATCGCGCTGGTGGCGCCGATGCCGAGCGCGAGCGTGAGGATGGCGGCAATCGAAAAGCCGGGCGACTTCACCAGCTGCCGCGTCGCGTAACGTACGTCCCTGAGCATGTCTGCGATCATGCCGAACCCTCCCCTTCTCCGGGCCACCCGCGCATCGAGCCGATCGGCCAGCCGTTCGATCGCCGGCCGGGCATGCGGACGATCCGCCAGCCAGACGTCCCGCGTCAGCTGATCCCAGTCGGCGACCTGCCGCGCCGCATGTGCGTCGGCTTCGGCGTCGGTCGCGCCGCGGGCTACCGCGTCCTGATGGAAGTCGTGGAGCTGTGCCGCCAGTTCCTTGACGATCCGGTCCTCGCGTATCGGCGTGAGCCCAGGCAGCCGGAGCCGCGATCGGACGAACGCCTCCCAGTCACGCATCGCTGCCGTCCAGCACCTGGTTGACGGCCAGGACGTAGGCCTGCCAGTTCTCACGCTGTTCGGCGAGGACCTTGCGGCCTTCCGGGGTGAGCCGATAGAAACACCGCTGCCGCTCGCCGGGCTTCTCGACCCAGCGGCCCTTGATCCAGCCGCGATTCTCGAGCCGCAGCAGCGTCGGGTACAGAGTGGGCAAGGCAAACGTCAGGCGTCCGTTCGAACGCGCCTCAATCAGCTTGCCGATTTCGTACCCGTGGCGGGCCCGCGACTCGACCAGCGACAGCACCAGCATCTCGGTGCTGCCCTTTTTCAACTCTGAGCTGAACATCGCGTGCGATGCCTCCCTATATGTAGCGTGCCGTAGTATAGGAACATCGCACGGGCCATGCAAGCCGGGAGGCGGCCAGCGTCGCCGGCAGGAATCCGGATCGCTCAGCGGTGGCTGAACCTTGACCCGGAACCTTGAACCTTACCGACCTACCAGCGGAAGCCGATCGCGACCCGAGCGCCGTGAGGATCCAATCGGAGCGTAACCCGCGACTGCGGCGCGCCACTCGCGCCAGGGGCGCCGACATAGAGCACCCGATGCCGATGGAAGAGGCCGTCGATGGCCGCTCCCACGCCCAGCCCGGCGCCGCCGAAGATGGCCCCGGCGAACCCGAAGATCGCGAACCGCTCATCGGCCGAGCACTGCTGCTGCACTTCGTACACTGAGCCGAAAAAGTCGCCGCCGCAGTCGGCCGTCGCCGTCGCCACCGCCGCGACGACCAAGCCTGCGGCCAGGCCGATCAGCATCCCGTTCTTGAGCGGATCGTCCTCGTAAATCTGCGCGATCTCCGGCTTCTGGAGCACGACGTCCTGGCCATCCTGATCCAGCACCACCGTCGCGACATCGAAGCGCCGGAGTGTGCCGGTGGTACGCGCGCCGTTGACCCCGACCACCGTCACCTCCGGGTGATCCAGTGGCAGGGTCGTCAGCTCCTGCGCTGCCGCCGGCGCCGTGCCGCCCGCCACGAGACCCATCATCAGCGCCGCGATCATCGACGTGCGGAACCGGTCGTGATTCATGCCCGCTCCTTGTCGTGTTCTGTGACTCGTGGAAAAGCGAAGCGAACGACACCGCCGGGGCAATCGCGCTTTGGGCACCGGTGCCTGAACAACCGTCCGAGCTCATCTGCGCGACAGCCTACTCCAAAGCGGCGGAAGCTCCCACAGTGAGCAGCGGCCGCGGGAGGACAAAAACAGGTCTCCCCGGGATACGATCAGCGGATGATCCCGTTCGGAAAGCGTCTCGCCTTGGCCTTCAGCGCGTGGTTCTCGATTCTCGGCAGCGGCGAGCTGCCAGACGATGTGCAGGCCGCCATGGTGCGGGCGCCCGAGCGGGTGGCCCCACCGGCGCCGGCGCCACCACCACCGCCGCCGGATCCGGGGCATCGCGCCACGCAGCTTCTCGCCCTCCTCCAGCGCGACGGACGGCTCGTGGACTTCCTCATGGAGGACCTGACCGCGTATGCCGACGCGCAGATCGGCGCCGCGGTGCGCGACGTGCACGCCGGATCGCGTCAGGCGATCGAACGCTACGTGACGCTGCGTCCGGTGATCGACGATGAAGAGGGCCGGCCGGTGCCGCTCGAAACCCCGATCGATGCGGCGCGCGTCAAGGTGGTCGGCAGTGGCGCCGCCACGCCGCAGCGCGGCGTTCTCCGTCATCGCGGCTGGGAAGCCGTCTCGCTCAACCTGCCGCCTCTCCCCCCCACCGGCCTCAGCATCGTCGCCCCCGCTGAAGTCGAAGTGGCCTGATCGTCGCCATGGCTACACCGTCACGGTTCGTCGTCGGGATCGATCTGGGTACGACCAACTCGGCTCTGGCCTGGGTGGACACCGCCTCGGAGGAGGCGGCGTCGATCCACCTGCAGGACATTCCCCAACTGGTGAATCCTGGTGAAACGGCGCCGCGCGCGTTGTTGCCGTCGTTCCTCTACATGCCGGGCGAGAGCGACTTCCCGGCGGGTAGCCTCGCGCTTCCATGGGATCCGTCACCAACACAGGTGATCGGCGACGTCGCCCGTCGACGCGGCGCCGAGAATCCCTTGCGGCTCGTGGCGAGCGCGAAATCCTGGCTGTCGCACAGTGGCGCGGATCGCCGCGCGCCGCTCCTGCCGTGGGGCGCGCCGCCGGAGATTCCGCACGTCTCGCCGGTCGACGCGTCGGCCGCTTACCTGAGACAGTTGGCGGCGGCGTTCGATCAGGAGGTTGCCGGGGGGAAGCGGACCCTCGCGCTCTCGCAGCAGGATGTGCTGCTTACCGTGCCCGCGTCATTCGACGAAGAGGCCCGCGAGCTGACCCTCGAGGCCGCGGCGGCCGCCGGGCTCAAGCACGTGACGCTGCTCGAGGAGCCGCAGGCCGCGTTCTACGCGTGGATCGACGGCCTGGGTGAAAGCTGGCGCCGGCGCGTCGCTGTCGGTGATCTCATCCTCGTATGCGACGTTGGCGGGGGCACGACCGACTTCAGCCTGATCACGGTCGCCGATCGCGACGGGGATCTCGCACTCGAGCGCATTGCCGTCGGCGAACACATCCTGCTCGGCGGCGACAACATGGACCTGGCGCTGGCACGGCTCCTCCAGCAGCGGCTCGAAGCCGCGGGCCACAAGGTCGACACGTGGCAGCTCCACGGCTTGTGGCATCAGTGCCGGCTGGCCAAGGAAGCGCTCCTCACCGATCCCTCGCAGCGCGAGCGGCCCGTCACGCTCCTCGGCCGCGGCTCGAAACTGATCGGCGGCTCGGTCACGACGACCCTGACCCTGGACGATGTGAATCAGGTGCTGGTGGACGGGTTCTTCCCGGCTGTGGCGAGCGGCGACATGCCGGCCCGGCAGCGTCGGGTCGGCCTGCAGGAGCTCGGGCTGCCGTACGCCGCGGACGCGGCCGTGACCCGCCACCTGGCCCGATTCCTCTCGCGCCAGACCACCGATGCGTCGGGTGCCCCGCCGATCCGGCGCGGCCCGAGCGGGCTCGCGTGCCCCACGCACGTCCTCTTCAACGGCGGCGTGATGAAAGCCGGCGCCCTTCGCGCCCGCGTCGTCGACGTGTTGAGCGGCTGGCTGGTGCAGGAAGGCTTCTCGGGACTGGATGCGCGTCACGTCCTCGATGCGCCGGATCTGGATCGAGCGGTCGCACGCGGCGCGGCCTATTACGGACTCGCGCGCCGGGGCCGCGGGATCCGCATCCGCAGCGGCGCGTCGCGGACGTACTACGTCGGCATCGAGAGCGCGATGCCCGCCGTCCCCGGGATGCCGGCGCCGCTCAAGGCGCTGTGCGTGGTGCCGTTCGGAATGGAGGAAGGGACCAGCGCGTCGATCGCGCCGCTCGAGTTCGCGTTGACCGTCGGCGACCCGGCGGAGTTCCGCTTCCTGAGCTCCACGGTGCGCAAAAGCGATCCGGTCGGCGCGATGATCGAAGACTTCGGCGACGACCTCGAAGAGCTGAGCGCGCTCGACGTGACCCTGCAAATGGACGGACGTGAGGGAGCGACGGTCCCGGTCACGCTCGAGAGCCGCATGACGGAAGTGGGCACCATCGAACTGTGGTGTGTGGCCCGCGACGGCCAGCACCGCTGGAAGCTCGAATTGAGCATCCGTGAGTCCGACCACGACTGACCCGCGGGCCCGCCGGCTCGCCGGGATCGATCTCGGAACCACTAACTCGGCGCTCGCGTGGACCGACGACCGCGGCGCGATCCGCATCTTCGACGTGCCGCAGCTTTCCGCCCCCGGCGAGATCGTGCGGCTGCCGACGCTGCCGTCGTTCCTCTACTTGCCGACTGACGCCGACCAGCAGGCCGCCACCGTCGCGCTCCCTTGGCGCCCGCACCCCGACGTCGTCGTTGGCATCTTCGCGCGCGACCAGGGCTCACTGGTCCCGGCCCGCCAGATCGCATCCGCGAAATCCTGGCTCGCCAACCCTGCGGTCGATCGCACCGCGAGGCTCCTTCCCTGGGGCATGGAGGACGGCCCCCGCCTGTCGCCGGTCGAGGCGTCCTCTCGCATCCTGGCGCACCTGCGCGAAGCGTGGAATCAGGAAGGGCCGCGCGACGGCGCGGCGGGTTCACCGCCGCTGGAGACGCTGCCGATCGTGCTGACCGTGCCGGCGTCCTTCGACGAGGAGGCGCGCGAGCTCACGTTGCAAGCGGCGCAGGATGCGGGGCTGACGCAGATCACGCTGATCGAAGAACCGATCGCCGCGCTCTACGCCTGGATCGCCGCCCATCGTCGGCAGCTTGCGGAGCAGCTGCCGGACGGCGCGCTCGTGCTGGTGTGTGACGTCGGCGGCGGCACCACCGACTTCAGCCTGATGCGCGCCTCCAGCGCGGGAGAGGATTTGCAGTTCGAGCGGGTGGCGATCGGCGAGCACCTGCTCCTCGGCGGCGACAACCTTGACCTCGCGCTGGCGACCCTGGTCGAGAAGAAGCTGACCGACGTCGGCGCGCCGAAGCTCTCGTTGACCCAGCGGCTGGCCTTGCGGCGCAAGTGCAGTGCGGCGAAGGAATCGCTGCTCGCGGCCGGGGGCGTCGACCGTGTACCCATCACGCTGCTTGGCAGCGGCCGCGGCGTGATCGGCGGCGGGATGACATCGGAGCTGACCCGCGCGGACGCGACGACCGCGCTGCTCGACGGGTTCCTGCCCATGGTCGAGAAGACCGACGTGCCGGCCCGCGAGCACCGGCTCGGACTCCGGGAGTTGGGCCTGCCCTACGAGCCCGAACCCGGCATCACGCGGCATCTCGCGGCGTTCCTGGCGCGCGCCACTCGCGACGAGGCCGCGCCGGGCACCCTGGCTGTGCCTACAGCCGTGCTCTTCAACGGCGGGTTCTTCACGCCGTCGCTGGCGCGGACGCGCGTGCTCGATGTCCTCGAGTCCTGGTTCGGCAGGCGGCCGGCGGTGCTCGACAACGAACGGCCCGAAGCGGCCGTCGCGATGGGCGCGGCATATTACGCGCGGCTTCGCGCCAACCCCGAGGCCGCGAAGCGCCTGTTCATACGGGCCGGGAGTGCCCGCGCCTACTACGTCGCGCTGCACACCGGAACCGCGGCGCCGAGCGCGATCTGTGTCATGCCTCGCGGCACGGACGAAGGCACGACGCTCGTGCTCGACCGCACCTTCGACGTCACAACCAATCAGCCGATCGCCTTCACCCTATACAGCTCGACCCAGCGGCACGATGCCCTGAACGAGATCGTCTCGCTGACCGAGCGCGACGAGTTCCATCGTCATGCGCCGCTCGTCACAGTGCTGCGATACGGGCAGCGCTCGCGACGGGTCAGCTTGAGCGTGAGCCTGCGGATCGTGTTCACGGAGACTGGCACGCTGGAGCTCTGGTGCGAGTCACGGAGCAGCGACCATCGGTGGCGGCTCGCCTTCAACCTGCGCGCGGCGGAAGCGGATCCGCTGGAGGTCAGCGAGGCCAGCAAGGATGCCGCGAACGAAGGGGATGCAGCCGTCGTTCCCGCCGAAGCCATCGACGAGGCAGTCCGTTCGATCGACCGCGTTTTCAAGAGTGACGCGATACCGCAGGGAACCCCCGAGTCGCTGACCGCGGATCTCGAAGCGGCGCTTGGATTCGGGAAGCAGGCGTGGCCGCTGGGGACGCTCCGGCGGCTCGCGGACGCGCTGCTGGCGGTAGCGACGGGCCGTACGCGAAGTGCCGCCCACGAAGTGCGGTGGCTGAACCTCACCGGCTTCTGCGTACGCCCCGGTTTTGGCGCCGCGGCCGACGCGTGGCGCATCTCGGAGCTCCGTGCGGTGTATGCCGCGGGCCTGGCCTTCCCGAAGGACGTCCAGTGCCAGGTCGAATGGCTGGTGTTATGGCAGCGCGTCGGTGCCGGCTTCACGGCCGGACATCAGCGTGAGCTGGCGCAGCGCGTCGGCGGCCAGCTTGGCGTCGGGCAGAAGAAAGCACCCCGCGTAAACCCGCAACTCGAGCGAGAGGGGTGGCGGCTGCTCGCCAGCCTCGAGCGGCTCGATGCCGGACAGCGGGTCAAGCTCGGGGACGAGCTGCTGACCCACCTTCGCCGCGATCCGCGCAATCGCTCGTGGCTGGCGGCGATCGGACGCTTCGGCGCCCGCGCGCCGTTCTACGGTCCTCTGAGTTCGACCGTGCCTGCGGCGGTGGCGGAGCGCTGGATCGATCGGCTGCTGTCCAAAGGGCTGACCGCCGACACTGCGGCGGCAGTCGTGCAGATCGGCGCGCGAACCAACGACCCGGCCCGCGACATCTCCGATGAGGCGCGTGCTCGCGTGTTGTCGATGGCGGGTGCCGCGGGTCTGCCGACGGAAATGGTCGCGCCGCTGACGGACGTCATCCCGCCGCGGCCGCTCGACTTCGCCCAGGCGTTCGGCGAGGCGTTGCCGGAGGGACTGCGGTTACGGACGACGGACGACGGGAACACGGAGTCGGTTCGATAGGTTCGACAGGTTCGGTGGTTCGATAGGTTGGGTTCTGGGGTTCGATAGGTTCGACAGGTTCACGGGCTCACGGACCGAGGTCCGTCGAAGTCGCCACCGAGCTGTCGGACGTCTCGACGCGAGGTGTGCTGGTGCTCCTGTGCGGCGTAGCCGCAGAACCCGGCGAGGCTGAGCAGGAACAGCAGCGCGGTCGTGGACGGGGCGAAGTACCAGGCGTTCGAGTCGAACGTCCATGGGGTCTCGGAGATCACGAAGCTGGCGAGGAACGCCGCGCTGGTCGCCAGCAGTCCGATTCGCGTCGCGACGCTGGCGAGGACTGCAAAGACCGTGAGCGCGACAGTGAAGTTGATCCACGGGTGGCCAGGGGCGCCGATGTAGAGATCGCGCGCTTCGATGAACGTGAACGCGATCACCGCGAGCACGAACACGAGCGGCGTCCGCCCGAACAGCCGCTTCAATCCGACGATCGCGAAGATGCACCACATCGCCGAGAAGACCGCCTGGAACCCGACCAGCGAAAACAGGAAACCAACCACGTAGCGCGCGCCCTCGAAGTAGCGGGTGTTGCCGAAGGACACGGCGGGGACGTGCACGCCCGCGAGCTGCTGCATCGGCTCGCGAAGATCGATCACGACCTGCATGGTAGCCCCGGCGGCCAACCCGATCAGGATGTCGCGGGCAACCCGCGCGTCGAGCACGCGGCCCTGCAGCAGCCGGGTCCAGCCGAGCAGACCATCGGGCCAATACCGGCGGACCGCCGGTTCGACCGCGAGATACATCACGAACAGCAGCCCGGCAGCGAACAGCGACTCGCCGATCGACGCGAAGAAGCGGGTCACTTCGAGGGTCGGGTTGCCGACGTGCGGATCGTTGAACGCCCAGGCGAGCAGCTGCCCGGCCAGTGCCACCGCGGCCAGCCGCCAGGCGCCGGTCCAGTCGCCACGGCCGGCGCGGACGTTCAACCGGGACACGAACAACGCGGAGGCGATCAGGAACACCGTCGCGATCACCGCCAGGGCATTCAGGAGTCGCGCGCCGCGCCCGACCGGCGCCTCCTCCATGCGATCCGGACGCGTCCATGGCGCGACGACCTGAAAGTAGATCGGACGCCCATTCCAGGCCGCCGCCTCGACCCGAACCGGCTGCGACAGTCCCGGCATCGCCCCTTCCCACGCCCGCCGCACGTCGGACTGCCCGGGCGGCAGCCACTCCGGCGCCACCTCGTGGAACGTGGATTGATCCAGGGCCGCGAGCGCGAAGAGCGCGCTCCAGTCAGGAGTCGCCGAGCCGCCCCCCGTACCCTTTTGCGGTGGAACGACGTGCAGCGTGAGCAGACGCCCTTGCGCGTCGAGCACGACCTGCGTCATTCCGGACACGACGAACGGCGGGTCGTCCATCGACACGGGGGACACCGGATTCAGCGGCGCGAGCACGCGCGGGCTCGTCCGATGTGCAAAGCGCAGCACGCCGGGGCGGCCCGTGAAGACGTCGCCCCCGGCCCAGATCTCGGGATGCGCGTTCGAATACGCGAGGAGATCGTCGTCGAGCGTGAACTCCGACCAATGATTCCCGGCGCGGGATGGCTGACCGACCTTCTCCAGCACCTGCTGCGCGCGATCGAGCAACACCTCGGGCGGCTTGTCCAGGCCGGCGCGGCTCAGCGTGCGGCGCTGGACGGACACGACTGCCGAGACGATCAGCAGCGCGATCACGCCGAGCGTGCCGGCAATCGCATAGGGCGTCGCGACCCGGCGCTGCTCCCCGGCCGCCGCGACCATTTCGGGCGAGGGCGTTTCACCAGCGGCCAGGGCCGCCGCCAGCGGATCGCCCCCCGGCAGGCCCGCGGCGACCGCGAGTGCCGAGGCCGGACGCAACTCCGGCTCGCGCGCCAGCGTTCGCAGAATCGTTTTCTCGATCGCCGGATCCAGATCCCTGACGAGCGACGTCGGCGTGGTCAGCTGTGATTCGCTCTGCTGACGGACGAGGTCGGCGATCGACTGGGCGATGAAGGCGCGTCGTCCGGTGAAGAGCTCGTAGAACACCAGCCCCAGCGCGTAGATGTCGCTCTGGACCGAGGCGTCCTTGCCAGCCAGCAACTCCGGCGCCATGTAGGCCGGCGTGCCGGCGCGCGACTGCCCTGCGGCGCCGGCGACCGCCGCCAGGCCGAAGTCGGTGATCCGGACCTTGCCCTCGCCGTCGATCATCACGTTGGCCGGCTTCAGGTCGCGGTGCAGGATGCCGCGTTCGTGCGCGGCCGCCAGGCCGGCACACATCTGACGCGCGAGGTCGAGCGCCTTGTCTTCCGGCAGCCGGCCGATCCGCCGTAGCAGGGACGACAGATCTTCCCCGTCCACGTACTCCATCGTCAGGAACGGCAGCCCGTCGACCTCGCCGACGTCGTACATACGGCACACGTTCTTGTGCGCCACCTGCCGCGCCAGCCGGACCTCCGAGTGGAACTGCGCCAGGCGTACCGGATCCGCTTCGAGCGACGCCGGCAGGAACTTGAGCGCGACCGGCTGACCGAGGGTCAGGTCGTCGGCGCGATAGACCTCGCCCATCCCACCCTGCCCTTTGCGCTCGATGATGCGATAGCGTCCCGCGAGGAGGGTGCCCGGCTCGAAGCGCCCGTGGACGCCGTCAGACGAAGACGCCAACCACGAGGGCGCGGGGGACGGTGAGGCGACCGGCGTGCGTGCATGCTGCACGCGCGTGGCGCCCGGCGCCATGCTGACCGTCAGGTCGGGATCAATCGTCGCGGTTCCCGGCGCGAGATCGAGCGAAGCGCCACATCCCCCGCAATAGCGGGCGTCGTCCGAGGCCGGCGCGGAGCAGGAGGGACAGAGCCGCACGCGCCGATTCTACGCCCTCGCGGCGCATGCAGTTGTGCGGGCTCGGGCTCGGTGGCATACTCCGCGCGCACCCTGACCCGGCAGCCCGGCCGCACCGTTGCCGCGCCCGCTGTGCGGCGCGGCACCTGCCGCGTGCGGTCCCGTGAGAGCAGACATGCAGATCATCAATCCCGCCAAGGTCTACCCGGTCGTGATCATCGGCAGCGGCGCCTCGGGCGGCATGGCGGCCTGGAACCTCACTCGTCAGGGCATCGACGTCGTCGTGCTCGATGCCGGGCAGAAATTCGATCGCAGCCGCTACTGGACGCATGTGCGCCCCTGGGAGGCGCGCGAGCGGCGGGCGCGCGGCGAGGCGCCGCCGGAATTCTTCCTCGACACGCGGGAGCAGCCCTACTTCACACCGCCCGAGCGGCAGTTCGATCTGACCCGCGTGTGGGGCCACGGCGGCAAGACGAACGTCTGGGGCCGTGTCAGTCTCAGGCTCTCGGACCTCGACTTCAAGGGAGCGGAAACCGACGGCTGGGAGATTCCGTGGCCGATCGCCTACAAGGACATCGCCCCGTACTACGATCAGGTCGAACAGCTGATCGGCGTCTGCGGCGGGACCGACGATTCGGATTCTCTGCCCGGCAGTAAATTCCTTCAGCCGCCGCCGGCGCCGCGCTGCGGTGAGCGGCTGCTGCAGAAGGCCGCGGGCAAGGTCGGGATCCCGATCGTCGCCGGGCGGCGCGCGAACATGATGCGCGTCACGCGCAATTTCCCGCCGTGCCACTTCTGCGGCAACTGCGGGTCAGGCTGCGATACGGCTTCGTTCTTCAACTCCGCGGATCACCTCCTGCCGTTCGCGCTGGAGACGGGCCACCTCGAGATCCGCTCCAATGCGGTCGCCGCAAGGGTGCTGGTCGACGACAAAGGGCTCGCCAAGGGCGTGCAGTACTTCGATCGGGTCAGTGGTGCGGAGCGGCAGGTGCTCGGCAAGGTGGTGATCGTCGGCGCGAGCACTGTCGACTCAACACGGATCCTGTTGAACTCGACCTCGGACAAGTACCCGAACGGGCTCGGCAACGGCTCTGACGTCATCGGCCGGTACTTGTGCGAGCAGATCCGATTCCATGCCCGCGGCATCCTCCCCGAGCTCGTCGGCACCAAGACCCGCAACGACCGGGGCATCGGCGGCGAGCACGTCTACATGCCTCGCTTCAATCATCGGCCCGGCCGCAAGCGCGACTACTTGCGGGGGTTCGGCGCGCAGTTCTGGAACACCGGGGCCAGCGCCGGTGGCGCGCACGGCGGCAGCGAGCTGATCCCGGGGTTCGGCGCCTCGCTGAAGACCGAGATCAAGCGGCGCCATCCCGCATGGTTCGAGATTCACCCGTACGGCGAGGTCCTGCCCTACGCGCACAACCGCATCACCGTCGACCCGAAGCGCAAGGACAAGTACGGCGTGCCGCTCCCGGCGATCGACTACCAGATCGGCGACAACGAGCGGAAGATGACCGAGCACATGAACGACACCGTCGAGGAGATCGTCAAGGCAGCCGGCGGCGAGCTGATCGGCTACACGCGCGGCGATCTCGATCGCAACGGCTCGGCGATCCACGAGCACGGCACGTGCCGGATGGGCGCGGACCCCAAGCGCTCCGCGTTGAACGCGTTCAACCAGATGCACGAAGTCAAGAACGTGTTCGTCGTCGACGGCTCCGCGTTCCCGAACGCCACCGAGAAGAACCCCACGCTGACCATCCTGGCCCTGTCGTGGCGTGCCACCGATTACCTCGGTGAGCAGATCAAGCGGGGAGATCTCTGATGGACGCCAACCTCCGACCCACCGGCATCGATCGCCGCACCGCGCTGCGACGCCTGACGTCCACCGGGGTCGCGCTCGCCGCCTCCGCGAGCTGGGTCGACGCCCTGGCCGCGCTCGCGCGGCAGCAGGCGCCACACGCGCACGCCACCATCGCCGCGGCCGCGCAGACCGCGACAGGCTGGAAGGCGAAGGTCCTCAACGCCCACCAACTGCGAACCGTCGGTATTCTCAGCGAGCTGATCATCCCGAAGACCGACACACCGGGCGCCATGGACGTCCACGTCGATCGCTTCATCGACACCGTCCTCGCCGAGGCGAAGCCCGCCGAGCGCGACCCGTTCGTCACCGGCCTGGCGTGGATGGACGCTCGCGCTGGTGTGCTCTACAAGACGGACGTCGCGTCCGCCACGCCCGCGCAGCAGATCGAGCTCCTCACGCGCCTCAGCGCGGCCGCCAGCCAGGAGGCGAAGCCAGGTGTCGACTTCTTCACTGCCATCAAGACGATGACGATCACCGGGTATTACACGACCCAGATCGGCCTCGAGCGGGAGCTCGGTGATGACGGAGTCCTGGCGCAAGCGAGCTTCGAGGGTTGTACGCATCCTGAGCACATTGGGTAACGCGTGCTCAGGATGCTCATGGCCTCTCATAGGAGGCTACAGGCTTAAGGCTACGGGCTACAGGCCTGCATGGCTTGCGGCTCCCGGCCGACACTCGAGCGCCGAACACTGAACCGCTGAACCCAACCTCATGAACCTTCATGAACCCCATGAACCCATGAACCGATAGAATGGGGTTTTCCAGAGGTCTCCGCGAATGTCCACCTCCTCCGTGACCCCAGTTCCCGAGGCGCCCGTGTCCG
>Ga0207701_10002940_pt1 | contig 17564 bp, 16 predicted proteins | sample KBSSwiSSwithPhiX_FD_184294 | JGI IMG/M metagenome (GOLD analysis project Ga0207701, IMG submission 184294) | Switchgrass rhizosphere bulk soil microbial communities from Kellogg Biological Station, Michigan, USA, with PhiX - S5 (SPAdes) (version 2) | ecosystem: Environmental > Terrestrial >... | reverse complement strand
CTCCCGTGCTCGATGGCGTCGCTGACGACCTTCGTAGCGGCAGCCTCGGCCTGGGCCGCGCGCTCGCGAGCCTCGGCTTCGCGGAAGACGCGCTCGCGGTTGCCCTCGGCCTCGAGAATCTGCGACTGCTTCTGGCCTTCGGCACGAAGGATTTCAGACTGGCGCTGGCCCTCTGCTTCAAGGATCACCGCGCGCTTCTCGCGCTCGGCCTTCATCTGCCGCGCCATGGCCTCGACGATGTTGCTCGGCGGCCGAATGTCCCTGACCTCAACGCGCGTGATCTTCACGCCCCACGGCTCGGTCGCCTGGTCGACTACCGAAAGGAGCCTCGCGTTGATCTCGTCGCGCCTCGACAATGTCTCGTCGAGGTCCATCGAGCCCATGACCGTACGGAGGTTGGTCGTCGAAAGCGCCATGAGCGCCATGTAAAGATCGCTGACCTCATAGGCCGCCTTGGCTGCATCCAGCACCTGGAAGAAGACGACACCGTCGACCGCGATCATCGCATTATCCTTGGTGATGATCTCCTGGCCCGGGATGTCGAGCACCTGCTCCATCATGTTTACGCGGCGGCCGACGCGATAGAAGAAGGGCGGCACGAAATTGAATCCCGGCTCGGCGACCCGCGTGAAACGTCCGAAATGCTCGATCGTAAAGCGATAGCCCTGGCGAACGATCTTGACGCTCATCATCACGAACAGCAGCGCGAGCACCGCAACGGCGGTCATCAAATAGGTCAGCATGTTTGTCCCCGCATGAGTCCGGGGCCATGATGCGTCCTGACACACAGGAACGGAAGGAAAATCGAGGTGGTGAGCACGCTTGACGGGGTTCGGTCGGTGTTGTTCCTCCCAGCGTCGAACCCGCGTGCGATCGGCCATGCACGCGAATCGGCGGCGGACCTGGTGGTCCTCGACCTCGAAGATGCGGTGAAGGCAGCGGACAAGGACTCGGCCCGCGCTGCGGCAGTTGAGGCGATCGCTGGAGGTTGGCCGATGCCGGTCGCGATCCGGATCAATGCGAGCCGCCCGGACACAGGCCTGGAACGCATGCCTCCGGTCGAGCCGTCCGCGGCGGATTGCGCGGCGGTGGGGCAGTCCGATGCGGATTTCGTCGTCGTTCCAAAGGTGGAGTCGACGGGCATTGCCGATGAAGTGGCCGCCGCGACGGGCAAGCCGGTCCTCGCCATGATTGAGACTCCGTACGCCGTGATGCACCTGCGCGAGATCATCGCTGCGGAGAGGCTCGCCGGCCTGATTGCCGGGACGAACGACCTGGCGGCTGGTCTTCGCCTCCCCGGACCAGAACGCAGGTCGGCGATGTCCATGGCCCTCCAGTCGATCGTCTGCGCCGCGCGAATCCGCGGAATTCCAGCCTGGGACGGCGTGTTCAATGACCTGGAGGATATGATTGGGTTCGAGGCGGAATGTGCTCAGGGTCACCGCCTCGGCTTCGATGGGAAGAGCCTGATCCACCCGAAGCAGATCGAATTTTGCAACCGCGCATTCTCGCCAAGCGCAGAGGAGATCGAGCGAGCGCGGCGGCTTGTCGAGGCGTTCGGCGGAGGCGCCGAGCGCTTTGAAGGCCAAATGATCGAGGCGATGCATGTGGAGACTGCGCGGCGGCTCCTGGGCCGAGCGTGAGCGGTTTCGTCAATGGTGCACTGCGGTTGCTCGTCACCGTCGCCCATTCCGCCCGAAAGCTTTTCTGGTTCGTTCGGCGACCGAAGACCTATGGCGCGCATGCGATCGCACTGACGCCCGAAGGCAGGATTATCCTCGTGAGGCTGCGTTATGCTCCCGGCTGGCGGGTACCGGGCGGCGGAAGGCGTGCCGATGAGGTGCCAATGGACGCTGCTCTTCGCGAGCTTCGCGAGGAAATCGGAATGACTGCGCACAGCGAAGTTAAGCTCGCTTGCGATTTCGAGGAATCCATAGATTTCAAACGCGATACGGCGTCGCTCGTTGTCGTACGCGATGTGCGTTACGCGCCGCGCTGGAGTTGGGAGGTTGAGCAGGTCCGCGAATTTCCGCTCGATTCCTTACCGCCGGACATTTCTCCAACGAGCGCGCTCTGGATCGAGAAGGTCCGACCGTCGCTCTAGCTGCTGGGCCGCGAGTCTTGGCGAATCGCCCTTCCTCTGTCATGGGCCGATATGGCCGACCTGAATCCCTATCCCGACATTCCCCTTGGGCTGACGTTCGACGACGTCCTCCTTCAGCCGCTCGAATCCTCCGTCCTTCCGAGCCAGGCTGAAACCAAGACCCAACTCACCCGCGAAATCCCGCTCAACATCCCCATCCTGTCCTCGGCGATGGACACCGTCACCGAGGCCGACATGGCGATCGCTTTGGCGCAGCTGGGCGGAATCGGCGTCCTTCATCGTAACCTGTCCGTGGAAGAGCAGGCGGCAGCCGTTCGTGCCGTGAAGCGCTTCGAAAGCGGGATGGTGGTCAACCCGATCACGATGCGGCCGGAACAGACGCTTGCGGATGCGCTCGAACTGATGAAGGCCAACCGGATCAGCGGCATTCCGGTGGTCGAGAAATCCGGTAAGCTCGTCGGAATTGTCACCAATCGTGACGTCCGCTTCGCCGAAAATCCCAGGCAGCCCGTCTCAGAGCTGATGACAAAGGAGAATCTGGCGACGGTAGCCCTCGGCACCAGCCAGGAGGAGGCGCGTCGGATTCTTCACCAGCGGCGGATCGAAAAGCTTCTCGTCGTCGACGAAGCCAATCGTTGCGTGGGGCTGATTACCGTGAAGGACATCGAGAAGGCGGTTGCCGCGCCTTTCGCGACGAAAGATGCGGAAGGGCGCCTTCGGGTCGCCGCCGCCACCACGGTCGGCGACAAGGGGTTCGAGCGGTCTCAGGCGTTGATCGAGGCCGGCTGCGACTGCATCGTCATCGACACTGCGCACGGCCACAACGTCGACGTGGGCCGCGCCGTGGAGCGCGTGAAGACGCTTTCGAACTCGGTGCAGGTCATCGCCGGCAACGTCGCCACCGCCGAAGCGACCCAGGCGCTGATCGACGCCGGCGCGGACGCAATCAAGGTCGGGATCGGCCCCGGTTCAATCTGCACGACGCGAATTGTCGCAGGCGTCGGAGTCCCGCAACTTACTGCAGTCATGGCGGCATCGTCGGCCGCGGCCAAAGGGCGCGTTCCGGTGATCGCCGACGGCGGAATCCGAACGAGCGGCGACATCGCCAAGGCCCTCGCCGCGGGCGCGTCCGCTGTCATGATCGGATCGCTTCTCGCCGGAACCGAAGAGGCTCCAGGCGAGACGTTCCTCTACCAGGGCCGCGCCTACAAATCCTACCGAGGCATGGGCTCGGTCGGTGCGATGGCTCGCGGATCCGCCGACCGCTATTTCCAGCAGGACATCCAGGACCATCTCAAGCTGGTCCCGGAGGGGATCGAAGGGCAAGTCCCTTACAAGGGAGCCGTCCGCGAAATCATCCACCAGCTCGTCGGCGGAGTGAAGGCGGCGATGGGTTACACAGGGTCGAAGACGATCACCGATCTCCAGAGCCGCGCGAAGTTCGTCCGGATTACCAATGCCGGCCTTTCCGAAAGCCATGTCCATGACGTGGCAATCACGCGCGAGGCGCCGAACTATCCGACGCGCTAGGCAATGACTCCCGCTGCGCGCCTGCAGGCGGCGATCGAGGTCCTCGATTTGGTCATCCAGTCCGCTCGGGAAGACGGACCGCCCGCCGACGCCATTGTCACGCGCTATTTCAAGACGCGCCGCTATGCGGGTTCGAAGGATCGGCGCGCGGTACGCGAACTGGTATTCCGCGCGATCCGGCGAACCGCCGAAAGACCGGAGAGCGGACGCGCCGCCGTCATCGGGCTGGCGAACTCCGATGCTGAGCTTTTAGAGCTATTCGGCCAGCCCCGCGGGCCGGAGCCGCTCGTTGATGGCGAGCCGGCAAGTGACGCTGGAACGATCCCCGACTGGCTGATCCCTGACCTGTCGCAGTTGGTCCGGCCGGATGAATGGCCCGCGCTTCTGGAACGGGCCCCGCTCGACCTTCGCGTAAACATCGCGCGGACGACGCGAGAAGCGTTGCTCGATGTTTTCGATGGCGCAGCGCCGACGCCGCTCAGTCCCTGGGGGGTCCGCCTTGCGCCTGACAGCCGTATCGACGATTCCGACGCATATCGCGAAGGGCTGGTCGAGGTTCAGGACGAAGGCAGCCAGTTGATCGCGCTCGCCTGCGACCCCCAGCCCGGCCGGAAGATTCTCGACCTGTGCGCCGGAGCGGGCGGAAAATCACTGGCCCTGGCTGCGGCTGCTCCCGACGCGACGATCCTCGCAACGGATTCGAACCGCGCACGACTGTCGAAGCTTGGCCCAAGGGCGGAGCGCGCTGGCGCAGCGATCGAAACCCGGCTCCTCAATCCGCCGCGCGAGCTGGAAGAGCTGGATGGATTGCGATCCGCCGCCGATGTCGTCCTCGTCGATGCGCCCTGCTCTGGAAGTGGGACATGGCGCCGCAATCCGGAGGCACGGTGGCGGCTGACCCCGGAGAGGCTGGATCGCCTCGTCGCGGCGCAGGAGCGCCTCCTCGGGATCGCTGCCGAGCTCGTCCGGCCCGGCGGAGCGATTGTTTATGCGGTCTGCTCGCTGCTTCGCCGCGAAGGCGCTGGCCAGGCCGAGAGCTTCTTAGGGTCCCGTTCAGATTGGACAATGCAGGATATTCTCACCTTTGCCGGGCGTGCTGACGGCGGCGGGCGGCTTGTCACTCCCGCCCACGACGGGACGGACGGCTTTTTCATCGCGCGGCTTTTGAAGCCATGCTAGGAGCCGGGCGATCGATGGAGAAAATAATGCGAGTTTCGCTTCGTTTTCTGGTGCTTGGCGCCGTTGCGACCGCTGTTGCCAGCCCGGTTATCGGCCAGCGCCCCGACAACCAGATCCTGCCTCGCTCACTCGAGCTGCAGCAGCAGGCAGAACAACAACTCGTGGCCGGCAAGCTGATGGAAGCCGGCGACCTGCTGGAGAGCGCGGTCGCGGTCGACCCGCGCAATCGCGGCGCCTTTGTCGATCTCGCGCGCGTCGCCAAGCAGCAGAAGCTGTTCGGGAAGGCGATCCGTCTCACCAACGAAGCGCTACAGCTCGAGCCCAACGATCTCGACGCAATCGAAGTCCAGGGCGAAGCAATGGTCGAGCTTGGCGCAGTTCCGCGGGCCAAGGAAAATCTCGCCAAGCTTCAGAAGCTCTGTTCGGCGAACTGCAAGCAGGTGGCGCAGCTTTCGAGCGCAATCTCGCGCGGCCCGACCGTCGCTGCAGTGAACACGCCGCAAACCCCCAAGAGGGACTAAGCAAGCCTCCTGGCGAGGGCGACGAAGTCCTCGACGCCTAGCGTTTCAGCCCGTCGCCGCTCATCGATTCCCAGTTCCCTGAGGACGTCCAGCGCGCCGGGCATCGCCTTGAGCGTCGACCTCAGCATCTTGCGCCTCTGGCCGAAGGCCGCTTCGGTCAGCTTCTCTATGACCTTCGGCTGTACGCCTTCCGGTCCGGCGGCGGGTTCAATGTGGACGACAGCGGATGCCACCTTCGGTGGCGGCACGAAGGACGATCTGTTGACCTGCATCGCGATCCTTGGTGCAGATCGCCATTGGGCGAGGATCGACAATCGGCCGTAAGCATCGCTGCCCGCAGCGGCGACGATCCGCTCCGCGACCTCCTTTTGAAACATCAGCGTCAATGACTTCCACCATGGCGGCCAATCGACGGTCAGCCAGCGCAACAGGAGAGCGGTTCCGACATTGTATGGAAGGTTGGAGACGACCCTTGCGCCGTCGCCGACAAGATCGCGCTCATCCATTTTCAGCGCGTCGCCCTGGACGATCGTCAGCCGGCCTGGATATTCCTCCGCAAGTTCGCCCAGCGCGGGCAGGAATCGCCGGTCCCGTTCGACTGCGACGACCCTGGCGCCTCTGTCGAGAAGCGCCCGCGTCAGGCCGCCAGGGCCCGGGCCGACCTCGTAGACGGTCGCGCCGTCAATCTCGCCCGGAATTGCGGCAATCCGCGCGAGGAGCTGACGGTCGAGAATGAAGTTCTGGCCGAGGGCCTTGCTCGCCTGCAGCCCATGGCGGGCGATTACGTCGCGAAGCGGCTCCGGCGCTTCCGTCACGCGCCGGCTGAGCGATTTGCAGCGCACTCCGCCGCCAGCCTTAGCGCCGCGGCCATCGGTCGCGGGTCCGCGAGATCCTGGCCGGCGATGTCGAAGGCGGTGCCGTGATCGGGCGCGGTTCGGACGATCGGGAGTCCAAGAGTGATGTTCACCGCCTCCGCGAAATGGAGCGCTTTGACCGGGATGAGCGCCTGGTCGTGATACATGCAAAGCGCCGCATCGAAGCGCGCTCTCGCGGTTTCGTGAAACAGGGTGTCGGCCGGATGGGGGCCGGTTACGCGCCAGCCCTCTGCTCGAAGTGCTGCGATCGCAGGCTGGATGACCTCAATTTCCGCATGGCCCAGGAGCCCGCCCTCACCGGCGTGCGGGTTTAGGCCTGTGATCGCGAGCCTCGGCTCGGCGATCCCGAAATTGCGCTGGAGTCCGCGAAGCGTCGTGCGCGCGCGTGATTCAATGAGCGCGGATGTGAGTTCGTCGGGAACGTTGCGAAGCGGGATATGCGTCGTCAGCGGGACTGTGCGGAGCGTGGGACCGGCCAGCATCATCGCCACATTCGCCGCAGCGATTCCGCATCTTTCGGCCACGAATTCCGTCTGGCCGGGGTGCCGGAAGCCGATCGAATAGAGCTGTTCCTTGGATACCGGACCGGTGACGACCGCGGACGCCGATCCGGACCGTGCCAGGCCGACCGCAATCTCAAGCGCATCGAGTGAGCAGTGTGCGCCCGCGACGCTCGGATGCCCCGGCCGGTCTTCTTCCGGCGAGGGGATTTGGATCAGCGGCAGTCCGACGTCGAAAGCGGTGTCCGCTTCGCGAGGGTCGTCGATGGTCGCGATCTCGCCGTCCCAGACCGCTCGAACCGACCGCGGGTCGCCAATTGCGACGAATGGAGCGAGCTCAAAGCGGTCCCGGTTGTCCCAGCATTTGGCGATAACCTCCGGGCCGATCCCCGCGGGATCGCCCAGCGATACTGCCAGCGGAAACTGCGGGGCGCGCGACACGGCCGCGGCTTAGCCCAATTACCGACCTAGCGGAATTCGATGATCGCGTCGCGCCGAAGGTCCCGCAGATAGCGGCGAGCCCGCAGGTTCACACGCTCCTCGTTGATCTGGGCATAGACCTGGTCGAAGGTCGGAGCGGTCGGATCGACCTCGTCGCGGCCGCACATGATGAGCGTGCGAACGCCTTCCTCGATCGAACCAAACGGCGGCGTCGCCTGTCCGACCTGCATCGGAAGCATGATTTCCTGAAGGGTCGGCGGAAGGTCGCGAAGCTTGACGTCGTCGCTGGACACGACCTCGGCCTTGAAGTCCGTTGCGATCTTGTCTGCGCCGCCGCAACCGCCGACGTTCCGCGCCGCCTCGGCGAAGCGGGCGAGAATGGGCTCCGCCGCCTCGCGGGTCGTTCCCTTGGGAAATGTGATGGAGACCTGCTTTAGGCTGAGCACTGCATTGCGAGGATCCGGGGTCAGCACCTTGCGGGTGTCTGACACCGCGATCAGCGAAATTCCGCCAGGCACCGTGATCGGAGTACTAATCTGGCCCGGCCTCAATTCCTGGACGACGGAGGCGAGCTGGGCCGGAAGCTGCGCCGGTCGAACCCAGCCGAGATCGCCGCCTACGGCTGCGGTCGACGCTTCAGAATATTGGCGCGCATAGGCCGCGAACGAACCTCCGCCCTTCAGTTGCTCGAGGATCTGGTTCGCGGTCGCCGTTGCCTGGGAAACATCGCCGCCAGGCGCGGAAATGTAGATTTCGCTGACGCGATATTCGTCGGTGCCCTTGGATGCATTGAGCTTGTCGAGGACCGCCTTCACCTCATCGTCGCCGACGCTGACCGTGCTCTCGATCCGCTTCTGTTGAAGCCGGGTCCATGCAATCTCGCCCTGGATCTGGCGCCGGATGGATCTGATCGAGGAGCCGTGCTCCTTGAGGAAGGTCCCGAGCTGCTCGGCATTCTGATTGTTCTGTGACGCCACGCGCAGGACCGTCCTGTCGATGTCGGCGTCGGTTATGTTGATCTTGTCGGCCTTCGCTGCCTGGATCTGCAGGGTTTCGTCTATAAGATTGCGCAGCACCTGTTGGCGAAGCGCTTCCATCTGGTCGGCCGGGATCGCGCCGCCATTGGAAATTGCCAGGAGCGCGAGCCGCTGATCGATGTCCGACTGGGTGATGACTTCGCCGTTCACTAGGGCGGTCGCCTTCACGACGGAGGGAAGGGTCGTACCGAACAGCTGCGGATTTTCGGGAAGATCGAGCGGCCTCTTGCCGGGCGCGGACGGCGCGGCGGCCGGCTCCTGATCGCTTTGGGCCAAAGCTGCAGTGGCGATGCCAAGCGCCAGGATCGCCATACCCGTCCGGGAATGCGCCCGAAGGAATTCACTGAATGCCACTTTGCGATTTTCCCTTATTGCCCAAACAAATCCGCGAGTTTGCCTTTAGCTCAGCCCGCTGAACGCAAGCTTAGCGACCTAGACCCTTCAACCCTAGCTGGAGCGCGAAGGTGCTTCCCTTGCGGAACTCCCCGAGCCGCTCATAATCGCGCCGCCACGTAAGTCCAAGCTCAAGGCATTCATCCTCGTAGGAAATTCCGAGGCGGTTGCGAACCGGCTCGTAGCCGTCCGCGATCGAGAATGGATCCTCGCCCTTGCCGGTCAGGTCGATGACCGTCGCCCCGAAGACCGACCAGTATCGTGCGAACTTCACTCGTCCGGCGAGACGAAGCTCTTCGCGGTCGCGAAGGTCCTCGATAGTCGGATCGATGTTCCGGTCCAGCCGCAAATAGCCGATCTGGGCGTAGGTCTGGTCGCTTCCGACGGTCAGGTCGAGCTCGTTGCGGCGGACCGCGAGATTGTCCTTGTCGACCCGGAATCGATGCGTGACGTCGATGAACCGGCCGTAGCGAATTCGCGTCCTTCCGACGATGTCCGACCAGCGGTCGGTGAGGCCCGTGCCTTCGGGGAAGATGCCGGGCCTTCGGTTGAGCCTGTAGCTTTGTCCGACCGTGGTGCTGATCGACAGGTTCGGTCGGTCATAGGCCCAGTCGACACCATAAGTCAGGCGTGAGGAATCCTCCCAGCGGTCGTATCCCGGGAAGCGGTTGAGCGCGAAAAGGTTGCTGTCTTCCAGGTCGACCGAACGCGCATCCTCGTTTGGGATGTCGAGGTTCGGAGTGGGCGGTGTCAGGACAAGCTGGACGCGCGGAACAACCCTTTGAACTCCACCGAAGAGAGGCCCGATGAAAGGCCATTGCACGTCCAGGGCGCCTGCGACGATTCCACGCGTATGCCATCCGTTCGTGCCGCGATAGATGGGCACGACGGTCTCGCCGGCATGGTCCGTATGATAGACGTCGCCGCGGACATAGCCTGTCAACGTCACCTGCTGGCCCCATGTTGTCAGCCGGCGCAGGTCCCACTGAGCGCTTGCGAATGCCCGCTGCGTGTCCTGACCCTCGATCCGCATGATTGCTAGGCTGTTTGCCTGGAGCTGCACCTTGCCACCGATGATATGGTCGTCGAGCAGCAGGCGGGCGTCGATCGCCGGAAGAGCGATCGGGATTCGCTTCTGGATGTCGTCTACTCGAAGTCCCTCGAACGCCCAGCCCGCGATCGAAATGTAACTGTTGGGCGTGATCCGCTCTGCGTTGATCGAGCTGCGCAGCCGGTCGTCGCGGGTTATGTCGTACCGGCGCGTCATCGTCTTGTCGCTCGCGACGCGTGTGAAGCCGGTGATGGTCCACAGCGGGTCGAGCTGGAACCGGCCGTTCGCTTCGAAATAGCCGCGCAGCTCACGCCCTCCCTCCGTCCGGGGAGTGAAGTCATCATTCTCGACCTGGCTGTACGCAAGGAAGCCGCCGACCTGGAAAGCTCCGGTTGTCGTCAGGCCCCGGTATCGCGCTTCGATCGCAGGGAGAGTGCCGGTGTAAAGATGCGGGATCAGCGCAAAATCACGGTTCGGCGCGATCCGCCAGTAGTAAGGAAGAGCGACCTCGAAGCCGTTGTTCTTGGAAATCTTCAGCTCGGGAACGAGCCAGCCCGTCGCACCTTCGCCACTCGTTCCGATGCTGAAAATCGGCAGCAGGGGCAGGGTGATCCCGAACAACTGCAAGCGGCCGCCGCGGAAACGAATCCTGCCCGTTGCGGGGTCTTCGATGACCTTGCCTGCAGTGATCATCCAGCTCGGCCGTTTCGGGCAACCGCTCTCGCTTGTGACCGGGCAGGGCGAGTAAGCGGCGTTCTCCAACGTGATGACGCCATTCTTCCTCGTTCCGCGCTCGGCGGCGATCCGGCCTCCGCTTTCCAGAACCACGAGGAGATTGTTGACGACGCCGTCGCGCAGCGTGTCGGTCAGGACGACGCTGTCGCCAACCATCTTGTCGCCCTGCGGGTCGACCACGACGACATTACCGTCGGCCCGGACTTCTCCGGTCTTGCGGGTCCAGACGACGCGGTCGGCAGCAAGAAAATTGCCTTCGCGCTGCATCCTCACCTGGCCGGTTGCCGTGACGATATCGTTGTCGCTGTCGTAGACCAGCTGATCGGCGCTGAACTCGATGACGGGCTCTTCGGAAATGGACGCAGCCGGTGCGGCAGGCGCGCCGGGAGCTACCTGCGTCGCGGACGCAGCCACTGGGAATCCCGCGAGTGGAAGCGCAGCCCACCAAATCAGCCGCCACTTCATGTGCCGATCGCGCAATCGATTGCCTTCCGCCGGGAGTCCACTTCCGCTTTGCCCGACTATCGCACCTTGGGCGCCGCCCGCAATCGCCTTGGTTGGGAACCGGCCTACCAGGCATTCGTCTGATCGGTAGTGCCTTTGCCAAGGTTGGCGCGGCGTCCTAAAGCGCGCGCAGCCTAGCTCCATCGATTTTCCAGGGACATTGATTGACGATGCAGATTGAATTTGCCGCAAGCCGGCCGACCGGCGATTTCGCGCTCGTGATTCCCAGCGCGGGCGATGCCCGTCCCGGCGTCGACTCGCTCGGCGAGAAGGACAAGGTCGAAGGTGCGCTCGGGCGTCAGCGTTTCGAAGGCGACAGCGGAAGCGCAGCCGAGCTCTTCATCGACGACGGCGGCACGTCGCGCAGGCTGCTGGTCGTCGGCGTCGGCAGCGATGCAGTTCCTGCGGAATCGGCGGAGAAGCTGGGCGGGACCGCAGTCGCTCGCCTACTGAAGTCGGGCGAGACTCACGCTGTCATCGACCTCACCGGCGTCGATTACGACGCCGATGCGGCAGCCCGCGTCGCGCTTGCGGCGGCGCTTCGTTCCTGGCGGTACGACCGTTATCGCACGAAGCTGAAGGACAAGCAGAAACCTACGCTGAAGACCGTAACGGTTGTCGGCGGAGGCGAGGGCGTCGCCGATCGCTGGGCAAAGCGGTGGGAGCCGATCGTGCAGGGCGCGGACCTTACCCGCAGCCTCGTCACCGAGCCGGCCAACATCATCTACCCGGAAAGCTTCGTCGATCGCTGCCGGGAGCTGTCCAAGCTCGGCCTCGAGATGGACGTCCTCGGCGGAAAGCAGATGAAGGAACTGGGAATGGGAGCGCTCCTCGGGGTCGCCCAGGGATCGGTTCGCGAACCTCGCCTGCTGGTCCTGCGCTGGAACGGCGGCAAGGACGGGGAGGCTCCGACCGCTTTCGTCGGCAAGGGGGTCACCTTCGACACCGGGGGGATTTCGATCAAACCGGCGGCCGGAATGGAGTCGATGAAGTGGGACATGGGCGGTGCGGGCGCAGTCGTCGGCGCGATAAAGGCGCTCGCGCTGCGCAAGGCCAAGGCGAATGTCATAGGCGTATGCGGGCTTGTCGAGAACATGCCGGGCGGGAACGCGCAACGTCCGGGCGACGTGGTAACGACGATGTCGGGGCAGACGGTCGAAGTGATCAATACGGATGCGGAAGGGCGCCTCGTCCTCGCGGACGCGGTCACCTATGTCCAACGCAAGTACCAGCCGACTACGATCATCGACCTTGCCACCCTCACTGGCGCCATCCTGATCAGCCTGGGCCACGAGTTCGCGGGTCTGTTCACCCCTGACGACGAGCTCGCCGACAAGCTGCTCGCTGCCGCGAAGGAGAGCGGCGACAAGCTTTGGCGGATGCCACTCGCGGAGTCTTTCGACCGGCTGATCGATTCGCCGATCGCAGACGTGAAGAATGTCGGGCCGCGCGAAGGCGGTTCGATTACCGCCGCTCAGTTCATCAAGCGCTTCATCGATGACGGCGTGAAGTGGGCTCACCTCGACATCGCGGGCATGGCCTGGTCGGACAAAGCGTCGAACACCTATGACAAGGGGGCGACCGGTTTCGGCGTTCGCCTGATCGACCAGTTCGTGGCCGACAACCTCGAAGGCTAGCCGCTAGCGTGCGCGTCGACTTCTACCAGCTCGGCGCGGTCCCGCTCGACCAGGTCATCGCGACTCTCGCCGGGAAGCTGCTCGAGCAGGGCGAGCGGCTGCTTGTCGTTGGCGAGGACGAGGCGCAGCTCGCGCGCCTAGACCGAATTCTCTGGGACCAGGGAGCGGGGAGCTTCCTTCCGCACGGAGTGGCAGGCGGAAGTGAGGATTCGCGCCAGCCGGTGCTGATGTCGACGAGCCCCGACGCTGCCAACCGCGCCCGCAATATCCTGATTGCCGACGGCAAGTGGCGTGACGCCGCGCTGGCCTTTCACCGCGCCTTCTACCTGTTCGACGAGGCCTCGCTCGAACAGGCGCGAACCGCTTGGCGCTCGCTCGCAAGCCATGAGGATGCCGAGCGGCATTATTGGGCCAACGAGGACGGCCGCTGGACCGAGAAGGCGGCGACTTCCAGTCAATCCGCGTAAATCTTCGAGCATCAACGCTTCGGTCGGACGACTGCCAGACTCGCCTCACCGTTAATCGCGCCCGAAACGTTTACCGCGGCCTCGCCGCCCCACCCGTTCAGGCACAGAAGGCCGCCGGGCAACATAGGAATGGGATCAACCGCTTTTTTTCGCGGCGCGAGGTCGCTGCCGCTGAACGAACGGCCGGCACTCCGTAGTCTGACAACTCCCCCATCGGAGTGCCGGCCAACCTTTATGCTGTGTTGACACACTAATACAGCTCCTATAGTTTCGCGCCCGGAAGGGGTGCACTCATGTACAGCCAAAACGACCTTGACGACGCAGTCGCCGCGGGTGCGATAAGCGCCCAATCCGCGGCCGCGCTGCGCAATTTCATCGAAGTGCAACGCTCGGCGCCAGCAGTCGACGAAGAGCAGTTTCGACTGATCACCGGATTCAACGACATTTTCGTTTCCATCGCAGCCGTCATCCTATTGGTCGCGGTGGGCTGGATCGGCCAGTGGATCGGACAGTCGGCTGGATTAGCGGTCGACGGCGACGGACCCACGTTCGTTGCTCCGCTCTTCGTTGCAGCTACCAGCTGGTGCCTCGCCCTGTTCTTTACTGCCAAGCGAAGGATGGCGCTTCCGTCGATCCTACTTCTACTCGCCTTTGTCGGCGCGGTTTTCGCTAGCGTCGGACTCCTGGGCGCACTTTTCGTCGGCGAGCCGCCACGCGACCAGGAGGCGCTCTACGCGGGCGTCATCGGGGCAGTTTCGGGCGCTGTCGCGGCAGTGGCAGCCTGGTTGCACTGGAAGCGCTTCAGGGTTCCGATCACCGTCGCCGCCGGCGCCGCTGCGGTCTCGGCGATCGTCATCGGACTGATGATCGCGGTGCTCGGCGACCCCGAGCAATATCGCGATCCAATTCTCGGGGTGGTTCTCGTCCTGGGCATCGGTGTTTTCCTCTTCGCGATGCGGTGGGATTCCTCCGACCAGGCGAGGCTGACGCGTCGTTCAGATGTCGCCTTCTGGCTGCATCTGCTGGCGGCCCCGATGATCGTCCATCCGATCTTCACATTGCTCGGCCTCAACGACGGCCACGCGACGGTCGGCGAGGGCTTTGTCGTGGTCGTGCTCTACATTCTGATGGGCCTGGCCGCGCTTGCAATCGATCGCCGTGCGCTCCTCGTGTCCGCGCTGGCCTACGTGCTGTTCGCGCTCAACGAGCTGTTCAAGCAGTTCGGCGCGATTGAGCTCAACGTCGCGTTGACCGCGCTGGTGATCGGCTCGGCCCTGCTGCTCCTGTCGGCCTTCTGGCACCAGGCGCGCGAGGCTGTGGTCCGACCGCTTCCTGACGGGCTGAAGGCTAAGCTTCCGCTTTTGGAACCCGCAAAGACGGCTACCCAACCAGCCGCATAAGACGCCGCTCGAGCGGGGCCATGACTCCAGCAAGGTCGTGGCCCCGCTTCAGCACGAGACCATGCTCGCTCACGAGCGCGAACGCTCCCTGCTTCAGCCGAAGCTCGGGGCGTTTTTCTATGCGTATCTCCGGCCGCTCGGCATGGCGGCGAAAGGCTGCGAAGACGGCGATCTCGGGATGGTGGCCGAGCGCATAATCGCGCCAATGACCCGCGGCGACCATTCGACCGTACAGATCCATGATCCGCATCAGTTCAAGACGGTCGAAGCTTGTAATCGGGCGCCGGTCCCCCTTGCCGGGAAACGGCGCGACGACGCTCAAGCGCGCTTGCTCCTGACGGGCGTCTCCTTGACGGTTCGCGCCTTCGCCTCATCGCGCAGCTGTTTAATCTCGCGCTCCAATTCGCACAGCCGAGCGAGGATTGGGTCGGCGATCTCATTGCAGGGCGTTCCGTACGGCAGGAATTCGCGCGGCTCAGCAGTCTCAATGTCCACCGGCACGGGCTTGGCCGGGATCCCGACCACGGTCGCGCCTGCTGCAACATCCCGGGTCACGACCGAGTTGGCGCCGACGCGCGCGCCCTCGCCAATCTCTATCGGCCCGAGGACTTGAGCGCCGGAGCCAATGACGACCCCGTTGCGGACAGTCGGGTGCCGCTTGCCGCGCTCTCCTTGATGCGGGTTCGTCCCGCCCAGGGTGACGTTCTGGTAGATGGTGACGTCGTCGCCGATCTCGGCGGTCTCCCCGATGACCGTGAAGCCATGATCGATGAAGAACCTCTTCCCGATCCTCGCTCCGGGATGGATATCGATCGCGGTCAGGAAGCGGGCGAAATGGTTGATGCAGCGGGCAAGGAAATAAAGCTCGCCGCCGTAGAGCCAGTGGCCGACGCGATGGAAGGCGAGCGCCCAAGCGCCCGGATAGGTCAGGACTTCCCAGTGCGACCGGGCCGCTGGATCGCGAGCTTCAACCGATTCCAGATATTCGATCAGGGTCGAAAACAAGCGCACGTCCTTCATCCTCACGACAATCTATGGACGGTGGAGGACGATTGCCAGAGCCATCGCGCCGCTAGAGGGTCGAATGCACGGTCGCCAGGGCTTTCATCACGGCGCCAATGCGCACCGCCGACTGGATCGTGTCGGACTTGAGCCCATGCTCCAGGAGCACGCGCTCATGGCTGTCGATGCACATGCCGCAGCCGTTCATCGCCGATACCGCGAGGCTGAAGAGCTCGAAATCCTCCTTCGCGATCCCGTGACTGCCGATGAAGTTCATCCTGAGCTTTGCGGGCATCGTTTCGTATTCCGGTTTCGCGACCAGGTGCACGAAGCGGTAGTAGACGTTGTTCATCGCCATCAGCGCGGCTGCTCCGCGCGCCGCATTGGCCTGTGTCTCCGATAGCTTTGCCGCAACCTCGGCTTCAGCGGCATCCACCAAGGGCTTGTATCCGGAGCCGTGCGCGCAGGCGAGCAGAAGCCCGGCCTTGCGCTCATCGCCGAGCAGCTGATCGGAAAGGATCGAGGTAAGGTTGAGCCTGATGTCCTTCGCGTAATCGGGCAGGGCGTCGGCGAATTCCTTGAGCGGCATGTTCATTCCTCATTTCATGGAAAAAGGGCGCGGAGACGCTGGGTCCCCGCGCCCGTCAGGCCAAGGCGGTAAGGGGGCTAAGCCGCCGGCCTGAGTACTTCCTCACCAGCGGTCCAGTTGCACGGGCACAGCTCGTCCGTCTGGAGCGCGTCGAGCACGCGCAGCGTCTCGGCCGGGTTGCGGCCGACATTAAGGCCGTTGATTGTCACGTGCTGGATGATGTTGTCCGGATCGACGATGAACGTGGCGCGGAGCGCGACGCCTTCCTCCCTCTCCAGGATTCCGAGCGCTTCGGCCAGCTCGCGCTTATTGTCCGCAATCCACGGGAAATCTGCCTTCGCAAGCCGTTCGTCGGAGCGCCGCCAGGCGAAGTGGACGTGGGCCGTGTCGGTCGACGCGCCGATCAGTACCGCGTCGCGGTCCGCAAAATCGCTCTTAAGCTCGCTATAGCCCTCGATCTCGGTCGGGCAGACAAAGGTGAAGTCCTTCGGCCAATAGAAGAGGACCTTCCACTTGCCGTTGGACTGGCCGAGATCGATCGTCTCGCCGGCGGGGAGGGCGGACGTGCCCTGCTGCACCGGGAGCCTGAGGGAGGGCAGCTTGTCGCCAACGGTAAGCATTCAATTCTCCTTGTTACGCTTGCAAGAAATTGATGTTGCAATGCAGCATCTATGGTTGTGGCTATAATCGTTCAAGTCTCTTATAGACCAAAGACTGATTGGAAATTTCGATTAGGCTGAACGAGCCGGCATGACGGTCCATCAACCGACGCTGAAGCAGCTCCAATATCTTGTTGCACTTCGGGAATACGGCCACTTTGGAAAGGCCGCTGAGGCCTGCTTCGTCACTCAGTCCACCCTGTCTGCGGGTCTTCGCGAGCTTGAGACTCTGCTTGGATTGACGCTCGTCGAACGCACCCGTCGGGTCGTGTGTTTCACCGCCTTGGGCGAGAAGATCGCCGACAAGGCGGTCCGGGTCATTCGCGAGGCCGACGAGCTTGCCGAGCTGGCTCGGGCGGAGGGAAAGCCGCTCCATGGTGAGCTTCGGTTGGGAGTCATCCCGACCATCGCTCCCTTCCTCTTGCCCGCCATGCTCCCGCAGCTTCGGAAGGAATGGCCGGACCTCAAACTCTATCTTCGCGAGGAAACCAGCCAGGCTGCGTGCGATGCACTTCATCGTGGCCAGCTCGACTGCGTGCTCCTCGCTCTTCCCTATGCCTGCGGCGAGGTGGACTCGGCCCCGTTGCTGGATGACCGCCTGTTCGTGGCCTTCCCCGCCGGCGAAGCTCCGCGCGGCGAAGAAGTCGATGTCGGCGAGATCGACGAAAAGCGCATCCTGCTTCTCGAGGACGGCCATTGCCTCAAGGACCACGCGCTTTCGGCTTGCAACCGGCCGGACCTTCGAGCTCATGCGGCAATGATGGGAACCTCTCTCCACACCTTGGTGCAGATGGTAGACAATGGCCTTGGCGTGACCTTCATTCCGTCAATGGCAATCGACGCCGGAATCCTCGACGGCACTCGAGTAGATGCAAAGCCGCTTCACTCGGATCACGGCTTTCGCCGGATCGCGCTTATCTGGCGCAAATCCAGTCCTCGG
>Ga0207701_10002938_pt1 | contig 17566 bp, 13 predicted proteins | sample KBSSwiSSwithPhiX_FD_184294 | JGI IMG/M metagenome (GOLD analysis project Ga0207701, IMG submission 184294) | Switchgrass rhizosphere bulk soil microbial communities from Kellogg Biological Station, Michigan, USA, with PhiX - S5 (SPAdes) (version 2) | ecosystem: Environmental > Terrestrial >... | reverse complement strand
CCCGTGCCGATGTCGACAACGATGATATGCTGCGGGCGGATCTCTTCGAAGCCGAAGCTGTGCGGCTTCATGAGAATCTTATTCTGCCCCGGAATGCGCACCGAAACGTGGCCTAAGATGTTATCCCAGTGTCCTTCATGCGCGAGAATGTTGCAGGAGTAGGCGACCTTTTCTTTCATCTCTTTGATGTTCACGGCCATGATTGCTCCTTGAAAATGGTCGAGGGTGGAAGATTGAGGAATGGAGGATCGCGATCTTCTATCTCGATCCTCAGTTTTTGCTCCGTAAACGGAATCTTTGAATCTTGCCTGTGACAGTCTTGGGCAGGTCGTCAACGAACTCGACCCAACGGGGATATTTATAAGGTGCCAACTTGCTCTTCACATGATTTTGCAGTTCGAGTCTGAGTTCGTCGCTGGGCTTGAATTCGCTCTTGAGCAAAACGAACGCTTTGGGTTTCAGCAGGCCGTCGGCGTCGGTGTCGCCGATCACGCCGGACTCGAGCACCGCTGGATGCTCCATCAGGGTATTTTCGATTTCAATCGGCGAGACCCATAGACCGCCGACCTTCATCATGTCGTCGGAGCGGCCGCAGTACCAGTAGTAACCCTCGCCGTCGCAATAGTAAGTGTCGCCGGTTTTGAGCCACTCGCCTTGCATCATGCGTTTGGTTTGCTCGTGCTTGTTCCAATAATAGGGCGCGTTGGCATCGCCCTTAACCATAAGATTGCCGACTTCGCCGATCGGCACCTCCCGCCCATTGTCGTCGACGATCTTGGCCTCGAATGCCGGCGTTACTTCGCCGCTGCTGCCTGCTTTGGCGCGGCCCGGGCGGTTGGCCAGAAAGTCGTGGGTCGCTTCCGTGGAGCCGACCACGTCTAACAATTCCAGCCCGGTGCGATCCTTCCATTGATGAAACAGCACCGGCGGCAAGGGTTCGCCGGATGATAGACAGATCCTCAGCGAGCTCAAGTCGTATTTCTTTTCGATGCGCAGGAAACGCGCGAAGAGAGTCGGTACGGAGAAAAAGAAAGTCGGTTTGTACTTGTCGATAACCTGAAGAATTTTCTCCGGATCGGGTTTCTCCGGCCACAGCACCGTGGATGCGCCGAAGCGAAAAGGAAAATAGAGTGAATTGCCCAGTCCATAGGAGAAAAACATCTTCGATGCCGAGAAGCACAGGTCATTTTCGTTCATCTTCAGGACCGGCTTGACGAACAAATCACTGATCGTGATCATGTCGTGCTGCAGATGAACCGCGCCCTTCGGATTGCCCGTGCTGCCCGAGGTATAACCCCAGAAACAGACGTCGTCTCGAGTGGTCTTGGCAGCTTCGAGCTTGTCCGAGGCTTTGGCAGTCAAACTCTCGAAAGAAAGCGCTTTGCCTTTCGGTTTGCCGACGACGACGACGTGCTTCAGAAACGGCGTGCGGTCCCAGATCTTTTCGACCTCGGGCAGAGTAGATTCGTGCACGACAATCGCTCGCGCCCGGCTGTCGTTGATCAGATACTCATAGTCTTTGGCGAACATCCAAGGATTGGTCGGAATTGCGACCGCGCCGATTTTAATGGCGCCGAAAAAGCTATAGGCGAACTCCGGCGAGTCCGGCAGGATGACCAGCACGCGGTTTTCGATCTCTATGCCGAGATCTTTGAATGCGTTGCCGGTGCGGTTAACTTTTTCGAAGACTTCTTGGTACGTGATGGTCTGATCTTGGTAGTAAATGGCGATTTTGCCGCCGCGACCTTGCGCGATATTTTCGTCGACGAAGGTCGTGGCGGCGTTGTAGATATCAGGAAGGTCGAGATTCATAGAATCGCGGACCGGTCGAGGATTGAGAACAGAAGATCGAGAATGGCGATCCTCGATCCTCGATCTTTCATCTTCGGTTATTCTCCTCCAACGATCTCGGAGTGAGTCTCCGTAGCGATGACGACCGATTTCGAATCGGTGTAGTGCTCGATCGCTTCGTCGCCATGTTCTTTGCCAAGACCGCTCTGCTTGACGCCGCCGAAAGGCAGCTCGTCGTAGATAATCTGCGCCGAGTTAACCCAGGTATAGCCGGCTTCGATATTTTCGGCGCCATACATGGCGCGGTTGATATCGCGCGTCCAGATCGAGGAGCCGAGGCCGAAGATTGAGCCGTTCGCTTGCTCGATGGCTTGGTCCAAATTCTTCACGCGCACGATCGGCAGCGCCGGACCGAAGACCTCTTCCTCGATCATGCGCGACGCGGGGTCGACGTCCGCGACTAAGGTCGGCTGCAGATAGAAGCCTTTGTCGTAATCATCGCCTTTCGGCCGCTGGCCACCGAAGATAACTTTGCCGCCGCGCTTCACGGCGTCTTCGACCTGGTCTTCGACTTCTTGTCGCTGTTCCTTGGTGTGGAGCGGGCCCATCAGCACGCCGGCCTTAAGCCCGTTGCCGATGCTGATCTTTTTCGCCTTGTCGACCAACTTTTCCATGAACGCGTCAGCGATGCTTTCGAAAAGATATAGACGTTTGACGGCCAAGCAAGCCTGTCCGCAATTAAAGAAACGACCGACGGAGGCCGCGCTGACCGCGCGGTCGATGTCGGCGTCATCGCAGACGATCATCGGATCGCTGCCACCGAGTTCCAACGTCACGTGCTTGAAATCCTTGGCGGCCGATTGCATAACCCGCCGGCCAGTGTCCGTCGCGCCCGTGAAGCCGATTTTTCTGACCGTGGGATTCACTAGCAACTCTTCGCCGACCACGCTGCCGGGGCCGGTAACGACGTTCAAAACACCTTTGGGACCGCCGGCGTCTTGGATCGCTTTGTCGATAATCTCGCAGGTGCGCAGATCGGTGAGCGGTGTCGTACCGGCCGGTTTGACGACCACAGTGTTACCCGCAAGCAATGCGGGACCGAGCTTGTTGCCCATTAAAGACACGGGAAAATTCCACGGCACGATGGAGCCACAAACTCCTAGTGGCTTGCGTAGGACGATGCCATGGCGGCCGGTGTCGAGCATCACAGCGCTGGTGCGCATGGTTTTCGCCATTCCCCCGTAGTGATCGAGGGTGTGCACAAAGCGGCGAATTTCCAAAATCGATTCCCGCATCGGCTTGCCCTGTTCCTTGGTCAGCAGGGTGGCAAGTTCTTTTTCTTGTTGAAGAATTGTGTGGCCAGCCGCGAGCAAAACTGCGCCGCGTTTGGACGGTGCCATGGCAGACCATTTCTTAAGCGCGCCCTTAGCGGCATCGATGGCGCGGCGAATATCCGTGATCGTTCCCTTGGGTACGTTGTCGACGACTTCTCCGGTGGCTGGATTGCGGACTTCGGTCGTTTGTCCGCTCTCGGAATCCGCCGGTTCACCGGCGATTAGCATCTTGGCCATAAGGGTCCTCCTAAACTCTTGTCGGAAACTAGAGAAAAATCATGTTCATAGGTGGAAGTCAACAATTCCTGCCGCGGAACGGTTGCCGCATCGATGCTTTGTAGCTAGTGATCGGCTCCCCACTGTGCTATTTGAGCGGCAATAAGGAGGCACCCATGGCGCGCAACGGTTACAAAATCTTCGATGCCGACACCCATGTTCGGCCCGACGCCGATCTCCTGGAAGCGTACATGTCAGCATCGACGCGCGACAAATTGGCGCATTACGAAAAATACAAAACCCGCAACAAAGAAGGCGCCGTCACCTATTTAATGGGAGAGCGCAAGTACAAGCGTCGCTTGGGGCTCGCCAGCGAAGCAGCTCCTCAAAGCAAGGAATACATGAGCGGCTACAAGCGTCATCAGCACGGCAACCCCAATCCGCTTTGCGAACGCGATCCGGCAGTGCGCATCGCGGACATGGATCTGGAAGGAGTCGACGTCAATCTAATGCTGCCGTCGGGTTGGTTCGGCTGCTGGACGACGATTGATGACGTTGGTTTGGAAACTAGCGTATACGAAGCTTACCACCGTTGGATGGCGGATTACTGTGCGGCTTTTCCGGATCGTTTAAAGGGCGTGATCGCGGTCGCCGCCCGCGACGTTAAAAGTTCTCTCGTCGAACTCCAGCGCGCAGCCAAGGAATCCTGGCCGTTGGCGGTTTTCGTCTACGCGCCGTATCAATTTCCGCTGGATCACCCCGACCTTGAACCGATCTGGAAGACGGCTGCCGACAATGATTTGTCCATTGCCCTCCATACCTTCACCGTGATGCCGCCCTACGCGCCCGGCGGGCTCGATTCGTGGGACAATCTCTGGCTGCAAAGATCGGCGGCCCACCCGTGGTGCGGCCAGCGCAACATGGCGTCAATCATCGGTGCCGGCATCATGGATCGTTACCCGAACATTCGCGTCGGCACATTGGAGGCGGGTCACGGCTGGTTGCCCGCGTGGGTCAATCGGCTCGAAGAGCACACAAAACTCTGCCCGGAGGCGCTGCCGCTGCTCAAACAAACCATCCGCGAGTACGTGACCGGGGGGCGCTATTTCCAGAGCATCGAGGTTTCCGAAGGCGCCGCAATCACCCAGAGCGTGATCGATCTACTTGGCTCGGACATACTCATGTTTGGTTCGGACTATCCTCATGGCGAAAGTTGGTTCCCTGTCTCTGTCGAAACGGTTCTCAATTGGCAGTTAAAGCAAGACGACTTGCGTAAGCTCCTGTGGGACAACGCGGCGCGCTATTATCGGCGGTACGCTGCATGAACCGAGCAAGCGCAGGGCTCAAGCTCAAGAAATTACTGCAGCGGCCCGGCAAAGTCCTCGCAGTCTTAGGCGCGCCCAACGCGTTCCATGCGAAAATCATGGAAGCCAACGGTGTCGAGGCATGTTTCGTCGGCACGAGCATCACCGGCGGTAATTACACCGGCCTGCCGGATCTTGGCGTGCTATCGATGACGGAATGCGTTGGATTTGCGAAATGGATCGCGCGCAGCGTGAAAATCCCCGTGATTCTCGACGGCGACACGGGGCACGGCGGTATCATGGCGGTGCGCCGGCTGGTGCAAGAGTGCATCGAAGCCGGACTCGCCGGCCTGCGGCTGGACGATCAGCCGCTGGAACAAAAACGCCGCACCATGTCGGCGGGTATTTCGATCGTCTCAAGCGACGAAGCGGTGACGCGCTACCGCGCCGCTGTGGACGCGAAAAACGAGATCGACAAAAACTTCGTGGTCATGGCGCAGTGCTATGCGCGAAACGCTGTGAATGGCGGTATGGCGGAGACGCTGAAGCGTCTGCGTCTCTATGAAACCGATGGATGCGCGGATTGGGTGCAGTTCGAAGCGCCGCATTCCGTCAATGAGATCCAACGCAGCCGTAAAGTCGTCAAAGGGCCGTTTTCCGCGATGAAAGGCCAGCTGCCGCGGGCTCTGACGTTGGCAGAGCACCGCGAGCTCGGATTAAATGCCGCCTGGTACACTTTTCTTCCCGATCAAGTGCTAAAGACGGCGGCATGGCGTTTCCTCGAATCGTTCAAGAAAAAGGACATGCGCGCGTGGTACGAATTTCTCGACGCCAATCCGCACACCCCGTTCAGCGGCGGCGAGGCATTACCCTGGGACGCCACGGGCATGAGCGAGCTCACCAAGTTGGAGGCGCGCTATTTTTCCAAACGGAAGCGGAGGTCGTGAGATGCGTTTTTATCTGGTCGTCGTTTGCGCGGTCATTTTTCTGGGATCCCGACTCGAGGCGCAGAGCGACTTTTATCAGGGCAAACAGCTCAAGATCGTCGTCGGCGCTTCGGCAGGCGCGGCGAGCGATCTCTACGCGCGCGTAGTCGCGCAACATCTGCCGAAACAAATACTCGGCAAACCCGAAGTCATCGTGCAAAACATGCCGGGCGGCGGATCGATGACCGCGGCCAATTATGTCTACAGCGTCGCCAAACCCGACGGGCTGACTCTCGGAGCCGTGACGGCGCCGATTTATTTCGCGCAGCTGCTCGGACGCAAAGAAGTGCAATTCGACTGGGCAAAGTTCACCTGGATCGGCACGCCGGAAGAAAATGACGAACTGTTCTTCATCAAGTCGGACCTGCCTTACAAAACGCTTTTCGACTTACGCAAAGCGACCGATCCGCCGCGCTGTGGCGCGTCGGGGGTCGGCAGCACGGGGTATTACATCCCAAAGTTGTTAGAGGAAGTTTTTGGCCTGAAGCTCGGTATGGTCACCGGCTATCCGGGCGCTGCCGATGTCGACCTAGCCGTAGAAAAAAATGAGGTTCAATGCCGCGGCACGACGATCAGCGCATTTTTCGGTCGCGAGCCGGGCAAGAGCTGGGCGAAGAACGGCTACGTTCGGTTCCTGGTCCAAACCGGCGATAAGCGAAATCATCGCTTGCGGGACACGCCGACGATCTGGGAATTGATGGAACAGGAAAAAGCCGCTGAGGCGAAGAAACGCTTGGCGCGCGTGGTGCTGGGCCCGGGAGCATTCGGCCGGCCGATTTTGGCCACGCCGGCTATCCCTGCCGAGCGCGTGAAGATTCTACGCGACGCCTATAGCAAAATGCTCAAGGATCCCGAATTCGTCGCGGAAGCGAACAAGAGACAATGGGAGCTAAATCCGGTGAGCGGTGAAAAGCTCGAAGCGCTGGCCAAAGAAGTGATCCACCAGTCGCCGGATATCGTCGAACGCATGAAGAAAGTGTTAGGCGAATAAACGGCGCGTTCAAATCGCTGCGGGGTAGTTGATTCATTTAGTCTCGGTTTTCTACGAACGCCAAATACAAAGAACGGAGCGACTCATGGAGCTATCGAAATATATCGTTAAAGCACGCCCGGGGGTTCTCGGCGGCAAACACGAAGAGAAACGGCCGCTGCGCCAGTTAAGCGCTTTGCCGGTCAAGCGCCATGTTTTTATCAATCGCGATTCCCATCCTGAGGCCAATATTTACGTGGCGATCCATGAAGCGAAGGATTTGCCGTCGCCGGTGCCGGATTATCAAGTGCCGCACTGTCACAACACAGACGAATTTTATTACTTCATCGGCAATCATGCGGATCTCACCGGCCTCGAAGGACAAATCATCTTCGAAGGGAAAGCGCACAAGATCATCGCGCCGGCCTGTGTCTATATTCCCACCGGCGCGGTGCACGAATATAAGGTTACCAAAGGCGCCGGTACCGTGACGGTTTTGTTTCGTGAGCGCGGCTACACGCATGAAGATAAGCCTTTCGATGCGTCTAAGGGCGAGCGCGAATTTGCCAAGTACGCCGGTTATATTTTTCCGCCCGATGTGAGGCCGACGACGGAAATCAAATATCACACGGACGCGGCGCCCGGCGTGCGCTACGTCTTCGTCGACGGCAAGTTGAAACCCGAGGCGGGCTTTTACACAGTTGTGCGCAGTGTCGAAAACGTGAAGCCGACGCAGGCCAATTACGTCGATCTGCACAGGCACAATTGCGACACCCAGCATATTGCGATCGGCACTGGAGCGGAGCTTAGCGGGTTGAAAATAGAGTTTCAGATTCGCGACGAAAAAGTCGTCGTCGAGAGCCCGGTGGGCGTGCACATTCCTGCCGGCACGCCGCACACGCAGCGCATCATCGAGGGATCCGGGCACTTCTTCAACTTCGTGCCGAAGAGCAATTACAACGAGGGCTTGATCTGAATTATTGGGCGACGAACGATTACGATGAAATTAAAATATTTATCATTCATCAGCGCATTTGTTGGGATCATCTCCATCGCGGCATCGGCGTCGTTCGGCCAAACGAATCCACGCTACATACGATTTTCCGGGGTGCCCAATTCGGTAAAAGGCGCGCTCTATACTCCGGATGCGCCGCGGCAGCCGGCGCATGTGGGCATCCTTGTGATGCACCGGGCGTCGAATTTTCTGGTCACGCTCGCGTGCACGGAATTATCCAAGCGCGGCTTTCTCGTTCTGTGCATGAATCCGCGCTCGGACAATAACGAAGCTCTGGTGCGCTGGGAAACCATCCCGCTCGACGTGAAGGCCGGCGTCGAATTTTTAAAAAAGCAACCGGGAATCACCAAAATCATACTCTGGGGCTTCAGCGGCGGCGGACCGACCATGACCTTCTATCAAAACGTTGCTGAAAACGGCGTGTCGGTCTGCCAAGGAGCAAAAAAGCTTGTTCCTTGCGGGGACGATTTGACCGGCCTGCCCAAAGCGGATGGTCTCATTCTGGTCGACGCCCACCCGGGCAATCCGGTGAATGGCATTCGCAGTATCAATCCGGCGGTCGTCGACGAGAGCCGTCCCGACTTGCTCAATCCCGACCTCGATCCTTTCAACCCGAAGAACGGCTACAACCCGAAGGGGTCTTCGAGCTATTCCGACGAATTCAAAAGAAGATACTTTCGCGCCCAGGCGGAGCGCATGAATCGTTTGATCGACAAGGCACTGGCGATGCAGCGGCAGATGAAAGAGGGCAAGTATATTTATTCCGATGACGATGTGTTTTTGATCGTTCGCGGCGACGGCGCGCGCTTGCTGCAACTGGACCTGAGCGTTCATGCCGGCACCGAGAAACCGCGCAAGCTGCTCAAGAACGACGGCACGATCGTGACCGAGGTCGTAAAGAGCGTGCGGGTTGCGGATCCAAGCGTTGCGAAGCAAAACGCGACGTTCGAGAACGGCGCCCGGTTTCTGACCGTGAAGTCGTTTCTAAGCGCCAACGCCGTGCGCGGCACGGACTCCATGGACGGCATCGATCACTGCTCGAGCAACAATTCGCCGCCCTGCCACTTGCCGACGATCACCGTCCCGACCTTGGTGACGGCGATGGGCGGTCACTATTTCATTCGCGACAACGAGATTCACTACGAGCTTGCCGGCGCGAAGGATAAGGACTTTATCGTTTTGGAAGGCGCCGAGCATGGACAGACGCCTTGCGTGCCTTGCGAATCGACGCCCGGCCAGTACGCCAATTCGGTCAAGAATTTTTACGACTATGTGCGCGACTGGATCAACAAGCGGTTCTGATCGGGCTTGAACTTCGTCCCTTCGCAAGTCAATATTTTCGCCAGGATTGAGGTTGCGTTGTTGGCGATACATATTGATTTGTGGCTTCTTCGGCAGCTGCGGTCAATCAAGAATTGGGGGTAAAATGACTAACGGTAAAATCGCAAGCGCCGTGTTCGGCGGCGGTTGTTTTTGGTGCACGGAAGCGGTGTTCGACGAGCTTCGCGGTGTGCAGTCGGTCATCTCTGGTTATGCCGGCGGCGCGACGAAGAATCCGACTTATGAACAAGTTTGCTCCGGCAGCACTGGCCATGCGGAAGTGATCAAAATCGAATTCGATCCGGCGCAGATTTCCTTTCGTGATTTGATGACGGTGTTTTTCGCGACCCATGATCCGACGACGCTCAATCGTCAGGGCAATGATGCCGGCACGCAATACCGCTCGGCGATTCTTTATGCCGATCCGCAACAGAAAGCCGAGGCCGCGGCCTTCATTAAAGAACTCGACGAGGCAAAGACCTATAAAAATGCGATTGTGACGACCTTGGAGCCGTTGACGGACTTTTACCCGGCGGAAGATTATCACCAAAAATTTTACGCCAACAATCCATATCAGGGCTACTGCCAATACACGATTCCGCCGAAGCTCAACAAGCTGCATAAACAATTTTCGGCTTTGCTCAAATCCCATGGCAAGACGGACTGATCGGCGCGTCATTTTTTGCCACGCGGGTGGGATAGGCGAATCTGAAGTGCTACGCTAGGGAAAGATAACGCTTGCGTCCGCTTCTCTTCTCGGTTGCCGAGATGGTCGCACGCCAAAGCCGCCAGGCGGTGCGCCCGGCGCGCAAACTCGGAATGAACGGCAAAAAGCACATTCAAAATAGCTTTCCGACCACGCCGCGCGGCGATTTTTTCTCTTTTCGATCGCGGTTCGCGAAAGGCAAGAGGGTTTTTTTGTGAGCGAGTCCGAGGCGCAAACGAAAGTAAACCGGCCGGACCTGCGGGGCAGGCGGCTGGTGATCGTTTCGAACCGGTTGCCGTTCAATCTCGCCATCGAGGACGGCCACGTTGTTTTTCATCCGAGCGCCGGCGGTTTGGTGACCGGGCTCGCCTCTTTTCAAGAATCTCGTGAGCACGACGCAGCGCTGCCGAGCGAGCGTCTCTGGGTCGGCTGGCCGGGTAGCAGCGTCGATGATTCCCTGCGCGATCAGGTCACGCGCGAGTCGCTGGCCAAATTCCAGTCGTATCCCGTCTTCCTGACCGAAGACCAGATGGAAAAGTTCTACTTGGGTTTTTGTAACGCGACGATCTGGCCTTTGTTTCATTATTTTACGTCTTACGCGATCTACCAGGGGCCGTTCTGGGATCAGTACAAACAGATTAACGGGCTGTTCGCCGACGCTCTCGGGAATATTCTCCGCCCTGATGACGTGGTCTGGGTCCATGACTATCATCTGATGCTGCTGCCGCGGCTCCTCAAGACTCGCTACACGCAATTATCGGTGGGCTTTTTTCTGCACATTCCGTTTCCTTCCTTTGAAGTTTTTCGCCTGCTGCCGGGCGAATGGCGGCGCGACATTCTCGATGGGCTTTTAGGTGCTGATCTCATCGGCTTTCATACCTACGAGTACACGCATCATTTTTTGCAAAGCGTGCTGCGCATCCTTGGCTACGAGCAGCACATGGCGCAAGTCGTAGTCGAGGATCGGCTGGTCCGCGTCGACACTTTTCCGATGGGCATCGACGTGGATAAATTCGCCAGCGCGGCGGCCGACCCGGAAACCGAACAGGAAGCCAAGGAGCTGACGAACACGCTCGCCGGCCTAAAGCTGATTCTCTCCGTGGATCGGCTCGATTATTCCAAAGGCATTTTGAACCGCCTGGAAGGCTACGAGCTATTTTTGGAATCCAATCCCGCCTATCACGGCAAGGTCGCTCTGCTCATGGTCGTCGTGCCTTCGCGCATCGGCGTCGTGCAGTACGATCTGATGAAGCGCCAGATCGAAGAATTGATCGGCAAGATCAACGGCCGCTTCGGCCGGGTCGGTTGGACTCCAGTGGTCTATCAATACCGCCATGTGCCGTTTAAATCGCTGATCGCGCTTTACGCCGTGAGCGACGTTTGTTTGGTGACGCCGCTGCGCGACGGCATGAACCTGGTCGCCAAAGAGTATGTGGCGACCAAGGCGGATCGCGCCGGCGTGCTGATTTTAAGCGAAATGGCGGGAGCGGCGAAGGAACTGCCTGAAGCCATCATCGTCAATCCCAACAATCGCGCGGAAATCGCCGGCGCACTGCGCGAAGCGCTGGAAACGCCGGAGGAGGAGCAACAAAAGCGCAATGGGGTGATGCACCGCCGGCTGCGCCGTTACGATGTCAAGCGGTGGGCCCATGATTTTTTGACCACGCTGATCGGCATGCGCGAGCTGCAGGATCGCATCGATGCAAAGTTCCTATCGTCGCAAGCCCGCAAAGAATTTGTCGCGCGCTACCACGCCAGCCATCATCGTCTTTTGTTCCTCGATTACGACGGTACGTTGACGCCCTTAGTCGCCCATCCGGCACTGGCAAAGCCCGATGCGGCGCGACTCGATCTGCTGAGAGCGCTGGGCTCGGAGCCAAAAAATAGCGTGGTGATCGTCAGTGGCCGCGATCGCGAGACGCTTGAGCAATGGTTCGGCGCGCTGCCGCTCGGTTTGGTGGCGGAGCACGGCGCTTGGATCCGACCGCAAGGCCAAAGTTGGCAACGGGTGAAACCGCTACCCGACACGTGGAAGCAGCAATTGCTGCCGATCCTGGAAATCTATGCGGATCGCTTGCCCCGCGCCTTCGTCGAAGAAAAAGAGGATTCGCTGGGGTGGCATTATCGCATGGCCGATCCGGAACAAGCCGAACTGCGCGCCTCGGAGCTTACCGACCATCTCCTCAATTTAACTGCAAAGACGGATCTGCAGGTGATTCAAGGCAGCAAGGTCGTCGAAATTAGGCGGGCGGGAGTCGACAAGGGCAGCGCGCTTTTAGCGTGGACCGGCCGTGAAGAGTACGATTTTATCCTCGGCATCGGCGACGATACCACCGATGAGGATCTCTTCAAGTCCATGCCGGAATCAGCCTTGTCCATCCGTGTGGGAATATCGGCGACCCACGCGCACTACAATATGCGCAGTAGCGCCGAAGTCATCGACTTCCTTCGTTCGCTCGCCGACACGCGCTGACGGACGAATAGCGCGGCGGCCGCACGATTTTCCAGGTTCTTCTCACAGTTGACCGAGCGCCAGGGGCAATTGCTAGAATGCCTTTCTTTCACAGGATTCCTAGCCATAACAGAGCCGCCGTGCCGGCCATAATCACCAGTCCCAGCGGCACGCCGGGCTTCGCCCATTCGGTGCTTTTGATGTGAAGCGCGTGCGCCGCGATGATATTCGGAATGTTGCCGGGAATCAGCATGCCGCCTGAGATCAGCAGTCCAAGTAGCGCGCTTTTGATTTGCGCTTCGCTCAAAGAAGGGCCGATCTCCGCCGCCGCCAACGTGGCATTATCGAGTATCGCGGATACCATATTCACCCAGAACAAAATCTGCGACGGGAGTTTCAGCAAATAGGTATCGATCAGCGGTTTGAAGCCGGCGCCAAGAAATATTAGCGCCATGACAAAGATATAGACTTTGCCCGCTCGGACAAACACCTGGCTAAGCTTTTCTTCCTCGTTCTCGGCCGCTAAAGATTCACCGGTGTCCTCGGCTGTTTCGTGAACGAGAAAAATGCCGATGACCCCGAGCACCACAACCGCGGGAATTATGTAGAGCGCGAGGAGGTTGAACAAATAGTAGAACGTGGCGTGGTAGGGTGGGCCGCTCAGCTTCGACACGGCGATGGTCGAGAGCGGTTCGCCGAGGGGGGTGAGCGCCGCGCCGAGACCGATGGCGAAGCAAGCGATAACCGTTAGATTAACTTCGGCGTGGCGGTGTAGCGGCAGCACGCTGATGAATTCGACGAGCAACAGGGCCGCGATGATTGCTGAAATCACGCTCGATACGAGGCCGAGAATGATGATGCCGCTGCACACGATAACCGACAGCGGCATGGTGATGAGGACACGGCGCATGCCATGATCGATGTAGTGACGTAGGTAATGGAAGAGCACGCCGGCGCCCAACACGGCGAGAGTGATGTTGATCGGCGCGATCAATCCCTCATGAAGGAGTTCGGTGCTCCAGGCATTTGCAAAGGTCGCGCAGATCACGCCCATCAGGAACAAAAAGACTTCGAGGTTCGATTCGATCTTCTTGTTCAAGAACGGACCGACCAAGACAACTATAAAAATCAAAGAGAGGCCAATGGTTAACATGCTGCTTCCATGGTCTCGGTTCTATGACATCGCGCGCCGTAAGACGCAACGTCGGTGCCGTGATTTGACGGCTCAAAGGGTGCGCGGATGGCGCTGATTTCAGGCAGCAAATTCTTGTAGAAATCTATTGTTTGCATTGATAAGGTGGGCGAAATTTTTCGCTGGAGCGGGACTATGATTGGTAAAAGCAAATTGCGTCGAGTGCTCGTCGTTTTGTTCTTTGTGCTTAACCTACGGGCGGTTTCCGCCCAAGAAATGAACTTGCGCGCGGTTTACAATGCCCTGAGTGGTGTCATGGCGCCGATTTGGGTGGCGCAAGACGCCGGACTTTTCACCAAGCATGGGGTCAACGTCGATCTGAAATACTTGGCGGCTACGACGGCGGTTCAAGGCATGCTCGGCGGCGGCGAAGAAATCGGCCTCGTCGGCAATCAGGGCATCGACGCCAAGCTCGAAGGCGCGGATCTCATTTACGTCGCCAGCGGTTTGCCGGTGTTTGTGTTCCAGATTTACGGGCGCCCGGAGACCAAGACCCTGGCGGACTTGAAAGGCAAGGTCGTCGCGGTTACCCAGCCGGCGGCATCGACTGATTACGCCATGCGCATCGTGCTCAAACGCAACGGCCTGGAACCCGATAAAGATGTGCGGATACTTTATGCGCAGGATATCAACGGTGTGTTAACCTCCGTGAGCGCGGGCAATGCCGCGGCCGGCATCATGTCGGCGCCGACATCCATCCGCGCCAAAGCGGCGGGGTTGCGAGCCATCGTCGATGTTACCGCTCTCAAAGTGCCGTTTCTCTTTACCGCCATGCTCTCATCGGCGAAAGTTATCCGCGAAAAGAACGAAGCCGTGACCCGGTTTCTGCGCGGCTATATCGAATCTTTGGCGGTCATTCGCAAAGACAAGGAAACCACCATGCGATCGATGGGCAAGTTTCTCAAGACCACGGATCAAGCGGTGCTTGAATCGGTTTATGACGATTACAAAGACGTGTTTCCGATTACACCGCTGATGACCGCGGCCGAAGTCAAGGCGGTGCTCGACGTCGCTAAGAGTCCCAAAGCGAAGCAGATGAAGCCCGAGGAGTTTTTCGATAATTCGATCGTCCAGAAAATTCAGGCGTCTGGATTCATCGAGCAGGTCAACAAGCATTAGTTGAGTTTTCGCTTGCGCGTCCTCGCGGCGCCGTGGCGACAGGAGAATCAAATGAAGCCAAGACTCATACTGCTGTTGTTGGCTTCCATGTTTATTCCGGTGTTTGCCTTCGCGCAGACGGCGGATTTGTTGAGCCAAGCGAAAAAAGAAGGCGAAGTTATTCTCTACACCACGATGACCGTGGGCGATTTCCAGCTTTTCAATAAAGCCGCCAAGGAAAAGTACCCGTTTTTGAATATTCGCCATGTTTATCTCAGCTCGGCGCGCCAGACGGCGCGCGTGATGCAAGAATTTCGCGCCGGGCGGGTGCAAGCCGATGTGCTCGGCAACAGCCCGGAGACGCTGCTTTACTTGAAACAGCAGGGCGTGCTCGGATCGTATCAATCGCCGGAAGCCAAGAATCTCTTGAAGGGCGCTTGGGACCCCGACGGTTATTGGTCCGGGATCACCACCGATCTTCTGGTCACCGGCTTTAATCCCAAGTTGATTGCCAAAGCCGCGGCGCCGAAAAACTATGACGAATATCTGCGGCCGCAGCTCAAAGGTCAGCTCGCCGTCAACCGCGGCGTGCCTTATCCTTTGACCGGGATGGTTTCACTGCGCGGCGAAGAGCAGGGCATCGGCTATTTCAAAAAATTCTCGCAGCAAGATTTGCGGCTGGTGGAAGGCTACACGCATACGATCAATTTAATGGCCGCCGGCGAGTATGCGCTGACGGCGTTCATGCAGGTCTCCAAGCTTGACGCGATGAAGCGTAAGGAAGCCCCGGTGGACTGGCTGCCGAGTACGCCGACCTTGGCGACGATCTCGACGGTCGCCATGATCAAAAATCCGCTCCATCCGGCGGCGGCGCAGTTGCTGATCGATTTCTATCTCTCGGCGGAAGGCCAGCGCGGCCTGGCGGCGGCGGGGAAAATACCGCTACGCCGCGGTGTCAAAAGCCAATCGCGCGAAATCGATCAGTTGATAGAAAGCGGCAATTTTCACGTGATCGCACCCGAAGGGGGCTATGACCGCTACATGAAAATCTATAACGATTATCTCGGCGGCAGATAGAGCGCGCTGGCGCTAAGAGGGAGAACTCGGCATGGCTACGGATGTGAAAGCGAGCAAGCGGGTCAATCATGAGAGGCTTGTGCGGTTTGTCCAAGCCGCTTTTGAAAAATTGGGCGTGCCAAACGCTGACGCGCAAATCGGCGCGGATGCGCTCGTGGCGGCGGACCTGCGCGGCGTCGACACCCACGGCGTGATTCGCTTTAGCCCCCAAGCTTGGTACGTCAAATGGCTCTCCGAAGGGTCGATGACGGCGCGTCCGAACATTCGGATTATTTCTGAAAGTGCTTCGACCGCGCTCATCGATGGTGACCGCGGCATGGGCATGGTCATCGGCCACCGCGCCATGGAGTTGGCGGTCGCCAAAGCGAAACAATCCGGCATCGGCATGGTCGGCGTGCGCAACAGTCGCCACTACGGCATGTCCGCGTATTATGCGATGCAAGCGCTGCCGCACGATATGATCGGTATCGCCATGACCAATGCGAGCCGGCAAGTGGTGCCGACGTTTGGCCGGGAAGCTCGGTTTGGCACCAACCCGATGTGCTTCGCGGTGCCGGCCGATAAAGAACTGCCGTTTGTCTTGGATATGGCGACGACGACCGCCGCCGCGGGTAAATTGGAGCTAGCCGCGCGCATGGAAAAGGCGATTCCGCTGGGCTGGGCGTTAAATGAAAAGGCCGAAGTGACGGACGATCCCCGCGTCGGACAGCAGGCGCGTCACGTCGCGTGTCCCGAAGCGCGCCACCTTCGCCGGATCGAAGCCGGCGAACGCGCGGCGGAACGCCTCGCGCTTCCTCAGGATCGTGAGCCACGAGAGTCCCGACTGGAACCCCTCGAGACAGATCTTCTCGAAGAGCCGGCGATCGTCCGCGACGGGACGCCCCCACTCGTCGTCGTGATAGGCGACGTAGTCCTCCTCCGTCCCGCACCAGAAGCAGCGGGCACGCCCGTCCGCTCCGACGATCACGTCCGGTGACGATCTCGGCATCTTGACGCCTCCCTCGCGCCACAATAGTCTCGCGACGTGCCCGCTCCCGGACGACTCGACGCTCGAGCCTTCCTTTCGGGTCTGGCCGACGCCGCCGCCGGCCTCGAGCCCTCCGTCGTCGTCCCCTCCACGGTCGATCCGCTCCTCCTGACGGTGTGGCTCCGGCACGCGCGGCTGTCCGCCGCGGCGTACCCCCTCGCCCGCGACGGTCACCACGAGGAGCTCGCGGGACGCCTTCGTGTCGATGCGCTCGCCGCCGCCGCCGCGAACCTCGTGCGGTTCCGCGCGCTCGCCGCCGTGGAGGACGACTTCGCCGCACGGGGGATCCCGATGGTTCTCCTCAAGGGAGCGGCGGTCGCGGGATCGGCTTACGGAGACGTCGCGTGGCGGCCCATGGCCGACCTCGACCTGTGGGTGCGCGACGAGGACATGCCCGCCGCGATCGACCGGGTGGAGACGCTCGGGTATCGCCGCCTCCCGGAGGTGCCCGGACGACCGGCGGAGCTCCAGCGCCGCTCCGGCGGCGAGGTCGTCTTCGCGGGACCAGCGGGGACCGGGCTTCTCGAGCTGCACTACTCCGCCTTCCAGGGCTGGTGGATCCGCCGCACCGGGGCGCCCGACGTCGCGGGAGCCTGGGAGCGCGCGGTCCCGGCGGGCGACGGCCGGCACGCGCGCCGCCTCGCCCCGGAGGACGCGGTCCTCCAGACCGCTTTCCACGTCACCGTCAACCAGTTCGGCCAGGCGCCCCTGCGTGGCCTCCTCGACATCGCGGTCACCGCGCGGCGCTTCCCGCTCGACTGGGAGACCGTGTGCGCGCGCGCCCGGTCGTGGCGCCTGGCGACCACGGCGGGCCTCGTGCTCGCGACCGCCGACGCGCTCTTCGATCTCGGACGCGGTTGCTCCGCCATCGAGGCGCTCGCGCCGCGCGGTCTACGGCGGGCGCTGGTCCGGCGCTTCGTCACGCTGGAGTCGATCATCAGGGGGAGGGATCTCACGAGGTCGCACGCGCGTCACGCGTTCCTCCTCGCGATGGTCGATCGCCCCCGCGACGTCCTGCGCCTCCTGGGACGGACGCTGTGGCCCGAGCCGTGGTGGCGCGAGGCGCGCTACGGCCGTC
>Ga0207701_10002937_pt1 | contig 17571 bp, 9 predicted proteins | sample KBSSwiSSwithPhiX_FD_184294 | JGI IMG/M metagenome (GOLD analysis project Ga0207701, IMG submission 184294) | Switchgrass rhizosphere bulk soil microbial communities from Kellogg Biological Station, Michigan, USA, with PhiX - S5 (SPAdes) (version 2) | ecosystem: Environmental > Terrestrial > Soil... | reverse complement strand
GCACGAAAGGACACGCTTGTACAGCATTTACCTGGGAAAAAGGCATTTGCACCGTTAGCTCAATTGGCAGAGCAAGTGACTCTTAATTAAAGTCGTCCGTAGGTAATTTGGGCGACGCTACCGAATAAGCTACAATCCTCGAATCTAGCCCTAGATTGGCACGCGAGTGAACCCATTGTCCGGAAAGCGTCTCGTGCGCCCCCACCGATAATTTGATGACGACAATTCTTCTAGTACGAATTGCGTTAAAGCTGATGAAAAGCTGGATTGTGCACCGGTAGGCACCGGGCATAAGCTACGGGGTCGGATCGCCAGTTCAGATGAAAAAGGAACCGCTGCTTGTCCATCTGCTCTTCCATCCCGAGTCGGTTTCTGCGCGAGAACTAGCGCGGCAGATCCATCGGCAGCTCAACAGCGATCTTATCGTGCCCGGTTTGTGTGTACCGACAGTGTTTTGTCCGACGGGTGACGGGCGCTCTCCTCCTGCGCTGCTCAGGTTCGAGTTTGCCGAGCGCAATTTTGTGGTTCTGCTCGCGGATGATGCGTTGAGCATCGACGACGCCTGGTGTGGCTTTTGTGCGGAAGCGTGGGCGAATTGCCAGGATAATTCGTTCGCACGCTGTGTGCCTTTACAATTGTCAGAAAATGCGTGGCCGCTCGATGCGCGGCTGAAGGAAGTCAGCTTTGCGAAGGCATATTTCCAGAATGCGGGAGAGGCGCGAAGCGCATTCGTGTTCCGCAGAGTCGTGGTCGAGCTCTGCCGTTATCTTTCGAATCTTGATAAAGTCGCAGACAGTGCTTTTGAGGCGCCGATCACACTTTTTCTGAGCCACACGAAGGCGGACCTCAACAAGGAGCCGCGAGTGACGCAGTGCCTCATCGAATGTCTGCGCGAGGATCAGCCGATTGAGGCATGGGTCGATTCGGGCGACATTCAGACTGGCTCGAAATTTGCCGAATCTATCAAGCGCGGGATCGAGCGCACTTCGCTGCTTGCTGTGCTGACCGACACCTATGCTACGCGCGAATGGTGTCGAGAAGAGATCCTACTCGCCAAGGAGCATCAGCGGCCAGTCGCAGTCGTTGACGCGCTAACGAGCTATGAGGTTCGAAGCTTCCCTTACCTCGGCAATGTCCCACGAATTCGTTGGGATGGCGATCCCCAGAAGGGCATCGACTTATTACTAAAAGAAACGCTGCGGCATCTACACGCCACTGCTGTGCTCGATCGGTGGAAGCAACCGGGCGACCTTGTGTTCGCTCGGCCGCCTGAGCTTGCGACGCTGGTGGGGCTTGAGCCTGGAACGACGGTGCTCTACCCCGATCCACCAGTCGGCGTCGGTGAAGCACGGCGACTGCAAAAAGCGAACGTCCGAATCACCACGCCGTTCCAACGTTTGGCTGCCGAACAATCACTCAAAGGGCAGGCGATCGCACTTTCGATGTCTGAGAGCACCGACATTGAAAGCTGCGGAATGGATTCGTTGCACCTGGAGGGTGCTATGATTGCCCTGTCCCGGTGTTTGTTGATCAAAGGGGCGACGCTCGCTTATGGCGGGCACTTAGGCTCGGAGGGTTACACGCAGATGGTTTTCGAACTTGTGCGTGCGAATAACAATCTCGAAGATGTTCAGCCTTTCGAGCGGATCGTGAATCATCGGGGATGGCCCTTACCGCGGCTTACGGTGGAAGAATTGGCGCGGCTAAACCAAGTCTCGAAGACGAAGGAGCTTCCGCGTCCGGGAGATATCGATGAGACACTCGGCGCTGAGTTTATAGCAAATCCGAAGTTTTTTCCTGCTGACAAATCTCCCGAGCACCGGTTCGCATGGGCGCGAGGCATGACTGAAATGCGCGCATACCAGGCGGACAGGGCGCGCAGCGGCGTAATCGCACGGATTGTCATCGGTGGAACTTTTGGTCCCACTGTGAAGGTCACCGAGGACGGAACTCGGAATGAGCAATGGTATATGAGCCGAATCCCCGGAGTACTCGAAGAAATCGTGCTCGCCGTAAAAGCCGGGCAGCCTGTTTTCCTGATTGGCGCGTTCGGCGGTGTTGCGAAGCTGGTGATCGATTTGATCCGTGGACGGGACCGCGAAGAGGCGACGTGGGATTATCAAAAGCGCGCGCCATTCGCTCCCGAGATGCGCGCACTCTACGAACAGCGCGGCATCGACTGGATCGATTATCCTGAGATAGTAGCGCTGTTTCGCGAGCAAGGAGTAGAACGCATCAATCCATTGCTCCAAAGAGAGGAGCAGGACGAGTTATTCGAGACAGTAGACCTCCACCGGATGGCTGAATTGATCCTCCAAGGAATGAGCCGGTCTTGAAGGTTTTCCATGATCAACCCGAGTTCGTTGTCTACTCATTGCATTGAGCCTGTGTGAGCATGAGTTGCTGAAACCGGAGTTGGTTTCTCCGGGCCTCGCACGAGTCATTTTGCCTCGTCAGCGGGATGCAAGGATGGTAATCCTCGCCCATGAGGTTGCGCCGCCCCGAGATCTTCATCAGCGCCACGACCAGGGACCTGCGCACCGCACGCCAGGAGATTCGCGACGCGGTGCTCACACTCGGCTGCTTCCCAGTTGTGGAAGAGCACTTCGGCAACAACGCGGGTGTGATTCGCGAAATACTCCGTCGCAAGCTCGAGCCGTGCGACGCCGTCATCCACATGGCAGGATTCAGCTACGGCAGCGGGCCGCAGGAGCGTGAGCCCGGCGAGCTGCGGCGCAGTTATACACAACTTGAGTTCGACCTCGCGCGGGAACTTGGCAAGCGGATGTATCTCATCGTTTGTGCGGAGGATTTCCCCTTCGACTTGCACGATCCCGAGCATCTAGACTTGGCGGCAGATCAACTGGCGCACCGTGCGGCGATCCTCGGGGGCGATCATCTCTATACGATAGTTCACCGGCGCGAGGAACTTGCGGGTGCTGTTGCGCAAGTGGCCGAAGTGGCAAATGCGGTGAAGGTCGAGATCCAGCGCACGCGCTGGGTCGCCGGCGCGGCCCTCGCGCTGCTCGTAGCCGTGCTCATCTTGGTGCCTTGGCAGAGTGTGCGCAGTGACCGGCGCGCGCAGCAGGCGGAAGAGCGTTCTGCTCGCTTCGAGAAGCAACTCGAGATCATGCGCCGGCAGCTCGCGAAGCAGACGGAGCTGGCGGAGAAGGTTCTCGCGAAAATTGATCGAACCGCCGCGCCATTGCCGGGCGCAGGCCAGCCGGACCCGTTGCCGGCGGCGCAAGCCGAGGTCGCCGCTGAGCTCAAGATTCCGCTCGACGAACTGAAAAAGCGGCTCGCGCAGAACGGTGCGGATGTGCGCGGGCTGATCGCGGACATCGAGAAGGAACGCAAGGACGCCGGCGCCAAGATGGGCGAGTGGACCGAGCTTCAGCGCAGTGCGTACATGAAGCTCGGCCGGATCGAACTAGCGGCGGGGCACTATCGCGAAGCGATCGTGCAGTACCGGCAGGCGCTCGCGCTAACGGATCGCGAGAAAAACCCGATGCCTTGGTGTGAATCCGCGCGCGACCTCGCGCTCGCACTCCATAGGCAAGGCTTGAACGTCGAGGCGGAGCCACTCGCGTCGGACGTCCTTGCCATCCAGGAGCGCCTGGTCGGAAAAGATCACGCCGACACCGTGGATGCTGTTCAGGTTCTTTCCGTCATCGTCGCCGATCGGGGGGACTACCCCCGCGCGGAGCAACTCGCGCAGCGTGCGCTCGAAAGCGGCGAGCGCCTCCTCGGAAAGGATCACCCCTCCACGCTCGCCAGCGTCAATATTCTCGCTTTCGTCCGCGGGGAACGTGGAGACCATGCAGGAGCGATCCTTCTGCACCGGCGCGCTCTCGAGGCCCGCGAGAGAGTCCTCGGCAGCGAACATGGGGAAACCCTTACGAGCATGCAAAACCTGGCGGCGGAACTCGACGCCGAGGGCGACCACCAGTCTGCGGAGCCGCTCTACCGTCGCGTAGTCGAGGTGCGCGAACGCACGCTTGGAAAAGATCATCCCGACACGCTCACCGCACTCGGGAATCTCGCTAGGCTGCTCGAGGGACGTGGCGCGTACGAGGAAGCGGAACGCATTGATTGGCAGGTCCTGGAGGGCCGCGAGCGCGTTTTGGGAAAGGATCATCCCGACCGTCTCCAGACACTTGATAACCTCGCCTCCGTCCTCGATGCGAAGCTGGACTTCGCCGGGGCCGAAAAGCTTCACCGCGAGTCGCTCGAAGGCCGCGAACGTGTCCTCGGAAAGGAGCACCCCAAGACCTTGATGACCGTCAACAACCTCGCCAATACGCTCCAGAGAACCGGCCGCCTGGACGAAGCCGAAGCGCTTTGCCGGCGAGCGCTCGAAGCTCAGCGACGAACCCTGGGCTCCGACAGTCCCGACACGTTGCTGACGATGAGCAACCTCGGCCAGCTTCTTAGCGACAAAGGCGACAAACCTGCCGCGGCGGCGCTCATGAGAGAGACGTTGGAAATCCAGGAGCGAGTTCTCGGACCCGAACATCCTGAGACTCTCCAGACGGTGAGCAATCTGGGCATCCTGCTCCGGAAGGGCGGCGACATGAAAGCCGCCGAACCTCTTTACCGTCGGGCTTTGCAAGGTCGCGAGCACCGTCTCGGCAGCGAGCATCCGGAAACCCTTGAGAGCATGAACAACCTCGGCGTCCTCCTCATGGCAAAGGACAGTTTCAGCGAAGCGGAAGAAGTTCTCAGACGTTCCGCGAATGGGCGCGAGCGACTCCTCGGGAAAGAACACCCCGATACCCTGACGAGCCTGGGCAACCTGTCCGCGGCCCTTGGCGGGCTTCATCAATACGCAGAAGCCGAAGTCCTCGATCGTCGCGTGCTCGAAGCGAGGAGGCGAATCGGGAAACCGGGCGATCGGGCCACGCTGCTCGCGGGCTACAATCTCGCCGTGAACCTTGTGAACCAGGGCAAGGCCCGGCGGGCGCTCCCCCTAGCCCGCGAAATTGCTAAGGAAGCGGAGCAATATCTGCCCGAAGGCGACTCCGAGAGGGAGGATTACGCAAACCTGCTCCGCATTGTGCTCGAGCAACAGAAAAAGTGACTCCCGGAGCGACATGAATACATTGAGGTCGTCGGCGACGGCGGAAACCAACTATCTGTGTTGCGAGCTGGGTAAAAGGCATTTGCACCGTTAGCTCAATTGGCAGAGCAAGTGACTCTTAATCACTGGGTTGCAGGTTCGATTCCTGCACGGTGCATTTCATCTCTCAGGAAGCGGCGAAACGGAGCTTAGTCCAAACGCCAAGAGTCGCTTCCGTCCACCGGCGCACTCATTGAACAGCGTAGGCCGGCATGTACTTTCGACTGTTGCTTTGGCTTTCGGCGCGTGGCCGATGTCCCAAAACGCTTTACCAACAACGATGATGATCGACGATAGTCACGGGCGCGGCGCTGGCGTGTGGCGAGGCCTGGCCGATGGGTGAGGTCTGGGCGTTGGCGAAGATGTCGATGTAGGCGTAGCTGTAGGCGTTGGTGTCGCGAGCTGGGTCTGATAGATGCCGCGACCGAAGGTCGCCGCTACCAACATCCCGTGCCTGGGCAGGATCTGAAGCCCGCGCACGACGGTGCTCGGCAGGCCTTGCCCGAACGGCGCCCAGTTCATTCCCAGGTCGGTCGAGAAAAAGACACCTCGTGAGGTGCCCGCATACAATGTTGGAGGCCGAAACCGCCAATCGACCGCCAGCGACATAACCAACAGGTTTGTGGGGATCCCACTATCGAGGCTTGTCCAGGACGACCCTCCGTCATTGGTCATCCAGATGCGTCCCTGAACCGCGCCGCCGACCGGAACAGTCTGAGCACGGGGCTGACCAGCTTTGCTCTGTGCCATTTGGATGAAGACGTGGTTCGGATGTGCTGGGTCGATCATGATGTCCAGCGCCTCGTTGGCCGACGCGACGGGTAAGCCTTGATCGCGTTCCGGCCAAGTGATCCCGCCATCAAATGTGGCCCAGAAACGGCCATCCGCAGTGGCGGCATAGAGGGTCTTTGGTTGCGATGGCGCAATGGCGACCGCAGTGACGTTGGCGGGTGTTGGCGTAGCCGTCGGCGTAGGCGTAGGCGAGCCGCCGCCGGAGCCTCCTATTGGCGAGAGCACCGGGCTGATTTGCGTCCAGTTTGCGCCGCCATCGAGCGTCTGCCAGACACTCTGGCCACCCAGCACCAGCCGTGACGGCCGACGCTCGTCGAGAGCGAAAGCGTTGTAGGCATCCTGGTTATACTGCTCGCTGATAGGAAACTCATTCGTGTCGATTCCGTTGGAGGCGGCGGTCCATTGGCTTCCGCCATCTGTCGAGCGGGTCACAAACGTGGTTTGTAGTGACGCCAGGTTGTACACGATGGCAGGGTCGTGCGGGTCGATCAAGACCTTGCCGACTTCCGTGCCGGTCGATGCGTAGGTCCACGTCGGCTCGCCAGTGAACTGGACAACCTTAAGCTGGTCCTGACTCACGCCAAAGCCGCGCTGTGGGTTGCGCGGGTCGAGGGTGACATTGTAGAATAGGAAGTTGCCCAAGTTACCCTGCTTGGAGACGAGCGTCGGGTTCGAGATAAGCGGAGCAACGACCCGTTGGATGCCGCGATCGCCCACGTACGCGAGCGCCCCAGTGCTGTCGAAGTACGCGTTCACAACGTCCTCGATGCAGCCGCAGCCGGAGAACTGGCGGCCAGTGAAGAGCCTCCTCCAAGTCTGACCGGAATCCGTGCTAGCGACGAACTGGGGCTCCTTGGCGTTGGCGTAGACGATGTTCGGAGAGTGCGGATCCACGCCCAGCACGACATGCCAGGACCGGTAATCCTGCGGCGGTTCGTTTCCAGCCGGTGGCAGGCTCAGCATCGACCAGCTATTGCCCGAATCACTCGTCCGGAAACGCTGGAGCTCGGGGCTTGTGGAGGAGTTACCCGGCTGGAAGATGGTGGTGTACACGGTCTGTGGTGAGGACGGAGCCATCGCCAGAGCGATCCATTCACCGACGTGCTGCGAACCGTTGTAGATGCCATTGATCAGCAATTGCCAGCTCTCTCCGCCATCGACGCTCTTGTACACGCCATTCTGGCTCCCGTCCGTCGCCTTGACCAAGCCGGCGTAGAATACTTGCGGGTTGGTCGGATCGATGAGCACGTCAGTCGCCACGGATCCGGGTGCCGTCTCCGACGTCAAATTCACCCACGTCGAGCCAGTGTTTGCAAAATGAAGGCGATAGACGCCACCGGTGACTGGCATCCCGCCTGGTGCAGTCCCCGAGACGGCGACGTAGATCGTATTCGAATTGGTCGGATCGATGATCAGCGCGCTGACGGTCGCGGCAGAAAAAACGTCGCTGAACAGATATTCCCAGTGGGAGCCGCCATCGATCGTCTTGAGGATGCCGCCGTTGGGTCCGCTCGCGGCTGCATACAGCATGTCCGGATTGCCCGGATACAGCGCCAGACTCTTGCCGGAAATCGCCAGGCTGGGGAAGTTATCGGTGAGCGGGACCCAAGTCGGGCCGCCCGCGTCGGTCGTCAGATAGTTCGTCGTCTTCCAGACTCCGCCGTCTCCGCCGATGTACATTACGTTGGCGTCCGTCGGGTGGCTCACGGCGATATCGATACGCCCTGACACGACCGTCCTGCCGTTAAAGATCGGGCCAGGGCCCAGGGGTGTCCAAGTGTTTAGGCCTTCCGCTCCCCGCGCCTTAGCAGAGACTCCGGCTCCGAATAGCAATAGCATCAGAGCGAAAGTGGTCGCCCTCAGTCCCGCGCTTCGATGGCTCGTGTTATGTTTAATGGCCGTCATCGTGCAGCTTTAAGTCTCCATTCATTAGCTGATACATATCTGGACTTTCTGCTTTTCTCCGCTGGTTGTGAAGGTAAAGGTAGGAAAACTATTCACCCGTAGCAGCCGGCGTGGCATGCCGCACTCGACCGCGTGGAAGTGAAACCTCAGCATGATGAAACCGATGTTGACGAATCGACCCGCGGAAATGCCTTGCTTTCGTGAAGAGAACGTCTCAGAGATTCAAGGAGTTATAAGTCTCCACAGTTAAACCGCATGAAAGGAAAAATATCCCATGGCTATCAATTACATTCCAAACGACCCGCGTGCTGGTTCGACGGCCCCGCCGACCCGTGAACAATCTCCACGAGCTAACCGACCGTCCACGAAGTCCGGCTTCACCTTCAGCGATACCAGCCCGGAAGGAGTTTTTGCGCCCGGAACTTCGGCATTCCTGTTTTGGCAATGTCGCGAGGCAGCAATTGCTGCCGTGCAAGCCTGGGAGGCTTCGGCGGGACGGCACAAGAAATGGCAGGGCAACCGGAAGAAGCTTCCGCTGTTTCAGGATAATGGCGAGGACCTGAATGCTTTCTACGATCGTCAAAGCTTCTCTTTCTTTCATCAGACAATCGGCGGGACGACTTTTTTCTCCGGCGCAAGCACTGATGTGGTCGCCCATGAAGTGGGTCATGGGCTGCTCGATTCCGTTCGGCCTGATTTCTTCGATGTAAACTTTCTCGAGGTTGGTGCGTTGCACGAAGCGTTTGGCGATTGCATGGCTCTTCTCACAGCTCTGGACGACAAAGATACGCGCGACCGGCTGCTCGCCAACGCCCCGAACCTGCGAAAGCAGAATTTCGTGGAAAGCACGGCGGAGGATCTCTCGGAGGGAATACGGCGCTTTGATTCCAACCACAACGCAGCCGAGCCGAGGCATGCCTTTAACAAGTTTCAATATCAAATCCCATCCACTTTGCCGTCGAACGGCGGACCTGGAGAACTGATCAACGAAGTCCACAGCTTCGGCATGCTGTTTAGCGGCTGCTTCTGGGAACTAATCGCGAATATCTTCGCGGAAAACAGCTCACAAACCGAAGCGACGCTCAAATCTGCCGCGACGCTGGCGGGAAAGATCCTGATTGCTGGAGTTAAGAATGCAATGGTCACGCCCCGTTTCCTGCAATCCGTCGGACGAGCCATGGTGCTGGCCGACAATTCGCTCCACGGCGGCGGAAACCGGGACCACATCCGCAACGCGTTTCAGGCCCACAACATCCTCTTAGGCTCCAATGCCATGGTCGCGCCGTCTATGGTCCTGGACGGAGCGGCGCCAAAGGGCAAGACGCTTTCGCCGGCCACCCGTAAGGATCTCAAGGCGAGGCTTGGTGCAAGCAGAGGAGCGAAGATGAGCCTGGCCGCGGCGGATCTCTTCGGGGAAAAAGTCGTTCATGTGCTCAATACGCGCGAGGTCCCGCTGGGCGGGGTTGATAAAGCCCTGAAGGGAGTGGTAGCCGTTGCGCATGAACCGGTGAACGTCGGCGGTTCCGGCGGACGCGCTGCCGTCATCGGCGTGATGCCTCAACCAGACGATACGGACATGGAAACGATCGAGTTCGTAAAGACGCTTGTGGAACACGGGCGCATTGATTTGGACAAGAAGAAGAAAGGTGCGGTGGCTCGTGCCCCGGATGGCAAACAGAGTACCACCACACACGCCATCAAAAGTGTGGGAGGCAAGAAGGTGTTAACGCGTATCCGCTTTCTTTGCGGCCACCATTAGAATTGCGAGAACCGTTTGCGCACGAGCCTGCGCTGGCCTTGCGGATCGGTCACCAACGCGTGGGTCGCACGGAGGGCCGGTTTCCCCGGTCTTCCTTCGATTTGCTCGTTGTTGGCCAGACTTGCCACATAGGATTTCACTTCCTCAAGGGCGTGCGGAGAATCGGGCACTTCCACCTGGATGTCCTTGAGGTCTTCGTGCCGAGGCACGGAGATCGTGTGCCAACTGCTGCTACTGGCGGACGGCGATATCACACCCAACATTGGCGGAACCTCGGCCCAGTCGGTGAAGTCCACGCCAAATTGAAACGCCTGCATATGCAGTTTCTCGCGCACTGCTTTGATATGAGCCGCATTCTCAGTGATGAAACAGCAATGCTTGAAAGGAGTGGCCGGCACACCGAGCCGCTGCAAGGCCTTCTCGAAAATCTTTCGGCTCGGTTTTAGCGTGCCAGCATGGTTGGAAAGGGTGACGCGCTTCTGGACAGGCTCGAAGAAAGAGCGCAACCCCGCAGCCTCAAGAATCGCCACATATTCCTTCATCGCCTTGGCAGGCGTAAGTTCCATTTTGAAGTCTGAAACGAGGCAAGTTTTTGGAGCCGGATGCGCCTCAGTGATGGCCGTCAATGCCTCCACGGCGTGAGGAAAAGGCTGCCGACTCGCTTCATCAATCAGCGTCTGGCCTAAGTCAAACATTACGACTTTAATCATGCGAACTGGCAGCTGCTGACCAAACCTACTTGATTGCCAAGACTAGACAATGCCGCCTCCACGCATTCTTCGCTGCGAAGAATGGCACAAGGGGCGGCGCCGGGCGAGATGCCGCAGCGGTGTCAATCAACATACTTTTGCGCGATGGGCATTTTGCGGCCAATGCCGAAGGCGCGGCTGGTGACTTTTAGTCCGGGCGCGGCTTGTTCGCGCTTGTATTCGTTGAGATCGACCCGTCGCTGTACCCACCGCACGGTTTTCTCGTCAAAGCCCTGCGAGATGATGTCGCGCGCGCTGAGGTTTTCTTCGACGTAAAGCTGGAGGATTTGATCGAGAATTTCATACGGCGGAAGGGTGTCCTGATCTTTTTGGTTAGGCTTTAACTCGGCGCTCGGCGGTTTTTCGATTGTAGATCTTGGAATGATTTCGCGCTCTCGATTGATCGAGCGGGCCAGCTCGTAAATGATTGTCTTCGGCACGTCGCTGATTACAGCCAGCCCGCCGGCCATGTCGCCGTACAGCGTGCAGTAACCGACTGCGAGTTCGCTCTTGTTACCCGTGGACAAAACGAGGTGACCGAACTTGTTCGAGAGGGCCATCAGGATCATTGCTCGCAGCCGCGGTTGCATGTTTTCCTCCGTCTCGTTTTCGGGAAGGCCTTTGAAAATTTCCTTGAACTGGGCCTTGAAAACTTGAAACGCGTCAGTGACCGGAATCTCCAGAAATTTTATCCCGAGGTTGCGCGCGAGCGCCCGCGCGTCCTCGATGCTGCCGCGCGACGAGTATGGGCTTGGCATGGAAACGCCGGTTACGTTTTCCGCGCCCAACGCATCAACTGCGATGACTGCCGTGACGGCGGAATCGATTCCGCCGCTCAAACCGACAACTACCGAGTGGAAGTTGCATTTGCGGCAGTAATCGCGGAGCCCGAGAGAAAGCGCGGCAAAAATTTGCTCTGGTATTTTGCCCAGGTGAAATTCGATTGCCGAAGTCGAATTCGTGTCGACGACTCGTTCGTCTTCACGAAACGCAGCGAGTTGCGCGATCACATTCCCCGCTGAATTCACCGCGAAGGAATTACCGTCGAAAATGAGTTGGTCGTTGCCGCCTATCAAATTGCAATAGCTTATCGGGCGTTGGTGAGCGCGTGCGAGACCTGCCACCATCTCATAGCGGATCGCCGGCTTATGCAAACTGAACGGTGACGAGCTCAGATTGACAATGATCTCCGCGCCTTGCTCCACCAGGCTGCGCACCGGTTCGCAATCGTAGAGCGGTCGCGGCAAGTAGTGTTCGGTCCAAATGTCTTCGCAGATCGTTACGCCGATTTTTTTTCCGCGAACAAGAAAGGGCTCGACGTGTTCGGCCGGCTGAAAATATCGCTCTTCGTTAAACACATCGTAACTCGGCAAAAGGGATTTGTAAGTTTTCCGGATCGGTTTGCCGTGTTCGAGTAAAGCCGCAGCGTTTCGAAATGGTTTGCCGCGCCCCTCGTTGCGATCAACGAACCCGACGAGCAACGCCGCACCATCGACACGAGCGTGCAGCTTTTCCAGCAATTCCAAATTTTCCGGAACGAATCGCGATTTGAGAACCAAATCCTGCGGCGGGTATCCGGTCATCGCCAGCTCGGGCGTGAGCACGAGTTCCGCGCCCGCTGCCGTGAGCCGCTCATACGCGCGGATGATCAGTTCACAGTTTCCCCTCAAATCTCCCACGGTCGGATTAATTTGAGCGAAACCGATCTTCATATCGGGCCTTAGGAGAAATTATGCGCAACTTCATTTACAGCAATGGTCTTGCGGTGCGGAATTTTGCAGCAGGTGGATCGGCTTGTCCTCAAGACGATGACAAATGACTCGCCGAAGGCGCAGATTATTAGGCGGCGAAGCCGCACTCTCACTAGCAACGCGTTGAGGACAACGCGTTCCACCCCCGCTCGATCTATCGGCTGTAGCTCACGCGCCAGATCGTACCGCCACCGTCTTCGCTGATAAGAAGGCTGCCGCCTTTCGCGACAGCGATTCCAACGGGGCGACCCCATACTTTGCCTTCGGGAGTGATGAAGCCGGTTACGAAGTCTTCGTATTCGCCGCGCGCTTTGCCGGTCGATTTGTCGAACGGTGCGCGCACGACTTTGTAACCAGTGCGCTTCATGCGGTTCCATGAACCGTGGAACGCAGCGAAGATGTCGCCTTTGTATTCGGACGGAAATTGGTCGCCGGTATAAAAACATAGGTTCAACGAAGCCGAATGCGCCTCCACAAGCACGTCGGGAACGATGACTTTATCGGCGAGCTCGGGATGCTTTCCCTTGTGGCGCGGATCCTGATGATTTCCGATGTAATACCACGGCCAGCCGTAAAATCCGCCGGGACGAACACTGCTGATGTAGTCGGGCGGCAGATCTTCGCCGATCTCGTCCCTCTCGTTTGTGCTCATCCAAAGCTCGTTTGTGCCTGGCCGAAATGCGATGCCGACGGCGTTGCGAATTCCCCAGGCGTAAACGTTTTGCCCGGTGCCGTCAGGATTAAACTCGAAGATTCGCGCGCGATTTTCTTCTTCAGCCTTATCGGACACATTCGAGCGCGAGCCGATCGACACGTACATTTTTTTACCGTCGGGTGAAAACACGATGCATCGCGTCCAGTGGCCGCCGCCGCGCAACAAAGCCCCAGGCGAAAGATGTGCCGCCAGATGCTGGGCGGCGCCGCGCGCCTTGAGATCGCCATTCTGATACGGGAATCGAACCACCCCATCAGTATTCGCGACGTACAAAAACTGCGGGTCGTCGCCCGGTGGATAAAAAGCGATCCCGAACGGTTTGTTCAGACCTTTTGCTGCAAAAAGTTCAGTGATGTCCGGCTTGCCATCGCCGTTGCTATCGCGCAGCACCTTGATTTGATTGGCGCGACTCTCTACGACGAAGATGTCGCCATTCGGTGCGCTGAGAAGGAATCGTGGATCGCGAAATCCAGTCGCGAACAATTCGATTTTGAACCCCGGCGGAACTTTGGGTTGCGCGTCAGATGGCCGGTCTACAACGCGCGAGCGATTAATTGCGAGAGCATTCGAGCTGGGTGGCGGCAAATCCTGCACCGAGATTTTGCGCGTGACGCCCGGCGCATCGCTCGTCCAATCACCCATCGCGGCTTTGCCGGTGAGGACCGCGCCTTTTTCTGCCGTCTGGGCGATTATGTCGGGGATGACGAAAATACCTGCAAAAAAGACAACGCGGAAAATTGGATCGCTCAATCGACGAGCTTTCATCTCAGTGGAATCGTTCGGGCGTCAAATATCGCGCGGATTCGAATCATCTGCCGCAAATGTATCTCACAGCGGCGCGCAGCTCTTGTATTTTTCAATGAGTGGACGATTGAAACGCATGAGCAAGAAAATGCGTGTTGTTCAAGTCCCGCGAGCAGGCGGTCCGCTGGAGTTAGTCGAACGCGACATCCCTGAGCCGGAGCGCGGTTGGGTGCGCGTGAAGGTGGACGCGTGTGGTGTTTGCCACAGCGACTCGTTAGTCAAAGAAGGACTCTGGCCCGGTATTCAGTATCCACGCGTGCCGGGACATGAAGTCATTGGTGTGGTTGATGCCGTGGGTGAGGGGGTGAAGCCGTGGAAAACTGGCCAACGCGTGGGCGTTGGCTGGCACGGCGGAAATTGCGGTTATTGCGATCACTGCCGGCGAGGCGAATTTTTTGCGTGCACTGAGGCATTGCTCACAACGGGAATTTCTTTCGATGGGGGATACGGCGAATACATGGTTGCGCCGGCTCAAGCGCTGGCGCTAGTGCCTGACGAACTCGCTTCCGTGGACAGCGCACCACTGATGTGCGCTGGCGTGACGACCTTCAACGCGTTGCGAAACAGCGGCGCAACGGCCGACGATGTTGTTGCGGTCCTCGGGATTGGCGGGCTCGGTCATCTCGGCGTGCAATTCGCAGCACGGATGGGGTTCAACACCGTGGCGATTGCACGTGGAAAAGACAAAGAAGCATTCGCCAAAAAACTCGGCGCACACCATTACATCGACAGCCAGACTTCCGATCCGGCGGCGGAATTAAATAAGCTTGGCGGCGCGAAAGTTGTAATCGCGACCGTGACGAATGCCGAAGCGATGGCAGCAGTCCTCGGCGGGGTTGCGCCGAACGGTGTGCTCATGGTAATCGGCGCGGCCGGACCGCTCTCCGTCGATCCCATTCTTCTCATCATGGGTCAGCGATCTGTCAAAGGCTGGTACTCGGGCGCTTCAATTGATTCACAGGACACACTTGAATTTAGTGCGGCAGCGGACGTGCATTCTATGAACGAAATTTTTCCATTGGAAAAAGCCGCCGAGGCGTACGAGCGAATGATGAGCGGCAAAGCGCGTTTCCGCGTCGTTCTCGATATCGCCGGCAAATAAAATCGCGCGAACATGCTGGGGAGCGCATGCGCCTCGCGTGCTGCGAAGGGCGCCCTCGCCAATCGCCGGGAATGACGAGGCACAATGTGAAGTGTGGCGCGCTGGGGCGGCTTGCAGTTAAGCGGCGTACGCCTAGTCCCCGGCCTACCTGAGCTAGTCTTGGTGCCGTCGGTAATGATCTACCAATGGATAAGTGCGTGCGACGAGGCCGAACGCTAGCGCGGCGGCAAAGGCAAACACGGCGAAGAAGAACATTTGAAACGCGGTCACGCCGAACCCTGTCGAGGCAATGAATTTCGTGACCGCGGAGTTTTGCACACCCGCGTTTGCTACCAGGACCCAGAGATTGCCGATTGTTACCGATAAATTCCAAAACGCCATGATCGCTCCCTTCATCGATAGCGGCGCCTGGCTGTAAGCGAATTCAAGTCCAGTTGTTGCAACCAGCACTTCGCCAAATGTGAGCAGCACATAGGGCAGCACTTGCCACGTGATCGTGAAGACGTCCCCATGATCGAGCACCAGTTGCATCGTGCCCACGACGATCCATGCGAGACCGGCAAAGGCGATGCCGGCAGTCATACGCCGTAACGGTGTCAGCTCGTATCCCCAACGTGTGACCGCGGGATAAAGCACAAAATTGTTGAACGGAATCAGGAGCATCACCAGCGCCGGATTCAGCGCTTGCATCTGTGATGGCTGAAACCAGCTTGGCTTTGCCATCGCATCCGCCTGCAACACCCACGTGGATGCTTTTTGATCAAACAACGACCAGAACGGCGTCACCAGCGCGAACAGCACAAGGACGCGCAAAACCGAACGCACGCCTTCGATAGCTTCCGCGGGATGTTTGTCGCGCACGCAATCGAGCTGAAGCCAAACGCCGAGCCCGCCGAATGCGATCAGTCCCACAAGTGCGAGACAGGCCGCGATCACAAATCCAAACTTTGTCGTGAGCGCAAAAGATCCGAACACGCTTGCAACGGCGATCACAGCGAGCACCTGACCGCCCAACCCGGATGCGATCGCATCGCGCGACACGCGCAGGAACGAATGCGGATTCGGCGGCGCGGGCGGAACCATCACGTATTTTTTGCGACCAGCCCACAGGATTGCAGTAGAAACAAACATCAGAACGCCGGGAACACCGAATGCAATCGCAGGCCCGAGGTGGCGCAGAAAGATCGGCACCAATAGCGACGCGAAGAACGAGCCGAAGTTAATGATCCAGTAGAACGCCTCGAACACGACCTTGGCGCGGTGCTTGTTAGTCTGGTCGAACTGGTCGCCGACAAATGCGGCTACACACGGTTTGATCCCGCCCGAGCCAAGCGCAATCAGCCCGAGACCGATATAAAAACCGGTGCGGTTCGTGACAAACATCGCCAGGCACGCCTGGCCTGCGCAGTAAACCAGACTTAGCCAGAAGATCGTGTTGTATTTGCCGAAGAACCGGTCAGCCAGCCAACCGCCCAGCAACGGGAAAAAGTAGACGCCGATCACGAACGTGTGAAAAACGTCTTTCGCGCCGCGCGCGCGTTCTGATTCGGGGAGGTAGAGAAGCAAAGACGAGACGAGGAAAACAGTCAGAATGTTCCGCATTCCGTAAAAACTGAACCGCTCGCATCCTTCGTTTCCGATGATGTAGCGAATCTGTTTCGGGATCGGCGCCTTCGGATCTGGAGAAGCACTTGCAGCGAGCACAGATTCGGCCTCGGCTACATCTTTCATCCCTGCGACCGTGGCCACAATGAGCGAGACGTGCAACCGCAAATGGCTTGTCGGCGGTTATGATGACGGGTTTCGCAGCTTGGACGGAAACGTCGATGAAGCAAATGCGTAACGCTGACCAGCGATAATTGCCGTAGAAACAAGTGTTTCAAAGTCACTTGTGTCAAAAATACGTTGATCAGCTGGTGAGAAGTGAATTTACGAACTCCTAATCCGTTGCATTGGTATGAATTGCTTCGACAAGCTGGCGAGATTTCTCCCAAACTCCCCGAATATGAAACCCCCATTTCCACAAGTTCTGGTCCCTCATGTGATGGCGCGTACCTACCCAATCTACAAGGCGAGGGCGAAGGCGAGTGAGAATCTGCGTCGTGTCACAGCCGCTGCCAGCGTGACGACATTCTTGCTTGCCTCCGTGACGGCATTCCTTCTTGCCTCCTGCCGTTCGAACTCGTCGCAGCCTACCTACGATGCTGCGATTCAGGAAGGGCAGACCGCTGCGCAAGAGCTCATCAATCAGGGCGCCTCCGCGGTCGCGATCGCCCTCGTGGATGACAAGCGCATCATTTGGAGCCAGCGCTTCGGCCTGGCCGATCGCGACACGGGCCAGACGCCAACCGACTCCACGATGTTCGGCACCGGCTCGGTGAGCAAGATGTTTTCAACCATTGCCGTGATGCAGCTAGTGGATCGGGGCGTCGTCGACCTTGATACACCGCTCGTCACCTATCTGCCGGCCTTCCGGATGGCTGCTACAGGATATGAGAAGATCACCGTCCGGATGCTCCTCAATCACTCCTCGGGCTTCCCGGGCACCGACTATCGCAACGCCGTCATCAGCTCTCCCGTGCCGGGATATTTGGATCAAGTCCTCCAGACGCTCTCCATGTCGCGGCTCAAGGCCCCGCCAGGCTACATGAGCGTCTATTGTAATGACGGTTTCACCATTACCGAGGCCCTCATCAAGGCGATGACCGGCAAGAGCTACGTCCAGTTCGTGCACGATGAGATCCTGACACCGCTCGGCATGGCGAACACCCGCTACCCAATCAGCGCATTCCCAGCCGGATCATACGCTAAGGCCTACGTGAAAGGCGCGGCGAAGCCGCAGGAGTTCGTGAATCTCTTCGCCTCGGGCGGGGCC
>Ga0207701_10002936_pt1 | contig 17572 bp, 16 predicted proteins | sample KBSSwiSSwithPhiX_FD_184294 | JGI IMG/M metagenome (GOLD analysis project Ga0207701, IMG submission 184294) | Switchgrass rhizosphere bulk soil microbial communities from Kellogg Biological Station, Michigan, USA, with PhiX - S5 (SPAdes) (version 2) | ecosystem: Environmental > Terrestrial >... | reverse complement strand
TCGGAAGACAGGAAATATTTTTAACTCACTGAGCTATATAGCCTCCATCAACTGGGAATAATGACCCCGTGGTAAAGGAGCTTTCGTCAGATAAAAGAAAGGCGGCAGTGGCGGCAATTTCTTCAGGTAAACCAATTCTCCCCCAGGGTTGTACACCATCAAGACTTTTGTAAACTTCAGCCTTATCCGTGCCAGTTTTTTTTGAAAAATGATCAACTGCTTTATGTAATAATGGAGTATTAATAGTACCAGGACCAATACAATTTACCCTGATCCCAAATTTTGCATAATCAATGGCAGTGCTTTTTGTCAATTGAACGATAGCTCCTTTTGTCATTCCATACACTGAGCTGCTTGCTTTGCCCACAGAACTTTGATCTGAACCCATCAACAAAATACTTCCCTTACCCTGCGCTTTCATATAAGGCAAAACATATTTGACTGTATAGAACGTACCACAGATATTGATCGACAATAAATTCTCAAATTCCTCATCAGTTGTTTCTTCCATAGTTGCAAAAAGATGAACGCCAGCATTCGCAAAAAGCATATCGATCCTTTTTTCTTTTTCATGAACTTTAGACAAAGCATTTTTGATATCCTCTTTTATGCGCACATCACATTTTATGAAATTTGGATCGCCGGTGTCCTGGATATCGAGATTATAAACATTAACCCCACGACTTTGTAAAAGTTCATGGGTTGCTTTGCCGATCCCGGTACTTGCACCTGTAATGACTGCTACTTTATTTTTCCATTCCATGGTCTTTGATTTTTGGTTCGTTAAAGCTAAATAATTGCCGTCAGCCATTATTTGAAAAAATGACCCGAAAAAAATTTACCTTTTCTGTCCGATTCAAAACAAACGGTTCGTCATAATACCAAACAACATTTTAAAACTTAAAAACTATTACAATGGAAAAGTTCATGTTCATTTTTGAAGGCGTTCAGCCTGGCAATCTTAGTCCTGAGCATATGCAGGTGCATATGGGTAAATGGATGGCGTGGATAGATAAATTGAAAGCTGCAAATAAATATTTAGCCGGAGAGCCTTTATTACCCGGTGGAAAATTAGTAAGTGGCCCAAATGGCAAAACGGTAACCGATGGCCCTTATACAGAGGGAAAAGAAGTAGTTGGGGGTTTCTTTATTATCAATGCAAAAGATATTGATGAGGCCGTTGAGCTTTCAAAAGATTGTCCTGACCTCGGAAATGGCAGCAAAGTGCAAATAAGACAAGTAATGAGAGTTGAAGTTGGTCAGCCTGCATAACACGAATGGACCAAAATAAAAACGTCAATCAACTCGTCGATCATCTTTTCCGGCATGAGTCGGGAAAGATGATCGCTGTTTTGTCAAGATTATTAGGTTTGCAAAATATTGAGATCGCACAAGACCTTGTTCAGGATACATTGCTGCAGGCAATGAGCACATGGGGTTATAAGTCAATCCCAGATAATCCTTCTGCATGGCTGTATCGTGTTGCAAAAAATAAAGCCATTGATTTTTTAAGAAGGGAAAAAAAGTTTAAGGAAGTAAGTCCTCAATACAGTTATCTACTTCAATCAGAATATACACTTGCTTCAACAGTTAATAATTTGTTTTTGGAAAATGAGATACAGGATAGTCAGCTAAGAATGATGTTTGCTTGCTGTCATCCTTCAATACAGGAAGAATCGCAGATCGCCTTAACATTAAAAACACTTTGTGGTTTAAGTGTAAATGAAATCTCAAAGGCCTTTTTAACAACAGAGGAAACAATTGCAAAAAGAATTTACAGGGCGAAAGAAAAGATAAAGGCAGAAAAGATAGAATTGGAAGTTCCGCAAAATGATGAACTGTCGATAAGAGTTGATACAGTTTTAAAATCACTTTATCTTCTATTTAATGAAGGATACAAATCTTCGCATCCAGATAAACTGATCCGCGAAGATCTTTGCGAGGAAGCAATGCGTTTATGTTTTTTATTAACGCAACATTCGCTAACTGCTTTGCCCAGAGTTAAAGCTTTATTGGCGCTTATGTGTTTCCAGGCATCAAGGTTTGATGCAAGACTTGATGATAAAAACAATATCATTTTATTAAAATACCAGGATCGGATCAAGTGGAATCGATCATTAATGAGTAAAGGCTTTGAATTAATGGAAGAATCAACAGAGCCTTTTGAAGTCTCTGCCTATCATTTAGAAGCGGCCATTGCATCGCAACATGCTGCCGCAAGGTCATTTGAACAAACGAATTGGAAAAGCATTTACCATTTGTATGAAATGCTTTATCAACTACAGCCCAATCCTATTGTTGCCATGAATAAGGCCATTGCATCTTCATATGCCATCAGTAAGCAGAATGCGTTGAAAGAATTACAGCAAATAAAAGGATTAGAAGATCATCATCTTTACTACGTCTCAATTGGCGAGATGTATTTTGATCTTGAAAATAAACCCGAAGCAAAGAAATTTTTTGAAAAAGCGCTGGAGTTAACTTCTTCAGGATATGAACAGCAATTATTAATAACCAGGATCAGCAATTGCTGAACTGAGTAAAAATTTCCCCGTTTAACTATCGCATTTTATTTTTCTACTAAGGCATTCCTTTTGCAGTATTCAGAAGCATGAAAAAAATCCTTATCGCCTTTGGGCTTAGTGCCCTTCTTTTTTCTTGTACAGACACAACAGAAAACAATACAGAAAAAATCACAAAAGAAGAAAAAAACATAAGTAAAAGAGATGAAAGTATTACTCCTTCAAACTCTTACAATGATCTTTTTTTAGACAGCACGGTCTTAAAAAATTTTATCACACAAAATAAAATTGGTGATTCTATTGCCCGTCGTTTACAAAGCTTTTATAATACCCGCAACTACCAGTTTGCCTGGTTTAGCAGCAACGGCTTAACAGAACAGGCTCGTGGTTTCTGGAACCTGCACGATTATGTGACCACATATGAGGACGATTCCTCGTTAAAAGATAAAAAGTTGCAGAAGAAAATGGACAGGCTTATTGCAGAAGATGAACTTTCCGTAAGTGCTACTAATAAAGACTATACAAACACCGAACTTACATTGACACAACATTTCATAATGTACATGGTTAATAATTATGAAAAAGGTTATGTAAAGCGTAAAGAAATGGAGCGTTTCATCCCAAGGAAAAAAGAAGACCCAATAGCTCTTGCTGATTCATTGATAAATAAAAAACATAAGGACGATAAATATTTTGAAGATGTAAATGAATCTTACAATGGATTGAAAGATCAATTAGGAAAATATTTAGCAATAGCAAAAAATGGAGGATGGCCACAGGTAAATTTTGTTAAAAAGCCATTGAAAAAAGGCACTAGTTCTCCTGAAATAGCCAACATCAAAAAAAGATTAATGATAACCGGTGATCTTGCGGGCATTGATACCAGCCATGTTTTTAATGATACATTAGTAACAGCAGTAAAGAATTTCCAGGCCCGTCATGGATTTAGTGAAACCGGGTCTGTCAGCGACTCCTTGATAAAAGAAATGAATGTTCCGGTTACTAAAAGAATTGAACAACTATTAATGAACATGGATCGTATGCGCTGGTTGGCAAACAATCCTTCGGGAAATCTTATTGTTGTAAACATTCCTGAATTCGTATTGCATGTATATGAAGGCAAACAAAAAGCATTTGATATTGATGTGGTGGTTGGAAAAGAGGGACATAATACAATGATGTTTAACGGGGATCTGAACCAGGTCGTATTTAGTCCTTACTGGAATGTTCCTCCAAGTATTGTTGCCAAAGAAATTCTTCCGGCAATAGAAAAAAATCCAAACTATATCGCAAAAGAAAATATGGAGATAACAGGAAACGATGATGGACTTCCCGTGGTACGTCAAAAACCCGGTGCAGGAAATGCGTTGGGTAAAGTGAAATTTTTATTCCCGAATAGTTTCAATATTTATTTCCACGACACTCCTGCAAAAAGCTTGTTTGAAAAAGATAAACGGGCATATAGTCATGGTTGTATTCGTTTAAAAGAGCCTGAAAAATTTGCTAACTATGTTTTACGTAACCAACCTGAATGGACACCTGAAAAAATAAGTGAAGCGATGAACAGCGGAAATGAAAAATATGTAAAAGTAAAAGACCCGATCCCTGTTGTCATTACCTATTATACTGCCTGGGTAGATGAAAATGGTCGACTGAATTTCAGAGAAGATATTTATGGCCACGATGCAAGATTAGCAGAGAAAATGTTTAATAAATAAGCTGCAATTCCATGAAAAATTCTTCCCTATTTTTGCCGGATGCAACTGGTTGAAGTCACCGATTCAAGTCTTGCCAAAGAATTTCTGCTTGTGAATGTTGAGCTCAACAAAAATAACCCTGCCTATATCCGTCCGTTAGACAAGGACATCAATGAAGTGTTTGATAAGAAAAAAAATAAAACCTTTCGTTCTGGCGAAGTGATAAGATGGATATTAAAAGATGATGAGGGAAAATTCATTGGCCGTATTGCTGCGTTTACAAATAAAAAATATAAAAATAAAGGCGATGATGTTCCTGTTGGTGGCATTGGTTTTTTTGATTGCATAAATGACCAGGTCGTCGCTGATATGCTTTTTAATGTTGCCAAACATTGGCTGATGCAAAAAGGCATGCAGGCAATGGATGGTCCGATCAATTTTGGCGAAAGAGATCGTTGGTGGGGACTTGTTGTAAAAGGTACTGAACTTTCGCCGATGTATTGCATGAATTTTAATCCTTCTTATTACCAGCAGCTATTTGAGAATTATGGTTTCAAAAATTATTTCAACCAGATCTGTTTTGCAATGAACGCTGATAAACTTCTTCAACAAAAATTTTATGATCGCCATGATGAATGTGCAAAGGACCCCAATTACAGTTCAGCATATATCAGGAAAAATCAGCTGGAAAAATTCGCAAAGGATTTTGCAATAGTTTATAATAAAGCCTGGGCCGGTCATGGTGGATTAAAACAACTTGAAGAAAGAGTGGTATTAAAAATGTTCAAAAGCATGAAACCTGTCTTGGATGAACGAGTGTGTTGGTTTGTATATTATAAAAATGAACCGATCGGTATTTGGATCAATCTTCCTGACCTAAATCAATGGTTTAAATATTTAAACGGAAATTTTGATCTTTTTCATAAGCTAAAATTCCTTTGGGTAAAGGCAACTAAGAAAAATAGAAAATTTACCGGACTTGTTTTTGGTGTTGTTCCGGAATTCCAGGGAAAAGGTGTTGATAGTTATATGATAATTGAAGGGGCAAAATTGATACAAAAATTGAAACTGGAAAACGGGAAATATATTTTGGGAGAGCCCATTTATGATTACTATGAAATGCAATGGATAGGCGAATTCAATCCTAAAATGATAAATGTATCTGAAGCCCTTGGTACATATCGCAATCGCATACTTACGACCTACCGTTATTTATTTGATCAAACAAAAGAATTTAAACGACACCCAATTCTTCACTAAGTCTACACCCGGAATCAGCAAACGGATGTGCAAAAACAAATATCACAGCATCCAAAACTTCTTTATTATTGCAGTCCATGAAGTCGGGTTTTACATCCCGGATTTCAATCATCTTTATTATGGATAAATTCGTTGTTTCTGCAAGAAAATACAGACCGCAAACTTTTGATACGGTAGTTGGTCAATCGCATATTACGACCACACTTAAAAATGCGATCAAGCATAACCAGCTTGCCCATGCATTTCTTTTTTGCGGACCAAGAGGTGTTGGCAAAACAACCTGTGCCCGCATACTGGCGAAAACAATTAACTGCGAACATCAAACAAAAGATGGGGAGGCCTGCAACAAGTGCCAATCATGTATTTCATTTAATGAAGGGACATCAATGAATATTCATGAGCTTGATGCGGCCAGTAATAATTCGGTTGATGATATCAGGACATTGGTTGACCAGGTTCGTTTTGCTCCACAAGCCGGTAAATACAAAGTGTATATCATAGACGAGGTTCACATGCTAAGCTCTTCAGCATTTAATGCTTTTTTGAAAACATTGGAGGAACCCCCACCCTATGCAATTTTTATTTTAGCAACAACTGAGAAACATAAGATCCTCCCAACAATTTTAAGCCGCTGCCAGATATTTGATTTCAAACGGATCACCAATAATGACACAGTTGTTCATCTGCAGGAGATCTGCGAAAAAGAAGAAATAAAAGCAGAGAAAGCAGCCTTGCAGGTAATAGCACAAAAAAGCGAAGGTTGTATGCGGGATGCACTCAGCATCATGGATAAAATTGTGAGTTTCACAAATGGCAAGTTGACTTACCAAAATACACTTGAACATCTTAATATTCTCGATGCTGATTATTATTTCAAGCTGATGGATTGCATGCTAAAACAAGATCTTTCTGGTGCCATGTTATTATATGACGATATTAATAAAAAAGGATTTGAAGGTGATCTTGTATTAAATGGCTTTGCAGAATTTATTCGTAACCTGCTTGTTTGTAAAGATGAAAAAGTAGCCGTATTGTTAGAAGCAGTGGAAAATTTCAGAGAAAAATACATTTCGACTGCAAAAAATATTGCACCTTCTTTTTTGATAAGTGCTTTAAATATTATTAATGAAGCAGAAATAAATTATAAAGCCGCCCGTAACAAAAGATTACATGTAGAACTTGTGATCATTAAACTTTGTTATTTGCAACAGGCCATTGAACTCACCTCAGAGAGTGGTGGAATAAGTAAAAAAAAAATAGTTGAATCAAGTCTTGCGTTCAGAACCGCAGCGATCAAGCCGTTGAAGGTTGAAAGTCAAAAACCAGATGTCAAGAGGCCGGAGGCCGGGGCCAGGAGTCAGCAATCAGAAGCAAAATTGGTTATTGAAACTTCGTTTGTAAAAGAAGCCTCAACTAGCTACAAAAAGGAACCTGAACCTCAGACGCCAATCCCGATAGCTACCGAGACCAAAACTCAAACCACAAAACTTTCCCCTCTTGATAAAATAAGAAAACAGGTTAAAGGCAATGGAAATAATGGGAACGGAAGTGAAACAATTAGTAACCCTCTTGAACTGGAAAGTTTACAAGCCGCGTGGAATGAATATGTACAGAGATTGAAAAGTGAAAAAAATCCTGCCGGAACCAATTTCGATATGGCAGAATTAAAAATCCAGGATGCTAACAGTTTTATTGCAATAGTCACTAATAATATTCAACTACGTTTTATAGAACAGGGTGGGCAAAAAGCTTCACAATTTTTGCGTGAGAAACTTCATAATAATCTTCTCCAGTTTTTTATTGTAATGGAAGAAAACAAAGAAGAAAAGATCATTGTCGGTGCTCCACTTACTTCCCGTGAACAATTTTTTAAGATGACGGAAAGATATCCGTTAGTAAAAGAATTAAAAGATAAATTAAGATTGGAATTGGATTATTAAGAAAGCTTTGAGCTGCGAACCTCCAGAAACGCCTTTATACCGCTGAATAGAATTGTTGCAGTATAAGAGTGCGACGCAACGAAAGCTCAATTGAATTTCAAATGCTGGCTCCATAAATGCCCGATTCATCATTAACCGCCAACCTTCCGACAGACAGGTTCACCATTCACGAAATTGCCTTAATTTCGGCGCTCAATTGAATACGTTATGGCAGAAGTGATTTTAATGCCCCGCCTGAGCGATACCATGACCGAAGGTGTGATCGCTGCATGGCATAAAAAAGTTGGCGATAAGGTGAAAAAAGGCGATTTGCTTGCCGAAGTGGAGACCGATAAAGCCACAATGGAACTGGAAAGCTATAAGGATGGAACGTTGTTGCATATTGGTACTGAAAAAGGTGGGAAACTGCAGGTAAATGACCTGCTTGCGATCATTGGTGCTCCTGGCGAAGACATTTCTTCATTAACAAAAAGTGGCGGGCAGGCAAGTGAAAAGAGTGAAAGTCCTAAAAAGGCTGAACCGAAAAAAGAAACGGCAGCGAAATCAACAACCAGCAATAAACAACCTGCAATGAGTAATGAAACGACAACTGCTGTCTCTGCTCCAATTAATATTTCAAAAATGGAAGAAGTTGTATTGATGCCAAGATTAAGCGATACTATGACGGAAGGTGTAATTGCAGCATGGCATAAGAATGTTGGTGATAAGGTAAAGAAAGGGGATATCCTTGCGGAAATCGAGACAGATAAGGCGACAATGGAATTAGAGAGCTATAAAAATGGAACATTATTATACCAGGGCGCTGCAAAAGGTGAAAAGATCCAGGTAAATGATTTGCTATGTATCATTGGTGAAAAAGGTAAAGTTGATGTTGACGCCGTTGTGGCTGCGGCTAAAGGTGGAGCTGGTCAACAGCCAACAGCTGACAGTCAACAGCAAGTTGCTGAAAGTTCGAACGCTTCTTCTGAACCTGTGACTGAAAAAGAAGAAGAAGCAACTTCTTCGACAAACGGAAGAATGAAAGCTTCGCCTCTTGCAAAAAAATTAGCGAAAGAAAAAGGTATTGATCTTAAGTCAGTTCATGGAAGTGGTGATGGCGGAAGAATTGTAAAAGCAGATGTTGATAGTTTTAGTCCTGCAGCAAGCAGCAGTCAGCCGCCTGCAGCAAGCAGTAAGCAACCAGCATCCAGTCCACAACAACCTATTGCAAAGTTCACTCCTACAACTGAAGAGAAATTTGTTGATACTCCAAACAGTCAAATGCGGAAAACGATTGCACGTCGTTTGGGTGAAAGCATGTTTGCTGCTCCGCATTTTTATCTCACGATGGAGATCAATATGGACAATGCGATGTCTGCCCGTGCACAGATGAATGAATTCAGCCCTGTAAAAATTTCTTTCCAGGATATGATGATCAAGGCTTGTGCAATGGCCTTGCGGCAACATCCTGCGGTTAATTCATCATGGATGGGAGATTTTATCAGAACCTATCAGCACATCCATGTTGGAAGTGCAGTGGCTGTACCGGAAGGACTTATTGTTCCTGTGATAAAATTTGCAGATCAAAAATCATTTTCACAAATAGCGGCTGAAGCAAAAGAACTTTATGGAAAAGCAAAAGATAAAAAATTACAACCGCATGAATTCAGCGGCAATACTTTTACTATCAGTAATCTTGGTATGATGGATATAGAGGAGTTCACCGCGATCATAAATCCTCCTGATAGCTGTATCCTGGCGGTAGGAAAAATAAAAGAAATCGTTGTAAAGAAAGGAGAAGGATTTGGCGTGACCAATGTTATGAAAGTAACCATGAGTTGCGATCATCGAAGTGTTGATGGAGCAGTGGGTGCTGCTTTCCTTCAAACAGTGAAGAAGTTTATGGAGAACCCGATCGGTATGCTGGTTTGATCTAAACTTATTATACTATTTTGCCCAATTAGGAATTACTCATAGAAAATTTTCTATGAGTAATTCTTTTTAAGAGAGTAATTCCACTTAAATTTTAAAATTCCTGCTTAAATTTCTTATTAAGTATGAGCGATTCGTAATTTTAATATCGCAGCAACTATTATGAAATACTATAATAAAGTATTCGACATTTTTTTGTACCAGGGAGTGTTTATTTTGTTATTCAGCTTCTTACTTCTTCTTTTAGATGACAGGTACACCGCCCTCTCCTTTAAAGTTTCCATAAGTTCATTCATTATAGCGGGCATACTTTGGATCACTGGGCATTTTTTTAATTTATTTACAAAAGAAGATCAATTCGAAGAGATGTGACTTTTGGATAACTAGCGAGCAGCTGGCTATTTTTTTAAAATATGTTTTCAATATTTTTTGAAAGTTCGAAATTATTCTTTTAGCTTTGGTATATGAAACTTACGGAAGCAAAACAGCAATTTATCAGTAGTTGGGGGGCCTTTGGAACACATTGGGGTATCAACAGGACGATGGCGCAAATACATGCTCTTTTATTGATCAGTCCCGATCCATTGACACAGGATGATATAATGGAAGAACTCAACATCAGCCGTGGTAATACAAATATGAATATTCGTGAACTGATCAATTGGGGGTTGGTTGAAAGGGTGATCTTACCTGGCGAAAGAAAAGAATACTTTACCGCTGAAAAAGATATATGGAAAGTAGTAAAGCAGATCGTAAAAGAAAGAAAAAAAAGAGAACTGGAGCCAATGATGCAGTTACTGGATAAATTGGAAGATGTGGAAGGAGATAAAAAAGATAAGAAAGTAAAAACCTTTATCGATACCGTAAGTAGTATAAAACGGTTGGGATTGCAGGCGGACAAAACCCTTGATGTAATGATAAAAGCAGAAGAGAATTGGTTTGTAAGCAGCCTGATGAAGATCTTTAAATAAACCAGCTGAAACTTCAGCGAACCGGGAGACCGGTTTTTATTTGACATATTACTTTCATTTTTTTCTGAAAGTTTAAAATATACGATATGTTACTTATCAAAAAAATAGATTGCTACGGCCAATTAATATTAGTAAGCTGTAGTTTGCTATCAATACCAATTTTCTATTTTTTGGGATTGGGAATAGGATTGTTCTTATTAGGATGCTGGCAATTAATTAGTGCACTTGGGAATACTCCTGGTTTTATTCATACCGGCTATAAAAAACAGATCCTGCTTTATTGGACATTTTGCATTGTCAATCTATCATTAATTGCAGCTTTATTTCTATTTGAAAACGATCTTAGTGAGACCCTTTTAATGATTGTTTTTTGGATAGCAATTGGATCTGCCCTATTTATTGCCGGCTACTACCTAAGAATTTATTATCGGTTAATAGATCTTCTCTCCTTAAGAAATGAATTAGATGGGTTAACCAAATCAAAACACTGATCATGAAAAATAAGATCCTTGTTTACGACGATAATTGTCCTTTGTGCACCTGGTACTCCGGACTTTTTGTGAAATATGGTTTTTTAAATGCAGACGGCCGAAAACCCTTTTCAACGCTTGATGATATCTTACTCGCCAAAATTGACTTTGACAAAAGCAGAAACGAAATACCATTATTGGATACATCCACACACAAAGTGGTCTATGGTATTGATGCATTGCTGGAGATCCTCGATCAAAAGATCCCTTTTATAAAAACAGTCGGAAATTTTGCTCTATTAAAATGGGTTCTGAAAAAGATCTACAAACTCGTTTCATTTAATAGAAAAGTTATTGTGGCAAAAAAATGCGGACCGGCCACTATTGATTGTTCTCCTGATTACAATTATTTATACTGCTTTATTTTTATGGCAGTTTGCTTAACTTTTAATACACTCATGCTTTATCCTTTTCAAAATAATCTATTCAGCAAATTGTCCTACTACCATTTAGATCTTTATGAATTACAGGCAGCCCATTTTGCCTTTGTAATTATTAATTGTACACTGGCTTTTAGTTTTCCAAAAGCAAAAAGATATGACTATCTCGGCCAGGTAAATATGCTGGCTTTATCGGTTATTCTTTTACTTACGCCATTATTGATCATACAATTTGTTTTTGTTTCAGAACTTTTAATGACTTCATGGCTTATTCTTACAGCAGCATTTATTTTTAAAGAATATCTAAGAAGGATGGAGTATGCTGGAGTTTTATTAAACAATAAATGGGTTGTTAGCATGAATTTGCTTAGTCTTACTGGTTTTATTTTATTTCTATTTCATTAACCTATACTACAATGAAAAATAAAAAGATAATATTGGCAGGTGGCACTGGGTTCATGGGCCAGGAAATGACAAAATACTTTGGTAAAGAAAATGAAATCATCATCCTAACCCGCCAGGTAAATGGAAAAACAAACCGCAATGATTATAATTCTTTATCTCCTGAAGATGTAAAAAATATACGTTATGTGAAATGGGATGGAAAAACTGTAGATGAATGGGTGAATGAAATGAATGATGCGGACCTGGTAATAAATCTCGCAGGGAAATCTGTTAATTGCCGGTATAATCAAAAAAATAAAAATGAAATATTTGCCAGTCGCACAGATGCGGTAAAATCCATTGGCGAAGCTATTAATAAATGCGATCGACCTCCCTCACTTTGGATCAACGCATCATCTGCAACAATTTATCGTCATGCTATTGATAGGCCACAAGACGAATATACCCGTGAGTTTCAAGATGACTTCTCCGTACAGGTTTGCAAACGTTGGGAAAAAACATTTTATGATCAACAAACTCCACAAACGAGAAAAGTGGCATTAAGAATGGCCATTACATTAGGACCCGGAGGCATTTTAATTCCTTACTTCAATTTATTAAAATTCGGATTAGGAGGTAAACAAGCAAGCGGTAAGCAAATGTATAGCTGGGTACATATTGAAGATACCTGCCGGATGATTGAATGGATATATGATCATAAAGAGATCAGCGGTACTTATAACTCCAGTTCTCCAAATCCTGTAACAAATGAAGAGTTTATGAGAATATTCAGAAAAGTAACTGGGCATATGATCGGGTTACCCGCTTATAAATGGATGTTACAAATCGGAGCACCGTTAATAGGGACCGAACTCGAACTAGTTTTAAAAAGTCGCTGGGTACTTCCAACCAGGATTCTGGAAACAGGTTTTCAGTTCAAACATCCTTTATTAGAAGAAGCATTGTCTGATATTCTAAGTAAAGTACCACGAAAACAATATCATCTTTTCTGATATTTGTATTTTATATCCCTAAAGATGAATAAAAGTAAAAAAACACTTGTGCTTGGCGCTTCAGATAATCCTTCCCGCTACAGCTATCTTGCGGTTAATAGATTAAGGAGTCATGGACATCCTGTAGTTGCTATAGGTAAAAAAAATGTAATGGTGGCTGATGTTCCTATTGAAAAAGAAAAAAAAGATTGGAAAGATGTTGATACCGTCACACTTTATTTAAATCCAACTCACCAGCAACAATATTATGATTATATACTTTCACTGAAGCCTAAGCGTATCATATTTAATCCCGGCGCTGAAAATGATGAATTAGCAGATCTTGCTATCAAAAATGGAATTACTCCAATAGAAGCCTGCACACTAGTGTTGCTTAGCACAAGTCAATATTGAAATTGATCAAAATGAATTAGTACGATAGACCACCCGTACTATTACTTATTAAAAAAACATTCAATATCAGGTAAAATATAAAAAATAAACTTTAACCAAAGCCGTTTATTTAATTGTCACATTTCGTTTAGGTGATTCCGTAACCCTCCTGAATTCTACAACAGTATGCTGTTGTGTGTCTATATCCTATTTAAACAAAAATTGTATCCAATGAAAAACCTGGTAAAAGGCTTTATTTGCCTGCCCTTACTCTTTATTTGCCTGCAATCGAATGCACAAAAGCCGCCGGTTAGAGAGCCGGATATGAACCGCCCCACTCTTTTTCAAAATTTACCTAATAAAATCAGTTGCCGGATAAACGACCTTTCTGCCTTATTACAATCGGAAATAGGAAAGCCTGTTTCTTTTTCACTTGTCGATAATCTGAATTTCGAGGGAGTAGTTAGCTCCGTTGCCTCCAAACCTGACAATAGATTAAACAGTGTTGTTATCAGGTCAACAAATTTTCCCGGGGCTGCTTTATCATTTTCCAGGATCACAAAAGAAGACGGAACCTTTTCTTATGTAGGTCTAATAATCAGCTTTCAGCATGGTGATGCATACGAGATCGACCTGGAAAATGGACAATACTATTTTGTAAAGAAGGGTTTTTATGATCTTGTCAATGAGTAAATTTTTTCATATGTCTTTCCAATTATATCTATGATCTCATCCGTAAAATCCGTGTTATGAAAAATTTCTACAAATCCATGTTGACGATCCTTGCCTTAACTGGAACCATCATTGCAAAATCGCAGGTTACTAATCTTAATAGTTATCCAAGTGCTTCTGCTACGATTTTGCTTGATTTTGATGGTCATACTGTATCCGGGACAATGTGGAATGTCAACGGTGCATTCACATGTAATTCGTCTGGCCTTAGTGATGCTGCCATTACTGAAATATTTGACCGTGTGGCTGAAGACTACCGTCCATTTAATATTAATGTAACAACCAATGAAACGAAATATAACTCGGCTCCTTATAATAAAAGAATGCGTGTAGTGATCACTACTTCAAGTGAATGGTATGGTTCGGGTGCTGGTGGGGTTGCTTACATAAATTCATTTACATGGGGAACTAACGCTCCTTGTTTTGTTTTTTCCGCATTGCTTGGCTACAATATAAAGAATGTTGCTGAAGCTGCGTCACACGAAGCGGGACATACATTGGGTCTAAGACATCAAAGTTCTTACAACGCATCTTGTGCGTTACTATCTGATTATAACTGGGGGCAAGGAACTGGTGAAATTGGCTGGGCTCCTATCATGGGCGCAGGCTACAATCAAAATATGACTTTATGGAACAGTGGTCCAAATTCACTTGGTTGCGGTGTTATTCAAGATGACCTTTCTGTTATTACTAATGCAACAAATGGATTTGGATATCGTACCGATGATCATTCTGATGTATATGCAACAGCTACATCAGCTACTTTTAATAACAGCGGCCAGACAATAATCAGTGGTGTGATCGAAAAAACCGATGACAAAGATATGTTCAAAATTACTGTGCCGAAATTCTCCAGGCTACAGTTGAATGCCATACCATATAATGTTGGTACCGGCAACTCAGGTTCAGATCTGGATCTGCAGGTAGAAGTTTTAGATGGCAGTTACGCTTCTATTGGCATTTATAATCCAGGAAATCTTCTTAGTTCAGTTATTGACAGCTTCGTAAATGCAGGCACCTACTATTTGCGCATAGATGGCAAAGGAAATATTTATGCTCCTGAATACGGTAGTCTTGGCTCTTATTCTTTGCAGGTTACTTATACAGATGCTTCCTTGTTAGAGATTCGTCGTCTTGAACTTCGCGGAAGACTTGATGGCGATATGCATACATTAAGCTGGCTGATCGATGCCGACGAACAGATAAAGAAGCAAGTGATCGAGGTATCAAACAATGGTATAAACTTTACACCACTTGATCAACCAAATAATACTTTACGTAATTATAGCTACCATCCTCTTGATAACCGCCCTTTACTTTATCGTATGCATATCACTTTTGATAATTTGAAAGAGTATTATTCAAATGTTATTGCTATACACCAAAGCAAAGCATTAAAACCACAATTGGTTGGAAATACGATCTCGGGCAATAGCATTAATGTTAATAGCCCGGCTAATTATCATTACCAGATCATCGATCAAAGCGGAAGAATGCTTTCAAAAGGAACTGTTGACAAAGGGTACAGCAGCCTTGGCTTAGGAACCATAAATACCGGTATTTACATCATTCGCTTCACCGATGGAGAACAACAATGGAGTGAAAAATTCATTAAAAGGTAACCATTTCACAAAACAATAATCCGTACCCTTTTGGGATCTCGAGGTTTTTCTCTAATTTAGAAAAACCTCTTTTTATATGCGTTGGAGAAAATTCAATGGCGAACCAATAGAGATCCCTATCCTTGAAGCCGTAGAAAATGCAATCAAGCGGGAAACTGAAAAAGGTTATCGCCTTAAAGTATGTATCGGCACCGATTCACAAGTAAAAGGAAAAGAAACTGAATTTGCGACCGTAATTGTTTTTTTACGGGAAGGACATGGCGGCTTTATGTTCATTCACAACGAAAAAACAAAACAGCAATTCACCATTAAAGAAAGAATGCTATTGGAAGTTGCTAAGAGTATTGAGATCGCTTATGAACTCTGCAATCTCTTTACCATTTATGATGTTGATATGGAAGTGCATGCCGACATAAACACAAATCCTCATTTCAAAAGTAATGATGCTCTTAAAGAAGCAATGGGATACATTCTCGGAATGGGGTTTGCATTTAAGGCAAAACCCGAAGCTTTTGCAAGCAGCAGTTGTGCAAATAAAGTTGTGAATTGATCTATTTAACAAACCAAAGGTCAATTCCCCTTCACTAAAATAATGTCAGAATTTATGTGTGTGTTTGACGATAAGGACGAAGCGGGCTTTTCAGGAGATATGGAATGAGTAGAAACATTATAGTTAGAACTTCTTTTCTTTGAGTCTTCGTGAGCAAAAGAAAAAGCTATAATGACCATTACAAATAAAAGACCAGCAATATTTTTCTCAGATAAGATTTTCCTCATAATTCAATGGCTAAATCCGGTGCAAGATAACAGTTAATTTTCTCAATTCATATAGGTAAAAATCCCTTTTTATACACAGTTTAAACGTTAGTGTTAAGAAGTTCAATGTAATCAAGTATTTCTTTTCTACCCTCTCCTTTAGTCGCAGAACTAATAAAATAAACAGGCAACTCGGTCCATGTTCGTGATAGTGTCTTCATAAAAGCGTTCACATTTCTTACTGTAGCTCCGGGCTTATTTTTATCTGATTTAGTAAAAACAATTGAGAAAGGGATTTGCCACTCACCCAATTTGTTTATAAAATCAATGTCTTTCTTCTGTGGTTCGTGCCTGCTGTCAACTAACAGAAAAAGATTTGCCAGGTTTTCTCTTTCACGAACATAATCGTTGATCATCTTCTCCCATCCTTTTCTTTGCTTTTGAGAAACGACTGCAAAACCATAACCGGGAAGATCAACCAGGTACCATTTAGCGCTTTTACCAGACGCTATCTCAAAATGATTGATCATTTGTGTTTTGCCCGGATTAGCGGAAACCTTTGCCAGTTCCCTTTTATTGCAAAGCATATTGATCAAAGAAGATTTGCCCACATTACTGCGACCCAAAAATGCATATTCAGGCTTATCGGGTTTAGGGCATTTATCAACTGATGGGCTGCTGATGATATATCTAGCTTCTTTGATTTCCATTGGGGGTGCAAGATATGGCTATATATTTTTGATAAATAAATTACATATACTTTCAATAATTATAACAAGAATATCATTATATATAAAAAATTAAATGAATTTATAAATTATAAAGCCGAGGATCGAACCGAACTCCGAAGTGTGCGACCCTTCGCCTCGCTCTGGGTAAATTGCGACGCAAATATTCAATTAAGATCAGAACGATGAACGGAGCGTCGCAATGGAAGCCAAAAAGAATTACAAAAGCTGGGAAAAAACTATAAACTACAAACTATAAATTGGTTCTGGCTTACCTTCGCAGCCGCGATGAATTCCCAATTTCCTCATGATGAAATAAAGCCTTTTGTTTCCGATAAGGCAAAAAAGCAACAGGTAGAAGAAATGTTTAACAGCATTGCTGCCCGTTATGATCTGATGAACCGCCTTTTTTCCGCCGGTATAGATATGAAATGGCGAAAAAAAACGATCAGCCTTCTCAAAAAACCTGAACCCAAAACAATATTGGATATGGCTACCGGCACCGCCGATATGGCCATACTAGCTTGCCGCTTACTGAATCCTGATAAAATAACCGGTCTCGATCTCTCGGCCGAAATGTTGGAACTTGGAAGAAAAAAGGTTGAAAAAGAAGGGCTTGTGAATAAAATTGAATTGGTAAAAGGCGACGGAGAGGCAATAAATTTTCCTGATAATTCGTTTGATGCGGTGATGGTGGCTTTTGGGGTCAGGAATTTTGAAAACCTGGAAAATGGATTGAGGGAAATGCTCAGGG
>Ga0207701_10002932_pt1 | contig 17595 bp, 12 predicted proteins | sample KBSSwiSSwithPhiX_FD_184294 | JGI IMG/M metagenome (GOLD analysis project Ga0207701, IMG submission 184294) | Switchgrass rhizosphere bulk soil microbial communities from Kellogg Biological Station, Michigan, USA, with PhiX - S5 (SPAdes) (version 2) | ecosystem: Environmental > Terrestrial >... | reverse complement strand
GCTACCAGGCTGCGCTACGCCCCGGGGAGTTGGGCTTTATACGCGATTCCGGGGGTTTTCGCAAAGGGCGGGGACGCGGGGCTCCCCTACTGCAGCTGGACGGCGAGCTTTCCACCCGTGAAATCCAGACGGAGCGTCCGCTGCTCGCCGCCGGAAACCTGCGCGGTGGTCGTGGCGAAGGCCGCGGCCGGAAGATCGGGGCCGGAGAGCCAGGCCTTGATGGTCGCCGGGCCCGACGGCACGGTGAAGCTGCCGAGAACGCTGTGGCTCTCGCTCTTCTTGAAGGAGAACGGCCGGCGGAGAAGGATCTGGTCGTTGACCGCGACCATGACGTGCCCCTCGTTGATCGGCGAATCGAAGACCAGGCGCACGCTGGCGTTGCCGGGGACGGGAGCGGAGGCCGGGCCCTGGACGGGGGCGGCGGCGGCGACGCGCGTCGACGCGGCCGGAGTCGGAGCGGCGTCCTTCTTCTTGGCCACCTGCGTGGGGCGCACGCCCTTCTTGCGCGCCGCGGCCTCCGCGGCGACCTTGGCCTCCGCAATCTTGCCGTCGGCTTCCGTCAGAACGCCCTGAGCCTGAGCGTTGGCCGGATCGAGCGCCAGCGCCTCCTCCGCCTTCGCCTTGGCTTCGTCGGTCCGGCCCTCGTCCAACGCGGTTCGCGCGGCCGCGGCGATCGTGGCGATCTGCTCCTGGCGCGTTTGCTCGTCCTGCTGGCTCTTGACGGCGTTCTCCGCCATCTGCGCGTACTTCCGGGCCTCCAGATTGTTGGGGCTGCGCGCGAGGACCTGGCGGAATTTCGCGAGGCTCTCGGCGTACTTGCCCTCGCCGAAGAGCTTCTGCCCTTCCTCGAGCGCCTGTTTGCTCTCGCGGACTCCCTGCTCGAGGGCCGCATCCGGCGTGACGGAGGGCCTGGAGGCCGAGCGCGCGAAGAGGGCAAACAGACCGATGATGACGAGAACGAGCGCACCGACTCCCACGACGACGCGCCAGAACCACTTCGGATTGACCTCGGCCTTGGCGATCTTCTTCCACTCCTGCGCGCCGGCAATACCGCCGGAGGCCGGCTGAGGCGGAGGCGTGAGCTGGGGCGGCAGCGGCGGGAGCTGCTCGTCGTTTTCGAAGGAACCTTCGAGAGGGATCTCGGGCTCGGCCGGTATGTTCGTGATGGCCGCGGTCAGCTCGGGGTCGTGGCCGAGCGGGTCCCCGGGCCACGAGGCGCCGGAGGGATTCGGCGTCGGCGTGGCGGGTGCCAGTGGCGGCGGTGGCGGTGGCGGCATCGCCGGCGGTGTCACGGCGGGCGAGCCGGCCATCGGCGTCACCGCGGTGTCGCGCTCCTTCGGCGCTCCCTGCGCCGCGATCTCCTGGAGATTCGCGAGCTTGAGGGTCGGGAGATTCTCCGCCGCGGACACCATGGTGCCGAGGTCCTGGAGAGCCTTCTGCTCCTCCATGTGGGCCTTGAGCTGATAGAGCGCGAGCGCCAGGTCCTTGCCGCGCTGGTACCGGTTCCAGGGATCCTTGGCCATCGCTCGAGCGACGATGGGGTTGAACTCCGGCGGGATGTCCGACGACAGCTCGGCCGGAGGAGTGAAGTCCTCGTGGACGATCTTGTAGGAGATCGCCGTGAGGTTGTCGCCCTGGAAGGGCTTGCGATTGGTCAGCATCTCGTAGAGAACGACGCCGAGCGAAAAGATGTCGCTCCGGCCGTCCACCGGCGCGCCCGAGACCTGCTCGGGAGACATGTAGTTCGGCGTCCCGAGAAACTGCCCGGTCGTCGTCAGGTTCGATGAGGCGACCTTCGCGATCCCGAAGTCGGTGATCTTCACCTTCGAGTCGGTCGTGAGGATGATGTTGGCGGGCTTGATGTCGCGGTGGATGATGCCCTTGCGGTGCGCGTAGTCGAGAGCCTCGGCGATCTGAGCCACCAGGTCCGCGATCTCATCCCAGGGGAACTTGGACTTGTCGGTCAGGAGGGACTTGAGGTTGCGCCCCTCGATGTACTCCATCGCGATGAATGACGCGTGGCTCTCGGCGTCCTCGCCGATGTCGTGGATCGTGACGATGTTCGGGTGCGAGAGGATGCCGGCGGTCTGCGCTTCGCGCGTGAAGCGCTCACGGAACTCGCGGGATTCCGAGTCGTCCTCTCCGGACTGGGAGTTCTTGATCGTCTTGATGGCCACGAGCCGGCCGATGACCGGATCTTTGGCGAGGTAGACGACACCCATCGCCCCCTTGCCCAGCTCGTTCAGGACTTCGTAGCGCCCGAGCCTGCCCACGCGCGCCCCGACCTTATCCGCCATAGGCTCTCGGAACGAGTCCCTCCCCGCCCGGCGGACGACCCGCGGTTTTGCAAGTGGACGCCGGACCGCGGAAATTCTAGCAGGTTGGCCCTCCCCCGTCGCGCCGAACTGACTCCGTCGGAGGGCGCTTCATGCCAGGCTAACGCCGTTTCCGAGCATATTCTCCCCGGAATGGACCCTGTTCGCGGCGAGCGCATCGTGCGGTACGAGGCCGGAGTCCCCGCCGGCGTGGAACGCGGAGACCGCGTCACGGTCGAGGAGCCGCTCGAGATCCGGGTCGGAGGGCAAACGCTGGCTGTGACGATGCGCACTCCCGGACACGACTTCGATCTCGCGGCGGGCTGGCTTCTCGCCGAGGGCATCGTCCACCGGCCCGAGGAGATCGTGCGGCTCGAGCACTGCCGCGAGGTGCGCTCACCCGAAGAAGAAGGCAACGTCGTGATCGTCCGAGCCAACGTGCCCGCCGGGGACACGCTCGATCGGGCGCGCCGGCTCCTGCTGACGAGCTCCTCGTGCGGGCTCTGCGGCAAGGGATCGATCGAGTCCATCCGCGGAAGCTTCCCGCCGGTGGCCTCCGACGCCCGGGTCTCGGCGGACGTCCTGACGGCGCTGCCCGACCGGCTGCGGCGGGCGCAGGCATCGTTTGCGGAGACCGGTGGCCTTCACGGGGCCGGGATTTTCACCCTCGACGGAACGCTGCTCGCCTCGCGCGAGGATGTCGGGCGCCACAACGCCGTCGACAAGGTGATCGGGCACCTCTTCCGGGAAGGCCGCGTGCCGCTGTCCGAGGCGATCCTGCTGGTTTCGGGACGGGCGTCCTTCGAAATCGTCCAGAAGGCCGTGGCCGCGGGCATCCCGATCCTCGCGGCCGTGTCGGCCCCCTCCTCGCTCGCCATCGATCTCGCCCGCGAGTCGCGCGTCGCGCTCGCGGGCTTCCTGCGCGACGGCGGTTTCAACCTCTATTCGGCGGTCGAGCGCGTTTCTCCTCCCGCGCCCGCTCGATGAGGGCGGGGATGACCCATCCGATCAGCACTCCGGCCAGGACGAGCAGCGCCACCGCCACCAGAAACGCGATGCCGAGGGCGACGCAGGAGAGGGCGGTCATGGCGTCTCCATTGTCGCCGGAAGTCGTGCCGCGCGGCGGGAGAACGCCGCGCTGGAAGCACGGGCCGGGCGCCGCACGGACCGGGCTTCCAGGAAAAGAGTCATCGTGACCTCGCCGCCGTCGGACCCCGAAGAGCGCTTGACGAGCGGAAAGGCGGTGTCCGCCGCCCTTCTGCTTGCGGCGGTCGTTTTCGCCGCGCTGGCCGTCTTTTTGTGGGTCGTTTTCACCCGGGCGTGCGGCGGCCCTTCAATATAATCCTGCGCCATGAACCCACTCTCCGCCCCCCAGCTGCGCAACGTGGCCGTCGTCGGCCACAACACCGTGGGCAAGACGACGCTGGTCGCTTCTCTCCTGTACGCCGCCGGCGCGACGACCCGTCCCGGGAAGATCGACGATGGCACCTGCCCGACCGACTTCGACGGCGAGGAGATCGACCGCAAGATCTCGATCAACCTGTCGGTCGCCCACGCCATGCACCGCGACACCCGGATCAACTTCCTGGACGCCCCCGGCTACGGAATTTTCGCTCCCGAAGCGCGGGCGGCCGTGTACGCCGCCGACTCCGCGATCATCGTTCTCGACGCCGTCTCGGGCGTCGAGGTCCAGACCGAGCGCGTCTGGAAGTTCGCGACCGAGTTCGGCCGGCCGGTCATGTTCGTGATCAACCGGATGGATCGAGAGCGGGCCTCCTTCGACCGCGTCGTCGAGGCGCTGCGCAAGAAGTTCGGGCGCGGCGTGGTCCCGCTGCAGATTCCGTACGGCGAAGAAAAGGCCTTCCACGGCACGGTCGACCTCGTCCGGATGGAAGCTCACGTCAATGACGACGGCAAGCGCAGCGACGTCCCCATCCCCGCCGATCTCACCGAGCGCGCCAAGGCCGAGCACGAGGCCCTCGTCGAGGCCGTGGCGGAGGGCGAAGACGATCTGATGGAGAAGTTCTTCGCCCAGGGCACCCTCGAGCCTCAGGACATTGTTCCGGGCCTCAAGCGGGAGATCGTCGAACGCAAGATCTTCCCCGTCCTCTGCGCCTCCTCGTCCCACACGGTGGGGGCGATCCGCATCCTGGACGCCTGCGTCGCGCTGCTTCCCAGCCCGGAGGGCCGCAAGGCGGAAGGTGTCGGCAAGGACGGCAAGCCCGTCATGGTTTTCTGCAACGAAAAGGACCACGCCGTCGCCCAGGTCATCAAGACGGTGTCCGATCCGTTCGCCGGACGCATCTCGTATCTCCGCATCCTGGCGGGGCACTTCCAGTCCGACGGCAACTACTGGAACTCGACCAAGGGCGTGCACGAGCGCTTCTCGGGCCTGTTCCTCCCCCAGGGCAAGGAGCACGTCAACATCCCCGAGGGCCGGGCCGGCGACATCGTGGCCGTCGCGAAGCTCAAGGAAACGCTGACGGGCGACACGCTGACGACCAAGGACAACCTGGTCGTCCTGCCCAAGCTCTCGGTGCCGGAGGCCTCGATCGCGTACGCCATCGAGCCCAAGGCCAAGGGAGACGAGGACAAGATCTCGACGGCGCTCCACAAGCTCATCGAGGAAGATCCCTCGCTGAACTTCACGCGTGACGAAGAAACCAAGGAGTTCCACCTCGCCGGCGCATCGCAGCTCCACGTCGAAATCGCCGTGGCGCGCCTGAAGAAGCGCTACGGCGTCGAGGTGATCCTCCATCCGCCGAAGGTCCCCTACCGCGAAACGATCACGCGCAAGGCCGAAGCGCACGGCCGCCACAAGAAGCAGACCGGGGGCCACGGCCAGTTCGCCGACTGCCGGATCAAAGTCGAGCCTCTTCCGCGCGGGAAAGACTTCGAGTTCGTCGACGACATCTACGGCGGCGCGATTCCGCGCAACTTCATCCCGGCCGTCGAGAAGGGCATCCAGGAAGTCCGGAAGAAGGGGTTCCTCGCGGGCTATCCGATGGTGGACTTCCGGGTCATCCTCTACGACGGCCAGTACCACGACGTCGACTCCTCGGAGCTCGCGTTCAAGCTCGCGGGCGCGCTGGCCTACAAAGAGGCCATGGCGGCGGCCAAGCCGACGCTGCTCGAGCCCGTCATGAACGTCGAGATCACCGCGCCGAACGAATACGTCGGGGATCTGATGGGCGACCTCTCGTCCCGGCGCGGCAAGGTCGAAGGCATGGACGCCGCCGACGACGACACCGTCATCAAGGCGCAGGTTCCGATGTCGGAGCTTCTGACCTACGGCGCGCAGCTCCGCTCGATCACGCAGGGTCGGGGCTCGTTCCACCTCGAGTTCTCCCACTACTCCGAAGTCCCGCACGCGATCCAGGAGAAAGTGATCGCGCAGTCCAAGGGCAAGGGCGGCGAGGCGAAGGAAGCCTAGAACCTCAGCAGCCGGTACCCGTAAGCGCCGCTCTCGTAGAGCGCCCGGTAGTCCCCGCCGCTCGCGAGCAGCCCGTCCAGCTGCTCCGGCGTCACGGCGAGGCCCTCCTCGATCGCTCTGCGGTGCCTCGGGATGCGCTCGAGGAACCAGTCGATCGTGGGCTTCGCCTGGCGGGACACGTCGAGCTCTTCCGCGAGCCGGAAGCCCTCGCGGCGCGCGGCCTCGAGGAAGTGGTCCAGGCGATGCAGGGCGTCCGGCTTCTCGACCGGCGCGAGAGCGAACTCGTCGAGGACGACGAGGCGGGCGCCGGGAGCAGCGAGGGCTCGGACTTTGCGAAAGAGCGTGCCGCTCTCGATGTACTGCGCGGATTCCTGGAAGAAGACCGCGTCGTAGCGGCTCTCCGTCTCGAACATTTCGAGCGGCGCGACATGCACCCCGATGCTCTCGCCGAAGCGGTTCCGCGCCGCCGCGGCCTGCACGGGATCCGGCGTGAGCCCTTCGGCGGCGTAGCCCATCGCCGCCAGGCGCGCGAGGGTCGTTCCGAGGCCGATGCCGACTTCGAGCAGCCGCGCGGGCGGCGGCGGCAGGCGGGAAAGCAGCAGCGCCGTGGAGCGTTCCTGGGCCGCCGCGATCGAATCTCCCGGCGCTTCGAAGAGGCCGTAGTGCATCGCGACGACGTTCGCGCTCCCCTCCTCGCGTTCGAGGACGGTGAGAAGGACGTTCAGGGGAAAGGGGAAGTCACGAAACTCGGTCATACAACCTGAAACGGGGCGGCGCGCGCCGCCCGCCGGCGGCTTACAGCGTGCGCCAGCGCCTCAAGTCCTTTTCGATGAACTTGTCCGCGGCTTCGGGGCCGAACGTCCCGGCGGCGTAGTTGGAGAAGTCGGCCGGCGGGAGGCGCTCCCAGGCCTCGAGGACCGGTGTGAGGACCTCCCAGGCATGCTCGGCCTCGTCCCCCCGGATGAAGAGCGTCTGGTCGCCGTGCGTCACGTCGAGGAGCAACCTCTCGTAACCGCCGGCGTTCGCCGCGCCGAGCTTCGCATACGGAAAGTCCATGTAGACCGACTGGATCTGGAGGACCGTGCCGGGGACCTTCACGCCGAACTTCAGCGACACGCCTTCGTCGGGCTGGATGTGAAGCCGGAGCACGTTGGGGAGGAGCTCGCCGGAGGCTCTGTGGAAGAACCGGTGCGGGACGCCCTTGAACTCGATCGCCACCTCGGTCACGCGCTTCGCCAGCCGCTTGCCCGAGCGGAGGTAGAACGGCACCCCGGCCCAGCGCCAGTTGTCGATCGCGATCTTGAGCGCCGCGTAGGTCGGCGTCGTGGACTGGGGGTCGATGTTCTCCTCTTCGCGATAGCCCTTGACGCGTTTGCCGTTGACGACGCCCGGACCGTATTGACCTCGGACAGCCCAGTCGTCGATCTCCTTCCCGGGGAAGGGCCGGATGGACTCGAGCACCTTGACCTTCTCGGCGCGGATCGCGTCGGCTTCGTAGGCGGCCGGCGGATCCATGGCCGTCAGAGTCAGAAGCTGCATCAGGTGGTTCTGAAACATGTCGCGCAGGACGCCCGCCTTCTCGTAGAAGCCGGCGCGGTGGCCCACGCCCACGGCCTCGGCGACCGCGATCTGCACGTGGTCGATGTAGCGGTGGTTCCAGAGCGGCTCGAAGATGCCGTTCGCGAAGCGCAGAACGACGATGTTCTGGACGGTTTCCTTCCCCAGGTAGTGGTCGATCCGGTAGATCTGCTTTTCGCGGAACACCCGGAGCAGGACCTCGTTCAGATGGCGGCCCGAGGCGAGGTCGTGCCCGAAGGGCTTCTCGACCACGGCGCGCACCCAGCCGTCCTCGACTCGAGTGAGGCCCCCCTCGCCGAGCGCCTCGACGATCCTCTCGTCGGCATCGGGCGGAGTCGCGAAATAGAAGATGCGGTTCCGCGGCCCGCCGCGTCGTTTCTCGATGTCCTCGAGAGCCGTCTTGAGCTTCCGAAAGACCTCGCGGTCCTCGAAGGCGCCCGCGATGTACCGCACGACGGCCGGCAGGTCGCCCGGCCGGCCCTGGGTCGGGGGCGTGAACTCCTTCGCACCGTCCTCGAGCCGCTTGCAGAAGTCGGCGTCGGAATACTCCGTCCGGCCGATCCCGATGATCGCGAACTCCGGCGAGATCGCCCCGTCGCGGTTGAGGTGCGAGATCGCCGGGGCGAGCAGCCGGTGCGTCAGGTCTCCGGACGCCCCGAAGATGACGAGCGTGCAGGGCGGACGGATCTCTTCTTCGGTCCGCCGCATGGAGACGAGAACCGAGTCGGTGGATCCGGATTCGTTCAGGCGACCCTCATCGACTTCTCTTTCGCGGCGATGGTCTGGAGGAGACTGTCGTAGGAGTCCGAGAACTTCTTGACGCCTTCGTCCTCGAGCTCCCGGGTGACCGTGTCGAAATCGATTCCGACCCCGGGCAGCGCGGCGAAGGCCGCGTGCGCCGCGTCGAGATCGTCGTGGATGCGGACCTTCGGGTTCCCGTGGTCCCGATAGGCCTCGAAGGTCTCGGGCGGAACCGTGTCGACGGAATCGGGCGCGATGAGCGCCTCGACGTAGTAGATGTCGGGCAGTGTCTTGTCCTTGGTGGACGTCGAAGCCCAGAGCGGCTTCTGGACGCGGGCGCCTTTCGCCTTGAGCGCCGCGAACCGCGAGCCCCCGAACACCTCCTCGAACGCCTCGTAGGCCACGCGGGCGTTGGCGACGCCGATCTTCGCCCGCAGCGACTTCGCCGCGGAATTGCCCTTCGCGATGAGCGCGTCGAGCTTCGCGTCCACGTTCGTGTCCACGCGGGACACGAAGAAGCTCGCGACCGAACGAAGGCGTTCGATGGACTCGCCCTTCTTCACCCGTTCTTCCAGGGCCGAGAGATACGCCTCCATGACTTCGCGATACCGCGGGACGCCGAAGAGCAGCGTGACGTTGATGTTGATGCCTTCGGAAAGGCACTGGCGGATCGCCGGAACGCCTTCGGCGGTGCCGGGAATCTTGACCATCACGTTGGCCCGCCCGCACGCCTTCCAGAGGCGGCGCGCCTCGGCGATCGTTCCCTGGGTGTTCCGCGCGAGGTGGGGGCCGACTTCGATGGAGACGAAGCCGTCGCTGCCGTCGGCGGCGTCGAAGACCGGCCGGAACTGGTCGGCCGCGGCCCGGACGTCGGTGACGGCGAGCTGCTCGTAAATCGCGGCCGGGTCCTTCCCGGCGGCGCTCCGGATGTCGTCGTCGTAGAGATCGCTCTTGGCGATGGCGTTCTGGAAGATCGTCGGGTTCGACGTCATTCCCTTCAGCCCGTCCTCGTCGATGAGTTGCCGCAGCTTCGGGCTCGTGTACAGGTCGCGGCGGATGTAGTCGTACCAGACGCTCTGGCCCAGCTCTCCCAGCCGCTTCAGCGGATTCGCGCTCATGAGTCTCCTCCTTCTTTTCGAAGCAATCCGCGGGCGAACTCCACGACGTGGTCGACCGTGAAGCCGTACTCCCGCATGACCACTTCCCCGGGCGCCGACGCGCCGTAGCGGTCGACGCCGATGGACCCGCCCTTGTCTCCCACGTATTTCTGCCAGCCCAGCGTCACCCCGGCTTCGATCGAGAGCCGCGCCCGAACGCTCGGCGGCAGGACCTCGTCGCGATACTCGCGGGGCTGATTTTCGAAAAACTCCCAGCAGGGCATCGAGACCACGCGCGTCGCGACGCCCTCGGCCTCGAGCTTCTGCCGACCGGCGACCGCGAGCTGCAGCTCCGAGCCGGTTCCGATCAGGATCATCCGCGGCTTTCCGCCCGAGGCCTCGGCGAGGATGTACGCGCCCCGCGAGACGTCGCCCTTCGCGCCGGAGCGGTCGAGGACCGGAATGTTCTGGCGGCAAAGCACGAGCCCCACCGCACCCTCGCGGTGCTCCATGGTGGCGCGCCACGCCTCGGCGGTCTCGTTCGCATCGCCGGGACGGATGATCGAGAAGTACGGCATGGCACGGAGCGACATCAGCTGCTCGACGGCCTGGTGTGTCGGGCCGTCTTCGCCCAACCCGATCGAGTCGTGCGTCCAGACGAAGATCGTCGAGAGGTGGTTGAGCGCCGCGAGGCGCACCGACGGCCGCATGTAGTCCGAGAAGCAGAAGAAGGTGGCCACGAACGGACGGACACCGCCGTGGTACGCCATCCCGTTGGCGATGCCGGCCATGGCGTGCTCGCGCACGCCGTAATGGATGTTGTTGCCTTCGCCGGTCTGGCCGTCGAAATCGGCATCGCCTTCGATCTTCGTCTTGGTCGACTCCGAGAGGTCTGCGTCCCCGCCCAGGAGCCAGGGCACTTTCTTCGCAATCGCGTTGATGGACTTGCCCGAGGCGACGCGCGTCGCCAGAGACTCCCCCGCCTTCCATTTCGGAAGCTCGGCGTCCCAGCCCGGGGGCAGCGCGCCCTTGCGCTCCTCGCGCCAGGCCTCGGCCAGGTCGGGAAACGCCTTCGCGTAGGCCTCGAACCGCCGCTCCCAGTCGGCCTCGGCCTTCACGCCCTTCTCGACGGCCCCGCGGAACTGACGGAGCGCGTCCTCGGGCACGTGGAAGGCGTCCGTCCATTCCCAGCCCAGCGCCTTCTTCGTGAGCGCGACTTCCTCGGGCCCGAGCGGGCTGCCGTGCGCCGCGCTGGTTCCGGCCTTGTGCGGCGAGCCGTAGCCGATCGTCGTCCGCACGGCGATGATGGTCGGCCGCTCCTGCTGGCCGACGGCCGTCTGGATCGCGCGGTCGATCGAGTCCAGGTCCGTGTTTCCGTTCTCGACCCGCATGACCTGCCAACCGTAGGCCGCGTAGCGCGCGAGGACGTCCTCCGTGAAGCTCTGCTTCGCCGGCCCGTCGAGCGTGACGTGGTTGTCGTCATAGATGTAGACGAGCTTTCCGAGCTTCAAGTGCCCGGCGAGCGAGCCCGCCTCGGAGGAGATCCCCTCCATGAGATCCCCGTCGCCCACCAGGCAGAAGGTGCGGTGATCGACGATCGTGTGACCCGGTCGGTTGAAGCGGTGGGCGAGCCAGCGCTCCGCCATCGCCATCCCGACGGCGTTGGCGGTGCCCTGGCCGAGAGGGCCGGTGGTGGCCTCGACGCCGGGCGTCAGGTGAAACTCGGGGTGGCCGGGCGTCCGGCTCTCCCACTGGCGGAACGCCTTCAGGTCGTCGAGCGTCAGGTCATAGCCCGTCAGGTACAACAGGCTGTAAAGCAGCGCGCAGCCGTGGCCCGCCGAGAGGACGAAACGGTCCCGGTCGGGCCAGTGCGGCGAGCGCGGGTTGTGGCGCAGGTGCCGCTGCCAGAGGACGTATGCCATCGGCGCCGCGCCGAGGGGAAGCCCCGGATGGCCCGAGTTCGCTTTCTGGACCATGTCGATCGACAGAGTTCGGATGGTGTCGATCGAGAGTTCGTCGAGAGACTTTTGAGCAGTCGTCAATCGAGCCTCCTCCGGCCGATCTTATTACGCGCTCGCATGAAGAGCCCGCGTCGCCGGCGCGGCTCCCCCGGCGCGACAGCTCGAAGCGCGAAGTTTCGCGGCACAGCGGTGTGATAGAGAATCCCCCCGAAAGGGCCTCCCCAACCTGCCGTGAAGATCGACGAGTCCATCGCTGCCGCTCGTAGCGCCCGCAAGCCGCTGGAATGGTCCGCCGAGGAGCTTCGGGGTCGCGGCCTCGCCCTCGAATGGCTCGAAGCGGACGGCCTGGGAGGATACGCGTGCGGCACGGCCTCGGGGCCGAGGACGCGCCGCTATCACGGCTGGTACGTGCCGGCCATCCCTCCGCCGCGCCGGCGGTGGATGATGGTCTCGGGTTGCGAAGAGTTCGCCACCGTCCGCGGGAAGACCACGAGTCTCTCGACGCAGGTCTACCGGGACGCACAGTCGGGCGACGGCGCGGAGTCGTTGTCGCGGTTTCGCCTCGAGCCCTTCCCGACGTGGCATTACCAGTCCGGCGAGCTCGCGATCGAACGTTCCCTCTGCGTCGTGCGCGAACGGTCCATGACGGTCGTCCGGTGGACGAACCGGGGGACCGCCGAGGCCCACCTCCGCGTCCGCCCTCTGCTGGCCTTCCGGGGAGCGCATCGGCTCCAGAAGGAATCGAGCGACTGGGATACGACGACCGAGGTCCGCGGCGAAACGTGCTGGGTGAAGCCGCTTCCCTACCTGCCGCGCCTCTTCCTCCGCGGCGTCTTCGGGAGGACGCGCCTGGACCCGACCTGGTACCGGCACTTCCGGTACGCCGAGGAGGCCGCGCGCGGCTACGACTCCGACGAGGACCTCTGGAGCCCGTTCGAATGGGAGTGGACACTTCGCCCGGACGCGCAGGCGTTCGCCCTCTTCTCTCTCGAGGAGGTCGCGGGCGACGCCGACCACCTCTTCGACACCGAGCGACGGCGTCGAAGGGAGTTCGCGTCGACGTCGGATCCCGTCTTCGACGAGATGGCGAGCCGCGCGGAAGTCTTCGTCGCGGCGGACCATCGGCGCACGACTGTTCTGGCGGGTTTCCCGTGGCTCTCGGACTGGGGTCGGCAGGCGATGGTCGCCGCGCCCGGTCTCGCGCTCGCGCACGGCCGTGTCGGAGCCCTGGCGCAGGTCCTCAACACGTTCGCCGCCCAGCGGCGCGACGGGCTGATCCCGGGCCATTTCTCGGGCGAGTCCGGCGAGCCCGAGTACGACTCCATCGACACGGCGCTCTGGTTCATCCTGGCGGTGGAGTGGTTCAGCGGCGTGCGGCGCAACCCCGGCCGCCCCTCGCCCCTGCTCGAAGCGGTGCGCTCGATCATCCAGGCCTACCGGCGGGGAACGCGCCTCTCGATCGGCGTGGGACCGGACGGACTGCTGTCGGGAGACGCTCCCGGCCGTCCGCTGACGTGGATGGACGCCGTGGTCGACGGCCAGCCCGTGACCCCGCGCGCCGGACGGGCGGTGGAAGTCAACGCCCTCTGGCACGCCGCGCTCAAGAGCGCGGCCCGCGTCGAGCGCCTCGCGGGCGAAACGGGCCACGCCCGCGAGCTCGAATCCGAGGCGTGGCACGTCGGCCGGCGCTTCAACGAGACCTTCTGGTGCGCCGAAAAGGGCTACCTCTATGACGTCGTCGGCGACTCTCCCGACGCGAGCCTGCGCCCGAACCAGATCCTGGCCGTCTCGCTCACCGAGGACCTGCTCCCTCCTCATCGCGCCCGGTCCGTCTACTGGGCCGTGCGCCGGAACCTGCTCACTCCGTTCGGCCTCCGCACGCTCGCTCCGGAAGACTCGCGCTACCGGGGCCGCTGCGAAGGCGACGAGCGCTCGCGACTCGCGACCGCGCACCAGGGCACCGTCTACCCCTGGCTCATGGGCGCCTTCGCCGACGCACACTTCCGCGTGTTCGGCAACACGGAAGAGTCGCGCAAGACGATGCGCGCCATGCTCGCGCCGCTTCGGGCGCACGTCCGCGACGCCGGGCTGGGATTCATTTCGGAGATGTTCGACGGCGATCCGCCCCACACGCCTCGCGGCTGCTTCGCGCAGGCGTGGAGCGTCGGGGAGATCGCGAGGGTGGTGTATACGCACTTGAGCGGAGGGGAATGAGGAAAGGTTGAAAGTTGAGGGTTGGAGGTTGAAGAGGAACACTCGACTTTCAACCTTCAACCTTGAACCTTCAACTCCGTCATGAAGGTCCTCATGTTCGGCTGGGAGTTCCCGCCCTACGTCTCGGGGGGCCTGGGCGTCGCCTGCGAAGGTCTCGTGAAGGGGCTGCTCGAGCTGTCCACGGAGATCGTGCTCGTGCTCCCGAGGCCCGCTGAATCGTCGACGCCGGCTCTTCGGATCCTCCAGGCGGGAGGTCCCGCTCCGCCGCCCCCGCGGCGGCGTCGGACGCGTCGCGAGCGGAAAGTGCGTTTGAAGCTTCGCCGCGTCCGCACGCTGCTCCGGCCGTACCTGACGGAACAGGCCTACACCGAGGAGATCGAAGAGATCCAGACGCTCTCGGCGCCCGACGTGCCCGAAGGACCCGTGATCTACGGTCCGGACCTCCACGCCGAAGTCCTCCGATACGCCGAGGAAGCCGCCCGCATCGCCGCCCGCGAGAGCTTCGACGTGATCCATGCCCACGACTGGATGACGTTCATGGCGGGCATGCGGGCGAAGCGGGCCAGCGGAAAGCCTCTGGTGGTCCACGTCCACGCCACGGAATTCGACCGCTCGGGAGGGGGCGAGAACGGCTTCGTGACCGCCATCGAGCGCGCCGGCGCCGCCGCGGCCGACCGGGTCGTCGCGGTGTCCGGCTACACGGCCGACGTGCTCGCGACGCGTTACGGTGTGCCGCGCGACCGGCTTCGCGTGGTGCACAACGCCATCGACCGCCGCGAGCCGGCGGCCCGCTTCACGATCGGCGAGGAGGATCCCCTGGTGCTCTTTGCCGGTCGGATCACCTGGCAGAAGGGGCCCGACTACTTCGTCGACGCCGCCGAGCGCGTGGCGGCCGAGATGCCCCGGGTCAAGTTCGCCGTGGCGGGCTCCGGCGATCGCATGCGGGCCATGATGCAGGGGGTCGCTGCGCGCGGGCTCGAGGATCGGTTCCTGTTCACCGGGTTTCTGCCTCCGGACGATCTCGATCGGCTCTATGCACGGGCCGACGTCTACGTCATGCCGTCCGTGTCGGAGCCCTTCGGCCTGACGGCCCTCGAGGCCTTGCAGCACGGGACGCCGGTCATCGTGTCGCGGTCCGCGGGAGTCTCGGAGGTGGTCCGGAACGTGCTCCGCGTCCGTTTCGGCGACGTCGAGGACCTCGCCTCGAAGATCCTGTCGGTCCTCCTCTTTCCTCCGCTGCGTGACGCGCTCTCCTCGCGCGGCCGCGCGGACGTGCGGCGCCTCTCGTGGCGCGAATCGGCATGGCGGTGCCTGACGGTGTATCGCGAATTGGTGGGAGAATGGCCTGCGCCATGATCCCGGTCTGCCTCTACTTCCAGGTCCATCAGCCGTGGCGCCTCCGCCGGTACAACTACTTCGACGTCGGCCGCGAGCATCGCTACTTCGACGAGGCGGCGAACCGCGACGTCCTTCGGCGAGTGTGCGAACGCTCGTACCTGCCGGCGACCGCGATGCTCGCCCGGCTCCTCGAGCGCCACCCTCGCTTCGCCGTCTCCTTCTCGATCTCGGGCTGCCTGCTGGAGCAACTCGCGCTCTGGGCGCCGGACGCGCTCGATGCGTTCCGTCGGCTGGCGGCGATCTCGGAAGAGCGGGTCGAGTTCCTCGCCGAGACGTCGCATCACTCCCTCGCCTGGCTCGCCTCCCGGGAGGAGTTTGCCGAGCAGGTCGATCTCCATCGGCGCGCCGTGGGGGACGCCTTCGGCCGGACGCCTACCGTCTTCCGCAATACCGAGCTCATCTACTCCGACGCGCTGGCCGCGTTTCTCGAAGAGCGGGGCTTCCGGGGGGTGCTCGCCGACGGCGTCGAACCGCTGACCGGTCCGCGCTCACCGCGTCACGTCTACCGCGCTTCGACGCCGAAGGGCCTGCCGCTGCTCCTGCGGGACTACCGGCTGTCCGACGACATCGCGTACCGCTTCTCCAACCGCTCGTGGGACGAGTGGCCGCTCACGCCTGAAAAGTACGACCGCTGGATCTCGCGCTCCGAGGGCGAAGTCCTGTCGCTCTTCATGGACTTCGAGACCTTCGGCGAGCACCAGCGGAAGGAGACCGGGATCTTCGAGTTCTTCGAGGCCTGGGTGGATCGGCACGCCGCGAAGCGCGGCGCGGAATTCCTGACGCCCTCCCGGGCGATCGAGACACGGCCTCACCGCGACCTGCTTTCGGCGCCCCGGACGATCTCGTGGGCCGACGAAGCCCGGGATCTCTCCGCCTGGCAGGGCAACGACCTCCAGCGGGACGCCCTCAAGCGGCTCTTCGCGCTCGAGGGGCGCGTCCGGGCGTCGGGAGCGCCCGAGCTCCAGACGGACTTCCGCCGCCTCACGACATCCGACCACTTCTACTACATGGCCACCAAGTCCGCGGGCGACGCCGAGGTCCACGAGTATTTCTCGCCGTACGACTCTCCCTACGAGGCGTACATCGCTCTGATGCACGTGCTGTCGGACCTCGAGCGCCGGCTTCCGCGCCCGCACCGCCGCGCCGCGCCCCAGGCCGGGCCCGGACGCGCGCGAGCCGTGCCTCGCGCTTGAAGAAGGCGCCGGTCTTTCTCCTGATCTGCGACGGCTGGGGGCACGCCGCGCCCTCCCCCGGCAACGCCATCGCCCTGGCGCGCACGCCCATCTTCGACCGCTGGCTGGCGGAATATCCCTGGACGCTGCTCGAGGCATCCGGAGAGGCCGTCGGTCTGCCCGCCGGCGTGATGGGCAACTCCGAGGTCGGGCACCTCACGCTCGGGGCCGGGCGGATGGTGCCGCAGGATCTCCTCCGCATCGACCTCGCGCTCCGCGACGGATCGTTCTTCGAGAACCCCGCGCTGCTTTCGGCCGTGACCGCCGCGAAGCGCAAGGGCGCGACGCTGCACCTGATGGGCCTCCTCTCCGACGGCGGCGTGCACTCGCACGAGCGACACCTCGCCGGCCTGCTCGAGCTCGCCGCGAAACATGGCGTCGCCCGCGTGCGCATCCACGCGTTCCTCGACGGCCGCGACACTCCGCCGAAGTCGGCCCGCGAATACCTGCGCCGTCTCGAGGCGGCCCTCGCCGGCTCGGGCGGAAAGATCGCCACGGTGTCCGGCCGCTACTACGCCATGGATCGCGACAAGCGCTGGGACCGCGTGGCGCGTGCCTATCAGGCGCTGGTCTTCTCCTCGGGCCTCCAGGCCGAGGGCGCCCAGGCGGCTCTCGAGGCGGCGTACGGCCGCGGCGAAACGGACGAGTTCGTGCAGCCCACGGTTCTCCAGGAGAACGGCGAGCCGGTGGGGCCGATCCGGGAGGGCGACGCGGTCGTCTTCTTCAACTTCCGGGCCGACCGCGCGCGTCAGCTCACGCGCGCAATGACGGAAGACGCCTTTTCCGACTTCCCGCGGCCCCGGCCCCCCCGGCTGAGCTTCGTGGGCTTCACCGAATACAAGAAGGAATTCGGCCTCCCCGCGGCTTTTCCTCCCCAGGATCTCTCGCACATCCTCGCCGACGTGTGGGCCGAGGCCGGCATCGAGAACCTGCGGCTCGCCGAAACCGAGAAGTACGCGCACGTGACGTACTTCTTCAACGGCGGGGTCGAGACGGCGTTTCCCGGGGAGGACCGCGTGCTCGTGCCCTCCTGGAAGGGTGCGACCTACGATCTCCACCCGCAGATGAGCGCGGCCGAGATCACCGAAGAAGCCGTGCGTGCCCTGTCGTCCCGCCGGTTCGGTGCCTGCGTCGTCAATTTCGCGAACGCCGACATGGTCGGGCACACGGGCAAGCTCGCCGAGACGATCGCCGCGGTCGAGACCCTCGACCGCTGCTTCGGGATCCTGGAAGCCGCCTGCCGTGATGCGGGCGCGGTCCTCGTGATGACCGCCGACCACGGCAACGCCGAGCAGATGATCGACCCCGGAACCGGAGAGCCGTTCACGGCTCATACGACGAACCCCGTGCCTCTGATCGTGTGCGCGAAGGGCCGGGCGCTCGCCTCCGGGGGCTCACTGGCCGACGTGGCGCCGACGGTCCTCGGGTTGCAGGGAATCGGGGCGCCGCCCGAGATGAAGGGGCGAGACCTCCGCGGCTGACCGGGAGGATCCGGCCGGTCTGCGGATCCCGCCGAACATCCCCCAGCCCGTCGCGGTGTCTCGGCGTCAGCCGGTGGCCCGCATGCTCCGGTCCTTGGCATTCGGAAACAGGCGTTTCGCCTCAGCCCGAATCTGGCCCGCGCTC
>Ga0207701_10002931_pt1 | contig 17597 bp, 14 predicted proteins | sample KBSSwiSSwithPhiX_FD_184294 | JGI IMG/M metagenome (GOLD analysis project Ga0207701, IMG submission 184294) | Switchgrass rhizosphere bulk soil microbial communities from Kellogg Biological Station, Michigan, USA, with PhiX - S5 (SPAdes) (version 2) | ecosystem: Environmental > Terrestrial >... | reverse complement strand
ATGACCCCCACGCCAACCGCGAACTCGCCCCGCTGCTTCAGGCGACGAACGGCGTGTTCGCACCACTGAAGACCGAGGAGGAGACGCTGGGCGTGGCCGTGGCGCTCAACCGCGCGGAAGGCTTCGGGCAGGAGGAGGTGGACGCGCTGACGTCTTTCGCGGACCTCGCATCGCTCCTCCTCCGGAACGCCCGGCTCTACGGGACGCTCTCGGGCACCGTCGACGAGCTCCGGCGGGCGAGCCGCCTCAAAGACCATTTCCTCCAGAACGTCAACCACGAGCTCCGCACGCCGCTGACGGCCATCGTGGGGTGGACGGACCTCTTCGAGGAGGGCGACATCGACGAGCCGACGCTCCGCCGCGGCGTTCGCCAGATCCGGCAGTCGGCGCGGGTTCTGCTGGCTCTGATCGACGACCTCCTCGACCTCGCCCGGCTGGATCGCGGGGCGCTGACCCTGGACCTGAAGCCCGTGTTCCTCTCGGAAATCGTCCAGCGCTCGATCGACACGGTCCGGATGATGGCCGAAGCCCGCGGCGTGGTCCTCATGATGGCGCCCCTGCCGGAGCCGATGGCGCCCGTGCGCGCCGACGCCCTCCGTCTGCAGCAGGTGCTCTGGAACCTGCTGGCGAACGCCATCCACTTCACGCCGCAGCACGGCCGCATCGTCGTGCGCGTCGAGCGGGAACCGGAGCGTTACCTCGTGAGCGTGGAGGACGACGGCATCGGCATTCCGGAAAGCGAGCTCGCCCACGTCTTCGAGCGTTTCCGCCAGGTGGACGGCTCGGCGACGCGAGGGCACGCCGGCATGGGCATCGGTCTCGCGCTCGCGCGCTCGCTCGTGGAGCTCCACGGCGGCTCGATCTGGGTCACGAGCGTCGTCGGACAGGGGAGCCGCTTCACCTTCGCGATCCCGATCCGGGGAGCCGAGAAGCGAGCAACGGATTCCGGCGTCTTCGCCGCGGCGAGCGGCCGGGTGGGCCCGGGCGAGAGCGAGTGAGCGAGACGCTCAGCCTGAGGCGGCCGGGAGTCCCGTGCCCTTGAGGAGATCCTTGACGACCTTCAGCGTCTCGTCCTTGCCGGGCACGCAGAGGTTCGGGTCCTTCTCCTTGCCGCTGGCGAGCGCCGCCGCGTAACCCTCGCAGTCGTAGCCGCAGGCGGTGCAGTCCGTCTGCGCCATGGCCGCGTAGAGCTTCAGGGCGAGATTGCCGTCTTTGGCCATCTCCATGCGCTTGGGCAGAGGGATCGTCTCGTCGTGGAAGGCCGGCGCCTCTTTCTTGACCTTGGGCGCCGCCAGGACTTCTTCCTCTTCGCGGCCGGTCTCGATCCATTCCCCGTAGGAGAGGCAGTTCGGGCAGATGAAGCTGTAGTCCCAGCCCTGGGGGAGAAAGACCGCCGGCGTGCGGTAGATGACGAGGGGCTCGAAGTCCTGGGGGCAGGTCGGCAGCTCGCGCTCCTGGGCGTCGCGGACCATCGTCTTGAGGTGCGGCCTCGAGAACTCGATCTGCTTCGGCTTCTGGGCGAAGCGGTGCAGCTCCTTGCCGCGCGGGCAGACCATGACGACCTGGGGCTTGTAGACACGGTCCACGAAGAAGGTCCGCATCGGCACGTCGTGCGCGGGGCAGACCGACGCGGCGTCTTTCCAGAACGAGGCGACGAGCTGGGACTTCTCTGAAAGCGACAGTCTCATCGCGCGCGATTATAGCCGGGCGAGCGGATCGGCACTACACCCTGCACGATCGACGCCGAACGCTAGACCGCCGCGAAGGGATTGCTCTTCTTCTCTTCTTCGATCGTCGTGTCCGGGCCATGGCCGCACACGACCGGCGTATCGCCCGCCAGCGTGAAGAGCCGCCCGCGGATGGACGCGAGGATGGCGTCGGTGTCGCCGCCCCAGAGGTCGGTCCGTCCGATCGAGCGGCGGAACAGCGTGTCGCCGGAGAAAAGGATCGGCGAGTCGCCTTCGAGCGCGAAGCAGGTCGAGCCGGGCGTATGGCCCGGCGTGTGGATGGCTCTCAGCGCGTACGACCCGAAGCGGATGACCTCGCCGTCGGCCAGGGGCGTGTCCGGCTCGGCCGGCGCATCGGCCCGCAACCCGAAGAAGGCCGCCTGCTCGGGCAGAGCGTCGTAGAGGGGACGGTCGCCGGGATGCAGACGAATGGGGGCGCCCGTGGCCTCCTTCACGGCCCGCGAGGCCGTGATGTGGTCGAGGTGCGCGTGCGTGTGCAGCAGCGCCACGGCGGAGAGTTTCTCGGATTCGAGAGCGCGGAGAATGCGTTCGGCCTCGTCACCGGGATCGATCACGATCGCTTCGCGCGTGCGCGGGTCGGCCAGGACCGTGCAGTTGCACTGGAGCGGCCCGACCGGAAACGTGTCGATGAGCGGCCCGGCCGTCATGGATGGACCGCGACGACGGTGTCGACGTCGTGCTTTTCCCGCGCCTCCGGGTTCGCCCAGACCGTTTCCGGAGAGGCGAGGTTGAGCTGGACGGCCCACTCCTGGTTGTCCGGCCTTCGGTACTCGGACGCGAACAGCTTGCGCCGGCTGCGCGGCGTGAAGATCTCCCAGCGGATGTAGCCGAAGTCGACGATCTCCCGTGCGACGTCGAGATGGAAGGCCGGGATCTTCTCTCCGGGCTCGATCACCGCGTCGCGAACGGTCGTCTTCGCGAAGCCGTTGGCCGCGAGTCTCTCCTCGAGCTCCGCGCCGACGAGCCGCCCCTTCCACCGCAGACTGTGCCGTCCGCGCGCCACGCCGCGCCCGAGGATCAAGTCGTCCAACGCCTCCGACAGCTCCGACAGCTCGCCCACTGCGAATACCCCGTCGCGATCTTAGCGCGGCGTCGGGGGCGATGCGGGGGAGGCCGGCGTGGACGACGAGGGGTCAGGCATGTCGAGCCGACGCACCACGGCCCCTCCGGCGGTCGGGAAGGAGACCGAAGGGAAGTTGCGAGCCCATCGGCGGAGCGACGGGGACTCGGGCACGCCGGCGAGCACGAGCCAGCCCCGCGTGCCCGGCCTCCACGAAAAGCCGAGCCGGTTTCCGTCGCCGTCGAGGCTGACGACGGAACGATTCTGGGGAATGCCTTTCGTGGCCTCCGCGAGCCAGCCGGGCCCGGCGACGTAGTACGCCGTACAGAGCTGCGTGTACTGGTTCTCGGTGAAGATGCGGTCGGTCGGGCCGGTCTCGCGGAGCAGGTATTCGCCGAGAGGCCGCCAGTCGGCGCGCCCTTCCCGGAAGTACACGCGCAGGCTCCGCGCGTCCAGGACCAGAACCGCGGTCAGCAGGGCGGCGCCGGCGAGCCGCCCGGCCGGGCGCGCGATCAGCGCGGCCAGCGCGAGCGCCGCCAGGGCGGTCAGACCGAGGCCCGCGGGCAGGAAGCGCCTCGACACGTCGAAGTGGGGATGCATCCGTCCGAGGATCTCGATCAGGACGAGACCGCCGACTCCCCAGACCGCGAAAATGCGCAGGGCGCGGCCGGCGAGAGCGAACCAGAATCCTCCGGCCAGCAAGGCCAGGAACAGCCACCCCGCGACACCCAGAGGGAGATGGTCGTCGGGCGCGAACGCGAAGAAGCCCAGAACTCGCCCGAGCCGCGCGAGCGTGGCCGGCGCGGCGGCCTCCATCGGAGGGCGGAGCATGGCGGTGCGCAGCACCGGCCACCAGGGGAGATAGGCGAGCCAGAGCGCCAGGACGAAAACGGGGCTCCATGCGGCAAAGCGCCGCGCCGCGCGGCGGCGGGCGGGATCGTCCGCGAAGCCGTCCTCGGCCACGAGCGCCGCGGCCGCGAGCGCCAGCACGGCGGCTGCGAGATAGAGGGCATATGCCGTCGCGAGCGACGCGAGAAAAAGCACGGCCAGCCGCACCGGCCCGGGACGCTCCAGGAAACGGTCGAGCAGCAGAAGCGACGTCGTGAGGAGCAGGAGTCCGAGCGCGTACGGGCGGAGCTCCTGTGAGTAACGCACGTGGTAAGGGGAGAAGGCGAGGAGCGCGGCGCCGACGAGGCCCGCCGCCTCTCCCGCCCGGCGGGCCAGCAACCTCCCGAAAACGGCAATCCCGGCGGTGCCCCAGAGGACCGGGAGCAGCTTGCGAATCGGATCGGACGGTCCGAGCGGTTCGAGAATGCGGCCGAGGACGTAGTCGAGCGGAGGGTGGAACGCGTCGAAGGTCAGCGCCTGCCAGAGAAAAGACCAGCTCCCATGAATCCAGTACGTCTGGAGGATCTCGTCCAGGTTGTAGGAGAAGTGATCGAGGCGGTAGAGGCGCACCGCCGCGCCCGCGGCGAGGATCGCGGCGAAGAGGACGCGACGGCGCGGCGGCACGCGGGGAGGATACAGCGGGGATCAGGTGCGGGCCCGCGCCGCGGGGGTGCGGTTTGCGTCGGCGCGCGGCAAGGTAGACTGCCGCCGCTTTGGCCGCCGCCTCCCTGCTCGTGCGATTCGCTCTCGCGTTCTGGATCGGCGGAACGCTCCTCGTCGCGCTGGCGGCGCCGGTCGTGTTCGGCAAGATCGGGTCGCGCGATCTGGCCGGTTCGGTCTTCGGCGAGATCCTGCGCCGCTTCGAAATCCTCAAGCAGCTGCTCTCGCTCCTGCTCGTCATCGGCGTCTTCGTCGAGCTCGAACAGGGGCTGCGGCTCCAGGGCCGGTCGGCGGCCGGCGCCATCGCGATCTTCCTGGCGATCGCCACCAACGTCTACCTCGCCATGGTCCTCCGCCCCCGGATGGAGTACTTCCGGCACAAGGTGGGATCCTTCGACGCCGCGGCGCCGGAGGATCCCTGGAAGGCGCGATTCGACCGCCTCCACCGGCGATCGACCCGCATTTTCCTCTTCGGCGGGATGGCGGCGGCCTTCGGCCTCGCCCTCTGGCCCTGAGGCGGGGAAGTCGGGGTGCGGACTGCGGGCTTCGGGATTTGGGCTTCGGCTTAGCCCAGCCTCGCGATCAGATCGATTTCCACGGCCGCCCCTTTGGGGAGCTCGGCCACGGCGACTGTCGAACGGGCAGGACGATGGTTACCGAACCGACGGGCGTAAACCCCGTTCATGGCCGCAAAGTCCGACATCCGGAGGAGGTACACGGTCGCCTTGACCACGTCGCCCAGCGACGCCCCGGCCTCGGCGAGGACCGCCTCGAGGTTGTCGAACACGCGCTCGACGCCGGCCTCGAATCCTCCGCTGACGAGCTCGCCCGTGGCCGGGTCGAGCGGCACCTGCCCGGATGCAAAGAGGAAGCCGCCTTCGACAATCGCCTGGGAATACGGGCCGATCGCCCTGGGCGCGCCTTCGGTCGCGATGGTTTTCATGTCGCCCGCCTTTCCGCGATAAAATGCCGGGAACCGCGGAACAATACGAATGTCCGTCGAGCGGATCCAGCTTCTCCATGAAGACTACATTCGCCTGACCGAAAGGTTCAAGGCGCTGTGGACGTTTCATCAATTTCTGCGCGGAGTCCAGAAGACGTTCTTCGCGGCGGAACCGGGTTACGCGCTGGATTTCTCCCGTCTCTACGACGACGTGCGCGCCGTGGCCGGAGCGATCGACACGACGTCGCCCGAGAAAGTCGCTCCTCGGATCCGCGAGCTGTCGGAGCGACTCGACACGTTCTCGCGGAAGCTGCGTGAGGCCGACCGCCAGATCTCGCCCTCGTATGTGCGCCGCTTCTTCGAGAAGGTTCAGCCGCAGGACGAGAAGATCGCCTTCCACCTTCTCCGGTTCTACTTCTCGCAGCCCGACGTCGACGAGGACGTCGTCGACAAGGTCGACTTCCTCGCCACGGTCGTCGCCGCGGGGCCGGGCAACGAGACCAGCGCGGGACGCGGGCGCGCGGACGCCCGGAAGTATCTGGAGTCCGCGGCCGCGACCTCGGTCTGGCCCCGGATCGATCCTTCGACGGTTCCAACCATCGCCCGCGCCTTCGATGAGCTCGCCGCGGACATGGCCCGCGCCCAGGAGTTCGAAGACCTCGTCACGGCGAGACTTCTCAACAACGTGCGCCAGCTCAAGCGCCGGGTGGCCAACGGCCTCGCCCATCCCGAGGTCCTCGCGGCGGTGGCGAGCTGCAACCTCAGCACGCGCTCGGTCTTTCACCGCCTCTACGAGCGGGAGGAAAAGCGGCTCGAGGAGGCGACCGACCGGATCGGCGACCTCGAGAAGGAGCTCACGCGGGGCGGCCTGGAGGTCCCGACCTCCGACGAGTTCCGCAAGTTCCACGAGTCGCGCCAGCGCTGGGAGCGGCAGTCGAAGGAATCGAATCTCAAGGCGCTGCAGGTCGTCGAGCTCAAGGAGGCGATCGGGCAGGTGCTCGGCCGTTTCGAGCTCTCCGGCCTGGCGGCCGAGGACATCGACGAGGCGCTCGAGCTCGTGGAAGAGGTCGAAGGCGACGCCGAGGACACCGAGTTCTGGAAGCCGTACATCGACCGGGTGCTCGGCGCCGTCGAGCTGTACGACGACGGGACCGGGCCGCTGCGCATCGACCATGCCGGCCTCGAGAACCTGCGCCTGGAAACCTGGGAGCTGAAGGCGGCGCGCCGCGCGGTGGCCGCCGGAGGCCCCGCGGCGAGCGATCGCGATCGCTCGCTGCTGCGCGCGGTGGCCCTGCGCTTGAAGGCGGAGGAGGAGACCGAGAGCCTCCGCTCCGCGGCTCCCGCGGCGCCCTCCATGGAAATGCTGCGCGCCGCCCGCGCGACGCTGGGACGCGTTCCCCTGATCGACGCGGCGCTCTCGAGCGTGATCGACGAGGCCGAGGCCGTCAGCTCCTCCGAAGAGATCCGCTCGTGGACCCGCACGCGCTTCCGACTGCTGCGTGCGACCGCCGATCTCTGGCTGATGCAGGACTCGCCCCGCAGCGACCGCCGGGATCCGCGCTCCGAGCCGTAGCCTCCAGCCGACCGCGGCGCGTCCACAGCGCACGTATACTCCGTCGGCGATGGCGGAGCCGGAAGTTCCCAGGGAGACGCCGGACGCGACGGCGGACCTCGTCCACAACCGGAAGGAGAACCTCGAGCGCCTCCGCGGCCTCGGTGTCCCCGTGGCGCCTGTCGAGTTCCCGATCACCGCGACGGTATCGGAGCTCGTCGAGAAGCACCGGAATGCCACCGGCGAGGAGCTCGAGAGCCGGCCGATCCCTCTCGCGACGGCGGGCCGCGTTCTCGCGCTGCGCACGGCCGGGAAGGCCGGGTTCCTGGATCTCTCGGATGGTCGGGGCCGGCTGCAGGTGTACCTGAAACGGGACGCCGTCGGGGACACGGCGTTCGAGCTCTACCGCGCGCTGGACCTCGGCGACTGGCTGGGTGTCGAGGGCGAGCTCTTCCGGACGCGCACCGGCGAGCTTTCGGTCAAGGCGCGTTCCCTGACCTTTCTCGCGAAATGCTTCCGGCCGCTTCCGGAGAAATGGCACGGGCTCAAGGACGTCGAGCGGCGCTACCGCCAGCGGTACCTCGATCTGGCGGTGAACCCCGAATCCCGCGAGGTCTTCGAGCGCCGGGCGGCGATCGTCCGCTACCTGCGGCGGTTCCTCGACGGCCGCGGGTACCTCGAGGTCGAGACGCCGATGATGCAGCCGATCGCGGGCGGCGCGGTCGCCCGGCCGTTCGTCACGCATCACAACGCCCTCGACCTCGACCTGTTCCTCCGGATCGCACCCGAGCTCTACCTGAAGAGGCTGATCGTCGGTGGGATCCCGAGGGTCTACGAGATCAACCGCAACTTTCGCAACGAAGGGCTCTCGACACGGCACAACCCCGAGTTCACGATGCTCGAGTTCTACCAGGCGTACGCTCGCGGCGAGGACCTGATGCTCCTGACCGAGGAGATGCTCTCGGGCCTGTCCCGCGAGGTTACGGGGAGCCTCGCGACGCCCTGGGGAGACGCCCGGATCGACTGGACCCCGCCCTTCCGACGGCTCACGATGCGCGAGGCCGTGGTCGAGTGCACCCGGGACGATCCGCGGGGGGCCGTGCGGTTCGAGGATCTCGGCGACGAGGCCCGGCTGCTCGAGGCGGCCGCGCGCTACGGTGTCGAGAAGCCCGACCGCTTCCGGGGCCGGAAGGGCAAGCTGCTGGCCGAGCTCTTCGAGGCCGTCGGGGAAGAGCGGCTCGTGCAGCCGACGTTTCTCCACGAGTTCCCCACCGAGATTTCTCCCCTCGCGCGGCAGAAGCCCGACGATCCGGAGTGGGCCGACCGCTTCGAGCTCTATGCGGGCGGCATCGAGATCGCGAACGGCTTCTCCGAGCTCAACGATCCGGCGGAGCAGGCCGCCCGGTTCCGCCGCCAGATGGAGGAACGCGCACGCGGCGACCTCGAGGCCGCGCCGTACGACGAGGACTACGTCGAGGCCCTGGAGCACGGCATGCCGCCGACCGCGGGCGAGGGCGTCGGGATCGACCGCCTCGCCATGCTCCTGACCGATCGGCATTCGATCCGGGACGTGATCCTCTTTCCGCTCCTCCGGCCCCGCGGCTAGATCGGCGACGCCATGCGCTTCGAGACGTCGATCGCCCTCCGCTATCTCGCGGCGTCCCGCCGTCGCGCCCACGTCGCTCTCATCGCCACGATCTCCATCGTGGGGCTCGCCGTGGGTGTCGCGGCGCTCGTGGTCTCGCTCGCGCTGCTGTCCGGATTCCAGGATCGGATCCGCCGGCAGATGGCGGAGCGCACGGCTCACCTGACGGTGTCGCCCGAGCGGGGCGTTCTTCTTCCGGATCCGGAGGCCGCGCGCCGAGCCCTCGCGGCGTTGCCGGGCGTGCGGTCCATCGTTCCGATTCTCGAGGGCCGGGGCTGGGCCTCGGACGTCGACGGGACGAGCACGTACCCGGTGCGGTTCCGCACCCGGGCGGGCGGAGGAAGCGGAGAAGCGGCGGCTCCCGACGATGCGAGTCTCGCGCGGCCCCTCGCTTCGCGCCTGCGCGTGGCCGAGGACGGCCTCGTGCGTCTGACCTCCTCCCGCACGCGCCTCTCGCCCGTCGGGCCGATTCCCGTGTCGGCGGTCCTGCGCGTGGCGCAGATCCGCCGCTCGAGCGCTTTCGAGAACACCGCCGAGATCGAAGTCTCCGAAGAGACGGCGCGCATCCTCACCGGCGTGCCGGCCGGTGCCCACTCTCTGGAAGCGATGCTCGACGATCCGGAGAGGGCGGAGGCGGCGGCCCGGCAGCTCGCCGCGAAGCTGCCCGCGGGTTACCGAGTCGCCACCTGGCGGGAGCGGAACGCGCCGCTGGCGTTCGCGCTGCGTCTCGAGAAGGTCGTGATCTTCGTGACGGTCGCGCTCGTGATCGTCGTCGCCGCGCTCAACATCGTCTCCAACATCGCGCTGACCGTCGTCGAGAAGAAGCGCGACCTCGGGGTCCTCACCGCGATGGGAGCGGCGCCCGGCTCGCTCCTGCGGATCTACCTGACGCTCGGAGCGATCATCGGGTCCCTCGGGACGGCGGCCGGCGTGGCGCTCGGCGTCGGCATCTCCGCCGCGGCCGACCGGTTCCACCTCGTGCCGCTGCCGGCGGACGTGTACATGCTGACGCATGTCCCTTTTGCCATTCACCCGGGCGAGGTCGCGGCCTGCGCGGCGTTCGCCCTCGCCACGGCCGTCGCCGCCGCCGTCCTGCCCGCCCGCGCGGCTTCGCGCCTCGCTCCGGGCGAGGCAATCCGGCTGTCGCGATGAAGAGGCCGGACGGGAGCTCGGGGCGGCACCGATGATCGCGATCAAGGCCGACAACCTCTCGAGGACCTACACCGGTGAAGGTGCCCCGGTGAAGGTCTTCTCCCACCTCTCCTTCGAGGTTCCTGCCGGGACGTTCGCCGCCGTGATGGGACCGTCGGGGGTGGGAAAGTCCACCCTCCTGCATCTGATCGGCGGCATCGATCGCCCCGACGAAGGTCGCGTGGAAGTCTTCGGCCAGGCCATCGATGAGCTCCCTCCGCGGTTACGGGCGCGATTCCGAAACGAGAAGATCGGATTCGTCTTCCAGTTCCACCACCTGCTGCCCGAATTCACGGCCGAGGAGAACGTCGCGATGCCGCACCGCATCGCCGGAGTTCCGAAATCGGAGGCGCTTCGGATGGCCGGCGAGATCCTGGCGCGCGTCGGACTCGCCGATCGGCGTGCGCACGGAGCGCGCGCTCTGTCCGGCGGCGAGCAGCAGCGCGTGGCGATCGCGCGCGCCCTCGCCCGAGGCCCCGGCCTCCTGCTCGCCGACGAGCCGACCGGCAATCTCGACGCGGCCTCGGCTCAGGCGGTGTTCGACCTGCTCCGCGAGCTGCACGCCGAGAGGGGAATGACCACGATTCTGGTGACGCACAACCCGGATCTGGCGCGTCGCTGTGATAGACTTTTCACGATGACTCGGGAAGGAATCGCCGCCGCCCAGGGTTTGTCAGAGCGAGGATGAAGCCGGAGAGCTCGCTCCATGCCCCAGGAAAGATTCGCCCCCGCCGCTGAGTCCATCTCTCATGTTTGAGAAATACAACGAGAAGGCCCGCCGGGCGCTGTTTTTCGCCCGGTACGAGGCCTCGAAGCTGGGCTCCAAGGTCATCGAGTCCGAGCACCTCCTGCTGGGGATCCTGCGGGAGGGGGAAGACATCATCAAGGAGATCTTCGCCCGCTTCAACGTGAAGCCCGAGGAAGTCCGCCGGGAGATCGAGGGCGACCGGATCTTCGTCGAACGGATCTCCTCGACGGCGGAACTTCCGCTCTCCGAAGAATCCAAGAAGATCCTGGCCTACGCCTCCCACGAGGCCGAGTCGATGATGCACCCCTACGTGGGGACCGAGCACCTGCTCATCGGGCTGCTCCGGGTGGACGGCTGTGTGGCCGGAAGGCTCCTGGCCGCCCGCGGCTTCAACCTCTACGGCGTCCGCGAGGAGACGATCTCGCTCATCAAGGAGCGCGAGGTCTCCAAGCAGAAGAAGGAGCTTCCGTTCCTGGCGGAGTACAGCCGGGACCTGACGCAGCTCGCGGGGACCGGAACGTTCGACCCCCTGATCGGCCGCGAGAAGGAAGTCGAGCGCATCATCCAGATCCTCTCCCGGCGGACCAAGAACAACCCGATCCTCCTCGGCGAGCCGGGCGTCGGCAAGACCGCCATCGTCGAAGGCCTCGCGACGCGCATCGTCGAGGGCGCGGTCCCGATGTTTTTGTCCGCCAAGAAAATCCTGGCCCTGGACCTCTCGCTCATCGTGGCGGGGACGAAGTACCGCGGCCAGTTCGAAGAGCGGCTCAAGGGGATCATCCGGGAGCTCCGCGAGAACCCGGACCTGATCATCTTCATCGACGAGATCCACTCGCTGATCGGCGCCGGCTCGGCCGAAGGCTCACTCGATGCGGCCAACATCCTCAAGCCGGCCCTGTCTCGCGGGGAAGTCTCCTGCATCGGCGCGACGACGCTCAAGGAATACCGCAAGTACATCGAGAAGGACCGGAGCCTCCTGCGCCGCTTCCAGGCCATCCACGTCACCGCGCCCTCGGAGAACGAAACCTTCGAGATTCTCGAAGGAGTGAAGGATCGCTACGAACAGTTCCACAAGGTCCGTTACTCCGCCGAGGCGATCCGGACGGCGGTCTACCAGTCCAACCGCTACATCACCGACCGCTTCTTTCCGGACAAGGCGATCGACATCCTCGACGAGGCGGGCGCCAAGGTGAAGCTCAAGCGCGTCGCCGACACTCAGAACCTGCGCAAGCTCGAGCTCGAGATTCGCCAGATCGTTAAAGAGATGAAGAAGGCGATCTCCGACAAGGATTTCGAGAAGGCCGTCTTTCTGCGCGAGCGGGAGATCGAGCTCAAGGAAGAGATCGAGCGCGCCAAGGCTCAGTCGGCGGAGAAGAGCGACGCCACGCAGGAAGTCACCCGTCGGGACATCGAGGAGATCATCTCCTCCTGGACCGGGATCCCCGTCGCCTCCCTCGAGATGGAGGAGGCCGAGAAGCTGCTCCACATGGAGGACGCGCTGCGCCGCCGCATCGTCGGCCAGGAGGCGGCCATCATCGGCGTCTCCAAGGCGATCCGCCGTTCCCGCCTCGGCGTGAACAACCCGAACCGGCCGATGGGCTCCTTCATCTTCCTCGGACCCTCGGGTGTCGGGAAGACCGAGGTCGCGCGGCGGCTGTCCGAATTCCTCTTCGAGAACCAGAAGTCGCTGGTCCGTTTCGACATGTCCGAGTACATGGAGAAGCACGCCGTCTCCAAGCTCATCGGATCGCCTCCGGGCTACGTCGGCCACGAGGAGGGCGGCCAGCTCACGGAGCGGATCCGCCGCAACCCCTACAGCGTGATCCTGTTCGACGAGATCGAGAAGGCGCACCCCGACATCGCCAACCTGCTCCTGCAGATCCTCGAAGACGGCATCCTCACGGACGCCTACGGCAACCTGGTCGACTTCAAGAACACCCTGATCATCATGACCTCCAACATCGGGACGAAGCACCTGGTCAACCGGACGCACGTCGGCTTCGGGGGCAACCGCGAGAACCAGACGAACAAGGAGATCGAGGACCTCGTTCTCAAGGAGCTCCGCCGCGACTTCTCGCCGGAGTTCATCAACCGCATCGACGACATCATCGTGTTTCACCCGCTCGGCCGACCCGAGCTCGCCAGGATCTGCCGGCTGCTCATCGACGACGTCAACACCACGCTCGCGCCGAAGGGCGCGACGATCGACGTCGACGACGCCGCGATCGAGTGGCTGCTGGCGCAGAGCGGCGACGATCCGAACATGGGCGCGCGGCCTCTGCGGCGCGCCATTCAAAAGCACGTCGAGGACCCGGTATCGGAGCTCCTGATCGCGGCCCGCGAAGAGCGGCTCGAGTCGATCGAGGTGCGCGTCGGGCCCGAGGGGTTGCGCGTGACGGCCGGCGAGATCGAGCCGATCACACAGGGGCGCTGAGCGCTTGGGGCGGGGGAGGGGGCTGGCCGCGGTCGTTGCCGCGGCTCTGACGAGTTTTGGGGCGGTCCTCGGTGCCGCCCGCGCCCAGGATCCTCCGCCGCTCCCCGTCCCCACACCACAGGCGACTCCTGCCGTAGCCGCGCCCGCGGCTCCCTCTGTCGCAGCGCCAGCGGCTCCCTCTGTCGAAGCGCCCGCGGCTCCCTCTGTCGCCGCGCCAGCGGCGCCTGTCGTCACCGCGCCGGCCCAGACCGCTCCCTCCGAGGCGGCGCCTCCGGCGGCGGTCCCCACCCCGTCTCTGACCACCGGGGCCGACCGCATCATCGGCATCAAGGTCGTCGGCTATCAGACCGTGTCGCCCGACACCATCGCCCACTACCTCGGCATCAAGATCGGCGACGTCTACGACCCCGAGAAGATCCGACAGAATTTCCACGCGCTCTGGGACGTCGGTCTGCTCGAAAACGTGCACATCGAAGCCGAGCGGGAGGCCGGCGGCGTCACGCTCCTCGTGACGATCGAAGAACGCCCGATCATCAAGGACATCGAGTTCACGGGGAACAAGAAGCTTTCGAGCTCGCAGGTCCGGGACGTGCTCAAGGAAGGCAAGGCGGAGGTCAAGGTCGGGGGACCCCTTTCGCTTCGGGATATCGCCCGGGCCCGCGCGGTCATCGCCGAGGCGTACATCGCGCAGGGCTTCCGCAGCGCCACGGTGGACTACAAGATCGAGGACCTTTCGAAGACCGAGAAGAAGGTCATCTTCCAGATCGACGAGGGCGACAAGGTCAAGATCGCCTCGATCTCGTTCACCGGGAACGAGAACGTCTCCGCCCAGACGCTGCGCAACGCGATGCACAAGACCAAGGTCGCGGTCTTCTGGCGGATCCTCTCGGACAACACCGTGTACAGCCAGGCCAACTACGAGGCCGACGTCGAGAGCCTCAAGGGCGTCTATCAGGCCCGCGGTTACAAGGACGTCGTCATCAAGGACCCGATCCTCGACGTGTACGTCACGAACCCCGACGCGAAGCCCGAGAAGATCAAGCGCAAGGTGCGGCTGACGATCCCGATCGTCGAGGGCGACAAGTTCTTCACCAACGACCTCACGGTCGTGGCCGTGCGGCAGAACGGCCAGCCGACGGAGTCCGGCCAGACCGAAGTGTTCCCTAACCAGCAGCTGGTCAAACAGTTCTACGACCTCCAGCCCGGCTCGGTCCTCAACCGCGACCGCATCGTCGAAGGGCTCGCGCAGATCGAGACGTTGTACAAGTCGCGGGGCTTCATCTATTCGTATCCGAACCCCGTGTTCAAGGAGCTCCCCGACCACCGCGTCGACGTCGAGGTCCAGATCTTCGAAGGCGACAAGTTCTATCTCGGCCGCCTCGAGGTGCAGGGGAACACGATGACCCGGGACAAGGTCATCCGACGCGAGTTCGCCCTCGACGAGGGCGACGTCATGGACATGGAAGCGGTCAAGAAGAGCGTCACCAAGATCCAGCAGCTCGGCTACTTCAAGATGACCGAGGAGCCCCAGTTCGGCGTGAATCCGGAGGAAAAGAAGGTCGACATCGTCATCAAAGGCCAGGAGACGTCGCGCAACGAAATCCAGTTCGGCGCCGGCTACTCCGGCTTCGACGGCTTCTTCGGCCAGTTCTCGTTCCAGACGCGCAATTTCCTCGGCCGCGGCGAGATCATCGGCGCCTCGGCCCAGCTCGGCAAAGTGTCCAACTTCTTCGACCTCTCTTACACGGTCCCCTGGTTCATGGACCGCAATCAGTCCGTCGGCGGGGCGCTCTTCCGCCGCAACGTCGACTACCTCTCGCAGGAAGAGAAGCGGCTGGGAGGCTCGCTGTTCTACGCGAAGGGTCTGTCCCTCTTCGACTCCGCCTCGTTGCTCTATTCCTACGAGGACATCACGGCGAACTTCCCGGTACGCTCCGCGCCGGTCCCGCCGGGCCAGCCCGAACCTCCCCAGAAGTTCACCGAGACGACGGGAACGACCTCGTCGCTCACTCCGGGGTACCGCTACGACAGCCGCAACGACCCGTTCGATCCGACTCGGGGGTTCCGCCTCTCGGCGACGGTCCAGCTGGCCCCGTCCGTCTTCGGAGGGACGAGCGACTTTTTCAAGGCGATCGGCGGCGCGACGGTCTACCTCCCGGTGCGCCTGCCGCGCGGCGCCATCGTCGCGCTGAACTTCGAGGCGGGCTACGTCGCCCCGTTCGGCCAGGTCGAGATCCCGATTTTCGAGCGCTTCCAGCTCGGGGGTGAACAGAGCCTCCGCGGGTTCCAGCAGGGCGCGGCCGTGCCCGTCGATCCGGACACGCTGCAGGTCTTCACCGATCCCCTCGGCCGGATCCTCGGCGGCAACAAGTTCTTCGTGCTCAACGTGGAGTACCAGTTCCTGACGATCGGGCCGGCCAAGCTGCTGGCCTTCTTCGACGTCGGCCAGAACTACTTCGACACGCAGCACGTGGGGATCGGCAACGTCCGGGCCTCCGCCGGCGCCGAGCTGCGCATCTTCCTTCCGATCTTCCAGGCTCCGCTGCGATTCATCTACGCGTTCAACCTCCACCCCATCACCCCGGTGGACCAGTTCGGCTTCCCGATCGGATACCTGGCGGAGAAGCCCTCCGGATTCACGTTCTCGATCGGAAGGACGTTTTGAGCGGGCCTCGACGGGCCGACGGGAGCGAGGAAGTCGGCAGGGGTCCGGGCAGGCGAATGCGCAACGGAAAGCTCTGATTCCGCCGGAAGCATCCCCGGAGCCGGAATGGGCCTTCAGAGGCCCCTGTTGTGCAAGCCGTAGTTTTTGCTACACTTCCGCGCTTTCGCCAAGGGCCGAATAAGGAGAGGGAATGAAACGCATTGTCTTGACGGTGGCGGCCGCGCTCGTGGCCGCAGCCGTCCAAGCCCAGGGAACCACGGCTGCGCCGGCCGCGTCGGCACAGTCGCTGAAAATCGGCGTGATCAACGTCGAAAGGCTCGTGCAGGAGTCGGCGCTCGGCAAGGAGGCGTTCAACCGCGTGAAGAGGCTGAACGACCAGAAGAAGGAAGAGGGCGACAAGCTCCAGAAGGAGATTCGCGATCTGGAGCAGAAGCTCGCGGACCAGGGCTCGGCCCTCGCCGACGACAAGCGGGAGACTCTCCAGAAGACGTACCAGGAGAAGGCGATCGCCTTCAAGCGCTTCCAGGACGACGCCACCCGCGAGCTCGACACCGCCCAGAAGAAAGAGCTCGGAGAGCTCGAACGGCGCGTCTTCCCGGTCATCAACCAGGTCGGGAAGGACAAGGGCTACACCATGATCTTCAACAAGTTTCAGGCCGGCCTCCTGTACGCCGACGACGCGGTGGACCTGACCGACGAAGTGCTCAAGGTGTTCAACACGACCGTCGCGGTTCCGGCGAGCGCGAAGCCCGCCGACGGTACGGCGGCCGCCAGACCCGCGCCCTCGGGCGCGAAGCCGCCGGCTCCGGGGCCGGCGCCCACGAAGAAGCCGTAAAGCGCTAAAGCCAGTTCGGACGGAATCCGAGACACCGTGGCCCGCTCGAGGAACCCGAAACGGGGACAGGGCGGGCCGCGGCGTTCTACGCCGCCGAAACGGCGGCCGCGGGTGCGGGACGCGTTCAGCCTGACCGACGTGGCCGCGGCCGTGCGCGGCCGCGCGCGCGGCTCAGCGACTCTGACCGGAGTCGCCACCCTCGAATCCGCCGGCCCGTCGGACCTCTCCTGGGTGGTCGACGAACGCCGCGCGGCCGAGGCGTCGCGCAGCGCCGCGGGCGGGCTGCTCGTGGCGGAGGAGGCGCTCGCGGGCGGCAAGCCCTGCGTGGTCGTCGAGAATCCCCAGCTGGCGCTGGCCGCATGGCTCGGGGTCTTCCGGCCACCGCCCGCGCGGAAGGGCGGTGTCGCGCGCGGGGCGTTCGTCCATCGCTCCGCCCGCCTGGGGGCGGGGGTATCCGTGGCTCCCGGGGCGACCGTCGCCGCCGGCGCCCGCGTGGGCGCGCGGACCATGCTCGCCGCGGGAGCGTTCGTGGGTGAGAATGCGTCCGTCGGGGAGGACTGCATACTGCATCCCAATGCCGCGGTGCTCGACGGATGCCGGATCGGCGCGCGCTGCGTGCTGCAGGCGGGCGCCGTCGTGGGGTCCGACGGGTTCGGCTACGTCTGGGACGGCGCCTCGCATCGCAAGGTCCCGCAGGTCGGCACCGTCCGGGTCGAGGACGACGTCGAAATCGGAGCGAACGCGGCCATTGACCGCGCAACGCTCGGGGAGACGATCATCGGGCGGGGGACCAAGATCGACAACCTCGTTCAGATCGGCCACAACGTGGTCGTCGGCGAGCACTCGCTTCTGTGCGGCCAGGCGGGGATCGGGGGATCTTCGCGGCTCGGCCGCGGCGTGACGCTCGCCGGCCAGGTCGGCATTTCCGACCACGTCACGATCGGCGACGGAGCGGTCCTGACGGGCCAGGCGGGTGTGGCGAGACAGGGGAGAGTCGAGGCCGGAGCGGTGCTGTCGGGGATGCCCGCTCTGCCGCACCGCGAGTTTCTGCGCCGCGCCGCACTTCTCGGCCGGCTCGAGAAGGCGCTCGAACGGCTGGCAAAGCTCGAGAGCAGGCTCGGATAGGAGGGCGCGTGGAGATACGCATCGGCGAGATCATGAAGATCCTCCCGCATCGCTACCCGTTTCTGCTCGTGGACCGGATCCTCGAGCTCGAGCCGGGCAAGCG
>Ga0207701_10002930_pt1 | contig 17598 bp, 18 predicted proteins | sample KBSSwiSSwithPhiX_FD_184294 | JGI IMG/M metagenome (GOLD analysis project Ga0207701, IMG submission 184294) | Switchgrass rhizosphere bulk soil microbial communities from Kellogg Biological Station, Michigan, USA, with PhiX - S5 (SPAdes) (version 2) | ecosystem: Environmental > Terrestrial >... | reverse complement strand
TGTACGAGCGCATCGCCACCTTGTCCGGATACTCGAACTCGGCCTTATGGCTGGTCACGTCTTTTGGGATGTCCACCACCACGGGACCGGGCCGTCCGGTCGAGGCGATATAGAACGCCTTCTTGATGGTCGAGGCGATTTCCTTGACGTCCTTCACGAGAAAGTTATGTTTTACGCACGGACGGGTGATGCCCACGGTGTCGCATTCCTGAAACGCGTCCTGACCGATCGCATGTGTCGGGACCTGGCCGGTGATGATCACGAGCGGAATCGAGTCCATGTAGGCGGTCGCGATCCCGGTCACCGCGTTCGTCACCCCCGGTCCGGAGGTCACGAGGGCGACGCCAACCTTCTGCGTCGAGCGTGAATAACCGTCCGCTGCGTGGATCGCCCCCTGCTCGTGACGCACGAGGACGTGCTTTACCTTGTTTTGCTTGAAGAGCTCGTCGTACAGGAATAGGACCGCGCCGCCCGGATACCCGAAGACGTATTCCACGCCCTCCTCCTGAAGACAGCGCACAAAGATCTCAGCCCCGGTCATTGACATAGCTCTAGCCTAACGCGACAAGGTAAAAGGTGAAAACCGACAACATTACCGTCTGCAGCGTGCTGGGTCAAGCAAAACGCCTCTTTAAACAGTATGATACGAGCGCATGCCGTGCTCAGGTCCGGTGTGCCGCTCATGCTGGAACGGGTTGCGTCAAGAACACGTTTTGTTAACATGCCTGCCACCCGTGAGGGGTCCGACGCCAGGAACGGCGGTCGGCTGCTTAACACTTGCGGCCCTCCGACTAAAGACGAAGGCAAAAGCGACTGGCTACTACCAAGGAATTAGCGGATTTTCTCGCCGCGGTGGAGCGGCGGGCGTACAAGCAGGCGGTCTTCGCGGTTCGCGATGAACACGCAGCGCTCGACATCGTGCAGGACACGATGCTCAAGCTCTCCGAGAAATACGGCGACCGCCCGGCTGCAGAGCTGCCGCTTCTCTTCCAGCGTATTCTTCAGAACACGATCCGCGACTTCTATCGCCGCCAGAAGGTGCGCGCGCTATGGACGACGCCTGTCTCGGCCCTCTTCGGAACGGACACGGACGAGGAGTACGACCCCCTTGAAACGCTGGAGGTCGCGAGCGAATCGATGTCCATGGAAACGCCTTCGGATCAACTCGCCCGCAGCCAGGTGCTCCAGATCATCGAAAAAGCCCTGGAGAAGCTCCCGGCACGTCAACGCGAGGCTTTTTTGCTGCGTTACTGGGAGGAAATGGACGTCGCGGAAGCGGCGAAAGCAATGGGTTGCTCCGAGGGCAGCGTCAAGACGCATTGCTCCCGTGCGACCCATGCGCTTGCCGCGATGTTGGAAAAGCAGGGGATTACGCTATGAATCAACAAGATGAACTCGCGCAACGGCTTGCCAGAGTTCTGGACGAGGGCACCAACAAGCTCCCGGCAGGCACGCGGGAAGCCCTCGCTTTGGCGCGGCAGCAGGCCCTCGCCCGGCATATGGGTGAGCGCGTACGGGTTACCGCGAGCCGGGCCCGCCTCGCAACGACAGGCGGATTCGACGTGGATCAGTGGACGTTCGGCATCCGTTATCTGATTCCGCTGGCGGCGCTCGTACTCGGACTGATCGGGGTGGTCTACGTACAGACAAACGGCGTGATGAGCGGCATTGCGGATATCGACCTCGGACTGCTTACCGACGACCTGCCAATCGATGCCTACCTCGACAAAGACTTCGATTCATGGCTAAAACGCTCGCCGCGCTGATTGCGTCGCTATGTATCGTATTTTCCGTCGCTGCCGCCGATAGCAAAGTCCAGGCTAAGAAGCCCATCAGGCCGAGCTGGTCCGAGCTGACGCAGGCGCAACAGCAGGTGCTTGCGCCGTTGCAGCCCGATTGGGAGCAGCTCGATAGCACGCGCCGCAAGAAATGGGTCGCGATCGCCAATCGCTATCCGACCATGAAGCCGGATCAGAAGGAGCGGCTCCAGGGCCGCATGCAGGCGTGGGCCAAGCTGAGTCCCGACGAGCGGCGCGAAGCACGGGAACGCTACCAGACCCTGCGCCGGCAACCTCCGCGTCAACGCGAGGAGGTCAAGAAGGCGTGGGAAGAGTACAAGAAGGCGGCGGAAGAGTACGAGCAGTACCGGAATACGCCGCAGTCGACCGAGAGCGCCAAGACTGCCGATTGATGCACTTGGAGCGCAGCCCGCGGGACCGAGGCCGATCGCAGCTGCGCCACTTGCCCGCCGCCTCGCATCGCTCGGGTACGAGGCGGTGCTGCTTGCCGGCGTTCTGTTTGCCGCAGGGTTGGCGTACCTCCTGATCGAGGCCAGCGTTCGGTCTTCACATAGCCGCCCCTTGTTTCAGGCGTGGCTGCTTGCGGTTGCGGGCGTGTACTTCTGCTGGCACTGGATTCGCGGCCAGACGCTGCCGATGAAAACCTGGCGCCTACGGCTCGTCGGGCGCAACGGCGCACCTGTGAGCGTCCAGCGCGCGACGCTGCGCTACATGGCCGCCGTCCTTGGATCGATCCCGTTCGGGATCACATTCCTGTGGGCGTTCGCCGATCCCGAACGCCACTTCTTGCACGATCGGCTCGCTGGAACACGCCTGATCGACGCGAGCTGAGACGTCTCCTCGGCCGTCGCGCTGAAGTCGCCAGGGTCGACTGCGTCCTCGTCTCAAATGCCGCGAAGGCCCCCGCCGTCGGTCGCGATACACTGGCCCGTGATGTAGGAGGAGAGCGGCGATGCGAGAAAGAAGATCGTCTGCGCCACCTCTTCGACCGTGCCGAGCCGTTGCAGCGGAATGTTCGCCACGCGCGGCGCGAGAAACTGCTCGAGCGACTTTTCCGGTGCCCACTTACTGCGGCCGGCTTCCATCTGTTCCGTCATGATGCCGCCGACGGCGACTACGTTCACGCGGATGTTGTCGGCTGCAAGCTCCAGCGACAGCCCTTTGCTGAAGTTCATGGACGCCGCCCACGCGACCCCCGACGTAACCACTCGTGGCGGCGGCTGCCGGCCCTTGATCGATGTAATGTTCACAATGCTGCCGCTGCCGGCCTGGCGCATGAGCGGAAGCGCGGCCCGGCTGACGCGGATCATTCCGAGTACTTTTTGCTCCAGCGCGGTGCGCCACTCCTCATCTGTGATGGTCTCGAATCGGCCCTTGGGCAGCGCCTGCCCGACCGAGTCGACCGCGTTCACCGGCCAGCGCACGCCGTCCACTTCGCGCTGCGACGATTCGCCCGCGTTGTTCACAAGTACGTCGATGCGGCCGTAGCGTTCACCGACCCGGGCGACGAAGCGCTCGACCGCTGCGGTGCTCAGGATATCCGCGATTTCATGCAGGACGGTGACACCATGCGCCGCAGCGAGGCTGTCGGCCGCCGCCTTCAAGGTCGCGTCCGTGCGTCCGCAGATCGCGAGCGAAGCGCCAGCCGCAGCGCATAGCTCCGCGGTCGCCCGCCCGATGCCGCGACTGCCGCCGGTGATCACGACGACCTTGCCTTCCAGTATGCGCGCAGGCATCGCGATCAGCCTTGGTTCGCAGAACGGGTCATGTAGGTGAAGTTCGCCTTGCGGTGCATTCCGCGGCGTATGGCATCCACCGGCACCACGTCGGCAGGCGCGACGCTCGCGAAGTTGATCCCGGGGCCGTAGCGCTCGACCAGCCACGCGGCTTTTTCCTGAGCAGCGATGAGACCGAGTTCGAAGAGCAGATATTCGTTCTTTCCCAGCCCGGCGATTCTGTCGAGCGCCGTGGGATCTGCAGCGTAAATCTCCTGGATCTCCGCGCTTTCCAGGTAGACCTTCGACACGCCGAGCCCGATATCACGCAGGATCTGTTCGCAGATCGCGTCCACGTCGAAAACCCGGTCGCGGTTCTTGCGCCCCATTTCGGTGTAGACCTCGAGCCCCAGCGACTTCGCCTCGGCGATGAGGTCTGCACGATGATTCGCTTCGAGCGGCTCGATTACATCCTCGCTCATTTCGACGCCAACGAAACCCACGTCGCGGACGCGCTTGAGGAACTCGGGGATTTTCTTCTGCTGGACGGCGAGCTGAAACGGGATGCCGCCCGGAACGACCTGGATGCCGTACGAGTTGTAGAGCCTGATCTTTTTCCGCAGCCACTTTGCAGTCAGCCGGTACGACAATCCTGCGTGGTCCGTGATCTTCGCGTAATCGATGATCGACGCCGCGACCTCGCAGACGTCCTCGGACTGTCGCAACGAAAGGCCGATCTCCGACATGAGCAGCATGCTGCTCGTACGGGGCTTGGGAGGGATCTGCATCACCTCCAGCATTGGGAACACCGTCTTCATCATCCTCGTCTTTCACTCGAAACTGATCTTCGCGCGTGTCACCAGCCGCGCCCACTGTTCCGTCTCGGCCTTCACGCGCCGCGCCATGTCACCCGGCGTAGCGCCTATCGTATCCGCACCGAGCGCTTCGACCTGCTGCTTTACGTCGGGCATGGCGAGAACGCGCGCAAGCTCGCGATACGTGCTGTCGATAATGGCCGGCGAGGTCCGCGCGGGTGCCACAAGCCCATACCATACCGATACGTCGTATCCGGGCACACCGGCTTCCGCGATCGTGGGCACGTCCGGAAGTTGCGGCGATCGTTTGGCCGTGCTCACTCCGAGTGCTCGCAGCTTTCCGCTCTTCACATAACCGAGCGCCGCCGGGGTGTTGAAGAACATCATGCTGATCCGGCCTGCAATGAGATCCAGCGCCGCCGGCGGCCCGCCTTTGTACGCTACGTGATTCACTTCGATGCGCGCCATCGACTTGAACAACTCCATGGCGAGGTGGAGCGAGCCGCCCACTCCGGAAGATCCGTAGTTGAGCTGCCCCGGCTTCTCCTTCGCGAGCGCGATCAGCTCCTTCACATTCCGCGCGGGCAGTAGCGGATTCACCACGAGCAACTGCGAGGTGCCCGCGATGATCGTAATCGGCGTGAAGGCCTTTTCAGGATCGTACGGAAGCTGCTTGAACAGGCTGCGGTCGGCGGTGAGATTGGTGTTGAGGGTGAGAAGCTGACTGTAGCCGTCGGGCGCCGCCTGCGCAGCGATCTGCGTCCCGACGCGACCCCCGGCGGCGGGGCGATTGTCGATGACGATCTGCTGGCCCCATAGCTCGGAGAGCTTTTGTCCGATTGCGCGCCCTACCAGATCGACACTCCCGCCCGCGGGAAACGGTACGATCCAGCGCACCGGGCGCTCGGGAAAGTTGGTTTGCGCATGTGCCGCGCCAGTCGCGAGCACGAGCGAGGCGAGAGCGGTGACGAAAGAAGTCAGTTGCATTGGAAGACCGTTTCCTTCGCCCAAAGCCTCGCACGCTCGGACGAGAGTGCTAAATGGCGCTCGAATGATACCGCTCGCGGGAGACCGCGGACGGAGGAGCAGTGCCTGCCGCGTAGCGGTAGGTGCGACCCGGAAGCGGGCTGAGGCACGCGTGTTAGAACCGCGGTCTCACGCACGCCTCCGCGGTCGCATCCCCGTAAACGGGGCTCCTGCTCCACGCTTCAGCGTGCCCGCCGTTCCACGGCCCCCGCTCACCCGAACGGGGTGGTTCTTTCTAACGATGTTCCTAACGTCTCTCCTGAAACCACATCATCACCAGCGCCAGCGCGAGGAAAAGCAGTGTCGGCGTGACAGCGGCGACCGGAGCGGGCCAGTCGTAAATCAATCCGAGCGAACCGGACAGCCGGTTCATCGTGTAGAACGCGAGCCCGAGCATGATGCCCGTGAAGATGCGCGCACCGACCCCGCCCTTCCGCCTCTGGAACGAGGCAAACGGCAGTGCCAGCACCATCATGACCAGCACTGCAATCGGATACATGATCTTCGTCCACAAAGCGATCTCGTAGCGGAGCGCCTTCTGATGGTTCTCGCGCAGGTGCTGGGAATATGAATACAGGTACCACGCCGACATGCGGTCGGGCTTGACCATCAACATCGCGAGCAGCTGCGGCTCGAGCACCGAGATCCACTCCAGTCGCTCGATGCGTCGCACCACGGTTCGCTGGCCTTCGAACGTGGTGCGAACGACGCCGCGCAGCGTCCAGATGCGGTCCCTGACGTAGGCACCCTCATCGGCAAGGCTCAGCGTCTGCAGCCGATACTCGTCATCGAATTCGTATATCCTTATGCGGCGCAGCTTCGCGTCGCGCGTGACCTCGCCCACGTTCACGAAGTTCCGGCCATCCTTCACCCACAGCCCAGACCGGAACTCCTGTGCGACGATGCCGGCAATCGCAAGCGAGCGCACGCGTTGCGCGAGCTGCTCGGCCGGCGGGCCGATGAACTCGCCGAACACGAACGTGATGGTGGCAAAAAGGAGCCCGACGGTCAGAAGCGCCGCGTTCAGACGCAACAGCGACACGCCTGACGCACGCATGACCGTGTACTCGCTGCTGGCGACGAGCTGCGCCAGCGCGAATAGCGTGCCGATCAGTGCCGCGATCGGGAATACTTCATACACGTGCGTCGGCACCGACAGAAGAACGTGCAGCGCTATGTTGGGCAGCCGGTAACCGCCCCGGCCGAGATCTTTCATCTCTTCGACCAGGTCGAAGAACGCGAAGAGCATCAGCAGCGCCAGCACCACCAGGGCCGTGGCCATGATGATCTCGACCGCGAGATAACGCCGCAGCGTTCTCATGCGGGCACGCGCCGCTGTCGGATCAGGCGCCGCAGAGAAACCACCATGAGACGCCGGTAGAAAAGCGCAACCAGCACGGCGAGCATCAGCACGTGCACACCCAGGCCGACCACGAAGCTCACCCGCGACTGCGCGATCGACGCCTGCGTGATCGAAAGCAGATTGTTGTAGGTCATGTACACGAGCAGCGCCAGCACCAGATTCATGGAGCGGCCCGCGCGCGGATTTACGAACGACAACGGTATAGCGAGCAGCGCCAGCATCAGGGCACTCACCGGAAGGCCGATCCGCCATGAGAGCTCGGCGAGATTGCGCGGCGTCGGATCCCGCAGGAGGTCCACTGAGTTGATCGTTTTGGTCGTCGCCGCGCGAGCGGGCGCCTGGCCCACTTCCACTCGCATGGCGTAGCGTTCGAATTCATACACTCGATACTCGGGTGTGCCGGGCATGCCGTCATAACGGCGGCCGTTGAGCAGCACCAGGAAACGGTCGCCGTTCTCGGCGGTTTCCTGATAGCCACGCCTCGCGACGATCACCCCGAGCTTCCCCTGCTGATTGGAGCTCACGAAGATGTTTCCGACCATGTTTTCGGCGTCGGATACGTCTTCGACGAAGTACACGCGGTCGGCTCGCGCCGACTCGCGAAAGACACCGGGCATGATAGTGGACACGTCGTCACGTGAGTCCATAAGCCGGCGCAACTCTTCCGAACGACTGGTCGCCCACGGCGAAAGTGCGAGCGAGAAGCCGCTGATCATGAAAACCAGCGGCAAGGCGAACGACAACACCGGGCGCATCCACCGCGTGAGTCCGAGACCGCTCGAAAACCAGATCACCATTTCGGAGTCGCGGTAACTTCGCGTGAGCGTCAGCAGTATCGCGATGAACGTCGTGAGCGACAGCAGGACCGGAAGCGTATTGACCAGCGTGAAACCGAGCAGCACGAGCACGCCCGTGGACGTGATCACGCCAATCGCCGCCTGGCTCAACAATCTCACGAGCTGCGTCGTGAACGTGATGCCGAGCAGAACGAAAAACGTCGCGAGCGCGGTGTTCGCGAACTCGCGCACGAGCGCTTTGTGGAAGATCATGGAGGCTTTGCTTTTGGTGAACGTTGTGCGGATAATCGGGCTCCGCACAGGAGCAAGCATTTGAAATTTAGCACGAAACACCTCCAGCCAGGCCGCGCCGCGAGCGGCTGTGTCGTCGCCGGTGTGTTCGAATCGCGTACGCTCTCTGCACCTGCGCGCGAGCTCGATGCGCTGGTGCAAGGCGCCCTCGCCAAAGTCGTCAAGCGCGACATGGAGGGCAAGAGCGGCTCGACTGTGATGCTGCACGATCTGCCTGGCCTGACCGCGGAGCGGGTGATGCTCGTCGGGCTCGGGCGCGAAGCCGATTTCGGGCCGCGCCAGTATCGTGAAGCGATCGCCGCGGCGATGCGGACACTCATTCCGACGGGCGCCACCACTGCGGAGTTCCATCTCAGCGCGCTCGAAGTGAAGGGCCGCGGTGCGGCCTGGCGCACACAACAGGCCGCTACGGTCGCGCTGGAAAGCATCTATCGCTTCGAGCAGATGAAAAGCCGCAAGGATCGCGCGCCACACTCGCTGCGCGAGATCGTGCTGGCAGTGGCATCGCGGGAAGAGTTGCGCGATGCGGAACGCGGCACCGCGCACGGTATTGCGCTCGCCGAGGGCATGGCGCTCACGAAGGATCTCGGCAATCTGCCGCCGAACGTGTGCACGCCTTCCTATATCGCCGCCGAGGCAAAGGAGCTGGGCAAAAGCTACGGCATGAAGGTGCGGGTCTTCGAACGCGCTGACATGCAAAAACTCGGCATGCGCACCCTGCTGTCAGTCGCGCAGGGCAGCGCGCAGCCGCCAAAGTTCGTGGTGGTCGAGTATGGCGGTGCTGCGAAGAGTTCAAAGCCAGTCGTCCTCGTCGGCAAGGGCATCACATTCGACACCGGCGGAATCTCGATCAAGCCGGCGGCCGAAATGGATGAAATGAAGTACGACATGAGCGGCGCGGGAACCGTGCTCGGCACGCTCAAGGCAGTGGCGGAGTTGAAACTGCCGCTCTCCATCGTGGGACTCATTCCGACGACCGAGAACATGCCGGGGGGCCGCGCGACCCGCCCCGGTGACGTCGTGAAGAGTATGTCTGGACAGACGGTCGAGATTCTCAACACGGACGCGGAGGGACGGCTCATTCTTTGCGACGCGCTGACATACGCCGAGCGCTACGAACCGTCGGCAGTGATAGACATCGCGACTCTCACCGGTGCCTGCGTGATCGCGCTCGGACACGTCGCTTCCGGCCTGTTCGCGAACGACGACGCGCTGGCGAACGAGCTTCTCACGGCTGCCGATGCAGCGTACGACCGTGCATGGCGCCTGCCCGTGTGGGACGATTATCAGGAACAACTGAAGAGTAACTTTGCGGATTTTGCCAACATCGGCGGACGCCCCGCGGGCAGTGTCACCGCAGCGTGTTTTCTCTCGCGCTTTGCGACGAAGTACAAATGGGCGCACCTCGACATCGCAGGCACTGCATGGCGCGGTGGCAAGGACAAGGGCGCGACCGGCCGGCCGGTACCGCTGCTCACGCAGTTTCTCGTGACGCGATCGAACGCCCGATGAGGTGGGCGCTGCGGGCAGCCGCGTAAGACGCACGTGACCCAGATCGACTTCTATACGAACGTCCCGGACAAGCTGCAGACGGCTTGCCGTGTTGCCGCGAAGGCGTACAGCCTCGGGCGCAAGATCGTTGTTTCTTGTCCGGATGCGGATGTCGCGAGGCGACTGGACCACACGCTCTGGTCGCATGCGCCGACGAGCTTCCTGCCGCATTGCACGTCTGGAGATGCTTTGTCCTCGATCACACCGATCGTGGTGGACTTTCGAGGGGAGACGCCGTCACACGATCAGGTGCTCGTGAATCTGCGCGACGACTGGCCGCCGTTCTTCAGCCGCTTCGAACGCTTGATCGAAATCGTCAGCAGCGAGGACCAGGACCGTCAGCTCGCACGCGAACGCTTCAAGTTCTATCGCGATCGCGGTTACGAGATCCGCACGCACGATTTACGGAAAGAGGCCTGAAGCTTGCAGCTCTAAGATGAGCGAAAAGGAACCGGCAGGCCGTGGCGAAACGGCTGTAGAGGCCGATCGCTCCGAAAGCGAGGGCCACGCACGCACGGCACAGTCCGCAGCTACCCATGGTGTGGCCGAGCCGAGCGATGATTTCCCTCTGCTGACCGACATCGTTCCCGACCCCGTTCTGATAGATCAAGATTCGTTCGCCGGCGCGAACGGTGAAACAGGCGCCGTCCAGGTCATCTCGCGAGTGCAGACACAGAATCTGCAGCACATCGTTTATCAACGCTTGAGAAAGGACCTCGACGCCCAGATCGCCGAAGTCGTGCGTGATCAGTTCATTCCGGACATCGGCTCTGCGCTCGGTTCCGTGCTCGAACGGGTCGCGAAAGAACTGCAGGGCAATATCGGAGACATGGTGCGCACGTCCGTCGAGCAGGCGCTTCAGGCGCAACTCGCGCCGCTGCGCCGGGCACTCGAGTCCAGCAGCCCGGATCTTCGTGATGCGTCAGCTATAATGCCCTCTTTGTCCGCACCGCCTGCGTCATCGATGGAGCTCGCCAAGAGTTTCGATCCTGCGGGCATCGAGGCACGCTGGTACACCACCTGGGAAACCGGCGGCTACTTCAAAGCAGGCCTCGATCGCTCGAATCAGCGCAACTACTGCATTCTGCTGCCGCCGCCGAACGTGACGGGAACGCTGCACATGGGGCACGCGTTCCAGCACACGATCATGGACGCGCTTACGCGCTATCACCGGATGCGCGGCTTCAACACCTTGTGGCAGCCCGGCACCGACCATGCCGGTATCGCGACGCAGATCGTGGTCGAGCGCCAGCTCGAAGGCCAGGGCACGTCGCGCCGCGACATCGGACGTGACGCCTTCGTCGATCGCGTGTGGCAATGGAAGGAGCAATCCGGCTCGACCATCACACGCCAGATGCGGCGGCTCGGGACATCGTGCGACTGGTCGCGCGAGCGTTTCACGATGGACGAGGGGCTCTCGCGCACGGTCACTGAAGTTTTCGTGCGCATGCACGAACAGGGACTGATCTATCGCGGAAAGCGCCTCGTCAACTGGGACCCCGTCCTGCAGACCGCGGTGTCCGACCTCGAAGTCGAGTCACACGAAGAAAACGGGCAGCTCTGGTTCGTGCGCTATCCGCTCGCGGGTCGCGACGGTCATCTGATCGTCGCGACGACACGCCCCGAGACGATGCTCGGAGACGTCGCGGTCGCGGTGCATCCCGAAGACGCGCGTTACAAGCACCTGATCGGCGCTTCCATCGCATTGCCGCTCAGCGATCGCACCATTCCCATCATCGCGGACGAGTTCGTCGATCCCGAGTTCGGCACCGGCGCCGTGAAGATCACGCCGGCACATGATTTCAACGACTATCAGACCGGCGTTCGCCACAAGCTCGAGCCGATCAACATCTTCACGCTCGCTGCGCGCGTGAACGACAACGCCCCTCCGCGGTATCGTGGACTCGACCGCTTCGAAGCACGGCGCCTGGTGCTTGCCGATCTCGCAAACTACGAGCTCATCGCCGAAGTGCGGCCGCACAAGCTGATGGTGCCGCGTTGCGGACGCACGGACGCCATCGTCGAGCCGATGCTCACGGACCAGTGGTTCGTGAAGATGGAAGGCCTCGCGAAGCGCGGCCTCGACGCGGTCGAAAAAGGCGAGATCCGGTTCGTGCCGCCCAACTGGACCACCACGTACAACCAGTGGCTCGCGAACATTCAGGACTGGTGCATATCACGCCAGCTCTGGTGGGGGCACCGCATTCCGGCCTGGTACGATGCCGAAGGCAACGTCTACGTCGGCCGCACCCGTGAGGAAGCGCAGGCCAAGTACCGGTGGGCGCTCGGTTCCCGCGAACCGGGTACGCTGCGCCAGGACGACGACGTGCTCGATACGTGGTTTTCCTCCGCGCTGTGGCCGTTCTCCACGCTCGACTGGACACCGGAGTACCCGCGGCGCTCGAACGACGCGCTCGATCTGTATCTACCCTCGTCGGTCCTCGTCACCGGCTTCGACATCATCTTCTTCTGGGTCGCGCGCATGGTGATGATGACGCTGCAATTCACGGACAAGGTGCCGTTCCGTGAGGTGTACATCACGGGCCTCGTCCGCGATGCCGAAGGTCAGAAGATGTCGAAGTCGAAGGGCAACATTCTCGACCCGCTCGACATCATCGACGGCGTCGCGCTCGAAGAGCTCATCGAGAAGCGCACGAGCGGGCTCATGGATCCGCGCCAGGCGAGCGCGATCGAAGCGGCGACGCGCAAGCACTTTCCGAACGGGATCGACGCGTTCGGCACCGACGCGCTGCGCTTCACGTTCGCGAGCCTCGCGTCGCATGGCCGCGATGTCAAGTTCGACCTCGCGCGGTGCGACGGTTATCGCAACTTCTGCAACAAGCTCTGGAACGCGACGCGCTTCGTGCTGATGAACTGTGCGGATCGCGACGTGGGTCTGGACGAAAACGCGCCGTTGGAGCGGTCCGTTTCGGATCGGTGGATCGTGAGCCGGCTCCAGCGCGCGGAAGGCGAGGCGGCCAGAGGTTTCGCCGAATACCGCTTCGACAATCTGTCGCGTTCCATCTACGAGCTCGTGTGGGACGAGTACTGCGATTGGTACGTGGAGCTCGCGAAAGTACAGCTCGCGAGCGGCGGCGAAGCCCGGCAGCGCGCGACCCGGCGCACACTGGTGCGGGTGCTCGAAGCGATACTGCGGCTCGCGCACCCCGTCATTCCGTTCATTACTGAAGAACTGTGGCAGAAGGTCGCTCCACTTGCCGGAAAGGAAGGGGCGTCGATCATGCTGCAGCCTTATCCGGAGACGGACGCCACCCGCATCGATGAAGCCGCAGAGCTCGAGACCGGCATCCTGAAGGAACTTACGACGGCATGCCGAACGCTGCGCAGTGAAATGAACATCGCCCCGTCACAGCGCATGCCTCTGCTCGCGCAAGGCGACAAGACGCGCCTTGCAGCGTTTGCGCCTTATCTGACAGCGCTCGCCCGCCTGTCCGAGGTCGTGATCGTCGACGAGCTGCCGGCGGCAGAGGCTCCGGTGGCCGTGGTTGGCGACTTCCGACTCATGCTCAAGATCGAGGTCGATGTCGCCGCCGAGAGAGAGCGTCTCGGCAAGGAAGCAGCCCGTCTGGAAACGGAAATCGGGCGGGCGCGAGCGAAGCTCGACAATCCCAGGTTCGTGGAACGCGCTCCCGCTACGGTCGTCGCGCAGGAACGTGAGCGCATCGAGCGTTTCGGTTCCACGCTCGAGAAGGTGCGCGCGCAGCTTGCAACTCTGCGCGGCTAGGCACGGCGCTCCGACTCAGGCGACGAGCGGCTGGCCGAGCGCGCGCCGGACGACGGTCACGACATCCTGAGGCGAGAGCGCACCGAGATCTGCGGGCCTGCTCCTGAAAAACCAGTCGACTTTTGCGCCGAGGCGTGCGATCGGCACATCCCTCAGCGCAGCCTCGAGATCGCGCAGTGTGCGCGCAGGACGGATATCCACGTCACTGGCAAGCCAGACCTTGCATATCGTGCCGCTGTCCGGCTCGAAAGCGACGGCGGCTCTCAACGTAGCGTCCGCCACCGCTTGAACCGCCTCCGTGATCGGCCTCGCCCCTGCAGGCGTCTTGACGAGATCGACCCACTGCGGCGTATCGACCGCGCGTAGCGCTTCGTCGCAGCGTCGTTGTTCGGTAAGGCTGAGCTCTCCCTCCCGGAATTCGATGGCGAACTCGCTTTCGAACGCCTCGACGAGATTGTCCCTCACGCGAGACACCCCCGGCTTGCGGCCGAGCTCGGCTTTCAGTCCCGTGGTGCGCGGTGGCAACGCCAGCGTGCCCGCTCGGGTCACGGGCGGGCCGCGGTACACGCGAGCGAGATCGCCGCTGTCGGTATCCAGCCACAACACCGCCTGCAGCAGCACCGCGTCGCCATCGGCCGTGCAACCCGTCGTGCACAGAGAGCGCCCGTCGATTTCGACTTCGTCCGGCCGCCGGTAGCGTGCATCCACACCGAGTGCGCTGAGCGCCGTCGCGGCTGCATGGCACACGCGGCGAACGAGCTGTTGCATGTCCCCCTTGCCGATGTCGCGCCGGTGCAGGTAGAGCTCCCACCCGAGCTGAGTCTCATCGACGTACATGGCAGGCCCGCCCGTGATCCGCCGCTGTACGGTGATATTGTGGCTGCGGCAAAAGGCGAGATCGAGCTCCTGCTCCGCGCTCTGGAAGTGACCGAGCAGCGCCGCACGTGTGCAGCGCCAGAAGCGCAGCGTGCTCGAAATTTCGTCAGCGCGGCGTGCTTCGAGCAAAGCGCGACTCAACGCAATGTTGCGCGCGGCTGAAGCGAGACCCGTGTCGAGCAGCCGCCAGCTCTCGAGCATGAGTGGTTAACTGAGCGTTCCAGGGCGCGCCGAGCTCATTTCTTCTGCATGAAGAAAACGAACTCGCTGCTCGATGTATCCGAGGCGAGCAGCGCGTTGCCGGTTTGCTTGCAGAACGCCTGGAAATCTCTGACCGAGCCGGGATCGGTCGCCATGATTTTCAGCACCTGTCCCGACGACATGTCGGTCAGCGCTTTTTTCGTGCGCAGGATCGGGAGCGGACAGTTCAATCCGCGCGCGTCGAGTTCCTTGTCGAACTGCATCAACTTCCTCGCCCAGTGTGCCTGCCCGGCGTTTTGGGCTGGAAAGCCCAGCGTCCGTTGCCGGCGCGCGGGATTATAGAGCCCCTTTTCAACGCCGCTGCTGCTTCTGGTCCTTACGCTGTGCCTCTTCCGCCTTGCGCAGTTCGCGCAACCGCGCCTCGGTCGCCGAAAGCTGATAGAAGTCGCCGTCGCCGCTGCGCACCGCGATCTGCATCTGCTCGACCGCGCCCTGCAGGTTGCCCATGCGCACATAGGCTTCACCGGTTGCCCTGTGCTGCGCGAGCCGCTTGCCTTGCAAGGCATACGCCCGGGCCTGAAGAATGTAGAGCTTGGGGTCCTCGGTGAACAACTGCAGCCGCGAGTTGATGACGCTCAGAGCCATATCGGCGCGTTGCGCCTGAATCAGTGCTTCGGCGTACTCGTAGTTGATGGCGCGGCTCTGCGGGTAGGCCTTCGCGGCAGTCTGATAGCAGTCGATTGCGCCCTCCGTGTCGCCAGCGCCGCCGCGTATACGGCATCCGAGCGAGTCCACCATCGAGTTCGACGGCACGATTCGTTTCAGCGCGTCGAACTCTTTACGCGCCGCCGCGACGCTCTTCTGGCGAAGCAGGCTCGTCGCAAGACCGTATCGACTTGCGGCCTCGCTCAGGAAACGTCGCTCGGTCAGGCTTCCCTCGAAAAAAGCGCGCGCTTCGTTGGGCGGATCGAGATCGGCCTTGAGCTTCGCCCGGACAAGCTGGAAATCCAGACTATCGGCGACCTGCCGATACGGCACGTTCTCGAGCCGATTCTGGATGTCGGCGATACGCTCGTGCGTAAGCGGGTGGGTGCGCAGGTAGGCGGGCGCGCCCCCTTCATAGACTCGTGTCGCGCGCTGCATCCGTTCGAAGAACGTCACCATCGCCCGCGGGTCGAACCCTGCCCCCTCGAGCGTCTGAACGCCGACACGGTCTGCCTCGCGTTCGTGATCGCGCGTGAAGTTGAGCATGTTCTGAATCGCCGCACCCTGGCCGAATGCCGTCGCTGCCGCGCCGAGGTCCGAATTGGCGCGGGCCGCCAGAACCGCAACCGCCAGCGCGGCGAGGGACAGCACGGTACTTTGCTTCTGCTGATCCAGAATGCGCGCGATATGCCGCTGCGTGACGTGCGCCACCTCGTGCGCGATGACGCTCGCGACTTCCGATTCGCCCTGTGCAGCGAGCAGGAGACCCGTATTCACGCCGATGTAGCCGCCCGGCAGCGCGAACGCGTTGATCTGCCGGTCGTTCATCAGGAAGAAGTTGAACTCCTGACGCGAGTCGGGGTTACGACTCGTGAGCCGCGTCCCCAGGCTATTGAGGTATTCGGTCGATTCGGCGTCGTCGTAATAGGTCCGGTCGGCGCGCACCTCGCGCATGATCTCTTCACCGAGACGCCGCTCCTCTAAAGCGCTGAACGACGACTGCGAGCTGTCGCCGAGATCGGGCAGGCCTTCGGCCAGCACCGTCGGCACGACGAGCAACAGGATCGTCAGCAAGCGGCTCCAACGCATGATGCTATGATAAGACCATTTAGCGGCAAGTTCCTGAAAGATGACAGCAAACAGGCTCACCCACTTCGATTCCGCCGGGCAGGCGCTGATGGTGGACGTGGCCGGAAAGAAGGAGACGCATCGCGTCGCGCGCGCCTCAGGCCGGATCCTCATGCAGCCAGCAACACTGCAGCAGATCGAGGCGGGTGACGCTAAAAAGGGGGATGTGCTGGGTGTCGCGCGCATTGCCGCGATCCAGGCGGCGAAACGCACGTCCGACCTGATACCGCTGTGCCATCCCATCCCATTAACGAAAGTGACGGTCGATTTCAGTCTCGACAGCACGGCTACGGCCGTGGACTGCACTGCGACCGTCGAAACGTTCGGTCGCACAGGGGTCGAGATGGAAGCCCTGGCTGCGGTCAGCGTCGGCCTGCTCACGATTTACGACATGTGCAAGGCCGTGGATCGAGGCATGCGCATCGAAGAGATCGGGCTGCTCGAAAAGCGTGGAGGGCGCTCCGGCCACTGGACGCGTGACGCTTAGCTAGTAACTCCGCCGCGGTGGACACTGCGCGCGAAAATGGCTAGCATACGCGCCTTTCTGGAATCACCTAATCCACTGACTCTAAAGCGTTCTCTGCGCAATTCGGCGGATCGGTCGAAAGGTCATGTCATGCACGAACAACGCAGACGTTTTCTTCTCATCACGGGCGCGGGTGCAGCCGCGCTCTCCGGATTGCTCCCGCCGTTCAACGCAGACGCGGCGACTTGGAACAAGGCCGGGTTCGAATCGAAAGCGCTGAACGATGCGATCAAGAGTCTCGGCGCGGCAAATGCGACGGAGACGCGCGACATCTCGATAACCGCACCCGATATCGCCGAAAACGGCGCGGTCGTGCCGGTTGCGATACAGAGCAAGATCCCGAACACGCAGAGCATTTCGATCCTGGCCGAGAAGAATCCGTTCCCGCTCGCCGCCACGTTCGATATCGCCGACAGCGCCGAGCCCTACGCGTCCGTCCGACTGAAGCTCGGTGAAACCACCCACGTGCGCGCGATCGTGAAGGCTGAAGGGAAGTTCTACACCGCTTCAAAGGAAGTGAAGGTGACGGTCGGCGGCTGCGGCTGATGACGGCGCCGAAAGAGAATCGACATGTCTGAACCGATGAGAATCAGGGCGACCTTGCAGGGCGATGTGGCCGATGTGCGCATCCTCATGCGACACCCCATGGAAACAGGACTGCGCAAGGACGCGCAGGGCCAGATCGTTCCCGCGCATTTCATTCAGAACGTGACGGTCGCGCACAACGGCAAGATCGTGCTCGATGCGCAATGGAGCCAGGCGGTGTCGCGGGACCCGTTTCTCGGGCTGCGCGTCAAGGGCGCAAAAGTCGGCGACAAGATCACGGTCACGTGGACCGACAACAAAGGTGACAAGCGTACCGACGAAGCGAGCGTTACAGCCGCATCGTGAAGTGAAACCGCGTTCGGGCCACCGAACGTGATTGAGGAGGGGTGAAATGTCGAGCGTGCGACGCTGGCTCGCCGCCTTCGTGGTGGTAGCCTTGCCATGCTCCCTCGCTGCTCAAACCGGCCCGGACGGTCTCGCGCTCGCTCGCAAGATGCTCGCGGAAGACAATCCG
>Ga0207701_10002924_pt1 | contig 17622 bp, 20 predicted proteins | sample KBSSwiSSwithPhiX_FD_184294 | JGI IMG/M metagenome (GOLD analysis project Ga0207701, IMG submission 184294) | Switchgrass rhizosphere bulk soil microbial communities from Kellogg Biological Station, Michigan, USA, with PhiX - S5 (SPAdes) (version 2) | ecosystem: Environmental > Terrestrial >... | reverse complement strand
TGACGCTCGCACTTGCCGTCCCGAATCTCTTCATCCTTCCATTCGGCACCGCTCTCGGGATCTACGCGTTCTGGGTGCTCCTCCACAACGAGGCGCGTGCCCAATTCGAGCCGGCCCGCGTGAAACCCTGAAATGGCCGAGCAGCCGACGACGAACACGACGGATCTGGGCCGGACCGTCTGGGGCCTCGATGCCAACGTGGCGGCGGTCTTCGCCTATGCCATCGGCTGGGTCTCCGGCATCGTGCTCCTCCTCGTCGAGCCCAACAAGTTCGTGCGGTTCCACGCCTGGCAATCCACCATCGCGTTCGGCGGGCTGTCGGTGGCCTGGATGGTCGCGCTGTCGCTCGGCCCGCCCGGGTGGATCCTCGCGATCTTCGTCATCCCACCGGTCTCCTCCGTGCTGTGGCTGGTCCTCATGTACAAGGCGTATCAAGGGGAGCGGTTCAAGGTGCCTGTCGTCGGGGAGATGGCTGAGCAGAGGGTCTGATCCACCGGCCTGCCGATGCCCCCGGTGGATCGTTGATATGATCCTCCCTGTGACCGTCAGTGAAACCGCCGTTCTCGACGCCCTGCGAGCCGTCCGCGATCCCGATCTGCACCGCGACATCGTCGCGCTCAAATTCGTGAAGAACCTGCGGATCGATGGAGGCCGCGTGGCCTTCACCATCGAGCTCACCACGCCCGCCTGTCCCGTCAAGGATCAGATGCGCGATCAGGCGCGAGCCGCCGTGCTCGAGGTGCCGGGGGTGACAGCGGTCGAGGTGGAGATGACGGCGCAGGTCCGGACCACCAACGCGGCCGAGATGGGGAAGACCCCGGTCGAAGGGGTAAAGAACATCATCGCGGTCGGCGCCGGAAAGGGCGGAGTCGGCAAGACCACGGTCGCGGTGAACCTGGCGATTGCGCTCAGCCAGTCGGGTGGCCGCGTCGCGATGATCGATGGCGACATCTACGGACCGAACGTGCCGATCATGCTCGGCATCAGCACCCAGCTCACGACCGACGGCAAGAAGATCGTCCCCGCCGAACAGTACGGGATTCAGCTGGTGTCGATGGCCTTCCTCACCGGCGACGATGCCCCGGTGATCTGGCGTGGCCCGATGCTTCACGGCGTCATCCAGCAGTTTTTCCGCGAGGTCCGCTGGCGCGACATCGACTACCTGATTGTCGATATGCCGCCGGGAACCGGCGACGTGGCCCTGAGCCTGAGCCAGAGCGTTCCGGTCGCGGGGAGCGTGGTCGTCACGACCCCCCAGACGGTGTCCGTCGCCGACACGCGCCGGGCGGTCCGCATGTATCAGAAGCTGAACGTGCCCACGCTCGGTCTCGTCGAGAACATGAGTCATTTCGTCTGTCCGAGCTGCCGGCACGAGGCCGACATCTTCGGCAAAGGGGGCGGCGAGACCCTGGCGACCGAGCTCGGGGTTCCGTTCCTCGGCCGTATCCCGATCTACGAACCGATCCGGGTCGGTGGCGACACCGGCGTGCCGATCGTCGTGGGAGAGCCTGATTCGCCGGCTGCCCGGGCGCTCCGTGCCGCCGCTGAACGCCTGGCTGCCCAGTTGTCGATCGCGGCATACACGAAAAAACCAATCCCGCTCACGCCGGTGTCCTAGTTCACGTTCCAGATTCCAGCAGGTGGCTTCGCACGAAGCGACCGGGAGACAGCCCTCGATCATGAAAACCGCCGCTACGTTCTCCGCCCTCGTGCTCGCCTGTGCGGGCGTGTTTGCCGCGCCGCAGTCCCCGGCAGCCTCTTCGACCGACGCGCTGCGCGGCGTCGTGAAGACGTATCTGGAAATCCAGGCGGCGCTGACGCAGGACAAGTTCAACGACGTCAAAGGACCGGCGGGAACGCTCGCGTCCCAGACCGCGGCGCTCGGGAAGGACAGTGCGGAGCTGGCGAAGGCTGCGACCACGTTTTCCGCGGCAAAGGACATCAAGGGAGCGCGTGAGGCGTTCGGTCCTCTGAGCGACGCGCTGATCGCGCGCGTGAAGGCCGACGGCAACAAGGACCTCGTGTCCGATCTCAAGGTCGGCTACTGCCCGATGAACAGCAAGTCCTGGATTCAGCGCGAAGAAACCGCGCGAAATCCCTACTACGGGACGGCGATGGCGACCTGCGGCACGGTGAAGCCCGTCGCGGGTGCTGCGAAATAACATTCGGGAACGACCCGCGCCCGCATCCTCCTTCGGCGTCGGTGGCGTGAGCGAACTCTGCCACGTCTTGCGGATGCCACGTCGCGACGATGTGTCATCTCCGCTCACCTATTCCCGCTAGTAGCAATTTCTTACCGGCATTCGCCGTTGAGGGCGCGGGCAATTGCAGTACGATTCAACGGTGATTTCGATCACGCTCCTATGAATATTCCCTTCGTGCGCCACCGGCTCGACAACGGGCTCGACGTGTTGATCCACTCGGACCACAACTGTCCGATCGTGGCGGTCAACGTCTGGTACCACGTCGGGTCCAAGAACGAGCGGCCGGGCCGCACGGGCTTTGCGCATCTGTTCGAGCACCTCATGTTCGAAGGGTCCGAACACTACGATCGCGGCTACTTTCATCCGCTCCAGGAAGCGGGAGCGCTCCTCAACGGCTCGACCAACGCCGATCGCACCAATTACTGGGAAGTCGTCCCGTCGAACGCGCTCGAGCTGGCGCTCTGGATGGAATCCGACCGGATGGGCTACCTGCTGCCGGCGCTGACCGATGCCAAGTTCGAGAATCAGCGCGACGTCGTGCTCAACGAGCGGCGTCAGCAGTACGAGAACCGGCCTTACGGTCTTGCCGGGATGGCGATCGTTGCCGCGCTCTATCCGCCGGATCATCCATACCACTGGCTCACGATCGGCGCGGCGGAGGACATTGCCGCTGCGAGGATCGACGAGGTGCGCGAGTTCTTCAGGACCTATTACCGGCCGTCGAACGCGTCGCTCTCGATTGCCGGCGACGTGCAGCCCGAGGAAGCCCTCCGGCTCGCCGAGGCCTACTTCGGTGATCTCGACGCGGGCGACCCCATTCCACCGGTCATGGCTCCGCTTGCGGCGCCGCGGCAGGAGGAGGCGCGGCTGGTTCTCGAGGATCGCGTCGAGTTACCGCGCATCTACATGGCATGGCATTCACCGGCATTGTTCGCGCCATTCGACGCCGAGCTCGATCTGGTCGCCGAAGTGCTCGCGAGTGGCAAGACCTCGCGCCTGTATCGCGCGCTCGTGTTCGAGCGCCGGCTCGCAACCGAGGTCGCCGCGTCGCAGAACTCCCGGGAGATTGGCAGTTTCTTTCAGGTCGTCGCCACGGCTGCTCCGGGCCGGACGCTGGTCGAGCTCGAGCGTGCGATTGCCGATGAGATCGAGGCGTTCATCGTGTCAGGTCCCACCGCCGTGGAGATGGAGCGCTGCCGCGCCCAGGCAGAGGCGCAGTTCGTCTACCGGCTGCAGACCGTCGGCGGGTTCGGCGGCAAGGGCGATCAGCTGAACGCCTACAACGTCTTCCTCGGGCAGCCGGACTACTTCGATCGCGATCTCGCGCGATACCGCAGCGCGAGCGCGGCGTCGCTGCAGCAGGCCGCCTCGGAGTACCTCCGTCCGGCATCACGAGTCATCCTCAGCGTCGTACCCCACGGGCGCACCGCAGCTGCGCTGGCAGACGCCGCGCCGGCGGTGGTGGCCTGATGGCGGTCGATCGTTCGAGGCTGCCATCACCGGGCCCCCCCCTCAGCTTCAGCTTCCCGGAAATGCGCCGGGCCACCCTGGGGAACGGCCTGCGCATCTGCACGATCGAACACCACGCGGTGCCGCTCATCACGTGCTTCGTGCTGATGCCGGTCGGATCGTCACAGGATCCGCCGGACCATCCGGGGCTGGCCGCCATCACCGGCGATCTGCTGGATGAGGGCAGCGGCGACCTCGACGCGCTGGCCGTGCACGAAGCGCTCGGCCGCATCGGCGCCCATCTGGACACCGAAATTGGCGCCGATGCCACGCTGCTGGAGCTCACGACGCTCGAGCAATATGCTCCACGCGCACTCCATCTCCTGGCATCGATGGTCAGAAGCCCGCGCCTGGATCAGCGGGACTTCGACCGCGTCCGCGAGCTGCGCCTCAACCGCCTGGTACAGCTCCGCGACCTGCCCCCGGCGGTCGCGGACCGGCTGTTCACGCAGTATCTCTATCGCGATCACCCGTACGGCCACCTTCCGATCGGCACCGAAGGGGCACTGCAGTCGCTGCGGCTGGACGACGTCGTGGCGTTTCACCGCCGTGTGTACACGCCGTCCCACGCGACGGTGATCGCGGTCGGCGACGCGTCTCACGATCGGCTTGCGGACCTCGTCGCCTCCGCGTTCGGCGACTGGACGACCCCGGCGCCGCCGCAGGCACCGCTGCTCGACGTTGCCGGCCTCGCGGTCCCGCCGCTCGATGCCGGGCGCGTGGTCATCGCGCACCGCACCGGCGCCGCGCAATCAGAGCTCCGGATCGGGCACCTCGGGTTGGCCAGAAGCACTCCCGACTACCACGCGCTCCTGGTCATGAACATGATCCTGGGGGGGCAATTCGTCAGCCGGATCAACCTGAACCTCCGGGAAGACAAGGGGTATACCTACGGCGCCCGCACGAGCTTCGAGTTCCGGAAGGCGCCGGGTCCCTTCGTGTTCCAGGCCAGCGTGCAGTCCGATGTCACGGCCGATGCGGTCAGGGAAGCCCTCGCCGAGATCGAGGGGATACGCGGGACGCGTCATGTGACGTCAGAGGAGCTGGAGCTCGGCAGGGCTGCGCTGACGCGCGGCTATCCCCGCAACTTCGAAACCTCGGAACAACTCGGCCGCGCCGCCGTCCAGTTGGCGCTCTACGAGCTCCCGGACAACTACTTCACTACCTTCGTGCCCCGCGTGTTGTCGGTGAGTGAAGCCGATGTTACGCGAGTGGCACACCAGCATCTCGACCCTGCCCGCCTGCTCACCGTCGTCGTCGGAGATCGCGAGAAAGTCGGCCCGACGCTTGGGGCGTTGGACCTCGGCGAGCGTTCGGAAGTGGCCATCGCCTGACGCAAGGAACCGCCCCGAACAGCGCTGCGTCCAAGACACAATTGCGCCCGCCGGGACGAGCCCGGGGCGGGTGTAGACTGTGACCGGGATCACGTTATGAACGCCGGACGCATCAGCCTGAGCCTCGTCGGCGTGGTCGGCGTCATGGCCGTGGCGCTCGCCGGCGCCACTATCTGGCTGCTGGTGACCCAGCCCGTCACGGTCGCCGACGCCGTCGCGCAGGGAGAGGTGTCGCCGCTGGTGCGGGCCCTCGGGGAGGCGCTTTACCAGGCGTTCCAGGGGCTCTTGAAGTACCTGTAGGAGCTCGGTCAAATCCCAAGCTCCAAGCTCCAAATCCCAAGACACTCCCAACTGCCAACTTCCAAGCCAACTTCCAAGCCAACTCCCACGGTTGGCGTTGGAAGTTGATTTGGGAGTTGGTTTGGGATTTGGAGCTTGGGAGTGCGTTGGGATTTGGAGCTTGGAGCTTGGGATTTGTCAGAGACTCTTGTTCAAGAATCTGCAAAGCGTCAGCCCGTCAATCCACTTGAACGGCGTCACCCCCGTGCTGTAGTGCCCGCAGGGGAGGACGTGGAGATCGTGCTCGATCTCACGCCGGCGGAACTCGTCGACGAGCATGCGCGACAGCCTCACCGGGAAGGTGAGGTCGTAGCGTGCATAAACCAGCAGGATCCGCTTGTCCCTGACCCGATCGAGATAGGGAAACGGCGAGATCGGCAGCCAGAGGCGCCGGAGCTGCTCGAGCTCGATGTGTCCTTCGAGGCCGTGGCGAACGTGGACGGTCGACAGGCCCTCCCACACGACGTCCGCGAAGTACGGCGAGATGTGGTTGAGGGCGGCGGCCTTCACGAGGGGCTCGTGAGCGGCGGTGAGCATCGAGAGGCAGGAGCCGAGGCTGGTGCCGAGGATCCCGATGGACTCGTAGCCTTCACGCGCCAGCCAGGCAATCGCCCGGCGCGCGTCGAGCACCGCCTGCCGGCACACCTGCATCGTCCGGCCGATGTTCGAGCTCACGATGTAGTCGGCGCGGTGAAGCTCCGGAGGACGCCGCTCCTCGTGATAGGGCAGCGTGAGCCGCAGCGCTGAAATTCCGAACCGGTTGAGCAGCTGGCAGAGGCCGACGTGGCCGTCCGCGCCGGCATTCCACTGTGGCAGCACGACGACGGCGCGCGTCCGCCCTCTGGGTGTCTGACTCGGGAAGAACCGGGCGCGCACGACGTTGTTTTCCGGGTGCGGCGTGCGGATCGCGCTCGGGAAAGACAGGCGATCGCCACTCAGCGTGTAGTCGTCAATCGGATCCAGCGCATAGAGCCGATCGCTCTCGGCGAGCATCGCTGCCGCCCAGTGTTCCAGGCGATCGGCCTCGGATCCCTCCGACGAGCTGTCGTGCAGCCAGTCGGCGCCCCACTCGAACGGCCGGACCACGCGATCGGTGGTCGCCGCGGCGAGACGCCGTTCCCATTGATGAAAGACCCGTGATAACACCCGATCAAACCTTCCGCGTGGGCAGCGAGACCGCCCTCAGTGAATGACGCCTTCCAGGGCGGCTGCGACATCCAGCAACCGCGCGGTCCGTCCTCGCGGACCAACCAGCTGCAGGCTTCGGGGCAGTCCGTCGGTTCCCCGGCCCGCAGGCAGCGCAATCGCCGGATGCCCGGTGACGTTGAACAGCTGGGTGCGGCTCAGCATGGCCGCCCGGACCGGCATCTCGACTTCCCCGACGTTGACGGTCGTCGCTCCGATCTTTGGGGCAGGGATCGGCAGCGCTGGCAGCAGCAGCCCGTCACACCGCTCGAGCGCCCGATCGACGCTGGCCCTGAGGCGGTTCCGGAGCCGCATCGCCCGGACGTAGTCCTCGGCGAGGACGTAGCGTCCCATTTCCAGTCTCAGCCTCACGCCGGGTGAATACAGGTCGGCGTGTTCGGCCAGCCTGTCTGCGTGGCAGCACGAGGCCTCCGGAAGACAGATGTGCAGGTACACGTCCGGCGTGATCGGCGCATCCTCGATCGTCACTTCGCGCAGCGCGTAGCCGGCGTCGCGCAGCCGTGTGAGCGCCTGTTCGAGACAGGCACGGGTCCCGGCCTCGAGCCGGTCGAAGAAGTAGGGCCGTGGAATCCCGAAGGTGAGCGCCCCGCCTGCCGGGGCGATCGCATGGACGCTGATGCCCTTCATGGCCTGGAACAACAGCGCGGCATCGGCGACCGACCGGGCGAGCGGCCCGACATGATCGAGCGTCTCGCTCAGCGCGACCACACCGGTGCAGTCAACCTCGCCGAGCGAGGGTTTCAGCCCGACGATGCCGCAGGCGGCCGCCGGAATGCGGATGGAGCCGCCGGTGTCGGTACCGACCGACCCGAAGCCGATGCCCTCGGCGACGGCTGCGCCAGACCCGCCGCTCGATCCGCCTGGCGACCTCGAGGAATCGACCGGGTTGCGGACCGCGCCGAACGCCGTCTCGTCGCTGGTGGTGCCGAAGGCGAACTCGTGGAGGTTCGTTTTGCCGAGGACGATTGCACCGGCGTCGCGCAGCCGGCGCACGACTGGAGCGTCGGCCGTTGCGATCCTGGCCGGTACCCGCGACGCCGACGTGGTCGGCGTGCCCGCGACATCGATCAGATCCTTGATGGTGATCGGAATGCCGTGCAGCGCACCACGATACCCGCCGTTGCCGATGTCGATGTCGGCCCGTTCGGCCTCCGCGAGCGCCGTCTCCCGCATCAGCAACGTGAACGCGTTCAGCTCGGGCCGCGATTCCACCCGGTTCAGCGCTTCGCGCACGAGATCGACGGCCGACAGCGCCCGTCCGCGCAGGAGCACCGACACATCGGTGATCGACCGGAGTCCAAGCGGGCTCATTCCGGTTTCTTTCCGGGGAGTGGCGCCGGTTCGCTCTCGGATCCTGCCGCCGCGGCCCGGCGCAGCGCCTCGGTCGAACGTGCCAGCGTTTCGAGCAGCGGTTTCAGAGCGGGTAGTCCGCGGCGCTCGGCATCGGCAATCGCGGAGGAGAGCCAGGATTCAACGGTCATGATCAGAAGGTCAGCGTGCCGCGGATGGTGATGGGAATGGTCAGGAACTTGTGCTCCACCGGATCCGACAGCTTGTTCCACGCGAACTTGACCCCGAGCTCGACGCCGATCGGACCGACATCGAGCCCGCCACCGCCCTCGGCGAACACGCGGCTGCCGCCGCCGATGTCGGACGTGAGCTTGCCGATGCCGCCTGCAACGAACGCGTGGCTGCCGAGCCCCCAACCGGGCGATCGGTCGGCCATCATCACGCCGATGGCGCCGTCGAAGGCCCGGCCATCGAGCAGCGCGTAGCGCGGAAACGGCGCCGGCCCCTGGAACTCGATCTGGATCCGCGGCAGCGGCACGATGTTGCCGCGCAGCATCAGCGTTGGTCCGGTGCTCATGCCGAGCGGGAAGACCGATGCGCCGAGGCCCATCTGACGGCGGCTGAACTCGATGACGTCGATCTGCGTCGCCTCGTCGCGGGTCCGGTATTCGTACGTTTCCCGCTGCGCGGCCGCGACGTCCCGCCCGAGCAGATCCGACAGCGGGTGCTCGGCGAAATGGAGCGGCTCGGTGTAGATCCAGTCGTAACTGAACGTGACGAAGTGCTTGCGCGGCTTGCTCACTTCGTAGGTCTGCGCGCTCGCGAGCGACGACCCGGCACAGAGCATCAGGACCGCGAGAAAAGAGATGCGAGAGTGCACATCCACAGAGTAACGTACGGCCGTGGAAGCCCGCATCCTGGCCGCGGTGATGCCCGCGCCGCGCCAGCCTGTCGAGATTCGAGAGTTCCCACGGCCCGACCTTCCCCCGCAGGGCGCGCTTCTTCGAACGGCGCGCGCCGAAGTGTGCGGCACCGATGTCCACCTCTGGCATGGCCGCCTCGCCGGTGTGCCGTATCCCATCATTCCCGGCCACGTCTCGGCGGGGACGCTCGACGCGATTCGTGGACCTCTCGAGGGCATCGACGGCAGCACGCTCCGCGAAGGCGATCGCGCGGTGTTCTTCGACGTGCATCGCACGTGCGGCCGCTGCCGGGCGTGTACCGTCCACAGGACTCCGACCCGCTGCCCGGCGCGGCGCGTTTACGGGATTACCGATCCGGCCAGCGAAGGCCTGTTTGGAGGCTGGGCCCAGGCCATCTACCTCGAACCGGGTGTGGGCGTGGCCCGGCTGCCCGACGCCGTTTCTTTCGACGACTACATTGGCGCAGGCTGCGGGCTGTTGACGGCAGTCCACATTCTCGATCGTGCCGCGCTGCGGCCGGGCGACAGTGTGCTCGTGCAGGGGGCCGGAGCCGTGGGCCTGAGCGCCGTAGCGCTCGCACGCCTGGGTGGCGCGGGACTGGTGGCAGCTATCGGCGCGCCCTCGTCACGTCTCCAGTTGGCTTGGCGGATGGGCGCTGACGAGATCTACGACCTCGAGACGACTACGCCCGGCGGGCGCCGCGACCAGATACACGCACGCACCCACGGCGAAGGGTTCGACGTCGTCATCGAGGCCGCCGGGTCGGCCCGGGCGATCGAGGAAGGCCTGGATCTGGTTCGTGATGGCGGACGTTACGTGATTGCGGGACACTACACCGACGTCGGGCCGTCCACGATCAACGCGCACCGGCAGATCAACCGCAAGCACCTCGAGATTCGCGGATGCTGGGGAAGCGAGCCCGGCCACTTCCTGCGCGCGCTGACCATTCTCGAGCGTCACGCGGGCCTGGTGCCATGGCGCGACATCGGCGAGCGGGTCTACCCCCTGGCCGGGTTGAATGCGGCGCTGGCCGATGCCGAGGCGATGAAAATAACCAAGGCGGTCGTGGATCCATGGAAAACGTGACAGTCCCCAGACACACCAAAATCGTCGCCACCATCGGCCCGGCATCTGCGCCGAGCGCGATCCTCCGGGATCTCCTCACCGCCGGCGTGGACGTGTTCCGGTTGAACTTTTCGCACGGGTCGCACGAGTCACACGCGGCGGTGTTCCAGAAGATCCGGCAGGCAGCCGCCGACACCGGGCGGACGGCGGCGGTGATGCAGGATTTGAGCGGACCCAAGATTCGCACCGGCCCTCTGGAAGGAGGAGAGGTCACGCTGACCCCGGGCCGGCCGGTGCGAATCGCCGCCGGCCAGAAGGTCGGCACTGCGGACTGCATCTTCACCTCATACGAACCGCTGGTCCACTCGGCGAAGCCGGGCGATCGGCTGCTCCTCGACGATGGCCGCATCGAGCTGAGGGTGGAGGAGCGGCGTGACGACGGGCTTGTGACGGTGGTCGTCAATGGCGGGCCGCTGGGGCAGCACAAGGGGATCAATGCACCCGGCGTCGCCTTACCGGCGGCGGCCCTGACCGAGAAGGATGCGCTGGATCTTCGGTTCGGGCTCGCCCTTGGCGTCGATCTCGTCGCCATGAGCTTCGTTCAGACCGCCGGCGATGTCCGCGCCGCGATCGACATCATGCGCAACGTGGGGCGCTCCGTGCCGGTCATCGCCAAAATCGAACGGCCGGCCGGAGTGGAGAACCTCGACAGCATTCTCGACGTCGCGCAGGGGGTCATGGTTGCCCGCGGCGATCTGGGGCTCGAGATGCCGCTCGAGCAGGTCCCACGCGTGCAGAAGCAGATCATCCGCCGCGCCAGGGCGGCGGGCGTGCCGTCGATTCTCGCGACGCAGGTGCTGGAGTCGATGCGCGTGGAGCCGCGACCGACTCGCGCCGAGGTGAGCGACGCCGCCAATGCCGTCGACGAGGGGGCCGACGCGATCATGCTTGCCGGTGAAACCGCGGTGGGAGCTTATCCGGTTCGAGCGGTCGAGACCCTGGCCGCGGTGATCTGCGACGCAGAGCGGGAACCGCCGGCGGAACGGATTGTTCCGGGCCTGCATCCTGCCGGCAGCCGCCACGGACGCGCGGTCTGCGAAGCAGCAGTCACGCTCGCCGAGGCGGCGCGGGCCGATGCGATCGTCGCGGTGACGCGCGCCGGCCACACCGCGCGGCTGCTGTCCTCACTGCGCCCGTCCACGCCGGTGTTCGCGGCGACCGCGAGCGCGGATGTGGTGGGCGCCTGCTCGATTCTGTGGGGAGTGACCCCGCTCCTGACGCCTGCAAGTGAGCTCGCCGAGCTCGAGCGCATGCTCGTCGAAAGCGGCCTGGTCCGGCGCGGCGGGATCGGCGTGTTCGTGAACGTCAGCGGCGAGCTGGATCTCACCGACGCGAACTTCATTAACTTGCAGCGGTTTGGCTGAGGCGCGAAACGAGAGGCCGGCCTGAAGGCCTGCGCTACTTCTTCCGCAGTGATTGCGCGTACGCGACCACTGACCAGACCTGCTCCTTGGACAGCTCGTCCTTGAAGGCCGGCATTTTCGGGCTGCGGCGGCCGTTCATCACCTTGTAGAACACGACCCCGTCGGGATTGCGTTCGGCGCGCTTGGGGTTGGTGAGGTTCATTTCCTCCGCATGATCCGGATCGGCATCCGGCCCGTCGCCGAGTCCCTTCTGGCCATGGCACTTCTGACACTTGTCGGTGAAGACCTTCTTGCCGATCGCGAGAACCTTGTCGTCGACGGTGAGCGGGCTCTTCGTGTCGGCGGCGTCCGGCGGCAGCGTCCAGCCGCTCGTCGACTTCTGCGGACCTGGCGTATCTGCTGCGGCCCTCGCGTATGCAGCTGTGCCTACCGCTACTGGGATGAGCAAGAGGATGCTGTAGAGCAGGATTCGGGAACGACGCATGCAGCCGGCCTCCGGAGCAGTGATTTGAAAATGATACAGTTTTTCGAGCATGCCCAAGCAGCCGCTCGCGTACTACGACCCCGAGTTTCTCGAAAGCACCGACGCCCGGCCAATCCGTTTGCTGGCAGAGTACCTGGAGCCCGCGAGACGGTTCAGGCTGGAGAACATCCAGGACACCGTCGTTTTCTTCGGATCGGCGAGAGTGCACAGCCGCAAGGACGCCGAGCAGGCGCTGCAGGTGCTCCAGCGGAAGCGGGGGCGTCGAACGGCCGAGCATGCGCGTCTGCTCAAGCGCAGCCGCAAGGCGATCAAGTGGTCGCGCTACTACGAGGAGGCGCGCGAGCTCGCCTACCGGCTGACGGAGTGGAGCCAGGCGCTCGAGGATCCGCACCGCCGCTTCGTCGTCACGTCGGGCGGAGGGCCGGGGATCATGGAAGCGGCGAACCGGGGCGCATTCGAGGCCGGCGGCAAGACCATCGGCCTCAACATCCGGCTGCCGTTCGAACAGGGGCCCAACCGGTACATCACCAAGGGGCTCCATTTCGAGTTCCATTACTTCTTCATGCGGAAGTTCTGGTTCGCCTACCTGGCCAAGGCGCTGGTGATCTTCCCGGGAGGCTTCGGGACGCTCGACGAGATGTTCGAGATCCTCACGCTCTCACAGACCCGCAAACTGTCGAAGAAGCTGCTGGTGATCCTGTACGGCAGCGAATACTGGAACGAGGTCTTCGACCTGCGCCCGCTCGCCGACTGGGGTGCGATCAACGAGTCGGATCTCGATCTCCTGTGCCGCGTCGATTCGGCTGACGAGGCCTTCGAAGAGCTCAAGAAATTTCTCGAAACCCATCACATGGTGCCGCAGACCGCGCAGGAGCAGAAGGCGCCGGGGATCGCGAAGACGAGAGGGTAGGAGCGTTGGGAGAGCTCGGGAGCGTGGGAGCTGGGGAGCTGGGGAGCTGGGGAGCTGGGGAGCTGGGGAGCTCACCACCAAGATTCGAGGGTCTCATGGATAGCGAGGAACGAGCCAGACTGATCGGCCAATACCGCGACGGGTATGCGGCGGTTGCCGAAGCGCTGCTGAAGATCACCCCGGAGGAGCTCGATGCCCGGGCGGCGCCGAACCGCTGGACGGCGCGCGAGATCGTGCATCATCTGGCCGACAGCGAGACGACGTCCGCCATCAGGCTGCGGCGGCTGCTGGCGGAGGATCATCCCCACATCCAGGGCTACGACCAGGAAGAGTTCGCCCGCCGGCTGCACTACGAGCGTTCGCACCAGACCTCGCTCGAGCTGTTCCGCTACGCGCGCATGGCCACGGCGGAGCTGCTCGAATGCCTGCAGCCGGCCGACTGGCTGCGCGAAGGCACGCACAGCGAGAGCGGGCGCTACACGGTGGAGGACTGGCTCCGGATCTACGCGGACCACGCGCACAAGCACGCGAGACAGATTCGGGAGGCACGCGCGGCGGCAGTCAAGTAACCGCCGCGACTCAGTAGATCAGATACTTTTCCCTGGTCTTCCGAAACGCCTCTTCGGCGGCCTTCCATGACGCGATCAGCGGCGAGAGGTCGCCTCCGCTGTCGATGGTCGTCCTCAACTCATCCGATCCGTAAAGAATATCGATCGGCCACTTGTCGTGTTCGTACTCGTACGGCGGCTGACGCCACGCGAACGCGGAGGGATTCTGACGCTTGAATCCGTCGATCAGTTCGACTGCGGTCCGGACGGGTTGAAACGCGCTGCGGTCGGTCACGTGCAGCTGGCACCCGCCGCAGGTCTGCTTCGCATGCTTCTGGAACGTCGGCTCGAAGAAGGTCGCACGGAAGTGCACGCCGGGCAGGCCGCGCGCGTTCATCGCGGACGCGAGGGACTCGCCGTCGATCCACGGCGCCCCGATGAGCTCGAACGGCCGTGTCGTTCCCCGCCCCTCCGAGAGCATCGTCCCTTCGAACAGCACCGCGCCGGGGTAGACGATCGTGCTGTCGAGAGTCGGGAGATTGGGTGACGGGATCACCCAGGGCAGGCCGGTCTCATCGAAGTACATGCGGCGCTGCCAGCCGTCGAGCGGGACGACGTCCAGCGCGGCGCCGATCGAGAACTCCTGGTTGAACAGGCGAGCGAGCTCGCCGATGGTCATCCCGTGACGCAGCGGGATCGGGAACTGGCCGACGAACGAGACGCACTCGGGCCGGAGGATCGTCCCTTCGATCGCAATCCCGCCGACCGGATTGGGACGATCGCAGACCACCACGCGAACGCCGTGCCGGGCGGCGGCGCGCATGCAGTTGGCCATCGTGTAGATGTAGGTGTAGACCCGGGTGCCGACGTCCTGCAGGTCGACGACCAGCACGTCGATGTCGCGCAGCATCTCCGGTGTGGGTTCTCGAGTCTCGCTGTAGAGCGAATAGATCGGAATCCGCCGCCGCTCATCGCGCGCGTGCGGTGTCTCGATCATGTTGTCCTGCAGGTCGGAACGGAATCCGTGCTGCGGGCCGAAGAGCGCCGCCAGCTCGATCCGTGGATCGTCGCCGAGCACCTCGGCGGCATGCCTGAACCCGCGATCGATCGACGCGGGATTGGAGACGAGGGCCACGCGGGCACCGGCGACCAGCGAACGGTCTTCCTCGATGAGACGCTCGATGCCGATCCTGACCGTGCGGGTGGCGGGCGCTGTCGATGACATGGCGAGGATTATACGCGGCGCTTCGAGAGATGGCCGGCCAGGAAGGCCGCACGCATCGCGTCGCCGAAGCTGTTGCAGCGGAATCGGTGCAGGTCCTCGCGATCGCTGCGAACCAGCACCAGGTCGCGATTCTGCGGGAACGATCGCCCGACGGCGTGCCAGGGGATCGTCACGGCGCGCGATCCGCCGACGAAGATGGCGCGGACGTTCGTCAAGAGCAGTGTCCCGCTCGGCTGAGCGGGATCGTCGGGTACGCTGACCGGCGCGCTGAAGTAGCAGCGGTCGGTGCCGACGGCGCGATGGCCGGTCACGATCGTGTCCGGGCCATGCTTGGCGACGGCGGTCCCGAGGTCGACGACGGCCTCGAGACCCTCGAGCATTTCCCGCTCAATCTCGAAGCGCTCATCGTCCAGGCCGGCGGCTTCGAGCCGGGTGCGCAGGGCCGCCGCGGCGGCCGCGTCCGGGCGGTCACGTGCGGCCTCCCAATCCCTCTTCCATTCGCGCGTCCAGGAATCGCCGGCGCCATTCGGCCGCCACCAGTCAAACCATCCCATCCCGCCGCATCCCCACTGCCGTTCGAAAATCAGCCACGCTCACTCGCGGCCGAGTTCAGTTGCCGTTCATCACAGTATCAGGACCGGCGCGTTTCCTGCGTTCAAACGGGCATTCCCATTGCACATTCCTGCGGAACGACGCTGAAGGTTCGGGATAGAATGACGGAAAATTTCCCGTGATTGTCGCCGTGGTCAACAACAAGGGAGGGGTCGGCAAGACCACGACCGCCGTCAACCTCGGAGCTGCGCTCGCGACCTCGGAGCGCCGCGTCCTCCTCGTTGACCTCGACAGCCAGGCTTCGGCCTCGATATGGTGCGGCGTTCGCCGCGGCCGGCTGCGTCCCTCCGCGGCCAGCGTGCTGCTTCACGACTTCCCGGTCGAACAGGCGGTTCGCACGACTGCCACCCCGAACCTCGATATCCTGACCGGCTCGATCGAGCTTGCCAGCGCGGACCTCGCGCTCGGCGATGTGAAGGGCCGCGAATCCTCCCTCAAGCACGCGCTGCACCAGCTGCAGTCCCGCTACGAGTTCATGGTGCTCGACTGTCCGCCGAGCCTCTCGCTGATTGGCGTGAACGCGCTGGTCGCGGCGGATGGACTGGTGATCCCGGTGCCCCCGCAACCGATGGCGCTCGAAGGGCTGACGCATCTCCTCGGATCGATCGAAACGGTGCGCCGCCGGCTGGGAACCCATGCCCGGATCCTCGGCGTGCTGATCACGATGGCAGGGCACGATGGTGCACCGCTGCAGGATCGGCTCAGGGCCGAATACCGCGATCGCATCTTCCACACCGTGATCCAGGTGAGCCGATCGCTGCAGGAAGCCCCGGGCGTCTGCAAGACCATCTTCAGCCACGCTCCCCGATCCCGGGCCGCCGATGAGTTCCGCCGCCTGGCAGGCGAAGTGCTCGAGCGGCTCCGGCCAATCCGCGCCTGACCGGGTTCACGGTCCGCGGTCCGCGTTCCGCACACGATCGCGCCGGGAAGAACGGGCCACGGGCTGCGAGCAGCGGGCCGCGATCAGACTCCAGGCTTCGACGTTTATTTAGGGACGGAAGACACCGATGCGACCGCTTGCGCGAGTGCGTTGCGCTTGCGTAAACTACCGCCTCCCTGTCGCATACGGGCAGGCTCATCCGTCTCCGCGCTCGGTAGATTCAGGACGTCCATAATCTGTCGCGCGCGGCTGGCGTTACGACCCCGGAGACTCTCTGCATGACGCGTCGGCGCAAATCGACTCCAGTAAAAAGCGCAGACATCTTTGCTCGAACGAAACGCGCACCGTCCGGGACCCGCCGCCCCGGGCGTCCGCCGGTGCACGAGGAAGCCTGGACCAAGGTCACCGTCGTGCTGTTCAACCGCCAGATTGTGTTCCTGGATCGGCTGGCGGCGAATATCCGCGCGCAGAGCGGTGCGGCGATCAGCCGCGCGCAGCTCCTGCGTTCGCTGGTGGATGCCGTCGCCGACGCCGACATCGATCTCACGACCTCGACATCGGAAGCGGATCTGAAAACCACGATCCTCGCGCGGCTCGGCCGTTATCGACTCGGATCCTGACCGGGGAGGCGCCGATCAACGCGGTAGGATCGAAGAACGTGCGGCATGTTCTTCTCGCCCTGATCGTGATCGGCGCCAGCATGGTGATTGTTGCCGCGCAGTCCGAGCTCGTCATTTACAAGCAGGGCTCGACCCAGTACCACCGCCCGGGATGCGGGGTGATTCGGGATGCCAAGGACGTCGTCGCGCTGCCTCGCGCGCAGGCGGAGGCGCGTGGATACAAGCCGCACCCGGAATGCGATCCCGAACAGAGCACGTCCGCCCCGCCGCCGTCTGGCGGTGCCGCCGAGCAGGCGAAGCCGCAAACGGTCTACCTGAACGGCACGAAGTACTACCACCGCAAGGACTGCCGGCGCCTCGAGACCAACCCGAAGGCGGTGCGGGCAGAATCGCTCGAGACGGCAGGCAAGACCTACTGGCCATGCCCTGATTGCCGGCCGCCCGTGCGCAAGCGCGTCACGGAGTCCGAGCCGCTCGGCCGTGTCCGTTGAGTGCATCGTCTTCGTCGGGCTGCCGGCGTCCGGCAAGTCGACGTTCTATCGGCAGCGCTTCGCTGCGACACACACCCACATCAGCAAGGATCTTCTGCCGAAGAGTGCGAACAAGAGCGTGCGCCAGGCGCGTGACCTCCGGGCCGCGCTCGGCGCGGGGCAGTCCGTGGTGGTCGATAACACCAACCCCGCGGTTGCCGACCGCGCGGAGGTCGTCACCGTGGCACGCCAGCTCGGCGCGCGGGTGATTGGGTATTACTTCGCCGCGACCGCGCGCGAATGTGCCGGCCGCAACCGCGGCCGCGAGGGCGCCGCGCGCGTCCCGCCCGTGGCGATCTTCACCGCCGCAAAGCGGCTCGTGGTCCCGACCAGGGAAGAGGGATTCGACGAGTTGTGGCGGGTCACGATCCGGCCGGAGGGTGGCTTCGATGTGGAGGCGATGGGCTAGTTATCGGTTGGGCCTTGGTTCACCAGCCTTCGTCTCTGTTCAGGGGAAGGCTGATCCGCCATAGCTCAGGGAGCGAGCGACGGCGGACTGCTCCTGTCTTCCCGGCTTCG
>Ga0207701_10002921_pt1 | contig 17642 bp, 12 predicted proteins | sample KBSSwiSSwithPhiX_FD_184294 | JGI IMG/M metagenome (GOLD analysis project Ga0207701, IMG submission 184294) | Switchgrass rhizosphere bulk soil microbial communities from Kellogg Biological Station, Michigan, USA, with PhiX - S5 (SPAdes) (version 2) | ecosystem: Environmental > Terrestrial >... | reverse complement strand
GATCGAAGACCGTTGCGAAGAGCTCCAGCTCGACCTGATGGTAAATAATAATACTGCATTGCATGAAACTGCATTCACTGTTTCTGTGGACCTACTGGGACATGGATGTACTACAGGAATTTCAGCACACGACCGCGCGAAAACAATTCAGGCTTTAATTGCTCCTTTAACAAAGCCTGAAGATCTTGGTCGTCCCGGACATATTTTTCCGTTACGGGCTAAGAAAGGAGGTGTATTGAGAAGGGCCGGACATACCGAAGCCACTATTGATCTTGCCCGGCTCGCTGGATTTGAACCTGCAGGTGTTCTTGTTGAAATAATGAATGAAGATGGAACAATGGCTCGTCTTCCGGAGTTAAGAAAGATCGCGGAAAAATTCGATCTGAAACTTATTTCAATTAAAGAACTCATTGAATACAGGCTTAAGTCTGATACGCTCATTGAAGAGATCGTAAGAGTTGAGATGCCAACTAAATATGGTGACTTTAAGCTGGTGGCTTTCAGCGAGAAAGGTACGCCTAATGAACATCTTGCTTTAATTAAAGGAACATGGGAAAAGGGAGAACCGATCCTTGTTCGTGTTCATTCTTCCTGCTTTACAGGTGATATTCTCGGGTCGCTTCGTTGTGATTGCGGAGAGCAACTGCATAGCGCCATGTCGATGGTAGAAAAAGAAGGCAGGGGTGCTATCTTATATATGAACCAGGAAGGAAGAGGTATCGGCCTTGTAAACAAACTGAAAGCATACAAACTCCAGGAGAACGGAATGGATACAGTAGAAGCCAATCTTCACCTGGGCTTTCCAATGGATAAAAGAGATTATGGTATAGGTGCGCAGATCCTCCGACACCTGAATATTACCAAACTGCGATTGATGAGCAACAATCCTAAAAAACGTGCAGCACTGCTAGGGTATGGAATTGAGATAGTAGATGCTGTTCCAATTGAAGTTAAGCCTAACCCTCATAATGAAAAGTACCTGATGACGAAGAGGGATAAACTGGGGCATGAGATATTGAGGGATTGATTGACGAGAAACGAGAAACTTGTCGTTCCCGGCAATCACTGAGTGGCACTTACAGCAGCTGGTGGTGTTGCTGCAGGCTTAGCATTCTTTGGTTTCTTTTTCTTCCACAACTCCCCGGCCTGGTCAAATTCGCGGCGGTAGCTTATACTCGCACCTGAACGATTCTCCCTTGCGCCAAGCCGTGTATAATTGTAAGTATCCCTGTAAAAGAAAGTAAGCGCAAGCTTTCCATCGGGAGTGATCTTCCACTCTGCAGTAATATCCGGAAGAAAAGGAAGATTGCGTGTACTGGTAGATTGAGATGAAGAGATTCCAAAATCAGCTGCACTTCCCAAAGTGAAAGTGAGCCTTTCATTGAATAGACTCTTGCCAATAGATAAATTTAGATTCGTTCTGTCGGGAATAAATGTAGACCTGTTGAATTCATTTAGCGCATTGGAACCAGTATAGAATTGCGCATTGAAGTTCACACGAATACTTTTATCATTGAATATCTTCTGGAATATGCTCGAGAACTGTTTGTTCAGCATATTCGACAATACACCCGAGATACTTCCCACAACAATACCTTCAAACGCGGTGTTGGCAAGTGTTCCCTGTCCTGATGTTGACAAGGGGCCAAAACTGTTGAACACTACAAGAAAAGCCACCTGTTTGTTCAATTCATTCTCATCATTCTGGATCAGGTTTAGCAACCGTAAAGCTTCTACATCGTTTTTCAGGGGACTGTTATTCGGAAGCTCTATCTGGAACTTGATCTTTGGTGACATCAATTCTTCAGTCAGACTCGCTACCACTAATACTTTACCTCTCGTTCTCAAAACGTTTGAGTTGATAGATTGCGAAACACCAAGGTCGCTGAAACGTACATTCTCTGCCTCGTATTCAGCATCAACTTTAATGGTTGCATTACCGGGATCGCCCGTCCATTGGATATAATTACCTACTCCTTCTCTCAGCTTGAAAGGTTTTCGAAGTAATGATTCAAAGTTGAAATTATAATTACCCCTGTCAATGTCATATCTGCCGGTAATATAAAATTCACCATGTGTTGATGCCTGTATCTTTAGATTTCCTCTTCCATTGGCTTGTATGATGTCGCCCGTCAGTTCATCAAGGATCACATACATGTTGGCGTAATTATTTGCTGTTACATCGAGATTTACGGTGAGGTTACTCGCATCAAACTCTCTCTTCGTTTCCATTTCGCGTCCATATACTTTCCACACAACAAAATCTGCCTGCCCGCTTTCCTTTCCTGTTTTAGTATTAATGTATAGCGATGAGCTGTCGGCAGGTTCACCTTCTATATCCATCCGCATGTCTTCAAGTGGACCGGTCAACGACATATTTGCTCTTGCTATCACGTTGCCGTAATAGGGATCATTACCTGTATTGTTGGTGGCAAGTACTGTGATCTTTTTGGTGTTCATGGCGAAATCGAAACGGAGCTTATCGAATCCCTGGTGATACAGAATGCCTCTGGTGATCTGCCCCCTGTTCTTTTTTTCATCTTCAAAAGTGAATGTGCCGAAATCGATACGGTCCTCTTTCATTTCAATGTTAGCATTAGGTATCTTATACAACACATTGGTATACTTTACTCTGAGCATGGCATCTGCAAGCCATATTGAGCCAATATAATCCAGGTCCTTCGGCGGACCGCTTATACGCAGCACCCCTGTAGCAAGACCCGTAACGTCGGTAAAAACACCTGATAAATACCGTTGGAGGAGGTCGATCTTCGTTCCTTTCAGGTTGGTGAATATGTCGAGATTTTCAGATCTCGTACTGTCACCGAGATTAAATATTCCCTGCAGGTCGAAAGTATAATTGGGGTTAAGAGAAGTGGCATTGAAATTCACTTCTTTCAATGCACCATAATATTTTCCCTTGAGTGCTACCTTTCCGATCGAGTCATCATCCAGCCTGAACTCCTCAGCTTCTGCATTCATGTCGACCCTTATTTTCCCGAAAGGGTCCAATATATTCACAGTACCTGTGAGCAAACCTTCGATCCTATTTGATTTAACAATGTAAGGCGTAAAGTCTCCCACATTCACTTTCTGTAATTGAAGCCGCAGGTCATTACCTTTTCCGGAATTGGAAGGAACTGAAGTGAGCTGAATCTCCTGCAATCCATTATATAATTTTATTCCGCTGGCAGTGATCAGGCTATCGGTGATCAGCATCTCACCATTCTTTTCGATGATCCAGTTCTTACCATTTATATCAAAATTGCTTTCCTGGAATTTAACTCTTGCACCACCGGGAAGTGTTTGCACTTTAGCTGAAATATCAGCGGCATTCAGCGTTTGATTGGCACTTGTTTTAATGTTGAAATCCGAAATGTCGTTTGATGAGCGCAACTTAAAGGAAGTGCCGGGGAAATTCAGACTGTCGTTGATGTATACATTGGCTATATCACCCTGCAACGAAAGATTTTCATAGGTACCCGTTGCTTTCAGCTTCACTTCATTAAAGGAAAGATTGCTGTAATTGAACTGTGGTACCTCAGCATTAAGATCGAGGAGGTTTTCTTTTGTGTTGATCCGCCCGGTGATGGTACTGTAATTAAATCCTTTAAGTTTCGGGTCGATAAGACCAATATATTCTTCCACATTCTTTGTAGTGATCACAAAACTGAAATTCTCATTCGTGAGAATTTTTTTGGAAGGTTTTATGTAAGATGGGTAGTATTTATTCAGGAAGGTCTGGAACGCTGCCGGCAGGTCATTGATTGAAAACTCACCTGCGATAGCTGCATCGAACTCATTGCTGATGGCGGTGATCACCTTGTTGCTGTCAAGGATCTTTGATTCAAGATAAAGGGAATCGAATGAGATCCTTTTTCCGCTTTTCAGCAGTGAAGCATCATAAATCCTTGCGGTACCCAGGAAGTTATCAATATTATTACCGGTAAAATTGAAACGGAACTTTCCATAAAAATCTACCTGGTCTTTCAGCAGGTTCAGCTTTTTGAGATCGGCCCTGCTGATGTTAGCATCAAAATTGAACTGGGGAATATCTTTGCTGAAGTCTACCAAACCATTCAGGGTAGCCTGCAGGTTAGGGTCGGCAGCGATCAGTTCTCCATTGAATAATTTCTTGGCCACCTTACCTTTTACGGTGATGCCCTGGTATGGGTAACTGTTGAATTCAAACAACTGTATATTCCCGTCGAGTTCGGCATTGAGAGTTGAAGCACGAAGTCCGCTTCCATTTACTTTTCCCTGGAAAATAATACTGCCCACAGATTTGTTATCGATGAGCGTTCCCAACCTGAAGCTTTTTGTTTTGATACTTCCCGAATACCTCGCAACTGCATTATCAGGCAGCTTCATGTTAAGGTCGGTAACGATCGTGCCTAATTTTGTTTCAAGCGATCCGTATGTAACGAAGTCGTTGACGAAGCCAGTAAAGTTACCGCGGAATATCAGGTACTCCAGTAGATCAAGTCGCGGTTGGGTAACCTGCTTCAGTTGCGGAATGAAAGAGATGGCATCTTTATAAGTGGTCCGGAAATTTTCTGCTTCAAAATCAATATATGTTTTGTTGATATCAGGCAAGCCGGCCATACTGATATTTCCTTTGAGGTATGTATCTGTTCCTGCCTGTATAACAATGTTTTTAGTGTTGAGGTTGTCGACGGTGCCTTTAATATTTCCATTGATCTGAATTCGTTTTTTCCAATCCGATAATTCGGTGGCGAAGTAGGCGATGTCGTCACTGCTGATGACGGCATTATTGAAGTTGCCTTCCATGCGCACTTTTGAAATGAAATCGCTCATGTCGTAGAACGATCCGTAACGCATTGCGAAATAGTCGGTAAGATGGCTTCTTGGCGTTTTGAGATCGAGGTGGGAGAATTCCATTGCTTCGGGATGCCATTTCAGTTGGGCGGAGATGTTATTCACGGTAAAACCGCTTCTTTCCCTTGTTTTGAGTGAAACCTTTGCCATGATGGAATCTCTGATAACACGGAAATCAGTAAACGAACCGGTGATGTCGCCAAACATTATATGTTGTCCGTCGAAGCTTGCGTAGGGTTGCCTTTCCGTTTGGCGGTCAGACCTGAACAAGCCTTTATCGATATTGATCTTATCAATCACAACATCCCATCCATCGGGGTTCCACCTGAGGTGCAAAGGATCGTTCACGATCACTTCTGCTTCTTCATTTGCAGGAGAAGTTCTCGGCGGTCTTCTTCCTTCGTAATCGAAAACTGAGAAAAACGGCCTGTCAAGATTAAGTGTTGAAATGCGAATCAACTTTTTGTTAAAGTTTATTTCGCGTGCATCAAGGTCAAGAGCCTTAATGAATGCACTCATATCTTCGCCTCTCCATTGGTCTTTTTGTACGATGGTGATGTTGTCGAATTCAACGCGGTTAAGATTAAGATCAATATTCTTTTTCTTTTTCGCGGGACCTGAAGGACTGAAATAGTCGAGTATGAATTTGTAGTTCCATGAAGAATCAGTACGGTTAAGATGGATCACGGCATCCTGAAGTCCAATGTATTTCAGCTCGATCTTATCCTTGAAAAAAAACCAGTCTGTGATGTTTACGTTTACTGATCCTGCATAAAGAAGCGTGTCCTTTTTTCTGTCCAGCACCAATGTTCCTTCGAGGAGCATGCTGTTGAATAAAGCGAAGTCAACATGCTTGATCCTTACAGTTGTATTTAAGTCGTGTGAAATTGTTTTAGCAGCCTGGTGTACCAGCAGATTCTGAACGAAAGTAGTTTGTACAAGCAGCCATACCGATATGATTAATCCTATCAATATTAAAAGTACGGTGCGGGATATTTTCCAGAATTTTCTCAGGCTGATGAAGTTGGTTGCAAAATTAACTATTAAGACTGATGGCGCAAATTCAATACCATAGAGTTATAAAGGAATGATAAACATTTACAATATCTTCGTCCGCATGAAATTTTGGGGCTGTTTACTACCTGTTTTTTTGGTTTTTTCTAATGCCCAATCACTTGCCCAGGCGCCCCCCTCTTATAATTCATCAGCTATTTTGCTGCGTATACAGAAGCTGAAAGTTCTTGGTTCGGTACTTTATATTGCCGCTCATCCCGACGATGAGAACACACGCCTGCTGGGATGGCTGTCTAATGCAAAGCTCCTGAGGACCGGCTATCTGTCAATTACACGCGGTGACGGCGGTCAGAATCTTATAGGCGATGAGCAGGGTATAGAGCTGGGATTGATCAGAACACAGGAACTGATGGCTGCAAGAAGGCTGGATGGTGCAGAACAGTTTTTTACCCGGGCGTTCGATTTTGGTTACAGTAAAAGCACGGAAGAGGCACTTAATTTCTGGGTCAAAGACCAGGTGTTATCTGATGTAGTTTGGGTGATCAGAAAATTCCAGCCCGACGTGATCATTACACGTTTCCCCCCGGACAATAGGGCAGGTCATGGGCAGCATTCTGCTTCAACGGTTCTTGCAAATGAGGCATTTAAAGTAGCTGCTGACCCCAAAGCTTTTCCCGAACAGTTCAAATATGGAGTAAAGCCATGGCAGGCAAAAAGGATCTTCTGGAATAGCTACCAATTCGGAGATGTGAATTACACCAGTCCAGATCAAATGAAGATGGATGTGGGCGGCTTCAATGCATTGCTCGGAAAAGGATATGGTGAGATAGCCGCTGAAAGCCGAAGCCAGCATAAAAGCCAGGGATTTGGTGTGTCGGCGGGCAGAGGTGAATGGCCTGAGTATTTTTCGTATACTGATGGCAGTAAGACAAGCACTACCATTAGTGAAGGGATCAATTTCGGATGGAGCAGGATAGGGGCAACAAAGATCACAGGAATCATAGATGCAATTTCGCGTAGTTTCCAGGTGGATCACCCCGACAGATCTATTCCCGCACTTGTAGGATTGTATAAGGAGATCAGCAAGTTGCCACAGGGATACTGGCGCACACAAAAATTAAAAGAGCTGCAGGAAGTAATTGCCGCTGCATCGGGATTATGGATGGAAGCATATGGCAAAAATGCCTTTGCCGTTCAGGGTGATTCGCTGAAACTGGATATTGTTTTCAACAACCAGGAAGGAGCCCCGATGAAACTTAACAGGATCCATGTTGAAGGAATGGATACCCTTATCAATGCAAATGCTGAAAAAAATAAGAATTACAACTTTACTGCTTCATTCATTGTTCCGGAAAATAAAACTGTTACTCAACCATACTGGCTTCAGCATAAAATGCAGAAAGGATTTTATGTTGTAGATGACCAGGAACTCATCGGCAATCCTGAATCTGACCCAGCGTTTACTGCTGCATTCGATCTCACCATAAACGGACAGCCATTTACTTTTAAAAGGCCTGTCCGGTATAAATTCACCGATCCGGTTAAAGGAGAACTGTATGAACCGCTGATTGTTGTACCGCGCCATGCCGACGCATTGAAATATGGAGCGTTGCGTCACATCAATTACGATCATATCCCCGACATCTATTACTTCAATAAAGACACAATAAAGATTGTTCTTGATTCACTTAAAACAGAGGGCAAAAGGATTGGGTATATAGAAGGGGCGGGCGATAAGGTGCTACCTGCATTAAGTTTAATGGGGTATGATGTTACCGTGATCAGGGAAAAAGATCTTAACGCGAATTTCCTGCGCCAGTTCGATGCGATCGTTACCGGAATAAGGGCTTACAATGTTCATAAATACCTATCTGACAAAAATGCGGTTTTAAACGAATATGTAAAGAACGGGGGCAATCTTATCGTTCAATATAATACGAACAGTTATGTTGGCCCAAACACTGCCACGATCGGTCCATATCCTTTCAGTATCTCACGGAACCGCATAACCGATGAAACAGCGCCGGTAAAATTCTTATTGCCCGAACACCAGGTATTTAATTTCCCCAATAAAATAAACATTGCCGATTTTAATAACTGGGTACAGGAGAGAGGCATTTATTTTGCGGAAAAGCTCGATAAAAATTTTGTAACTCCGCTGGCAATGAAAGATCCGGGTGAAGCAGATCAGAACGGAAGCCTGGTCATTGCAGATTACGGTAAAGGAAAATTCGTTTATACCGGACTTGTGTTTTTCCGCCAGTTACCTGCAGGTGTCAATGGTGCTTATCGTTTGTTCGCTAATATCATTGCATTAAATAAACAGCCGAAATGAGTAAAATGCCGCAGAGCCGGAGAAATGTTGCACTTGTAGTTTGCATAGTGCTTGGATTAGTAATTGGTCTGTTTATCAAGAGAGTTTCTATTGGATTACTTATAGGAATAGTGTTAGGTGTATTGGTAGGTGGAATGATAATCGGTAAGAAATAAAACAATTGCATGAGCTATATCGACTGGATCATACTTATCGCAACGTTAGCTGGTGTAATTGCATATGGACTTTATAAAAGCCGTACTACCCGTGATCTGGATGGTTATTTTCTGAGCAATCGTACCATGCCGTGGTGGCTGGTATTGCTTAGCGTGATGGGTACACAGGCAAGCGCCGTTACTTTTCTGTCTTTGCCAGGTCAGGCATATGCTGACGGCATGCGTTTCGTACAGTTTTATTTCGGTTTACCACTGGCGATGATCGTGCTCTGCATCACATTTGTACCGATCTTTCACAGGCTTAAGATATATACCGCTTACGAATTTCTAGAGAAGCGATTCGACTCCAAAACACGGACCCTTACATCATTCTTCTTTTTACTGCAACGTGCATTGTCTACCGGAATCAGCATCTATGCTCCCGCCATCATTCTCTCTTCCATACTTGACTGGAACATTTACTGGACTAATCTCTTCATGGGAGGACTGGTGATATTATATACGGTATCGGGAGGAGCAAAAGCAGTTGCCCATACCCAGATGTTCCAGATGATAGTAGTATTTATTGGTATGTTCCTCGCAGGATATACAATGGTTAATATGATACCAGACGGATTAGGTTTCAGCGGAGCAATTGATCTGGGCGACAAGCTGGGTAAAATGAACGTGATCACTACAGGTATTACCGAAGATGGATATAACTGGGGCGACAGGTATAACCTGATCAGTGGATTGATAGCCGGATTGTTTTTTCAACTTTCTTATTTCGGCACAGACCAGAGCCAGGTGGGGAGATATCTGACCGCCAGTTCTATTAAAGAAAGCAGGATGGGGCTTTTAATGAATGGGATTGTTAAAGTACCAATGCAATTTATGATCCTTCTTCTGGGTGTGCTGCTGTTTTCATTTTATATGTTCATCGATCACCCGGCTTCATTTAATGTAAAGCAGCTTAATGTACTTACCAATTCCCCGTATAAACCTGTTGCAGATCAGCTGCAATCGAAACTCGACTCAGTGCAGGCAAGCAAACATGTTGCTGTAAAACAATGGGTAAATGACCGTGAAAATGAAAAGCTCATCAGAGATATTAAATTGCATGTTACAGAGGAAAAAGTATTGCAGGATTCCATCAAGAAACTGGTGAAGAAAGTTGATCCGTTAGCTGAAACAAGCGATACCAATTATGTGTTTCTGAAATTTGTTATTGATTACCTGCCAACGGGACTGGTTGGTTTGCTGATAGCGGTTATTTTTCTTGCGGGATGGGGTAGTATAGCAGCCGCATTAAATTCGTTGTCATCAACTACAGTTGTCGATATACATAAAAAGTTTATAGAAAAAAATTGCACTCCTGCACAGGATTACCGGCTCTCGCGACTATACACCCTTGGGTGGGGAATATTTTGTGTGATCACGGCGATGTTTGCCACAAGGATGGGCAGCCTGATTGAAGCGGTAAACATTCTTGGTTCTTTATTTTATGGAGTGATACTGGGTATATTTCTTGTTGCATTCTACATGAAAAAGATTCGTGGCACTGCGGTTTTTATTGCCGCGATCATTTCAGAGATGCTGATCATTTCACTATATACACTAAACGAATTAAAATATGTACCGCTGGGATTTATGTGGCTGGTAGTAGTGGGATCGCTTAGTGTGATGTTGCTTTCTGCAACGATACAACTATTTATTAAAAAGCCGGACCCCAAGGCCCGGCTTAATTAGGAAGTTCGTTTAATGTCATCCTGAGGAGGCCTTTGGCCGACGAAGGATCTGCACAATTTCATTTGTTCTGTCATCCTGCCGAAGGCAGGATCGACGCAATCAGCGATTTAACTAAAGATTCTGCGCAAGCGCAGGATGACAAATTGTTTTTTACTTCAATGTGGCTAACAACTTTTCATTCAACTGCACATAATCTTCATTTCTTGCTTCCTTAGCCAACTCAATAGATTTATTTGCAGCTTCGACAGCTTCTTTCTTCTTTCCAAGTTTAACCAGCGCATTTGCTTTATTATGGTACACCCAGAAAGCCTTGGGGTTTTCCTCGATAGCCTTATCCATCCAGGTTACAGCTTTCTCGAGATCCTTTCCGTTTTCGAGGTAGTACATAGCAGCCTGGAAATAAGGAGGCTTGTCTGTTTTCATCAGCTGATCGATCTGGGCGGTAACCTTCGAATCAATTTCCGTGGTGATGTTAAATGGAACAACTGTCTTATCCCAAAGGATCACAGCATCCATTGATGTGGGTTTGATATTATCAAAAACAATATTGAAAGTTTCTATTGGTGAAGGAAGTTCGATAGGTTTAACCTTTACCCTTACCACATCATTTTCTTCCTTGTAGGCAGACGGGCTGGAAACGTCTGTTGATTTAGTGATGATCACAGTCCATTCCTCCTTGCCAGGGATGGTAAGCAAACCGTATTTTCCTGCAGGTATTTTTTTGCCTCCGATGGTTACATCATCGCCGAAGGTGATGGTGGTAGCTGAGTTGGCGCCTGTTCTCCATACTTTATCATAAGGAACGAGGTCGCCGAAAATTTTTCTACCCTTTACTCCTGGTCTGGAGAAGGAAAGTTCAACGGATGAAATCCCGAAATTCTGCTTGACAGTAACTGAAGGAGATGGTGCGGGAACATTAAGTTCCTGCTGTGAAAAAGCGGCGCTACTTATGATAGCGCACGCTATTAATGATAATACTAGTTTCATTGATTACTTGTTTGAGGCAAAGATAAGGGGTTAACCTGCTTAGTTCTTGGCCACGTCAAGTTTCCTGAAAATTGATTTTACGATCTTATTCATATCATCCTTATCGATCCTTCTTTTGGTCACTTCTGTTTCCGCCCAACCCTGCCAAACCAGTTTTTTGGAGTCATTATCAACGATATTGATGGTAACAGTTCCCGATTTGTAAGGCACATCGTAAGAGTTCTGTCCCATATAACGGGAAGGGTAGTAAAGTGAATTAATGCGACCCGTGTAAGGGTTATAAAAATAACGTACAAAGGATCTTGAGTAAACCGGGTCAGTTTTTTCCTTCACTGCGTTTTCGATCATGATATCATAATCGAGCAATACGTCTGCTTTTGCATTTGATTTCGCTTTCACAAATCCGTTCTTTTCGATCTGCTGCGAGATGAGATCTGTAAGGTAAGTATCCTGGAAATCCTTGTATGGTTTATCACTTTTCCTGCTATTTTTATCTCCGATCCAGGCATACGTTCTGTAATTGTTAAGATCTACTGACGGATCTTTCTCAACATAGGACTGTACACCGCAACCAGTGATTATTAATGCAGCGAAAACCGGTAACCAGATTTTCATTACATGTTTCATATAGATTATTTGTTTTGATGATTTGACGATTTATGTACGTAAGAGATTAAGAGGAGGGAGTTAAAAAATAGTGAAGAAAGTGAAAGGGGAGAAGGATTGCGGTTGCTTATTTTCTATACGCCGGATGAAACTGTTGCAGCGTAGCTCGCAGGTAATCCCTGTCGAGATGAGTATATATTTCAGTAGTTGTAATGCTTTCGTGTCCAAGCATCTCCTGTACAGCCCTCAGATCGGCCCCACCTTCTACAAGATGAGTAGCAAAAGAATGCCTCAACGTATGTGGTGAAATGGTTTTGGTGATACCGGCTTTTTTAACAAGATCTTTCAACACCAGGAAAATCATCACTCTCGAGAGTTTGGATCCGCGGCGGTTGAGGAACAGCATGTCTTCCTGACCATCTGCAATATCAATATGTGTGCGTACGGTTTTGAGGTAGATCTTCACATTTTTCACAGCCGTATTGCCAATGGGTATCAACCGTTCTTTATCTCCTTTGCCTGTAACACGGATAAATCCGAGGTCGGGATAGAATTGAGAGATCTTAAGGTTCACCAGTTCAGAAACCCTCAGTCCGCAGCTGTACATCGTTTCAAAAATGGCTTTATTCCTGGTGCCTTCGGGAGTTGAGAGATCGATCGATGAAATGATCTGATCTATCTCATCAACACTTAAAGTATCCGGTAATTTCCGCCTTGTTTTAGGAGCCTCGAGCAACAATGTAGGATCGTTTTCCACTATATTCTCTGCCAGGCAGTAATCATAAAATGAACGGATACCCGAAATAATGCGCGCCTGCGAAGTGGCCGACAACCCCAGTTCACTGATGAACACCGTGAACTTCTGCAGTTGTTTCAACGTAACATCTTTGGGGGATATTTTTATTTCAGCCAACTGTAAAAACTGGGTAAGCTTTTCGAGGTCGGAGAGGTATGCCGAAACAGAATGGTCGGATAAAGATTTTTCTAACTGCAGCCAGGCTTTATAGCCTTTTTTATGAGAATCCCACAATTGTTAAAAAGTTGAATGGCAAAAGTTAGAAGTTAAAAATGAATTCGAAAAAAATCTTCTTTATTTTTAAGCCCCATGGAAAAAATCAATCTCAGGCTGTTCCGTAAAAAAGTTGCTGAGAATAAATCAGCGATCAGGAGATTTCTTACTAAGCTTGACAACAATCCTCCGCGAGGGTTAGACACGCTCGCAGCTGCCGCCGACTTACAAATGTGGAAGCAAACCGATTGCCTTTCCTGCGCAAACTGTTGCAAAACCATGTCTCCTACTTATACCCGCGGAGATATGGTAAGGATATCCGCCCATATCGGCATGACATTAGAACAGTTTCAGAAAAAATATTTACACAAAGACAGGCAGGGCGACTGGGTCAATAAAACAGCGCCATGCCAGTTCCTGAACCTTAAGGACAACAAATGCAGCATCTATGAAGTGCGCCCACGCGACTGCGCAGGCTTCCCACATCACACTAAGAAGAAAATGATCGAGTATATGCATGTGTTCAAACAGAATATTGAATTATGTCCTGCTACTTACAAGTTAGTGGAGATGATGAGGGAGAAGATAAATGGGAATTAATACTACTAAAAAAATTCCCTAAGCTCAATACAGATAAAAGTCTTCAATAAAAAAATATTCTGTTTCTTTTCCGGGAATGGTAAGAATAGACAATACATCGAACTGAATGTTCTTTACTTCACAGAACCTTGACAGAAACGCTGCAGCGCCTTTTTTTAAATTGTTGAATTTTTTTGGTGTTACGCTTTCTTCAGGGTAACCAAATGTTGTAGTTTGTCTTGTTTTTACTTCAATAAAATGAATGATTTCATTTTTAAGAGCTATAATATCTATTTCATAGTGTTTAAATCTCCAGTTGCAATACATTATTTCAAAATCTTTTCTTTTTAAGTAGTCGCATGCCAGCAATTCTCCATCTTTTCCTCTTTCAATATGTTTAGCCATTTTGTAATTTGCAGTTTCATGGAAAATTCTGAAAAGATCCTGAAGGTGAAAGGTGTTTTCAAACACTATGATTGGGGTGGAAAAACCTTTCTTCCCGCGTTATTGCACCGCTCCAACGAAGAGAAAAAACCATATGCTGAATACTGGCTCGGCAGCGACCTGCACGAAGAGGCAGGAAAGCTACCTTATCTTTTCAAAGTGCAGGATGTAGAAAAAATGCTGTCTATACAGGTACATCCTACCAAAGAGGCAGCATCAGAAAAATTCATTGAAGAAAACGACAAGGGCATTCCGCTCGATGCACCGCACAGGAATTTTAAAGATGATAACCATAAACCTGAACTTCTTTCACCATTAAGTGATTTTTACCTGCTGCATGGTTTTAAACCTGCAAAGCAGATGGTCAGCATATTGAATGAAATTCCGGAACTGAATTTTTTGGTGAATGAATTCCGTTCATCGGATTACAGGCGTCTCTACACCAAAGTGATGACGATGCCACAGGCGGAAGTGAACCGGATATTAACACCATTGCTTGATCGTATCATACCACTTTATAAAGAAGGAAAATTTGAACGGAGTGAAGAAAATTTCTGGGCGGCAAGGGCCGCTCTTACTTTTAATACTGCCGGAAAAACAGATCGCGGTATTTTTTCCATATACCTTTTTAATATCGTTAAAATGAAGGAAGGGGAGGCGCTCTTCCAGGACGCCGGCTTACCTCATGCTTACCTTGAAGGACGGACTATGGAGATCATGGCCAACTCAGATAATGTTTTAAGGGGTGGACTTACATCAAAACATATTGATGTTAAGGAGTTGCTCGAACACACCAGTTTTGAGCCTACTGTTCCCGATGTGATCACCGGTTACGCCGATGATACGCATGAAGAAATTTTCAGAACGCCTGCCAAAGATTTCCAGATGAGCAGGATCATCATTGAGCCACACCGGGGAATAGCTTTGCCTGCCACCCGTGCCGACATTTACTTTGTTTATGATGGCAACGGCTCCGTGACCGCCGATGAGGAAAAAACTGATTTCCGCAACGGCGATGCTTTGCTGGTGCTGCCGGGGAATGTGGCTCATTTTGCTTCTGAGAACAGGGCAGTCCTTTACAGGGCAACAGTTCCTGCATGATCAAAATAAAAACCTATTTTCGCGCCTTATTGAGCACATTATGAAATCGAACAAGAACCTATGGGTTACCCTGGTACTAATGATCATTGTAGCGGCACTTTACAGGGTTATTCCGGATCGTCCGATGGGATTTGCACCGCAGCTCGCCATGGCACTTTTCGGAGGAGCAGTGATAAAGGATAAGAAACTGGCCTTCGCATTCCCCATCTTTTCCATGTTCGTTTCAGATGTAATTTATCATGTGTTATATACTGCCGGACTTTCCTCCATTCCGGGCTTTTATGAAGGTCAGTTCACCAATTACTTTCTATTTGCAGCCATGACAGTAATAAGTTTCATGGTGAAAAAGATAAACGTACAGAATATCGTAATTTTTTCTCTGGTCATCTGCAGCGCATTTTTCCTGCTCTCCAACTTTTTCGTATGGAACGGTGGAGGAGGATATGGAAGGCCACACACTTTTGCAGGCTTGATGCAGGCATATGAAGACGGATTGCCATTCTTCAGGAACAGCATTTTCGCTACACTTGTTTTCAGCGGATTATTATTTGGTGCCTGGAGATTAATTACTGGCTTCAAACCCCTCGTCAACCAGTAAGTCTTTTCCATCTGCGGCCATCGTAGCCAGTTCATCACAACGGTTATTATAAATATTATCTGCGTGCCCGCGAACCCATTTGAATTTGATATGATGATTTGTGGCAAGCCTTGCATATTCTTCCCATAGATCCCTGTTCTTTTTTCCGCCCTTGAAATTGGTAGCTATCCAGTTTTTCAGCCATCCTTCTGAAACAGCTTTCACCACGTACTGGCTGTCAGAAAAAATGGTGATGTTTAATCCTTGCCTTGTTAAAGCTTTCAATGACACGATCACAGCCATCAGTTCCATGCGGTTATTGGTAGTGCGACGGTACCCGGCAGATAATTCTTTTTCCCTGCCCTTATATTGCAGGATTGCACCATAACCTCCCGGACCGGGATTACCACGTGATGCGCCATCTGTATATATGATTAATTCACTCAAACCTGTATCACGCCGGTTTTAAATTCAGGTACATCAGGATTATGGTTCGCAGCTTCCAGCGCCTGGGAAATGATGCTTCTTGTTTCAATGGGATCAATTAACCCATCGACCCACAATCTTGCTGCGGCATAATATGGAGAAGTCTGCTTGTCGTACCTCGATTTAATTTCGAGCAGCAGTTGTTTTTCCTCATCAGGAGATACTTCTTTTCCTTTTGCTTTCATTCCTGCCACCTGTATCTGTAATAATGTTTTGGCAGCCTGGTCGCCTCCCATTACCGCGATCCTGGCGGTTGGCCATCCGAAAATAAATCTCGGGTCGTATGCTTTTCCGCACATCGCATAGTTTCCGGCGCCAAATGAATTTCCAACAATGAAAGTGATCTTGGGTACAACAGAGTTTGCTACCGCATTCACCATCTTAGCACCATCTTTAATGATTCCGGCATGTTCGCTGCGCGATCCAACCATAAAGCCTGATACATCCTGGAGAAACACCAGTGGAATTTTTTTCTGGTTGCAATTCATGATGAAACGTGCGGCCTTATCGGCGCTGTCATTATAAATTACTCCACCCATCTGCATTTCTCCTTTCGCATTTTTCACAATTTTTCTCTGGTTGGCAACAATGCCTACTGCCCATCCATCAACACGACCGTACCCGCAGATGATGGTTTTGCCATAATCTTCCTTGAACTGTTCAAAATCTGAACCGTCTACGATCCTTTCAATTATTTCCATCATATCATATGGCTTGCTGCCATCGATAGGCATGATGCCATACAGTTCATTGATATTTTTTATTGGCTTAACCGGGTCTATCCTGTCATAGCCTGCAGTTTTTGTTCTGTTGCCGATCATCGACATCATCCGTTTGATGTGATCAAGGCATTCCTGTTCTGTTGGAAACTTATAATCAGCAATACCTGAAATTTCAGTGTGGGTTGATGCTCCGCCAAGTGTTTCATTGTCGATGTCTTCGCCGATGGCAGCCTTAACGAGATAGGGGCCTGCAAGATAAATGGAACCGTTGCCTTCGACCATCAGCGTTTCATCGCTCATGATGGGCAGGTATGCGCCACCTGCAACGCAGGGACCCATAACCGCCGCGATCTGAGGTATGCCCATGGCACTCATGCGCGCATTGTTACGGAAGATCCTTCCAAAATGTTCTTTATCAGGAAAAATTTCATCCTGCATGGGAAGGAATACACCTGCGCTGTCAACTATATAGATCACCGGCAACATATTCTCCATGGCGATCTCCTGCATACGCAGGTTTTTTTTACCTGTGATCGGGAACCATGCGCCAGCCTTAACGGTCTGGTCATTTGCAACGATCACGCATTGCCTGCCGCTTACATAGCCTACCCCGGCAACAGTACCACCAGATGCACAGCCTCCCTGGTCTTCATACATTTCCCAGCCGGCTAGAGCGCCTATTTCCATAAATGGTTTATCCTGGTCGCGTAGGTAGTCGATACGTTCGCGCGCCGTCATTTTATTTTTTTTTCTTTGCTTTTCTACAGATTTCTTTCCTCCGCCAAGGGCTACCTGGCTCAAACGCTGGCGCAATTGGCTTACTGATAAGCGCATTACGTCTTCATTCTTATTGAATTCGAGGTTCATGAAGCAAATGTAAGGACGGTAAACGGCAAACGGCAAACGGCAGCCGAATAGTTTCCTTTCTTCCGAATCGCTGGTTGAAAGATCCCTCGCGTTGCTCGGGATGACATTTAAAAAGGACGTACACACTCCATTGTCATCCCGAATCCCCGCACGTTCGCCCTTCGGGCTCAGTGTAAACTCCGCGGGGTGAGGG
>Ga0207701_10002920_pt1 | contig 17644 bp, 17 predicted proteins | sample KBSSwiSSwithPhiX_FD_184294 | JGI IMG/M metagenome (GOLD analysis project Ga0207701, IMG submission 184294) | Switchgrass rhizosphere bulk soil microbial communities from Kellogg Biological Station, Michigan, USA, with PhiX - S5 (SPAdes) (version 2) | ecosystem: Environmental > Terrestrial >... | reverse complement strand
ACGCCGAACGACAAATTGATCTGGGACGTCGGCCACCAGGCCTATCCGCACAAGATCGTCACCGGCCGTCGCGACCGTATCCGTACCTTGCGGCAGGGTGGCGGCCTCAGCGGCTTCACCCGCCGCAGCGAGAGCGAATACGACCCTTTCGGCGCCGCCCACAGCTCGACCAGTATTTCGGCTGCCCTCGGCTTTGCGATGGCCAACAAGCTTGCAGACGAGCCGGGTCGTGCGATCGCCGTCATCGGCGACGGCGCGCTCAGCGCCGGCATGGCCTATGAGGCGATGAACAATGCCGAGGCGGCGGGAAATCGCCTGATCGTCATTTTGAACGACAATGACATGTCGATCGCGCCGCCGGTTGGATCGCTACGCAACAGCCTCGCGCGTCTGGTCAGTTCCAGCAAATATCTGACGCCGCGCCGCCTCGCGCAGAAGCTGGCGCGCGCCATGCCGGAGCCGCTCCACGCCGCCGCGCGCAAGGCGGAGGAATATACCCGCGGCTGGATGACCGGCGGTACGCTCTTCGAAGAGCTTGGCTTCTATTATGTCGGCCCAGTCGACGGCCACAATGTCGAGGCCCTCGTCGAGGTGCTGGAAAACGTCCGCGACGCCGAGGAAGGGCCAATGCTCGTCCACGTCGTCACCAAGAAGGGCAAGGGCTATGCGCCCGCCGAGAACGCGGCCGATAAATATCACGGCGTCGTCAAGTTCGACGTCGTTTCCGGCAAGCAGGACAAGGGGCCGGGTGGCGGCCCGCCGAGCTACACCGCGGTCTTTGCCAAAGCGCTGACGGCCGAAATGGAGCGCGACGAAAAGGTCGTCGCCATCACGGCCGCCATGCCGTCCGGCACCGGTCTGGATAAAGTTGGCGAAGCGTTTCCCGGCCGGACCTTCGATGTCGGAATTGCCGAACAGCATGCGGTGACCTTCGCCGCCGGCCTAGCCGCACAGGGCTACCGGCCGTTCGCGACGATCTATTCGACCTTCCTGCAACGCGCCTACGACCAGGTCGTCCACGATGTGGCGATCCAGAACCTGCCGGTGCGCTTCGCCATGGATCGCGCCGGACTGGTCGGTGCCGACGGTTCGACGCACGCTGGAGCGTTCGACCTGGCCTACCTCTGCACCTTGCCGAATTTCATCGTGATGGCGGCGGCCGACGAGGCCGAGCTTTGCCACATGGTTCACACCATGGCGGTGCACGACAGCGGCCCGACGGCGGTGCGATATCCGCGCGGGGAGGGCGTCGGCGTTCCACTTCCCGAAGTCCCGCAGGTGCTGGAAATCGGTAAGGGCCGGATGATCCGCGAGGGAAAGAAAGTCGTTATCCTGTCGCTCGGTACGCGGCTGGAGGAGGCCAAGAAGGCTGCCGACCAACTCGACGCCAAGGGCCTGTCGACCAGCGTCGCCGATTTGCGCTTCGCCAAGCCGCTCGATGAGGGCCTGATCCGCAAGCTGCTGGCCACGCACGAAGTCGCGATTACGATCGAGGAGGCCGCGATTGGCGGCCTCGGCGCCCACGTCCTGACGCTGGCGAGCGACGAAGGCCTGACCGACGGCGGCCTCAAGATCCGCACCATGCGCCTGCCGGACCGCTTCCAGGAGCATGACAAGCCCGAGAAGCAATATGCCGAAGCCGGCCTGGATGCCGCGGGTATCGTCGAAACGGCGCTCAAGGCCCTGCGCGTCAACAGCGCGGGCATCGAAGAGGTGCGAGCGTAGCCAAGCTTCGCGCAGACCAGTTGCTCGTTGCCCGGGGGCTGGCGAGCAGCCGGACGCGGGCCCAGGCATTGATCATGGCTGGGGCAGTGTTCAGCGGCGAGAAGAAGATCGCCAAGGCTGGGGACATGCTCGCCGAGGACGCGACGCTGGAGGTGCGCGGCAAGGATCATCCGTGGGTGTCGCGCGGCGGTCTCAAGCTCGAACATGGCCTGACGCACTTCGGTTTCGACGTAACGGGCTCGGTGGCGCTCGACGTTGGCTCTTCCACGGGCGGATTCACCGACGTGTTGCTCAGCCGAGGTGCGGCAAGGGTTTACGCCGTCGACGTCGGCACTAACCAGCTCGCCTGGAAACTGCGGCAGGATCCACGCGTCGTCGTCCACGAGCAAACGAACGCCCGCAACCTGACCGTCGAAATCATCCCCGAGCCGGTTGACATCGTCGTCTGCGACGCCAGCTTCATCAGCCTGACAAAGGTGCTTCCGGCGGCGCTCGGCCTTGCCCGACAAGGGGCGAGACTTGTCGCCTTGGTCAAACCGCAGTTCGAGGCGGGGCGCGAGGAAGTGGGCAAGGGCGGCGTGGTCCGGGACGAGGCCGTTCATCGCCGTGTCTGCGATGAAGCGGCGGGATGGGTCGCTTCGCAGGGATGGCGCGTTCTCGGCCTGGTCGAGAGCCCGATCACCGGGCCGGAAGGGAACAGGGAGTTCCTGCTCGGCGCGATTAAGGAGTTATGAGCGTGCAAGAGGCGAGAACAACCAGCTACTGGCGGTTTGCCATTCCGGCGGCTCTGGTCATCGTCGCGCTGGGCAGCCTGTCCGGCTATCTGTCGAACAGCGGTTATTCGAACGGCTGGTTCGAAGGGTTGCGGAAGCCGTCCTTCATGCCGCCCGGCTGGGTTTTCGGGGTCGTCTGGACGACGCTCTATACTTTGATGGGTCTCGCATTCGCGTTCGTCTGGCTGGCCTGGCCGTCACGCCTGCGCCGTAATGCGCTGCGCCTGTTTCACGCCCAGCTCCTCGTCAATCTTGCCTGGTCGCCAATTTTCTTTGGCGGGCACATGATCGACATCGGCCTGGTGACCATCGTCATCCTGTTCGGCCTTGTCGCGCTGTCGGCATGGCACTTCGCACGCATCGAGCCACTGGCGGGATGGCTGCTGGTTCCCTATCTGGCTTGGTTGTGCCTGGCGACCGCGCTCAATTTCGAGATCGGCCGCCTCAACCCGGGTGCCGACGCAATGAACCTGGGCCTGTTCGGAGGTTAGGAAATGCAGTCCGAAAACAAGATGTTCGACGACTTTGTTCGCATGATGAACGGCGTTGCCGGGACGGTCGCCGGAATGGGCCGCGAAGCAGAATCCTCGGCGCGGGAAAAGATGCGCGAATGGGTCGGCGGCATGGATTTCGTCAGCCGCGACGAGTTTGAGGCGGTGAAGGCCATGGCTGTCGCCGCGCGTGACGAGAACGAAGCGCTGAAGGCCCGCGTGGCTGCGCTCGAAGGCAAGGCCCCGGCGAAGCCCAAGGCGGCTCCCAAGGCCAAGGGCGCCTAAGCTGACCGACGACGTCGAAACCGACGAGCGCGACGACGGCCTGCCGATCGAGGTGCTCGAGCAATATTTCGAGGCACGCGGCTGGGCGTGCGAGCGGACCGGCGAGGGCGAGATTGTCGCTTCCGCGAGCGGTAGTTGGGCGCAGTACGAGCTGCGCGGAGTCTGGCGGAACGAGGACCAGGTCCTGCAGTTCCTGGCTTTCCCGGACATCAAGGTCGCTAGCGAGAAGCGCGCTGCAATCTATGAGGCGCTGGGCCTGATCAATGAGCAGCTCTGGCTGGGCCATTTCGAGATGTGGTCTGGCTCGGGCCTGATCGTTTTCCGCCACGCAGCGATGGTCGGGGAAACGGACAGCCTCAGCTTCGAGCAGGCCGAGGCCATTGCCGAGGCTGCGCTGGAGGAATGCGAGCGCTTCTACCCGGTTTTCCAGTTCGTCTTGTGGGGCGGCAAGTCGCCAAGTGAAGCCATTTCCGCGGCACTGATCGAGACGGCCGGGGAGGCCTGATTGCCGATCTCGCTTCCGCCAATCTGGTTCGTCGGCTGCGGCAATATGGCCGGAGCGCTGATAGCCGGGTGGCGTTCTGCCGACGTGGATTTCTCCAACGCGATTGCCATCCGCCCCAGCGGCAAGCAAGTCGATGGCGTCGCCACGGTCACCGAGCTTCCCGATGGTCCGCCGCCGCTGCGCTGTGTGCTAGGGTTCAAGCCGCAAAAGCTTTCCGAAATTGCGACGCAGCTTGCGCCGCGATTGTCGGAAGAGACGATCCTCGTCTCGATGCTGGCCGGCGTCGAAGCAGAGACCCTGCGCAAGCTATTTCCGAATGTTCAGGCGGTGGTCCGCATCATGCCGAACCTCGCAGTCGAGGAGCGTCAGGGGGTTACCGCGTTGTACACTGCCGACGACCTGCCCGAACATCGCCAGAGGCTGCAATTTCTGTTCGGCCTGCTGGGCAGCGCGATCTGGTGCAAAACCGAGAGCGAACTCGCTGCCATAGGTTCTGTTGCCGGTGCTGGTCCCGCCTACGTCGCGCGTTTTATCGCTGCTTTAGCAAAAGCGGGCGAGGCGAGGGGCTTAACCTCCGAAGTGGCTGGCCAAATCGCACTGCAGACGGTCCTCGGCACCGCCCTGATGGCGGAACGGCGCAACGAAACGATGGATGAATTGGCCCGCCGCGTCGCCAGCCCGAAAGGCACCACAGAAGCCGGGCTCGCAGTGCTTGATGCGAATGATGCGCTTGATCGTCTCGTCGCTGAAACGATTGCGGCTGCTGCAAGGCGCGGCGCCGAACTTGCTGCAGACGCTCGCGGTAAGGCGAGCTAGCAGCAAGCTTGCCGCAGACGCTCGGAGACAGGCAGAGTTAGCGGCACGCTTGCCGCCGACGCGCGGAAGCCTTACGCGCCGCCGCTGAGAGGATCAGTGGAATATGGCCGAGCCGACGACCTACGACGACCGCGATGGATGGATCTGGTTCGACGGCAAATTGGTGCCGTGGCGCGAGGCCAACGTCCATGTGCTGACGCACGGCCTGCATTACGCATCCTCCGTTTTCGAAGGCCAGCGCGCCTATAACGGCACCATCTTCAAGCTGACTGAGCATAGCGAACGCCTCCGCCGCAGCGCCGAATTGCTTGGGTTCGAACTGCCGTGGAGCACCGCTGAGATCGACGCCGCCTGCAAGGAAGTTCTGTCGGCAAATGGCATGTCCGACGCCTACATGCGCCCGGTTGCCTGGCTGGGCTCCGAAAAGATGGGCGTATCGCCGACGGGCGCGAAGCCGCACCTCGCCATCGCCGCCTGGGAATGGGGCAAATATTACCCGCCAGAGAAGGCCGAACAGGGCATTCGGTTGACCATCGCGCCCTGGCGCAGGCCTGCGCCTTATACGGCGCCGACGGATTCGAAGGCGGCGGGGCTCTACATGATTTGCATGATGTCGAAGAAGCATGCCGAAAACGGCGGCTATGACGACGCCATGATGTTCGACTGGCGCGGTCGCGTCGCCGAAGCCACCGGCGCGAACATCTTCTTCGTGCGTGACGGCGAGCTGCACACCCCGGTTCCGGACTGCTTCCTCGACGGTATCACGCGCCGGACCGTGATGGGCCTTGCGCGGGATCGCGGGGTCGACGTCAAAGAGCGCGAAATCTGGCCGGACGAGCTCGAAACGTTCGAGCAGTGCTTCCTTACCGGCACCGCCGCCGAGGTCACTCCCGTTGGCTCCATCGGACCGTGGAATTTCGAAGTCGGGGACCTTACTCGCCAGCTCGTCAAGGATTACGACGACTTGGTCTATGGGCGTCTGCCAAACGCTTGAGGATTTCCTTCACATTTAGTTTGCTTTTAGTCCTTAATGCCAAAGGTCTGGGGCAGGCGCGGAGCGTGAGCGGGTGATCGGGGTTGAGATTTTCCAGGCGTTTCGCCCGCGCGATGGCGAGGCCGGAAGCATTCGCTCGAACGACAGTCTCCGCGAGCTCCTGACCTTCCGGGAGCCGACCGACGTTGTCGGTCGAGCGGTCCGTTCCGCCCAGCTTGAAGCGCTGGTCAGGATGGTCCCGGTTACTGTCGCCGCGCAACTCGTAGCTGCCGGGCTGGTCGCCTGGTCGCTGCGCGGTATGGTCGCCGACATTTGGCTGCAGATCTGGTTCGGCGGTGCACTCGCCCTGTGTTCGTCACGCGGCTATCGCGCACTTCGGCTCCGCCGCGACCGCGATTACGCGAAACGAAAACCGCCAAACCTCAAGGCCATCACGACCATCGTCTCCCTGCTGGGGACGATGTGGCTGATCCCTCCACTATTCTGGTACCGGCACGCCGATACCGAACACAGGGTGATGCTCGGGGTTCTCCTCATCGGATTGATGAGTGCGGCCGGCGTCAGCCTGGCGACTGTGCCGCAGGCGTGTCTCGTCTACCTTGCAATCCTGACCCTGGGCGGCGTTGTAATGACGTCGCAGTCCGCCGGCTTGGTACCCACTGGCCTGATGCTCATCTTCGCGTTCGCGGTCACGTTTGCGGCGATCGTCAGCGCCCGTCGCTTCGTCGGCCACGTCCGTACCCAGTTCGAGCTCCAGGAGCAGAGCGCCCTGATCGGGCTGCTTCGCGAGTTTGAAGCGAGCGGTTCCGACTGGTTGTGGCAGCTCGACGAGAATTTGAAGCTTACATACATGTCGCGCGCCATGGCCGAAGCCATCGGCAAGCCTTTGTCCAAGCTGACTGGTATCCACGCCCGCTTCATTCTCGATCCCGATGGCAATGCCGTGCAGTTGTCCACGGGCATGCGTCGGTTGATGCACCATGCCGCGGAGCGCACCGCCTTCCGCGATATCGCTATCCCGATCGACCACGGCCGCCGCTGGTGGTCGATCTCGGCCAAGCCGTTGATCGATGCGGAAGGGGGCTTCCATGGCTGGCGTGGCGTTGGATCGGACATCACCGACACGCGCTTGAGCGGCAGCGACTCAGTCCGTGCTGCGCGACTGGATCCGCTGACTGGCGTTGCCAACCGCCTGCTTCTTCGCGAACAATTGGAAGAGGTGTTGCTGCGCCAGCTTGGCGGCGATTGCGATTGCGCGTTGCTGCTCGTCGACCTCGACCGGTTCAAGCTGGTAAACGACACGCTCGGCCATTCGGTTGGCGACCAACTGCTTTGCGAGGTCGCGCGCCGGCTTGAGAATTGTGCAGGTCACGACGGTGTCGTGGGCCGTCTCGGCGGCGACGAGTTCGCCATCGTCTGGCGCGGCGAAGGCGATGAGGAGACGCTTGGCCGCCTCGCCGAAAAGGTCATCGCCGAGCTCACTCGCACCGTGACCATCGGTGCCGCCGACCTTCACGTCGGCGCGACCATCGGCATCTCCCGGGCACCGCGCGACGGCAATCGCGAAGAGGTGCTGATCCGCTGTGCCGATCTTGCCCTCTACAGCGGCAAGGAAGCGGGCAGGGGCGGCTATGCTTTTTTCGAGCAGCAGATGTACGTCGATGCCGAGGACTATCGCAGCCTCGAAAACGACGTTCGCAATGCGTTGTCGAGCGACGGGCTGGCGCTGCACTACCAGCCGATCATCGACGCTCGGTCTGGCAAGCTGGTCGGTCGCGAGGCCCTGCTGCGCTGGAGCCACCCGGTACGCGGGCCAATCCCGCCCGATCAATTCGTCCCGATCATCGAGGACGCGGGCCTGATCCACCAGATAGGCGACTGGGTCATTCGCGAAGCCTGCTCCGAGGCCATTCGTTGGCCCGGTGAGATGCGGGTCGCGGTCAACGTCTCTGCGGCCCAACTCTCCGGATCCGGCATTGCTGAGACGGTGATTGGCGCGCTCGCTTCGACTGGCCTCGCGCCCGGCCGGCTTGAGCTCGAAGTCACCGAAAGCATCTTCATCGGCGATGATGTCAGCACTCTCGCCGCGCTCGAGCGGCTGCGCGCCATCGGCGTGCGCCTCGTATTGGACGATTTCGGCAAGGGCTATTCGTCTTTCGGTTACCTGAGCCGCGCCCATTTCTCGAAGATCAAGATCGACCGCAGTTTCGTCCACGGCGCCGCCGAGGGCGAGCGGGACTGTAGCGCCATCGTCCGTGCCATCCTCGCCCTCGCTCGCGGGCTTAGTGTCGAGACCACCGCAGAGGGCGTCGAGAACGAGCGCGAGGCGGCCGTCATGCGCGCGCTCGGCTGTGACCAGCTGCAGGGTTATCTATTCGGCCGGCCGGTTCCCGCCAGCGAACTGATCGACGAGCAGGATTTGGTCGACGCCCACCCCTTTTCACGAGCCGCGCGCGCGCTATAAGCCGCCGCTCTCCCGGCGCGCCGATGGAAGCGCCGACGCCTGCTGGGGCGTCGCCAAGTGGTAAGGCACCGGTTTTTGGTACCGGCATTCGCAGGTTCGAATCCTGCCGCCCCAGCCAAAGCTTGCTCATCTGACACGTTGAAGGGCATCACAGCCGCATGGCGGGACCGCTTGCAGGGTTGAAAATCGTCGAAATGGCCGGGCTTGGACCGGGACCGTTCGCGGCGATGATGCTGGCAGATCATGGTGCCCAGGTGATCAGGGTCGAACGTCCCGGCAACCTGGCTGTGCCGAATGATCCGCTCACCAGGTCTCGGCGAAGTATTGCTTTGGACCTTCGAACCGAAGAGGGCGCGGCAATCGTTCGCCAACTCGTCAAGCGAGCGGACGGACTCATCGAAGGCTATCGGCCCGGAGTGATGGAACGGCTCGACCTCGGGCCCGATACGCTGCTCTCGGAAAATGCAAAACTGGTTTACGGCAGGGTGACCGGCTGGGGGCAGGCTGGGCCGCTTGCCACTGACGCCGGTCACGACATCAACTATCTCGCCCTTACGGGCCTGCTTTCGGGTCTCGGGCCCAAGGCAGGGCCGCCGCTGGCGCCGTCCAACTACCTGGCCGACTTCGCCGGCGGAGGCATGATGCTCGCTTTTGCGATGGTATCGGCGCTGCTGGCGGTGCAGCGCGGCGGCGAGGGGCAGGTGATCGACGCGGCGATGACCGATGGCGCGGCCCTGATCGGCGCTTTGACTTACGGGATGCGCGCGGCCGGAATGTGGAGCGACGAGCGCGAGGCGAATCTTCTGGACGGCGGAGACCCGTTCTACGGCTGCTACAAATGCGCCGACGGTAAATATCTGGCTCTCGGTGCGATCGAACCGCAATTCCGTGATGCGCTCGCCGAAGGTCTGGGCGTAACCGAAGTGACGAAGATCGCTGTCGCCAAGGCAGTTGCCAGGAAGACGCGCGATCAGTGGGTGTCCCATTTTGCCGGCAAGGATGCCTGCGTCGCGCCGGTCCTGTCCTTGAGCGAGGCACCGGCGCACCTGCACAACCGGGCTCGGGGTACCTTCCTCAACGTCGGCGGGGTCCTGCAGCCGGGACCGGCACCGCGCTATTCGCGAACCGAATGCGATCCGCCGGAAGCACCGCGCCGGGAAGGCGCTGACGGCGATAGCATCCTGGCGGAACTCGGCTATGGAGCGGCCGAAATTGCCGGCCTCAGGTCCCGAGGAGTGATCGTTTGAACCCGCTATACGAACAGATGGAAACCAGCGTCTTCGAACGCATGAGTTTGGCGGCCGCCCGCCACAATGCAGTGAACCTGGGGCAGGGCTTTCCCGACTTCGGCTGGCCCGACGAGATTCTTGAAGCGGCGGCGAAGGCGGTTACCGAGGGCTCAAACCAATATGCGCCATCGCGCGGCCTTCCGGTGCTGCGCGAGGCGGTCGCTGCGCATTACAATCGCCATCATGGCCTGGATCTGAAAGCGGAGCATGTCTGCGTGACGTCGGGTGCGACCGAGGCGCTGGCAGCCGCGATCCTTGCGGTACTATCGCCCGGCGACGAAGCGATCATTTTCACTCCCGCCTACGATGCCTATGCACCATTGATTCGGCGGGCAGGAGCCAGCGTCCGAGAGGTTGCGTTGCAGCCGCCCGAATGGAGGATTGATCGCGACGCACTGGCCGCTGCCGTCGGCCCCAAGACGCGAGCAATCATTTTCAACAACCCGCACAATCCGACCGGCCGGTTATTCAATGCAGACGAATTGGAATCCGTTGCCTCGGTCGCCCGCGATCATGACCTGGTCGTCATCAGCGATGAAGTCTGGGAACATATATTGCTCGACGGGCAGCACTTCACCCCGCTTGCGTCGCTCCCGGGCATGGCTGGACGGGTCATCAAGTGCGGCTCGGCCGGCAAGATTTTCTCGCTGACCGGCTGGAAGATCGGCTGGACCGTTGCGGCGCCCGAAATGGCCACGCTCGCGGCTCGGGCGCACCAGTTCCTGACCTTCGCCAGCGCACCGAATCTGCAGGCAGCCGTCGCCTTCGGGCTGAACGATGGCGACGCGTGGATTGCACCGATGCGCGAGCGCTTTGCCCGTGCCCGCAACTTGATGGCGGAAGGGCTGCGCGGAGCCGGTTACGTCGTTCTCGACAGCGCCTCGACCTATTTCCAGTGCGTCGATCTCAAGGCCTCCGGAATCGACCTCGACGATGAAGCCTTTGCAAAGATTGCGGTTGAGCAGGCGGGAGCGGCAGTCGTGCCCATGTCGGCCTTCGCCGAGCAGGACCCGCCAACACACATGATCCGCCTCTGCTTCGCTAAACGCGATGCGACTATCGAAGCCGGTGTCGCAGCACTCGCCAAGGCCCGGGAGTTGGCGCGATGAGCCCTGCAGATGAAACCCGGCAGATCCTGGCTGCGCTAGGCGTTGGCGCATCGGGCTCGCTGGAATGCCGATCGCCGATTGACGGAAAGGTCATTGGCTCGGTGACGCCCGCAAGCGTCGGCGATGTCGGTGCGGCCTGCGCCAAGGCCCAGGAGGCCTTCGTGCAGTGGCGCAAGGTTCCGGCACCCCGCCGCGGCGAACTCGTTCGACTGATCGGCGAGGAACTGCGGGCGGCCAAGGAGCCGCTGGCGCGGTTGGTGACGTTGGAAGCCGGCAAGATCCTCTCGGAAGGCCTCGGTGAAGTCCAGGAGATGATCGACATCTGCGATTTCGCGGTCGGAATTTCGCGCCAGCTTTACGGCCTCACGATCGCCAGCGAGCGGCCGAACCATCGCATGATCGAGCAATGGCACCCCTTGGGTGTCGTCGGCGTCATTACTGCCTTCAATTTCCCGGTCGCGGTCTGGGCATGGAATGCCTGCCTTGCACTCGTTTGCGGCGACCCGGTCATCTGGAAGCCGAGCGAGAAAACGCCGCTCACCGCCGAAGCTGTCATGGCGATCGCGCGAGGGGCACTCGCAAAATTCGGCGATGCTCCTGAGGGCCTGTTGCATGTAATTCACGGCTATCGCGATATCGGCGAGACCCTGGTCGACAATCCTCGTGTCGCCCTGGTCAGCGCGACTGGATCGACGGCGATGGGCCGCGAAGTCGGGCCGCGCGTCGCTCGGCGGTTCGGACGTTCGCTGCTCGAACTCGGTGGCAACAATGCGATGATCGTCGCGCCTTCAGCGGACTTGAAATTGGCTGAGCGAGCGATCCTGTTCGCCGCCGCCGGGACCGCAGGCCAACGTTGCACCTCGCTCCGCCGGCTGATCGTCCACGAGGACATCGCCGACGAGCTGGTAGCTCGGGTTCGCAGCTTATTTGATCAGATTCGGATTGGCGATCCGCGCGATTCCGGCACGCTCGTCGGTCCGCTGATCGACGAGGCCGCGCTCGAAGGCATGCAGCGCGCCCTTGAGGGCAAAGCTGAGCTTGTCGAGGCAGTCCATGGCGGCGTCTATGTCCGCCCGGCGATTGTCGAGGTAGACGCGCATGAAGGCGTCGTCCTCCAGGAGACGTTTGCGCCGATCCTCTATGTCCTTCGCTATCGCGAGCTGGATGATGCGCTCGCTCTCAACAATGCGGTCGTCCAAGGCCTGTCCTCGTCAATCTTCACGAACGACCTCAGGGAGGCCGAGCGGTTTCTGTCTTCAGCGGGCTCCGACTGCGGGATCGCCAACGTCAACATCGGTCCTTCCGGCGCCGAAATCGGCGGTGCCTTTGGCGGTGAGAAGGAAACCGGGGGAGGTCGCGAAAGCGGCTCCGACAGCTGGCGCGCCTACATGCGGCGCAGCACCAACACGATCAATTACGGCGACGATTTGCCATTGGCGCAGGGCGTCCGCTTCGATGTCGGCTGATTAATTGAGGGCCTGCCGCGGCGGCAGCTTTCCGGCCTTGAGCTCACCGGTCGCTTTGGTCCAGCGCTTGGCGAATTCCTTTTCCCAGACACCGAGTTTTTCGGGCTCCAGCGGCTGGGCTATCCAATAGCCCTGGCCGACGTCACACCCGATTTCGCGCAACAGCATGGCCTGGGCCTCGGTCTCGATGCCTTCGGCCGTCGCCGTCATTCCAAGACCGTGGGCGAGGTCGATTGTCGCCTTCACAATCAACAGGGAGTCGTTCGAGGTCGTCATGTCGCGGACGAAGAAGCGGTCGATTTTGACTTCGGTGAACGGCAGCTGGCGAAGCTGCATCAGCGAGGAGAACCCGGTACCGAAGTCGTCGAGCGCAAGGCCGATGCCCTTGATGCGAAAGCGAGTCAGCGTGTCCATCAGCTTGACCAAAGGCTGCGTCGCGCCCTCCGTCAGTTCGAGCACCAGGCGGTCGGGCGGCACCGCCAATGCGCGGCACATGCGCTCAACCAGGTCGGGGAAATCGAGGTGCTGCAGCGACAGGGCCGAAATGTTGAACGCGATATGTGTATCGCGGCCCTTCTCGCGCCACTTCAGCCATTGGCGAAGCGTCGTCCTGAGGCCCCATTGCGTCAGCGGGTCGATCAGCCCATGGCGCTCTGCGAGCGGGACGAAGCGTGATGGCGCCACGGCGCCGAACACGGGGTCGTCCCAACGGACGAGGGCCTCGACGCGCTGCAGGCTGCCGTCGGCCAGCGCCACCTTGGGCTGGTAGACCATGTGCAACCGATTGTTGATCAGCGCCCGCTCGAAGCCGTCGAGCAGGCCGAGGTCAGCCGCGCCGATCATGGCGCCGGCGCCGGCCGGTGTTCGCGGAGAATGGATTCAAGCGCGTCTAGGCGCGCCGGCTTCTCGAGCGGTCCAACCATCTTGAGGCCAAGTGCCTCACCCAGCCGGAAGGCGCTTTCCAGCACCCGGCGATCGAACCCGCTGATGATCAGCACCGGTCCGTCGAACGATTCCGCCGACAGGAAGCGCAGCAGTTCGACGCCGTCCATTCCCGGCATGCCGAGGTCCAGCGCGACCATGGCCGGCGCTTCGCTGTGGAATTCATCACGGAACAAGCTGTCATTGTCGGTGACGACCGGGTCGAAACCGCTCATCGCCGCGGCGTCGGCGACAAAGGTCGCGAGCGCCGGCTCGTCGTCAATCAACAGCAGCCGAGGCCGCACCATCGCGCCTGCTCTCCCGTTCAGTGCGCCCGGCATAGACCCTGCGCACTTTTCTGAGCTCAGGTCAAACGCCCGAAACCTTAAAAATCCTGCAATTCGCCCCATTTTACCCTGTCCTTGTAACCAAGGTTAGTTCAGGCCCGGGGACGCAACAGGGGCCTGCCCCTTGAACGCAAAAAGGAATCGATCCGCCGGCAGGGACCAGACGGATCGATTCCAATGCCGACTCCAAAGGGGAAGGGTCGACATGACACGTTGCCGATGTTAAGGCTACAAATGTTGCATTAGGGGAATGGCGGCATGGCGTCAAGCCAAAATGAATCTCTTTTCAACGCCGATGGGGCTGCCGCGCGTTCGCGACCAGGCGGGCGCACCGCCGATGTCACCCGGCGCGTCCACGATGCGGTGCTGGAACTGATCGTGTCCGGCGGTGAGGAGAAATGCACGTTCCAGAATGTTGCGCGCCGGGCGAACATCGAGCGCTCGACATTGTACCGCCGCTACCCAACCCGCTGGGCAATGATGAGCGACGCCTTTGCGGCGGCCTACACCGATGACCTGTCGTTCGAGCTAACCGGGAGCTTTCGCGGCGACATGATTTGCCACTTGTCCCGCGTCGCCCACACCCTGAGCTCTCCGCTTGGCATGGCCATGCTGGCGGCGGGCGCGGTCGCCCGGCTCGATCCCGCGTCGCGAGCGGCGGCGGGCGGCTTTTGGGAGTATCGCAAGAAGCAGCAGGAGCCATTCATTCGCGCGGCGATTGAGCGGGGAGAACTCCGCCCGGATGTGAGTCTTGATGAGCTGTTCGCCGCGGCAGACGGCCCGCTCTATTTCCGATTGCTCATCATTGGCCGGCCAGTCGACCAGCAGTGGGTAGAAACCACCGTCGATCAGGTCTGCAGGGCCTTTTCCCCGTCACTGTCGCGGCACAGGACGGAAACGCCTTCTTAACCCAACTTATATTAGGGCTAAGCACTTGATGTGTTTGGTCTCAACCTGGGGATGAGGGATGTTCGGCTCGCTGATCAGGCGTAAACCGGGAATGACGCTCGACCAGGGCGACCCGGCGTTCGATTCCACGACATTCTCGCTGTCGACTACCGTGCCGCGTCCATTGGAGCGGCGGGACGAAGATCGAGTTCTGCCGACTTTATGCATCGTCAAGCTCAGCAGCGACAAGGGCAACCAGTTGATGCGTGCCCGCAATGTCTCGGCGGGCGGCATGATGTGCGAGGTTGGACGTGAGGTTTCGGTCGGCGACCGGGTCGAAATCGAGTTCAACTCCCAGAAAATCCCATCGACCGTCATCTGGACGCGCGATACCACGGCGGGATTCAAGTTCGATGGCAATATCGACCTTGGCGAAATGCTGGCCGGTCGCAAGCCGCGTCACGGTTTCCGTTCCCGTCCGCCCCGCCTCGAGGTTCATTGCAAGGCCAATGTCCGCGTCGGCAAGACTTATTACAATTGCGATGTCCATGACATCTCGCTTGGCGGCATGAAGATCGAGCCGATCGAGGAATATTGCCTGGGCAAGCAAGTCGTCGTCGTCGTCGAGAGCCTGCGGCCGATCAAGGGCGAAGTCCGTTGGTTCAACGAACGCAAGGCGGGTATCGTCTTCGACGATCCGCTGACGTTCGAAGAGCTGGCGGAATGGATCGGCAAGCGCCTCGAACTGGCGACACTGAAGGCGGCCTACAAGCGCTAATCGGGCGCGCCTTTTCAACCGACATCACCGTTCCTATCTCCTGCCCAAGTCAAAGGAGATGGACATGGCCGACCAAGTCGCGGTTCTGGCGGGCGGATGTTTCTGGTGCACCGAAGCGGTGTTCCTCGACCTTGTCGGAGTGAAGAAGGTCGAAAGCGGCTACACAGGCGGCGCGACTGTCAATCCCACTTACAAGCAGGTCTGCGGCGGTGATACCGGCCACGCCGAAGCGATCCGCATCACCTTCGATTCAGAACAACTGACCTACTCGGACCTGCTCGACATCTTTTTCGCAACCCACGACCCAACCCAGCTCAATCGGCAGGGCAACGACATCGGCACCCAATACCGCTCCGCGATCTTCCCTGAGGATGAGGGGCAGGAAGCCGAGGCGCGGGCCGCCATCACTCGCAACCAGGAAGGGCTCGCCCAGCCGATCGTGACGACCATCGAGCCCAAGGCCGAATGGTATCCCGCAGAAGACTATCACCAGGACTATTGGGCCGGCGAAGGGCAGCGCAATCCTTATTGTCTCGCCATCATCCCGCCAAAACTGCAGAAGCTGAGGAAGAGCTTCCAGGCAAAAGTCAAAGGTAAGGAACAGGTTTCAGACTAACATTCGTTACTGACTTGTAATCATTTACCATATTGTCCCGTACAACAGTATTTTTACAGTTGCCGGAACAGATGAATTTTGCGAGCAAGCGGGCAGCGATGGTGCAACGCCGTCGTTTGTATTTGGGGGGTATCCTAGTGAAATATGTAGCGTTTGGCGCCGTGATGGCGTGCGCCTTGAGTTCTGTCGTAGCAGCTCAGCCTGCTGCCTCCAGCTCGGCTCCTACGGCGGTCCATCCGGTGATCGTTCCCGCGCCGACGATCGTGGCGACGCCGCCTCAGTCTTACCAGACATCCGTCCCGGCCAACACGGAACTCGTCCTGTCGATGAACGATGAGCTCACGACCAAGGGCGGCAAGATTGAAGTGGGGACCAAATTCCGGCTCTCGCTGGTCAACGACATCAAACTCAACGGTTATGTCGTCATCCCGCGCGGGACGCCTGCCATGGGCGAGGTCACTTACAAGACCGGCAAGGGAATGTTCGGAAAGTCGGGCAAGATGGAAATCGACCTTCGTCACCTCGACCTGAATGGCCAAATCATTCCGATCACCGGTCACTATCGCCAAGAAGGTTCAGGCAACACAGTGGCCACGATCGCAACCGTCGTGCTGGTTGCGCCGATCGCCGGCATGCTTGTCACCGGCCGTAGCGCAACGCTGCCCCAGGGCCGCGAGTTGAAGGCCTATCTTGCCGACGCTCTGCCCGTGACCGTGCCAGTTGCGGCTGCCGCGCCGTCGGTCACCGCGCTCCCGATCCCGGCGACCGCGACGCCTGTCGCGTCGACGATCAACGCCGCGGCGCCGGCTGCCGGCAGCAGGTAAGGTAAGCATAGAATAGGGAAGGGCTCCGGCTGATCCAGTCGGACCCTTCTTCTATCGCGGCGCGGCGGCCCTTTGCAGACGATCGCGGATGGCGGCGGCGAGGCCGTCGCCGGGAATCGGCGCCACGGCGATTTTTGGTTGGGGTGCTTCGTCGGCTCGGTGGAGCAGGTCGAACAGGCGAGTTGCGGCCTCGACCGGATCCCCCGAGGCACTCAGCGTGGCATCACCAGCCACTGCCCCAAATCCGATAAGGAACTCGTCGTCATCCGTGCTGGTAGCGTCCAGTCTCAGGGGCTTCGACGGAGCGTAATGACTAGCCATCATCCCCGGTGCCTCGATCGATCCCGAGACTTGTTCGGCGTCCACGTCGATCGGCCCGCGCCGAAGCAAGCGCAGGGATCCGCCAGTCGCCGCCACGATGGTCGATTCAATCCCCTGCTCGGTCGGCCCGCCGTCGATGATCAGGGGAATGCGCCCATCCAGGCTGGCGCGGACATGCTCCGCCCTTGTCGGGCTGATCCGTCCGCTGGCATTCGCCGAGGGCGCCGCCAGCGGCTTCCCGGTCGCCCGTAGAAGTGCCTGCATCGCCGGATGAGCTGGCACCCGCAATGCAATCGTTGGCAATCCAGCAGTAACAAGCGACGCAATCGGCGCTTCGTGCCTGAGGGGGACGACCAGGGTCAGCGGACCCGGCCAATGTGCCTCCGCCAGCGCTCGCGCATCCTCGTTGAATTCGCCAATCCTGTCGGCTGCTGAAAAGTCCGGCACATGCACAATCAATGGATTGAAGCTCGGCCGGCCCTTGGCTTCGTAAATGCGCGCGACCGCTTCCGCGTTGGTTGCATCGGCGGCAAGGCCATAGACCGTCTCAGTCGGCACAGCGACTGGCTCGCCGGCCAGCACCAGCCGCGCCGCCTCAGCGATGGCGTCATTTGAAAAGGCGATGACGCGGGTCCGCGTTGGCTTGGCCATGCCCACGCCGCTATGGGAAGCCGGGCGACGCTTCAAGGGAAAGACGAATGAACTTCAAATGCCCGGTTACGGACCAACGCTTCGTCCTCGACCATGTGGTCGGCATCGGCGAGCTCACCAGCGACCTGGAAATCGTCGACGCCGTGCTGGAGGGCGCCGCGGCCCTGGCCGAGGGCGAGTTCGCCCCGTTGAACCGGATCGGCGATGAGCAGCCCTCGCGGTGGAGCGACGGCGAAGTCACTACGCCCCCGGGTTTCAAGGACGCTTGGCGCTCCTTTGTTGAGGGCGGCTGGATGGGATTGTCGGCGCCCGAATATGCGGGCGGGCAGGGCCTGCCGCTGACCTTGTCAGCGGCGCTGATGGAGGATTTAAACGGCGCGA
>Ga0207701_10002918_pt1 | contig 17662 bp, 18 predicted proteins | sample KBSSwiSSwithPhiX_FD_184294 | JGI IMG/M metagenome (GOLD analysis project Ga0207701, IMG submission 184294) | Switchgrass rhizosphere bulk soil microbial communities from Kellogg Biological Station, Michigan, USA, with PhiX - S5 (SPAdes) (version 2) | ecosystem: Environmental > Terrestrial >... | reverse complement strand
CGTCGGCATAGGCAGAATGGGAGCCAATATGGCGCGCCGTCTAAAAGATCGAGGATTTCAAATCACCGCCGTTTATGACGTCAACCGTCCGACCGCAACTTCGCTTGCTCAGGAGCTAAAATGCGCCGCGAGTCCTACGCTCGCAGGCGTGACTGCTGCTGCCGATCTGGTCTTTACAGTTGTCACGGATGACCGGGCGATGCGGGAAATTTTTACAGCCGACGACAACTTGCTCGTGAACGCACGCGGCAAATTATTTGTTAATTGCGCAACTGTTTCGCCTGAGATTCATCTGGAAGTCGAGCGCTGGGCGGAAGCCGCGGGAGCATCGTCGCTGGAAGCGTGCATGGCCTCCAGCATCACCCAGGCTCGCGAAGGCTCACTTTATCTAATGTGCGGCGGTCGCGAAGAAACCTTTCGACGTGCAGAACCAATTCTGAAGGAATTGAGCAGTTCGCTCCGTTACATTGGAAAATCGGGAGAGGCAGCAAAGGTGAAAGCGCTGGTTAACATGGTGATGAATATCAACACAGCAGGGCTTGCTGAGGGACTTGGCCTTGGCAATGCGCTTGGTCTTGATTTGACGATGCTGCGTGAGGTTTTTTCCCAGACTGGCGCCGCCTCGCGCGTTCTGCAGACAGATGGGGAAGACATGCAGAATCGGGATCATTCCTGTTTCTTTTCCGCAGCCCACGCCGCAAAGGATAGCGGAATCGCGCTACATCTCGCGGAAGCGAATGGTCTGAATCTTCCATTGGCGCGTGAGACCAAGGCTCAATACGACCGCATGGTCACAGTTGGGTTGGGAGACCTTGATAAATCTGGTATTGCCGAACTGACGTTCAAAGGACGGCAGCGGGCCACCTAAGAGGCAACCGATTTGGTTTTTTTGGTGTGATCCTGTTTTGGAAGGATTAATAACTCCGCCTCGCCAACGGCAATCGTACCGTCAGTCAGGATCTGCGCACGCAACCCTCCGTTGTCTTTGAGGAATTGTTCAGTGCCCTCTGCAAACGCCTGATTCAGCCAATGACACGGTTTGCAATGGGCCGTGCCTCGGAAGCGAACCCCTTGAAGTTCGAATTCTTTGCCAATCAGTGCGTTTAGGTCGACACCGGAAACGATGACGTTTCGCCGTAGAACTCCAGCCGACTTACTCGGAACGTTCAAAGTGCGAGCTAAAGATTCAAAAACCTCAGCCGAGAAGAAGGTGATCTGTCCCTTGTAGTCCTCGCTGAAATCGTAAAAGCGATCCCCTCGAATTCCGCGACCAGCAATGCATTCAATCCGTTCGACCGCGATCGGTGGATGATCATCTGGCGCCTGACCGTGATGGCCAAAATAGTTATGACCTGCTGAAACGAAAATTTGCCGAATCCTCATGGATTGAAGGGCAGGCGATCAACCAATCCGGAAACGAATATCGCGAATGATCTTCTGCCCGAAACGCTGCTTTAATTTGCGCAAAATTTCTGCTTTGGAAATCTGTTCAAATTGATAATGCAAGGCCGGTTGAAGGACGCGGACGAAGAGCACACCGGCACGCAAACTAATGGGGCAGGAGTGAGCCGCGATAAACTCGCCAACAATGCTTTTCCAAGCGTCGATGACTTCGTTTTCGCGTAGACGCTCAGATAATCCAAGTTGCTGCATCAACTTGGGGACGAGATCTCGTGGTTCTTGCCAACGATCGGGACGAATTTTCTTCGCTGGCAATCCGCGCCATTCGGCGATGACGGCGGCGCGGAGGGAAGGGTTCATCGAGAGAGTTAAATAGTTACAGAGTTACAAAGTTAAGTCGGTCTCCGCTGTAACGATGTAAGATCTTTAACTATTGAACATCATGCAACCCATCAATACTTCCGCCTCATATTGCTCGGCAAAATATTAAGCTCGGTGCGGTATTTTGCGACGGTGCGACGGGCAATCGGGATCCCGCGTTTGCTCAAAATCTCAACGATTTCCTTATCACTCAGAGGCGAAGTGGAGTTCTCATTTTTCACCAGATCCATGATCGCTTCTTTAACGCTGGTGTTGCTCATCGACTCGCCGCTCGACGTTTGATACCCGGGCGTAAAGAAATATTTCATCTCGAATACACCTTGAGGCGTCGACATGTATTTTCCCGAGATTGCGCGACTAACCGTTGTTTCGTGCACACCGACAATGTCAGCTATTTGCACCATAGTCATCGGCTTCAAGTGAGCGGTGCCATGATCCAGAAATTCCTTTTGTCGAAGGACGATTTGGTGCGCGATGTTCGAAATCGTTTGCTGTCTTTGATGGATTGATTTGATCAGGAACTTTCCGCTCCGAATTTTATCTCGAATGTAGTCCTTTACTTCGCTGCCGTTTCCATCCTGCGCCATGATGTCCTTATAGGTATTACTGATGCGCAGATGTGGGATTTGTTCGCCGTTCAGGATGACCTGATATTGGCCATCGATTTTCTCCACGGTCACGTCCGGAAGAACATAATTTTGCGGGGCGGCGGCGAAGATTTGTCCGGGGCGCGGATCGAGCTGGGAGATGTTATTCGCGCACTTCTGGATTTGTTCGACGCTGATGCCCATGCGACGCGCAATCTCGGGAAAACGACGCTTGCCGAGATCCTGCATGTGATCATGAACGATCTTGTATTCGAGGCTTCCCTCTTTCCCAGCGCGTTTCAGTTGGATTAGGAGGCACTCGCGCAAGTCGCGCGCGCCGACGCCTGGCGGATAGAAGCTCTGAACGAGCAAAAGCATCGTTTCGAAGTCATCCTTCGCGATCCCGGTGTTGAGTGACATTTCTTCCGGGGTGACCTGCAGGAACCCGTTGTCATCAATGTTGCCGATGATGAGCTCGGCAGTTTTTCGATCGTTTGCATCCAGGGCTGCCTGGTTAAGTTGACCCATGAGATGTTGTTGAAGCGTCTCCTGAGTCGCGATCGAGTCGAAAAAGAATTGGCGCTTTTCCTCATCTTCTTGGGAACGCGCGCTGTAGGTGCCCGATTGGGCCATGTAATCGCGCCACTCGTCATCCAATTTCGCTAACTGATCGAACTCAGCCTTGAACTCCTCATCGACAGTCGGGGTGGCGGGTTCCTCAGTGCCTTCTGCGGCAGGCTCAGTTGGGAGTTCTTCCAGGACCGGATTTGTCTCCATTTCTTGCTGCACGAGATTGCGGAGCTCGAGCAGAGGTGCTTGGAGGATGAGCAGACTTTGCTGTAGCTGTGGCGCAAGAACCTGCTGTAGGGAGAGGTTTTGCGATTGATGCATCCCGGGGCCGGCCATGATTACCGACGCTAAGCGGTAGGAGGCACTAAAGGCAAGCAATTTTCACGCCGCGCACCTGCGAAACGGGCAGAAAACTAGGGGGCGGAATACGACTTGCTCTCTAAAAGGTTGAACCGATTCTGCCTTATGAAACGTCTTCCAGCTCTCTCTGCCGTATGCTCATTGTTCCTTCTCGTGGGCACTTCTGCGGCCCAAGCTCCGAATGTTAACCAACAGCAGGCCGACCTGGTGCTTGCGGTCGTTAGAGAGGTCCAAGCCCAGCAGGCTGTCCTCGCGGACAACCAAGCCAAAATCGATGCGAAACTCGCCGCAATCGCGGAGCAACTCCGGGTGGCGCGCATCTATTCAACCAGGGGTGGAGGTAAGAAATAATATGCGCACGTTTGTTCTCCCATTTCTGGCAATTCTCGCCCTCGCCGGCATCCTTGACGCGCAATCGACCCAAACAATGGTCGTTCCCGCTGCCACACCAGTAGTCACAACAAAAGCGCCCGGTGCCGGTGTTACTGACAACACCGCATCCTTACAGGCCGCTTTGAAAATGTTACAAGAGATGAAGACCGCAAACGAAGAAACGTTGCGGAAACAAGAAGCAACCTTGGAACAATTGGATCTGATCCAACAGGCAGCAGATCAGCTCAAGATATACTCGAAACGCGGTTAGTTTGGCTTCAGCTAGTCGGTCGATTAGAGACCGGCCAGATCCCACTTCCTGATCGTTTCCTGAATTAATCGAGTCAGTTTTTCGTTAACCTTGGCAAAATAAGTTTTTGCCTTGGGGAGATCGAACTTGGGATATCCCTGGCCCTCTTTGTAGAGAGTAATGCTCGAGGGATTGGGGTACGCGCTCCAAGTTCCCGGAGAAGGGTTGGCAGTCACCATTTCTTTGCTGTAGCGCTCCGGATGTACCAGTGACGGATCGATCGCCATGATAAAAGCGTTCTCGTTTTCCGCCGCATGGCCGCCATCTTCGCCGAACACTTCTTCGGTGACGTCAGAGCAGTATGACCACCAATTCACTACCAGCATTCGCGTATTGGTTTCGCGTCCGACTTCTTGAACCAGTGCGGTCAGGATCGCGGTTTGACCACCGCCATGGCCGTTGATCAAAATAATATTTTTGAATTTGTTCTTCGCCAGACCCACCAGGACAGCACGAACGTAAGCTCGGTAGGCTTCCTCTGGGACAGTGAAGCTTCCCGGGTAGGCATCCATCACGCCCGTGAATCCATAAGGAATGACAGGGGCAATCATCGCGTTCAAACGAGGTGCGATTTCCTTGGCAATGGCAACAGGTGCAAGAATATCAGCTCCATTCGCGGTCACGCCGTGGGGCTCGATCGTCCCAAGAGGCAATAGGACCGTCTGTATTTTTCCTGGAACCCACTCCCGGAACTCCATCCAGTTGATGCGTTCCATTTCGCGCGTGCTCGGGGCTTGTGCCTCTGCAGCGATAGCGCCTGTGTTAACAAGACAATGGATGAAGCAGAGCAATGCGAACGGCGATTTTCTTAGAGCCTCCAAAACGACACCCATACGGCAGGATCATTTCACAACGAGCCTTTCCTGCCACGTCGAAAATCTGGGTGGAATTAAGAAACAGGGAACGCGATTACTTTTTGCTCTTGGGTTCCACTTTCCGATAAAGCGTGGCCATACTGATGCCTAGCGTACTAGCCGCCTTCTCGCGTGAACCACCGCAATGATTCAAGGTCGCTTCGATATATCCGCGCTCTTGCTGTTGGATAAATTCGTCAAGTGTTTGGCCCACCGGCATAGCCGCGACTGCTTGCTCCGCTTTTTCCCCCAGAGCCGCTGCGACAATTTGTGGCGGCAGATCTGTGGGCAAAATTCTATCGTTGTCGCACAGTGCGCAGGCTCTCTCGATTGCGTTCTCAAGTTCGCGGACGTTCCCCGGGTAATCGTAACGACAAAGAATATCGACTGCTTCCGGATCAATCTTTATCGGTTCGCCACCGGATGCACTCGCATGCTTTTGCAAAAAATGGTTCACCAGCAAGGGAACGTCCTCGAGTCGCTCACGGAGCGGTGGAATTTCGACCGGGATAACGGCCAACCGATAATAAAGATCTTCCCGAAACGTTCCATCCTTTAGCTTCGTTTGAAGAACCTCGTTCGTTGCACCAACGACACGAACGTTCACCGGAATGCTCTTGTTATCTCCGACCCGTCTGACTTCTCGTTCTTGAAGAACACGCAGGAGCTTGGTCTGCAACTGCGGAGCCATCGAATTAACTTCATCGAGAAAAATTGTGCCGAGATTTGCCTCTTCAAATAGCCCGCGTTTATCAGCAACAGCGCCTGTAAAAGCCCCTTTCTTGTGCCCGAACAACTCAGATTCGAGGAGGTTTTCTGGTAATGCGCTGCAATTGATGGCAACAAAAGGATGATGTTGTCGGTTGCTGTTGAAATGCAACCCGCGCGCAACGAGTTCCTTTCCCGTTCCGCTCTCACCCTGAATTAAAACGGTGCTGTCTGTATCCGCGACTTTGTTAATCAGATTGTAGACGATCTGCATTTTTCGGCTGGTCCCAATGATGTTTTCGAACCGATACCGATTCTTCAATTCCTTGCGGAGATAAACGTTCTCACGTAAAGCCGCCTGATAATCGAGTGCACGTTGCACCGTCATCTGCAATTCATCGATCTTGAAAGGCTTGGTGACGTAATCGTATGCACCCATCTTCATTGCCTCGACGGCGGTCTCAACGGATGCGTAGGCGGTGATCAAGATCACGGCCGTTTGTCGATGATGTTCGCGAACATGCCGGAGAACATCGAAGCCGGTCATGGTTTCCATTTTGATGTCAGCGATTACAACTTGAGGGGCAATCGTGGGAAGTTGCTCGACTGCTTTCGGCGCGGCATTGAAGGGGAAAACCTCGTGTCCCTTTTCCCGACACAAGGTGACAATGACCTCTACCATTGCGGGCTCGTCGTCTATAATAATGATCTTAGCCATAGTTCGCAGGGCGGAGAATATTTCAGAATTGAGAAAAGGAAAGCAAAAACGAGAAACTCTAATGCATTAGTTCTACGCCGTTTACCATCATCCATGGAACCGTACCCTCGAACTGCGCGATCTCCTCGAATAGGTCGTCACCGGTTTGTCCGCATGGAATGCCGATTAGGTCCGCAAAGAGACCGGGACTGATTTTCCCCAACGAATCCCCCTGGCCAATGGCCTCAGCTGCATTTGTGGTTATCATCGCCAACACTTCTCGTGGTGAGATCCCCGGTTCTTTGCGGATTAGCTCCCGCATTTCTGCAAAGAGATTTAGGCTGGAGTTGCTCGCGAGACTATCCGTGCCGAGGCAAACGTTGAAACCGAGACTCTGCAGTTTTCGTAGCTTAAAGTGCGAATGCCCAAAGAAAGTGTGGCTGCGGGGACAATGCGCCACGTGAAATTTTTTTACGCGGGTGAGTAGATCGAAGTCCTCTTCCCCCAGCTCATTCAGATGCGTGATGATCCAGCGTTCATCTACGGCCTGATTTCGAAGAAGGAGGGAAAGTGGTGTTTGCGCCCCGCAATCATCTAGTTGTCGTCCGATGCTCTTCAGAAAACCAAAGAGTGGACCGGTTGCTTGTCGAAACATCAGCATTTCTTCGTTCGATTCAGCCAGATGCGTGGCCACAGGGACGTGGTACCTCCGTGCAAGCTCGGACGAGTCGGAAAATAATTGAGGTGAAGCGGTGAACAACGCGTGGGGAGCGAGACCAAATCCTCCGAGCCATTCCGAATGTGAATCGAACCATTCGTGGAGCTGTTCCACCAGTTGGTGCACAGGCACTTCCTCCCGGATATCAATCATTTCCGCGCACCACCAAACGCGGATGGCGGGCTGCGATATTCTTGGCAGGAGCGTCGGAAACGCTTCTAGGTTCAGAACGGTAGTGGTTCCAAATCTTCGAACTTCAGCTAGACCGGCTTCTATTGAAGCGACGTAATCCTCTTCTGAAAGTGTCGCTTTGCGTGCGTTAATCGCACGAATCCAATCTGTAAAAGTATGCTGCGGTGGAATTTGATCTCGCTGCGAGGTATAATCGAGGTGGCAATGTCCATTAATCAAACCGGGCAGGACGACCAGCTCCCCGAGATCGAGAACGTCGCCACCATGTGTGGCTTTCACGTCAGCAAAACGACCAAGACCCGTTATGTGCTTTCCGTTAATCGCAACGGCGCCATCCTCAATCGGTTCGCCCTGCATCGGCACAAGGATTCGTGACCTGATGATCATCGATAAGAAAGCTTCTCAGGTATCCACATTCCAGCCCAGCGACCGCCGCCGCTGTGACCGTTCACGCCAAAGTACGGGCAATCAGAAAAGCGGCGTGTTCGAGAAAGTTTTGATCACTTTTCGTGAAATCATTCAATTTGTCGCTCTCAACATCGATCAGGCCTACAACCTTTTCTTTTTCGGTGATTATCGGCACCACTATCTCCGACTGGGTGGTCCAGAAAGTCGGCAGATATCTGGGATCTTTGTGGACGTCCGCTACCATGACCGGCTTTCTGGACTCGATTGCGGCCGCTGCCAATCCTTGGGTAATAGGAAAACGCGGATAGGTCGGTGGACATTTCCCTGTTTTCGCGACGATCACAAATTCGTCGCGCTTGATTTTGTAGATGCCGACCCAGCGATAGTCGTGAGTGGCTCGAATCATTTCGGCCATCATGCACAACTGGCGAGAGCCGTGCGCCCCAGCCAGGACAAAGGCACCGAGTTCCTGAAGCTTCTTGGCGGAGGCTTTGGACAATGCTGCCATTGCTGACCGTAACTCTCTGTCGGCAAATTACGAGTCCGATTCGAGTTTCCTTTGCGAGCGAGGTGAGAGCCTTTCGATCAACTCAGTCTGATTCATCTTCCTCCACGGGCTCAGCTCGCGGGATTGCATTCTCGGGTTCAACCGGCCGTCGTTTTTTGCTTCCGGTTGAATTTTGTTTGTAAACATCTTTCAATATCATCGCGATCATCGGCGCCGCGGCGGTTCCACCATGGGCCTTACTGCCAACATCTCCCTCGTAAAGAGCAGCAAACGCATAATGTGGATGAGTCGACGGGACAAAACCGGCAAACCACGCCGCAGTGCGCTCTTTATCTTTCGGTCCCCATTGCGCCGTGCCCGTTTTGCCAGCGACTTCCACATTATCGAGGCTGGCTTGATGAGCCGTTCCGGCGGGCCCATTGACGACATTGATCATCCCGGTGCGTAACTGCTCCATTGTCTCTTGGGAAGCATCAAGTGTCTTCTTGGCGCGCACCTGAAACGCCGTCACGATTTCGTTATCGACCGTTTGGACGTGTTGAACCAACCGGGCTTGGTAGAAGGTTCCTCCATTCCCGATGATCGCCATGGCCTGGGCCATCTGAAGCGGTGTAGCCAGGGCATCGCCCTGGCCGATCGATAGGTTTGCGATATCGCCATTGAGCAGTTTTCGGCCATGAGTCGCTTTCATATACTGATCGTTAGGCACGCGTCCGTCGACTTCACCGCGAAGGGGGATACCGCATTTGGTTCCGAAACCAAGTTTGTGCGCCCAACTCAAGATCGGATCCGCGCCGATTTTGATTCCGACCTGATAGAACCAAGTATCGCAAGATTCCGTGAGGGCTTCGACAAAATTTAGCGACCCACGATCCGTCTTTTTCCAATTATGGAAAACCGTGTTGCCGACTTGCATCGCGGGCATGCAGGAATACTCGTCGTCCGAGCGTACCGCCCCGCTCTCCAAGGCCGCGATTCCGACAGCTACCTTGAATGTTGAACCGGGCGGATAGGATGACCGAAATGCACGGGGTAGGAGAGGAATGTTCGGGTCATCCTGCAAAGCCTTGAATTTTTCCGCTGAGATCGTCGGCGTGAATAAATTCGGGTCATAAGTAGGCCATGAGGCCATCGCGAGAATATCGCCATTGTTCGGATCGACGACGACAATAGCCCCTCGTTTTGCTTTCGCTTCCAGCGCCTTTTCGGCGAGGTCCTGCAAATGAAGATCGAGAGTAGTAACAACGCAGTGACCGGGCACAGGTGGCGTGACAATCTTCTCCGACGTTTTGTGACCGTCTTGATCGAACGTTATCCGATACTCGCCATGTTTACCGGTCAGCACTTGATTAAAGGTTTGCTCAAGACCTTCGCGGCCCTCAATTTCAGGCCAAAGTATTTCATGGTTGTCGATTAGGCCGTCGGGAGTTCGACCTGTCTTTCCGGTGTAGCCGATGATCTGCCCCGCAATTCTTCCGTTAGGATAAATCCGCACGTAAACGGGACGCAATGCGACGCCTGGGGGTAGCCGTCCTTTTATCGAGTCGTATTCCGAAGGGCTGAGATTCTGAGCAATCTCGAACGGCAGAATGCCGCGGTTTCGGTAGTGCCGTTTGATGGATTCGTCCGAAACAGCAAGTGACCGGTTCAACAGTTTTTCCGCGGCTCGAATTTTCTCCCGGGCAAAAGCCATCAATTGCTCGTCGGAAAAATCGAGAGGGGTTGGATAATTTATTACGAGGTTATAACTGAGCCTGTTTTGTGCGAGGGGCGCGCCGTTTCGATCTGTGATCTGACCACGAGGCGCTGGAATATCGAGGATGTAAGTGCGGGCGAGTTTTTGCGTTTCAAATGTTGGAACGATCGTTTCCTCAAAGGGAGTTGAAGCTGGTGCGGCCGAAGGTTCTGGCTCTCCACGGGACGAGGAGAGGCCGCCGACTCCATAGACAAGGAGAGGGATCAGCCAAATGGGACGAGCAATTTGTGAGAGCACCAGCGCAAATTTGAAGACGTGACTAGAATCGACAACGGGGAAAATGCAAAAGGACTGCTTCGCTCTGGAGGGATTTCTCATTCGGATCAGTCAGGGATTACGCTGCTAATGCTGCGCCAGAAAACGGTGGATATCCTCAGCCAATTTCCTCCCGATTCCTTCCGTAGCGGCGATTTTCTCCACGGTCGCTTTCCGGAGCCGATTTACAGAACCAAATTTTCGGAGAAGCAGATTCTTGCGGTTCTGACTTACTCCCGGGCAATCATCGAGGATGCTTTCACCGATGCGTTTTTTCATCAGCAATTGGTGGTAGGTGTTCGCAAAGCGGTGAGCTTCGTCGCGAATTCGTTGGAGTAAACGGAGCGCTCCCGAATCTGGCGGTAGCGTAAGGGGCAGAGCGCGCCCAGGCCTATAAATCTCTTCAAATTCCTTGGCCAGACCGATAATGGGCAACTCGTGTAAACCGAGGCGCTGTAGTTCACGACAAGCAGAGGAAAGCTGTCCCTTCCCGCCATCGACAATGATGAGATCGGGCAGACGAACTGCGGGGAGTTGTGGATTGCGGATTGCGGATTGCCCTTCGACCACGAGCTCAGGGCGGAGTGGCGGATTGGGAGCAGAGGTCACTCGCTCGGCAATTTCTTGTGCTGTTTCTTGTGAAAATTCCGGTGCGGTTAGCGCGACCGTTTCATCGAGACTCTTTGGTCTACGTTGGGCGGTTTCCGCTATTCCAAGAAGAACCCGAGAATACCTTCGCCTAACCACTTCCGCCATGCTTGCGAAGTCGTCTTGCCCTTCAACGGTTCGAATTCGGTAGCGACGATAGTTATCTTTATCCGGCACGCCATTACGGAAACAGACCATGGAAGCGACGACATGTGTCGTGGAAATATTTGAGATATCGAAGCATTCCATGATCAAGGGCAGTCGCGGGAGTTGAAGAGCATCGGCCAATGCCTGGACGTCGTTCATCGGGTCAATTGCACTTGGCAGGCTATGGCGAGTGAATCGCCGAATCGGTTTCGTTGTCCGACGCAGGTCCTCAAGCATGTTGCGCAGTTCAGCAGCTTTCTCGAAATCGAGTTTCCCCGCTGCCTTGCGCATCTCATCCTCGACCGCCGCCATCATTTCGCGTGAATGTCCTTCGAGGAAATCACACGCCTGCGCGACCCGCTGGCGATAAACTTCGGCGCTGATTTCACTTAAACGCGTTGGAACTTGATACGTCGCTGATTTCAACTCGCGTTCAGTCGGTGAACCGCGGCCAAAGGTGAGCACACCAAATTTCTTCCGCATGAAATTGAGCGTTTGGCGCAGAGCACCTGAATGCGCATACGGGCCGAAGTAACGCGCGCCATCATCCTTTCGAAAACGCGCCAGCCGAAACCTGGGCCACTCCTCGGTAGGGTCAACTTTGACGACCAGGAATCGTTTGTCATCGCGAAATGAAACGTTGTAGCGCGGTCTGTACTCCTTGATCAGTTTGCCCTCGAGCAAGAGCGATTCCGGTTCGCTTTGGACAGTGTGAGTTTCGAAATCCCAGACCGCCTCAAGCATCGCGCGAGTTTTAATATCCGCCTGCGCCAGCTTGGAAGGCAGGAAGTACGATCCAACCCGTTTCCGAAGGTCTCGGGCTTTTCCTACGTAAATGACCCGATTAAACTGATCGCGCATCAAGTACACACCTGGTTTATGCGGTACGTCATGCACCTTCTTGCTCAGGTCGGGTTTCTCTTTCTGTCGAGACGATGCCATTCGTTGGAATCGATTTTACGTCACAACCTCGCAGTGAAAAATGCGTTCTGCATCCGCGGTGTCTGGAACATAGTCTGATATGTTCGACGTGGGAATCGTGGGCGGAGGTCCGGCCGGAGCAAGCTGCGCTTCCTTATGTGCGGCCGCGGGTTTGCGAACAGTCGTGTTGGAACGCGCGATTTTCCCCCGCGAGAAGGTCTGCGGCGATTGTTTGAACCCCGCCTGCTGGCCGATTCTGCATCGGCTTCAATTAGCGGAACGGACTCGAAGTCTGCCACACGGTATCCTTGATCGCGTCGAGTTTATTGGTACCGGCGGTCGAACGATAACAGTTGCACTCCCGACGGGTGAGGAGGCTGAAATCACAATCAAACGCAGCCTCTTGGATCATCTCATCATGCAGCGGGCGGCTGAACTTGGTGCCACGATTCATGAGGGCGTCACGGTAACCGCGTTAATTGCTCCGGATAAGAACAAACGATATTGGACGATTACGACTGCGACAGGGATTTTCGAGACCCAGATTTTGGTTGCGGCCGATGGTCGGAACTCAACCGTCGCCAGACTTTGCAATCTCCTTTCGCGAAATAGACGTGAGCGAATTGCATTGCAAACGCATCTACCGTTGCCAACTGATTTCGGTAATCGCGTCGTTCTCCAATTCCTGCCGGAAGGATATTCCGGACAAGCTCCAGTGGGGAACGGCGAGCTAAATCTCTGCCTGGTTAGTGTTCCGCAGAAAATGGCGATGTTACGACATTGGGCGGAATCGCAGTTCGGAGTTCCACCCGATCATTCTTGGAGAACGATCACCCCGCTAGCACGTACACCAATCGCTGTGGCGCACCCGGCGCTCTTTTTCGTCGGCGATGCTGCGCGGGTCGTAGAGCCGTTTACGGGTGAAGGGATTTATTACGCTCTTGCTTCGGGAGGACTGGCTGCGGACGCCATCATCTCGTTCCGCAACGGCCGCAGCCAAACCAGCGTCGCAGCCGATTATGCTGCAGCGCACCACCAACTTTATCAGGGACGGCTCTGGATAAATCGTCTAGCTCGCCTCGCCGTCGTATCCCCGCGGCTTACCTCAGCGATTATGGAGTTACTCCGATTCCAACCAGCGCCGCTGCGCTTTCTGACGAAAAAGATTGTCCAAGAAATTTAGAGCGGACGTCAGGACCCTGCCTGCATTTGCCGACAGGCTTTCACTGTGTTCGACATTAGCATCGCGATAGTCATCGGACCTACTCCGCCTGGAACCGGTGTAATTGCCGAGGCCTTAGCAGATACCTCGTTGAACGCCACATCACCCACCAATCGGTAGCCGCGCTCTGCTGTCGCGTCATCGACGCGATTAATTCCTACGTCAATCACAACGGCACCGTCGCGAACGTGCTCTGCGCGAACGAATTCTGGCTGTCCAATTGCAGCGATCAAAATATCCGCCGAGCGGGTGATTTCGGCCAGCCGTTGGCTGCGAGAATGAACTACCGTAACAGTGGCGTCGCCGTCCCGCCCTTTTCGCATAAGGAGAAGCGCCAGAGGCTTTCCGACGATCATGCTGCGGCCAAGGATGACGACGTGGGCCCCTGAGATTTCAATCCCTGTGCCGCTAAGGAGGCGTTGACAACCGAGCGGTGTACAGGGCACAAATCCGCTTTCATCGCTAAGCGCAAGCTTCGCGACGTTGATTGGGTGAAAACCATCAACATCCTTCGATGGATCAAGCGCCCGTACAATTCTTCCTTCATCAATCTGTTTTGGTGGTGGCGATTGAACCAGAATTCCATGAATCGCCGGATCGCGGTTAAGCTGGTCAACACGCGCGAGGAGTTCGGCCTCCGTTGTCTCGGTCGGTAATTCAAGTTTTACAGAGTGCAGCCCAAGATCCCGACACATCTTATCCTTGGAACGCACATATGCGCGCGAAGCCGGGTTGTCGCCGACAAGTACGACTGCGAGGCCCGGAGTTCGGCCATTTTTCTTCAGGTCCGCGATTTCATTCCGGAGTTCAGCGTAAACTTTTTCGGCGATTGCGCGGCCTTCGATGAGATGTGACATGGGCGAGAGAATTCGGGACGTACTAGCGGTTCAGTCATTCCGACTGCAAGCCTTCCTTCTGTGTATTAGCATCATCGTTCTTCCACCAAGGCCATGACTGCATTTTGAAGTCGCATCCGTTCGGCCTCAAATTCCTCCGGCGTCTGCGTTTCGGCAATCCGAATAGGTACACCAAAGATGACGCGGACTGTTGCGAATGGGTGTGGAATGATGAACCGGTCCCAGCTTTTAACCCGCCAGCATCCGGAGAATTCCAAACTCGCGGGCACCACTTCCGCCTGACATTTCTGGGCCAGAAAAATAATTCCCTGACCAAGCTGGTAGACTGGACCACGCGGTCCATCTGGAGTGATAACGATGTGAGTACCGGCCGCGAAGACCTCAGCAAGTTGCAAGAGGGCACTTGCGCCGTGTCGCGAACTAGAGCCACGAATCGTCCCGTATCCAAAACGTTCGACTATCGCCGCGAGAAGATCTCCATCCCGACTCGCACTAATTAGGGCGGCCGCATGTCGCGGCGAAAGGAAGCGACGGAAAATCGACGGCAACAAGAGAAGCCTATTATGCCAGACCGCGAAGATGAACGGATGTTCGAGGCCATTCATCACCACTGAGCCGTGATCTTCCAATTTGAATCGCAAAGTGCGGACCCAAAGCTGGATCAACCAATATCCGAAACTAACCAGGCAACGCGCCCGCCATCCGTCGATTTTCAAGTTCGCGGAGATTCGCCTTTCACGCTTTGTCCTTCCAGCGATAAGCGCGTGGATTTGGCAATCCGATTTGGTCGAGGATCCGCCAAACCACGGTATCGACTACGGCGTCAACGGTGGTCGGCCGGCTGTAAAACGATGGGATCGCAGGTAGGATAATCGCACCTGCTTCAAGAAGTGCGACGACGTTTCGCGCGTGAATCAAACTCCAGGGCGTTTCGCGCGGTACCAGGATTAGCTTCCGGCGTTCTTTTAGGAAAACATCCGCGGCACGGAGGAGCGCTGTGTCCGAACAACCTGATGCGATTCGGCCGAGCGTCGCCATTGAGCAAGGAACGATTACCATCGCGTCAAAGCGGGCGGAGCCGCTGACAAAAGGAACGTTGAGATCATTTTCGCCGTGTTCCGTCACGCCAGGCGGAATCACCAGCGAATCAATTTCCTGCTTAGCGACCTGTTTTGCGTAACCGCTCATGACGAGATGGACCTCGTTCGCGGCGTAATCAATCTGAGCAAGCAGCCGTTGCAGATAAATGGTGCCACTGGCGCCGGTCGCGGCGATGACGAGTTTCATCGGGCTAAAGAATCATATCCGATGCCGAAACACTAGAACCCAAATGGGTATCTTATTGGCGTAGGCTAGCAATGATGTCTTGGCGGTGGCACAGAGAGACCCTCATTAACGTTTGAAATTGCCCGAGCACACGCAATTAGTGACATAATGGTTAAGAAGCTTCTCCACACTCGTTATCGCGTAACCGATCTGGAGAAAACGGTCTCCTTTTACCGAGATATCCTTGGTTTGAAGGAGACACGTCGTCATACCTCCGGACGCGGTTCGCAATTGGTTTTCTTTAAAGCGCCCGGCAGCGAAGAAGAAATTGAGATCTGCAAATTCGACCCAAGCGGCCCGGTCGTAGTTGGCCCCGATCTTACTCACCTGGCTTTCGAAGTTGATGACCTTGAACAATTTGCTCGGGAGTCTGCAAAGAAAGGCTACCCACTGACTGATGGTCCACATCCGCATGGAAAAGGCGGTGCGATTGCTTTCATCGATGCCCCCGAAGGATATGAGATCGAATTGATCCAGCCAGGGCCGGCTGCCTAATCAAATTCAATCGCTTGCACGTCTGAAAATTCTAACACTAAATTTCCGCCCATGAGACGCCAACCAAATTGGACGATCTTCGTCTGCACGATTCTCTGCGCGCTCCTTTCGGTCGGTGCGGCGCCGAAGAAGAAACAGAAGTTCAAACCTGTACGGCCGAGCGGAATTTCGGAGTCTCCCGCCCCTGCGAAAAACGAGGCCACGCCAGAAGCAACTCCGAGCTACTCGAAAATCGCTCCATCAACTCGCGCCGCCTCGGTCATGGTGATCGATGCGCGCTCTGGCGAAATCTTTTACGAGAAAAATGCAGATGCCCAAAGGGCTGCGGCTAGTACGCAGAAACTATTGACCGCGTTGATTGTGGCGGAACGTGGATTCCTTGATTCGCCGGTGACCGTCCACCCGGTCGATACTCTCGCGGAACCGGTCAAATTGAACATTAAAGCAGGAGACACCTATCAACGGATTGATTTGCTTCGAGCTCTTCTCGTGAAGAGTCCTAACGATGTCGCGAGATGTTTAGCTCGTGACGCCGCCGGAAGCGTCGAGGCTTTCGCCGAGTTGATGAACGAAAAGGCTCGCGAATTGGGGGCGTTCAATTCGCATTTCCTGAACCCGAACGGTTTGCCTCTCCCCGGTCAATATTCGACAGCGCGCGATCTTTCCATTATCGCCAAAGCGGCGTATGCCAATCCCACGATCCGATCAATCGTTTGTCTGCGGACGCTTGTCTTTCGATTCGCGAATGGCCGAACACGCGAGCTCGAAAACACCAATAAGGTTCTGAAGCGTTTGCCGTACTGCAATGGCATGAAAACAGGATACACAGAGGCGGCCGGCCATTGTTTGATTGCGAGTGGAACTCGGCCTGGTCGAGACATCATTGTGGTTGTCCTCGGCGATAGCAAAGCGGGTATTTGGCAGGACGCTTCCGCGCTGCTTTCCTGGGGACTTTGGATGTAGGTTGGAACCTTCTACAGACTGCCAGCGGCGCTCCTTCGAAGAAGAGGGGTGGGAAGAAGTGCCGGGTTGCGAACTGGGTCGGAGGATCGGTCTCCCGAAACTTCTTCAGGGCCTTCCGCAGGTGGGGCGGGTTCGCTGCTAATGTTTGGATTCGGGGAACTGGCGTAACGAGCATTCATCTCCCTCAGCGTCTCACGTTTTGTCGTGGTGGTCGATTGGCAGGCAGCCAAGACTGAAACGACGAGTAAGCATACGGCAAATCGGATGATCATTTGGTTCGGATTCATTCCACGCCTCGTCATTGCAATTGTCATAGGAGCAAGGCGATTGACAAGAATTGTTTTTCGCCTCTTTGCAAAATAACTCTGCTAAGAAAAACGGCCAAGAATTGCTTTTAGTTTTTCCCGTGTCGCCGTTGGCCAAAGTTTGCGATCTGTCACCAGGGCAGCGTCGAGTGCGGAATGCTCGGGCCATTCCGGTTTGGTTGGGATTCGCGGGATCGCATCAGCAAGAATTCTTTTCGCGGTCTCGGCGTTCGCTGTCAGATGTCCGAAAATCGTTTGGGCCGAGACTGGTTCTTCCTCGACCTTCCAGCAATCGTAGTCCGTAACCATCGCCAGGGTCGCGAGAGCGATCTCTGCTTCTCGAGCTAGCTTTGCCTCGGGGAGATTGGTCATCCCAATCACATCGAAGCCGTTCCGACGATTCAGGTCTGATTCCGCCCGGGTCGAGAAAGCAGGGCCATCCATGTTCACGTAGGTCCCTCCGTTATGCACTCTTACTCCCGATGCGCGTGCTGATTCTGCGAGGATGTGACGTAAATTGGTCGAGATCGGTTCCGCAAAGCTGATGTGTGCGGCGATGCCGTTTCCAAAGAATGTATGTATGGCGCGTTGGCTGGTTCGATCAAAAAATTGTGAGGGTAAAAGCACATCCCGTGGTGCGTACTTTTCTTGCAGGCTGCCAACTGCCGTTACACAAATAATCCACCGAACATTGAGGGAAC
>Ga0207701_10002917_pt1 | contig 17663 bp, 17 predicted proteins | sample KBSSwiSSwithPhiX_FD_184294 | JGI IMG/M metagenome (GOLD analysis project Ga0207701, IMG submission 184294) | Switchgrass rhizosphere bulk soil microbial communities from Kellogg Biological Station, Michigan, USA, with PhiX - S5 (SPAdes) (version 2) | ecosystem: Environmental > Terrestrial >... | reverse complement strand
TTGGAGTATTTTTATATATTTGCCCGGATATTCTTATCCATTTTCCTGTTGAAAGCACCGATATCTCAATAACCATAGAATGAAGCCAATAAGAATTCTGCTCCTGGGATCAGGCGGACGAGAGCATGCCCTCGCCTGGAAATTGTCGTCGAGCAGGCACTGCGAAAAATTATTTATTGCTCCCGGAAATGCAGGTACTGCTACCTGCGGTGAAAATGTTGACATCTCCATTAATGATTTTCTTGCCATTCAGTCTTTCTGTTTAAGGGAACATATCAGTATGGTGATCGTTGGACCAGAAGAGCCACTGGTCAACGGTATTTACGATTATTTTCAGTCTGATGCCGCACTGCGGAACATTGCACTGATCGGTCCTTCGAAAGAGGCTGCGAGACTTGAAGGAAGTAAAGCTTTTGCAAAAGCCTTTATGCTCAGGCATGATATACCCACAGCAAGTTATCGTGAATTTGATACTGACAATTATGAAGAAGGCGTTGATTATCTGCAGGCACATTCGATCCCAATCGTTTTGAAAGCTGATGGTCTGGCTGGTGGAAAAGGTGTCATTATCTGCAATAATCACGTCGAGGCCATGGCTGAATTCGAATTGATGCTCCAGCATTCCAAATTCGGTGAGGCCGGTGAAAAAGTAGTGGTGGAAGAATTTCTCCAGGGAATTGAACTTAGTGTTTTTGTATTGACTGATGGAACAGACTATGTACTGCTTCCTGAAGCAAAAGATTATAAACGCATTGGTGAAGGTGATCACGGGCTCAATACCGGTGGCATGGGTGCAGTCAGCCCCGTACCTTTTGCCGATGCGGCATTCATGGAAAAAGTCAGGCAGCGCATCATCGAACCAACGGTGAAAGGTCTGCAAAAAGAAAAACTCGAATACAAGGGTTTCATTTTCTTTGGTCTGATCAGTGTGGACGATGAACCATTTGTGATCGAATATAATTGCAGGATGGGTGATCCTGAAACTGAAGTTGTGATACCCAGACTGAATTCCGACCTGGTAGAAATATTCATGGCTGTATCACAGCAACGGGTAAGCGAAATTAAAATCGACATTGACCAGCGTGCTGCTGCCACAGTAATGGCTGTAAGTGCCGGTTACCCGGGTCCATATGAAAAAGGATTTGAGATCGAAGGCCTGGAAATATTGAATGAAGATGACGTGCTGATCTTTCATTCAGGAACTAAGATCCTGGATGAAAAGCTGGTTACTGATGGAGGAAGGGTGCTTACGGTTACTGCTTACGGTGAAAATATTGTTAAAGCGGTGCATCGTTCCAACAAGATCATGGAATTCATTTATTTCACGGGTATGTATCACAGAAAGGATATTGGGTATGAGTTTAGTTGAAACAAGAACTGTACATTGCAGTTCAGTTTAGCGACTACGCTTTACCTTTTACCATAAACATTTCAGAGGTAATCCAATAAAACACTGCAACGCCCGTTGTTTATTCGGATTATTTCTTCAATTTTGCCTCCATTAACGAAAAACCAATATCGCCTGAACAATGGGACTTTTTAACTGGTTTACCCAAGATATTGCCATTGACCTTGGAACTGCCAATACGCTTATCATCCACAACGACGAAATTGTAGTCAACGAACCTTCGATAGTTGCATTAGACCGCAATAATCCTAAGAACGTACTTGCCGTTGGAAAAAAGGCGCTGATGATGCACGAGAAAACGCATGAAAGCATCAGAACAGTACGCCCGCTAAAAGATGGAGTAATTGCTGATTTCAACGCCGCTGAGCTCATGATTAGGGAAATGATCAAAATGATCTATCCCAAAAAGCCTCTTTTCCCCCCAAGTTGGAGAATGATGATTTGCATCCCCTCGAGTATTACCGAGGTGGAAAAAAGGGCTGTACGCGATAGTGCGGAACAGGCCGGAGCAAAAGAAGTTTACCTGCTGCATGAACCTATGGCTGCTGCCCTGGGTATCGGGATCGACGTAGAAGAACCTGTAGGAAATATGATCATTGATATTGGTGGAGGTACCACTGGTATTACTGTGATAGCACTTGCCGGTATCGTATGTGATCAGTCTATACGTATCGCAGGTGATGAATTTACTGCTGACATCATGGAAGCCCTGAGGCGTTATCATAGTCTGCTGATCGGTGAACGTACAGCAGAACAAATAAAAATACAAATAGGGGCTGCCCTGAAAGACCTTGAAAATCCACCGGATGATATTCCCGTGAACGGTCGTGACCTGGTAACCGGTATACCTAAACAAATCATGGTATCCTTCCAGGAAATCGCTGAAGCGTTGGATAAATCCATCTTCAAAATTGAAGAAGCTATCCTGAAAGCACTCGAAACCACTCCTCCTGAACTTGCGGCGGATATCTACCGTCGCGGACTTTATCTTACAGGTGGTGGTGCATTGCTAAGGGGTCTGGATAAAAGGTTAAGCCAGAAAATAAAGTTGCCGGTGCACGTTGCTGATGATCCGCTGAAAAGTGTGGTCAGGGGCACAGGCATAGCACTTAAAAATTATTCTCGGTATCCTTTCGTGATGAGATAATGTAATGCGAAACATATTTCTATTCATTGGCCGTTTCAGTAACCTGTTTTTCTTCCTGTTGCTGCAGGCGGTAGCACTTACCATGCTATTTCGTTATAACAAATTTCATGAGGCAGCCTACATGAATGTTGCCAATGAAGTCACTGGTAAAGTATTTCTTCGCTATAATGGAATAGAGACCTATTTCAGCCTTAAAAAACAAAACGATAAACTCAGGGAGCAGAATGCCAGTCTGCTCAATTTGCTGAAAGTTGATTTCAGTGCCCCTGATAGCGCATTGCAAGTGATCACTGATACGATCCGTGTTGATTCCATCGAACAATACCGCAAATTCCTATTCATGCCGGCCAAAGTGATTGGCAATTCAGTCGATGCTCAGAATAATTACCTCACATTACATCGCGGATACAACCAGGGTGTTGAAGTAAATATGGCTGTATTTGGGCCTGAAGGCGTAATTGGCAAAGTGATCAATGTAAGCCCTAACATGTCAGTCGTTATGAGCCTGCTCCATCGTAAAAACAGTGTAGTGGCTTTGTTGAAAAAAGGAAGTGGATTCGGTGAAGTGGTCTGGGACGGTAAGGATCCCAGATATGTTACACTCACAAAGATTCCGCGAACGATAAAGATCAATAAAGGAGACACCGTTGTTACCAGTCCTTATTCCGATATTTTTCCTGCTGGTCAAACAGTTGGTTATGTGGATGAAGTTGTTGAAGAAAAATCAACCAGCATGTATAGCCTCAAAGTGAAAACAGCCACCAATTTTTATTCAGTGCAGCATGCTTACGTGGTTAAAAATCTTCAGAAAGCAGAAATGGATTCCCTGTTGAAAAAAGTGAAGAAAGACTGATGAGTAACCTGCTTAAAAATATCATCCGATTTATAGTATTTATACTCTTCCAGGTATTTGTATTAGATAATATTCAACCGCTTCACCGCTTTATCATACCATACCTGTATTTCCTTTTCATACTTTGGCTCCCTTTTAAAATTTCCAGGGGCGGACTTTCCCTTCTTGGATTTCTTTTTGGTCTCTGCCTGGATTTTTTTACAAAAACTCCGGGTCTTCACGCCGCAGCATGTACACTAATAGCCTACGTAAGGCCGTTTATTATTGGCCTGCTCATGCCCAAGGAATCATACGAGATCAGTTATGCTGAACCTTCATTTACTAGCATGGGGTTGATGCCATATTTCGTATATGTGCTGATACTCACTGTTCTTCATCATAGTTACCTGGTATTTCTGGAATGGCTCGAATTTGGCAATTTCTTTTACTTCCTTGGAAAAGTGTTCGCAACAACAGGGATTAGCCTGCTGTTGATACTGATCACTGAAATATTATTCGTAAGGAAGTCGAGGTACCGGACAAATGTTGCGTGAGAAATTCTTTTATAATATTCCCTTTTTCAAAGCCGCAATGCTTTACTAATTTGCATCAGTATAATGCCCGTTTTTAACCAGTCCCGTCAAACTGTAATACGCCTGATAGTTCTGGCGGTTTTTGTTGTACTCATCAGCAGGCTGTTCATTTTGCAGATTATGTCACCGCAATACCAGATCCAGGCAATGGATAACGCGGTGGACCGTAAAGTCATTTACCCTGACCGAGGCTTGATTTTCGATCGCAAAAACAAGCCTATCCTGGAAAATACCGTTACTCATGACCTGATGATCCTTCCAACCCAGTTAAAAGGTGTTGATACAGTCGGACTTTGCCAGGTGCTGGGAATTGATACCAGTGAATTCAGGCAGCGGTTGATCAATTCTATCATTCGTAACGGCCGGTACAGGCCATCAGTTTTTGAAGCATCCCTTTCTATTGAGAAATTCGTGAAAATGCAGGAAAATATTTACCGGTTTGAGCCCGGGTTTTACCTGCAGGACCGGCCAATCAGGTCTTACCCTTATAAAGTAGCGGAACACGTATTGGGATATATCGGGGAAGTGGATTCAAATATCCTGAAACGAACTAAATATTATTACCAGTTGGGCGATTATATGGGGCTGACCGGTATTGAGCGATATTATGAGAATATCCTGATGGGTCAGCGGGGAGTCGAGTATAGGTTGAAGGACAATAAAAACAGGCTGGTTGGCTCTTACGAAAATGGTTCTTTCGATACTGCAGCTATCGCGGGCAGAAGCCTTCGTACTTATATGGATATTGATGTCCAGGTGCTGGCAGAAAAGCTGATGGCCAATAAGCTGGGTGCTGTTGTTGCCATTGAACCGAGAACCGGTGGTATTATCGCCATGGCCAGTGGCCCTACCTATGATCCCAATTTGTTGACGGGTTCTGAAAGAAAAAGAAATTTTTCGTGGCTGCTCAGCGATACGGCCAGACCATTATTTAACCGGGCCATCAAAGGTCAATATCCTCCCGGCTCTACTATAAAGCCAACACAGGCATTAATTGCGCTTGATGAAGGAGTGATCACTCCGGCTTATGGTATTGGATGTAACGGGGCATATTATGGATGCAGACGACCTATTAAGTGCACCGAAAAATGGTCAGGGCATGCTGCAAATCTGCGCCTTGCCATTGCGCATTCCTGTAACTCCTATTTTTCCAACGTATATCGGCTGGCCGTTGACAACCCAAGATATAAAAATGTAGACGACGGTTATGCGGCATGGAAAAAATACATGAACTCATTTGGAATGGGAGTGAGACTGGGCATTGATGTTCCCAGTGAAGATGATGGGTTGGTAGTGGATACCACATTTTATAATAAGCTATATCGTAACTCCTGGAATTCCTGCACCAATGTGTTCCTTGGAATTGGACAGGGAGAACTTCAGGCAACGCCTTTGCAAATGGCCAATATGATGTGCATCATTGCAAACAAAGGCTATTATTATACGCCACATTTTGTGGATAGTATTGATGGAATAGGTGAAGGAGACACAATTTTGAAACCATTTCGTATAAAACATGAAGTGACTCATATACCTGACGACATCTATGAAATTGTGCAGCTCGGAATGCAGGATGTGGTAGATAATGGTACAGGACGAGTGGCCAGGCTACCAGGTATTTCTGTTGCCGGTAAAACAGGAACCGCAGAAAACTATGGTATCATCAATGGCAAAAGAGAAAAACTCGAAGACCATTCCTGGTTTGTTTGTTTTGCTCCACGCGAAAATCCTCGCATAGCCGTAGCCGTTATAGTTGAGAATGCAGGCTTTGGTGCAACATGGGCAGGTCCGATTGCATCCATGGTCATGGAGAAATACCTGAATGATACATTGAGTACAGAAAGGTTAAAGGATTTTGACCGGATAGCCGCAAAAGAGATCATACTTCCTGTAGTTAAACAAAAAAGGATGAGGCTTGATTCCATACGCCGGGTGAGAATTGCATTGGAAATGGGCGACAGTTCTGTATTACATAATGCATTGCCCGCAGCTCCCGAATCACCGAAGATCGATGTCAATGTTGAAAAGAAAAGATATATACCGCCACCTCCTGTTAAGGATTCTGTTCCGCCGAAACCAAAGCCAAAGCCAGATAGCTTAAAACTGGAAGCGGCATTTTTCCGGAAATATGGGAAATTTGGAAGCGAGTTTGCGTGATATATAAATGAGATATAAAAAAATGATTGCACTGCCCAAAATAAAAACCATTGAATAGTAATCCTGAAATATCCAAAGGAGTAGACTGGTTTACAGTACTGCTGTATATAATCCTGGCGGGCATTGGGATCATGAGCATTTTTGCGGCCACCTATCATAACGAAAATATAGTACAGGGTTTTTTATCCTTTAAAACAGATTATAGCCGCCAGTTTCTTTATTTCGTGATCAGCCTTTTCCTGGCAACTTTTATTTTGCTGACCGACAGTAAATTTTTTACTGCAACAGCCAACCTGTTTTATTTTATCGGAATACTATTGTTGTTATTGGTATTTCCATTTCATACCGAAGTGAAAGGAACGAATTCCATTATCAGGTTTGCAAACTTTCAATTGCAACCTGCGGAACTTTGTAAAGTATTTGTAAACCTGGCGTTGGCAAAATATTTGTCAAGAGTCGATACAGATTTTACAAAACTGAGATCGCAATTGATTGCGACAGCATTGGTAGTTGTTCCTGCAGTTATAACCGTATTTCAAAGTGAAACAGGTCTTGCACTTGTATATTTTTCTTTCTTCCTTGTGATGTATCGCGAAGGCTTACCCAGTGCAGTTCTGGTAGTTGGATTTTCGCTTGCTGCATTGGTTGTGGCAACATTGCTTCTTGATCCCAATGTGCTCGCTATTATTCTTACAGCAACTGCAGTAGCAGCGACTTATCTGATGAGGAGACAGATCCGTCGAGACAGGGGCATATTAATTGGTGTTGTAGCAATCTGGTTCATCTGCGTGGGAATTCAAAGATTTGCTGTACCATTTTTCTTTAATAATGTATTGAAACCTTACCAGGTTCAACGTATTTATGCAACTGTTGGGCGCGATTTTCCGGTTGATCCGAAAACTATGTCGGAAGAAGACATCCGCAAAGTAGAAGACAAGAAAAAAGCTACATCATATAATGTAAAACAAAGCAAGATCGCCATTGGTTCCGGTGGATTCCTGGGTAAAGGATTGTTGAAAGGAACACAGACACGCTATGATTTTGTACCGGAACAAAGAACGGATTTTATTTTCTGTACGATCGGGGAGGGTTTTGGTTTTGTTGGCAGTACTGTGTTATTATTGATCTACCTGGTCCTGTTGTTCCGGATCATTTTCATTGCAGAGCGACAAAGAAGTACATTCAGTCGATGTTATGCCTATGGTGTAGCTGCCGTTTTACTTTTCCATGTATTGATCAATATTGGAATGACAGTAGGACTTGTTCCTGTGATTGGCATACCATTACCATTCCTTAGTTATGGAGGCACTGCTTTAATAACTTTCACCATCTTATTGTTTATTCTGATTCGACTCGACGCAGACAGACAGATGGTATTAAGATGACAAAGTCATCTTAATACCATAATTTGATAATTTGATTAGTGTGGTAAATGTGGAAGTACAAATGAGGAATTTTTATTCTTCATTCACATTGACTCATCACATTGACTCATTCACATTTGCTCATTAAATTTGATCATTCTGATTTTCTCGTTGTGAACACAATCTGCAGTTCATTAACCGCAATCGGTTTATCTTCATACAATGAAAATCATCCCTCTTTCAGAAGGTAGTTTCACAATAGACCAGACCAAAAGATTTATTCCTTACCAGGCAAACAGGGATAATTTGAGTAACCGCCCTGCCGGTAGTTTGCTGGTAGAAATTCAACCCTTCGTTGTATTAACAGATAAGGATATACTATTACTGGATACAGGTCTGGGATTTTCGAACCCGGATGGAAATCTGCAGATACATCAGAACCTCATAAATGAAGGCATCAACCCGATGGACATTACCAAAGTCCTGATGTCACATTTGCATAAAGATCATGCAGGTGGTGCCGGATTGGAAAACAGTATGTTGCATCAATACCATGTAAGTTTTCCAAATGCAACTTATTATGTCCAGAAAAAAGAGCTGGAGTATGCATTTGAAAAAGGTGTCCCATCTTTTATTCCAAAAGAACTGGAAGTATTTCACAAAATGGACAAGCTCGTTTTGTTGGATGGTGATGGTATCATTGATGGATATATACGCTATGAACTAAGCGGTGGCCATTGTCCCTTTCACCAGGTATTTTGGATTACTGAAAATAATGAAACCATTTTTTTCGGCGGCGACGAAGCACCACAACTTCATCAGATGAAGAGCAGGTTCGTTGCAAAATACGATTATGATGGTAAAAAAGCCATGGAGCTTAGACAAAAATGGTGGGTAGAAGGAAAGGAAAAAAAATGGACCTTTCTTTTTTATCATGATGTTAAAACACCGTTTTTTTATGCGGGAGAGTAACTGATTGTATGAAAAATTTTATTCTGTTTTCGACTATATCTTTTTTTTGCCTGGCTTCAGCTAATGGTCAATCAGATACCACCTTGCACAAACCGGCCAATATTGTTTTTCTACTTGATGTAAGTAGTAGTATGGGGCAGGATAATAAAATGTCATTGCTGAAAAAATCTACGGAAGAGCTTCTTAAAATTCTCAATAAAAAAGATCGTATCAGCCTGATCAGTTTTGGTAATACTGTTGATCTGTTATATACAACAAGTTCATATGCAGGTCCGGATACAATTGTAAAAACGATTTCAAAAATTCGATCAAAAGCATCGGCTACCAATATCAATGGCGGGTTAATTGAGGGATATGATATCGCATTAAAAAATTTTGTAACATATGGTGTCAACCATATATTATTAATTACTGATGGGGAATTTGTATTGAATAACTACAGTAAACAACTGGTCAAAACTAACGGGTCCGTATCACTGACAGGCGTAGTTATTGGAAGAGGACCGGAGGCTGAAAAGGCCGTCAGATATATAACAGACGAATTGAAATTGAAAGTGATCACACTAATAGATGAAGAGAAGGATGTGAAGAAATTGACGGAACTAATTGGCCGCCAATAAAAAAGGCCAGCTCTAGACAGAGCCAGCCGTTGCTAACCTATGAAAAACACCGAGTTAAAAGTAGTGATTATTTGATAAAAAAGAACCTGTGTTAAAAAATTATTATGGATTTTGAACGGTATTAGTTTTTCTTAAATCTTTTTTGGGCTTGTCTGTCCTGTAATTCTTTCCTAACCATCTCCCTGAATTTCACTTCTGAGGTAAAAATCTGGTTAACTCTGTCAGGTGGAAGGACCTTTAAAAATTCATTTCGGTATTTTTTACGGATATCCAACAGCTTTTGTTGCTTGTCTAAAACATCTGGATCATTCTCTTTACTCTTGATCATGCTCCTCATTTCAGCCGAATATTGGTTATATACAGGCCAGAATTTCTGTGCTTCATCCGGACTCAGATTGAGTTCGCGCGTAAGGAAAGCAATCTCAAGACTTCTCAATTTATTTTCCCCGGCAGTATTATCCTGGGCAAAAATTGCCATGGGAATTATGAAGGAGAGTATTATTAAAAACTTTTTCATGGGTAATCGTTTAGTTCATCTTTTCGGGTTGTACTATGGGTGATTCCTCAACAAATTCCAGAAGATCATCATCCTTAACATCTTTCAACATGTCCTGGAAATTTAGATTTTCCAACCCTGCCACCTGAAAATTTTCAGGTTGAGGCATTTCAGGTATAGTTAACAGGAAATCTTTCATTTCTTTTTCACTTACTGTAGGCAATTCTGCATTGATTTTTGCTAAGGACAGAGTGCCAGGCTTTTCCTGGTGAAAATAAAACCACGCAGACACACCGATTACACCAGCAATTATTGCTGCTGCGGCAAGCTTATACATCTGTTTCACCGGCGACATTCGCAGGATCCGTGCAGGGATAACGGGTTCAGAAATTTCCGAATTAACAATAGCCTGTTCCTGGTATTCCGGAATCAACCCAGACGTCAACTTTTCTTCTAATTGAGAAAAATATCCCTCTGGAACGCTAAATGGCATTGTCTTTTTCATCCCGCCCAGCAACGGCGAAATCTGGTTAATTTCATCATGAGGATTTTCGGAAATCTGGTTAATTTCTTCCCGCGCAATTTCCCTGATGAGAGACATCAGTTTTTCAGGGAATTGTTCAAAATAGTTTTCAGGTACGGTAAAAACGGGCAAATCCGGTAGATTAGCAACGGTCTGACTGATTTCGTTTAATTCTTTGACTATATGTGGATTGCTGGGCATGGCAATATTTAGACGTTTTACTTTACCGTTGGTTTAACGATTCAGTATATAATCCTCTATTTTTTTGACAGCATGATGATAACTTGCTTTTAGCGCTCCCTCACTGGTTTCCAGCACTTTACTCATTTCTTCATAGGGCATTTCATCGTAATACCTGAGGTTGAACACAATTCTTTGCTTTTCAGGTAATTGCTGGATAGCCAACTGTAGTTTCCATTCCAACTTATTGGCATCGAAATCTTTATCTGCAGCCAGTTTTTCTGAAAGTCCGCCTGAAACCTCATCAAAAGATACGGAACTCCTCCTTTTTTGCTGTTCAAGAAAGGTTATAGATTCATTGCTGGCAATCCGGTAAAGCCAGGTATAAAGTTGGGCATCTTCCCGGAAATTTTCAAGGCCTTTCCAGACCTTAATAAATACATTCTGCAGTACGTCATTGGCATCATCATGATCAACAACCATTCTCCTGATATGCCAGTATAATTTTTCCTGGTATTTTTTGACGATGGATGTATAGGCCTGTTCCCTGGAATCAGGGTTCCGGAAAAGGTGCAGCAATTCCTTATCATCCTGGGTCACTGGCATTATATTCCGGTCATTTATTCCTTTTGGAAAATTTTATGATGAGATCAGGAAGCCTTTCTTGCCATAACTTTTTCCACCGCAGCTACTATATTGGGAGTATCTAACCCATATTTCACTAATAGTTCGGCAGGTTTGCCACTTTCACCAAAAGTATCTTTTGTTCCAACAAATTCGATAGGTATCGGAAAATTTGAAGCTGCAGCCTGAGAAATGGAATCGCCCAATCCACCTATGATATTATGTTCCTCGACCGTGACAGCGCAACCTGTTTTACGAATACTGTTGAGTACTGCTTCTTTGTCGAGAGGTTTTATTGTATGGATGTTGATCAGGTCTACACTGATTCCTTTTTCTTCCAGTATTTTACCGGCTTCAATTGCTTTCCAAACCATATGACCGCAGGCAAATATGCTGACGTCAGATCCGGTAGCAAATTGTTGTGCTTTACCAATAACAAATGGTTGGTCAGGTGTAGTGAAAATTGGCCAGACAGGTCGTCCGAAGCGGAGATAGACCGGACCTTTATGATTTGCAATAGCTTTTGTAGCTGCTTTAGTTTGCTGATAATCGCAGGGAACAATCACCGTCATTCCCGGAAGCATTTTCATCATTCCGATATCTTCCAGGATCTGATGGGTGGCACCATCTTCACCGAGTGTCAGTCCGGCATGTGATGCACAGATCTTTACGTTTTTATCAGAATACGCAATGGATTGCCTGATCTGATCATACACGCGACCTGTTGAGAAGTTTGCAAAGGTTGTAGTAAATGGAATCTTACCGGCGGTAGCCAGGCCTGCGGCAATGCTCATCATGTTGGCTTCAGCAATACCTACCTGGATAAATCTTTCGGGAAAATCTTTGATAAATGCATTTAATTTCAACGATCCTGCAAGGTCCGCGGTGAGCGCAACAACATTGGGATTTTCTTTAGCTAATTCATGAATGCCATCTCCGAAACCACTGCGGGTATCTTTCTGGCCGGTAACCTGTATATCTTTCAGCATGGGCGCAAAAGTAAACAATTAGGGCTTGCGGAAAATGAAATCACTGTGTAATTATTAACAGTCGGAAGCGGAATCAATGTGAATATCTGACTGTATGGAAATCGGAAATCGCGTTAGAAAATTATTATGCGAAAAGCGGCATTGTTAGTTCAACTGAAAGTTTTTACCGGTGTAAAATTTTTCGTCAGTTTTTAATTTTTGCTCCCAAAGCCAGGCAGATTTCATGATATCGTCAAGAGAAAACCGGGGCTTCCATCCCAGAAGATTTTCGGCTTTATCCTTATTTGCGTAGATAGCCACTACATCTCCGGGCCTTCTTGGTCCAATTACATAGTTGAGGGCTATGCCGTTGACTTTTTCAAATGCTTTTATGGCCTCCAGAACTGTGATACCTTCGCCCGTTCCCAGGTTAAATACTTCACAGTTGCTTGATTGCTTATTGTCGATCATGAATTTCAGGGCAAGAGTATGTGCATTGGCAAGATCACAGATATGTATGAAATCTCTTACGCAACTTCCGTCGCGGGTTGGATAGTCATTTCCAAAAACCTGCATCTGGGGTATTTTTCCGATGGCTGTCTGTGTGATCACCGGTGTAAGGTTCTGCGGCTTTTCGATATTGTATTCTCCCAACAATGTAGTTGGATGAGCACCTGCCGGATTAAAATACCTGAGTAAAACTGAATTGGTGGTAGCTTTTTTAGAATACTCCTCGATCATTTTCTCACCCATCTGTTTAGTTACGCCATAAGGAGACTCTGCTGGTTTTTGCGGGGTCTCTTCTGTAACCGGTATCTGATCAGGGTTTCCGTAGACTGTGCAGGATGAGGAGAAAACGAAATACGGTGTTTTGTATTCTTCAATACATTTCAACAGATTGATCAGCGAAACCACATTGTTGTCAAAATACATCAAAGGCTTCTCTACTGATTCGCCGACCGCTTTATATGCAGCAAAATGTATGACACCTGCTATATCTTCATTTTCGGCAAAAATTGCGTGTGTGTCATCGAAGTTGCAGAGGTCAACTTTATAGTTCTTAACTTTTTTACCGGTGATTTTTTCGACACCTTCAAGCAGCCTTGTATTTGAACGTGAGTTATTGTCGACAGATACCACGTCAAACCCGTTTTCAATCAGGTCAACAATAGTATGAGCACCAATATAACCGCATCCTCCGGTCACCAGAATTTTTTTCATAGCTGCTTATTTACAACGGGGATTAAGATACAACATTCATCAGATATTCGCCATAGCCACTTTTCATCAGAGGCTTTGCAATATGGATCAATTGTTCCTTATTTATGAACCCTTTTTTATAGGCAATTTCTTCTATACAGGCAATTTTAATACCCTGCCTTTGTTCTATAACCTGCACAAACTGAGAAGCTTGCATCAATGAATCAAAAGTCCCGGTATCCAGCCATGCAGTTCCCCGATCCATAATACAGACATTCAATTTACCCTGTGAGAGATAAGCTCTGTTTACGTCTGTAATTTCATATTCTCCTCGTGGTGAAGGCTTTAGGTTTTTTGCTATGCTGATCACTTCGTTATCATAAAAATAAAGCCCCGGAACTGCGAAATTACTTTTAGGATGTTCAGGTTTTTCTTCAATGCTGATGACCTTGTTCTGTTTATTGAATTCAACCACGCCATAACGCTCCGGATCGCTTACCTGGTAGGCATATACAATACCTCCTTCGGGGTTGGCATTTTGGGAAAGTTGTTCCCCAAGACCATAGCCATAAAATATATTATCACCCAATACAAGGGCTACTGAATCCTTACCAATAAACTTTTCACCGATCACGAAAGCCTGGGCAAGTCCATTTGGCTCTGGTTGTTCCTCATAAGAGAATTCAAGACCAAACTGGCTGCCGTCTCCAAATAGTTTTTTGAAATTGGGGAGGTCATGCGGTGTGGAAATAATTAAAATTTCCCTGATCCCCGCAAGCATCAATGTAGAAAGTGGATAATAAATCATGGGTTTATCATAAACCGGCATGATTTGCTTACTAATGGCATAGGTTATAGGGTATAGTCTGGTTCCTGATCCCCCGGCAAGAATAATTCCTTTCATAGTGATGTTTATTCGGTAAAAATAAGGAACTCATTTTTTAACCGGCAGAGGAATATCATTTACCGATTCGGGAGATTGTAATTTATCTGCCCACCAGATTTGTTTATAACGGTAAACCTTGAGTGCCAGATCCTGTGAAAAAAAACTGGTTATTGTATCCTTATTAGGATTTAACCAGATCCTGCCTGAAGAATGAGCAGTAACATGAATTGTATCCTTATGATAATTGCTGTCGATGTTGATTTTTTCAATTTCGATAGACTTGTAATAAGGGTATTTTTTTAATTGGTTCTGCTGGTTGTAATACTTCCCTGCAAGACTTTCTGCATCTTCCAATGTAAAGGGGGGAATTTTTGAATTTGAAACCTGGCTATCGTTTTGGGTAGCACTATTATTGGAAACCGGGCTATCATTTGCAGTCAGGCTATCAGATGATGCAGACGAAGGAGATTCTTTTTTTATATCAGAGGTGCAGGAAAAGACAAAGATTAGGGCCAGGTAAAATGCAGTAATAATTGATACCCGCCTGGAGATCATAAAAACAATTTAATGATATAGAAAATCACCGCTGCCATTACAGCGCTGACTGGGATTGTGAGGATCCAGGCCCAAAGCAGGTTTACGGTTACGCCCCACCGTACTGCTGACAGCCTTTTGGTAGCACCAACACCTATGATGGAACCTGTAATAGTATGTGTTGTACTTACCGGAATACCCATTTTTTCGGTCATAAAAAGAGTAATTGCACCAGCAGTTTCCGCACTTACTCCTTCCAGTGGAGTAACTTTTGTAATACGAGTACCCATGGTTTTAACGATCCTCCATCCTCCACTCATCGTACCAACACCAATGGCAGTATAACAGGCGATGGGTACCCAGTTAGGCATTTCAGACAAGGACGCGATATTTCCATTTGCCACCAGGGCAGCAGAAATAATTCCCATTACTTTTTGTGCATCATTACCACCGTGACCTATGCTAAATGCAGCTGAAGAAAGCAGCTGCAGCCGTTTATACATATTCCCCGTTTTGAAAGCGCTGGGGGGATTCTGAAAATGGTTGATAAGATAGGATACCATAAATATCCCCGATGAAATGACAAGTCCCCATTTGATTATTGAATTGAATGGGATAAATGTCACGGACAGGGCTACTGAAATAATAATGATCAGCAGTTTGAGCCATATATTATGCATGATCGTTACAATAGATATGTATGCGGCAATGATCATTCCCATTAAAGGAGCAATGAAAATAAACATAAGTGTTTTAGTGATCTTGTCTATCTCAATGCTGTGAAAACCTGCGTGAGCGATAGCCGCACCGGCAAATCCACCGATCAGGGTATGGGAAGATGAAGAAGGAATACCAAACCACCAGGTGAGCAGATTCCATATGATGGCTGCGATCAGTCCGGCTAGTATCACAGGCAACGTTATCACATCTTTATGTACAGTTTTGGCGATGGTATTGGCCACATTGTGATCCGTGAAAATAAAATAAGCTATTACATTGAAGAATGCTGCCCAGATCACGGCCTGGAATGGAGTGAGTACTTTGGTTGAAACGATGGTGGCTATTGAATTTGCCGCATCGTGAAAACCATTTATATAATCAAAGATCAGAGCAAGCGCGATAATAACAATCAGTAAAGTCATAAGGAAAATGTGCTCGTGCAGTAATGCGATGATGTGCTAAATGTGAATTAACACAGGATCTGATGAAACATTAATTACGCGTATTTGATGATAATTGATTCAATCACATTACCGGCATCTTCACATTTATCCGTTGCATCTTCCATTACCTGGTAGATTTCCCGCATTTTAAAAACCTGTTTGGCATCCTCAACTTCAGCGAACAGCCTTTCAACATTAGTATCAAAAAGATCATCAGCCTGGTTTTCGATGCTATTGATTTTAACAATGGCATCAGTGATAAGCCTGAGGTTTTTCATATTGCGAAGTTCCAGCACTGCATTCTGAACCTGTTCAGCACTTTGCTCGATCAGATCAGCGAATTTCCTGATACCATGATCATTTGTGTCGATATGGTAGAAATTGATTTTTTTACCGGCAGCATATATATGATCGGCTACATCATCAAGTGCTGTGGCCAGATAGTGAATATCCTCACGATCAAATGGAGTGATAAAATTCCTGCTGAGTTCGGTGAAAATTTTATGCGTTGCTTCATCATTCATGTGTTCCATGTCTTCGATCTGGGTCATTATGGAAGAACGCTCCGCCGCACTATTTTCATTAACCATTTTCTTCAACGTTTTTGACATCAGCGTAACACGTTGACTCGAGTCTTCGAAAAGGCTATAGAAAATCCTGTCTTTAGGAAGAAAAATCTTTAGAAAAGTATTAAACGCCATTCACATCAAAATTTCGGCAAAAATAGTTTTAAAGCAGGGCTTAAAAAGTCGTGGCTGACAGATAATAATTTCTTAACATTGGAATAGCCGATTCTGAAAACTAAATATTTCATCTTGCAGCCCAAGCCAAATTTATATGCATTGATTTTCAGGCTTTTAACGGTACTAATACTTATTTCTACCGCGCAGACATCGTACGCTCAGTACCTTATGGACATGCTCGACACCACCAAGGAACTTGGGCGGAGCAATCGGGATATGCTCCAGCGTTTCGATCATATTAGGATTTCAGGATATATGCAACCCCAGTTTCAAGCTACTACTTCCAAGGGTGCGCATACTTATAGCGGAGGTGATTTCGCTCCTCAATCTGATAACCGATTTATGTTGAGAAGGGGCAGATTAAGATTTGAATACGCTCGAACGAATAAGGAAAACAGAAACGCTTTACAATTTGTTTTTCAATTTGACGGTACCGAAAGAGGAGTTTTTATCAGGGATTTCTGGGGAAGAGTTTGGGAAAACAAATTCAAGATGTTTGCTTTTACTGCTGGAATGTTTGCCCGCCCTTTTGGTTTTGAAGTGAACTATTCATCTGCAGTGAGGGAAGCTCCGGAACGGGGCAGAATGTCGCAGATTCTCATGAGAACTGAAAGGGATCTGGGTTTTATGATCAGTGCAGAAACAAACAAAAAAGGAACTTTTATAAATCATTTCAGGCTTGACGCAGGAATATTTAATGGACAGGGATTAACCGCACCAGGAGAATACGATAGTTATAAGGATCTCATAAGCCAACTCGTTTTTAAACCAACATTGTTATCTGACAATTTTTATATCAGTGGAGGCGTAAGTATTTTACAGGGCAGCATTGCACAATTTGCTGATGTAAATTATATCATAGGGGAAAAAGCAGGTCTGGTTAATTTTGTTGCCGATTCCACCACTAAACCTGGATCACGTTTACCAAGACACTATAGAGGTGCAAATGTTCAATTAAGATATGTACATGGATGGGGTGCGACAGAACTGCGGGGTGAGTACTGGCAAGGGACTCAAACTGCAACCCATTTCACTACCGAAACACCAGGAACAGTTCCACTTACTCCGTTAAATAAATACGAGCCTTTTTATGAAAGGCCATTTTCTGGTGGATTTATTACTTTCCTTCAAAATATTGTGAACAGAAAAAATCAGATCGGTGTAAAATATGACTGGTATGATCCCAACACCAAAGTAGCAGGTTTGCAAATTGGTGACAATAATTCATTTAACCAGGCTGATATTCTGTATGG
>Ga0207701_10002915_pt1 | contig 17665 bp, 13 predicted proteins | sample KBSSwiSSwithPhiX_FD_184294 | JGI IMG/M metagenome (GOLD analysis project Ga0207701, IMG submission 184294) | Switchgrass rhizosphere bulk soil microbial communities from Kellogg Biological Station, Michigan, USA, with PhiX - S5 (SPAdes) (version 2) | ecosystem: Environmental > Terrestrial >... | reverse complement strand
TGGCGGGCGCCGCCTGCACAGTCACCGGCGCCCCACCGGGGCCCGAGGCAGCGCCTGCCGCCGTAATCGTCGTGGAGCCCGCCGCGACGGGTTCGAACATCACCGCCGCGATCAGGCCTGATCCCGTGGCGCCCACGGCATCTCCGTTGCGCACCACCGTCAGGTCCACGCGGCCTCCCGCCGGATCCTCCTGATGGGTGAACTGCGCCTCGACGCCGCCCTGACGCATGAAGCTGCCTTCCTGCACGGAGCGCACCTTCAGGACGGCGGGATCGAACGTCAGCGTGACGGTCACGGTGGAAACCCGCGGCGAATCGCTGACCGAGATCGGCACCGTGTAGGGCCCGCCGCCGAGACGGAACTCCGGCCCCGGCGTCGTCACCACCATCCGAAGACCGCTCGGCACCGGCGCCTGGGGCGCGGCGGGCGTGGGCGACGGCTCAGGCTGCAGCATCGGTTGCTGCGGGGCCTCGGGCTGCGGTGGCAGCGGCGGCGTGGTCGAGGGAGCCGGCGGCGTCTGCGGGACGACGCCAGGCTGCGGCAGCGTGCCGGTTGCGCCAGGAGCGGGCGCGAGTTGCCCCGGCGCCGCCTGCGGCGCGGGCGGCGCTGGAGCTGCGCCACCCGATTCCGGAGCGCCGATGAGCGGCGGCGGACCCGTCAGCCCCAGGTTCTGCTGCGACCCGATGTAGACAGGATCGATGTCCTGCTGCGTCAGGTCGTGCCCGCGCACGATGCGCGGAGTCAGCAGCATGACGATGTCGGTCTGGGACGACGAGATGTCGTTGGAGGTGAAGAGCGACTTGAACACCGGCAGGTGAATCAGGCCCGGAAATCCCTTGTAGGCGCGGCGCGAGTCCTCACGCAGCAGGCCGGCGAGCAGCGTGGACTCGCCGTCGCGGAGGCGAATCTTGGTCTCGACCTTTCGCGATGCGAACGACGGGAAGTTCTGACCGGCGATGCTCACGTCCTGGCCGACCGCGCTGTTCTCGACGGACAGCTCCAGCACGACGTCGCCATCGAAGGTCACGCGCGGCGTGACGATGACGTTGATGCCGACGTCCTTGTAGGAGTAGGACGACACCGGCGTTGTCGCCAGGCTGCCCGCGCCGCCGATTGCGCCGAACGTCGTGTTGGCCACGGGAATCTGGTCGCCGAGGTTCAGCGTGATCTTCTGCCCTTCCTGTCCGCGCAGCTGTGGCTTGGCCACCAGCTTGGTCTGCGAGTCGGTCTCGAGGAACCGGATGATCGCCGTCGGGACCGACAGGTAGAAGTCGGCCGCGCTCACGCCGCGCGAGATGGTGTTCAGGTTGAACGGCGGCTGCACCGGGTTGACCGCTGTGGTGTCTCCGACCCCCTTGGGCCGGGCTTCCGGAGAGAAGACGCCCGTGATGGAGTACGCGCTCAAGTCGAGCCCGAACTGCTTCGCGCGGCCCCGGTTCACTTCGAGGATCTGCACGTCGAGGATGATCTCGCCGGGCGGCCGGTCGTTGGCCTCGACCAGCCGCTCCATGATCGCCACCAGCGGCGCCGACCCGCGGACCGTGATCGAGTTCTGGGTCTTGTTCGCGTAGAAGGCGGGCACCATCGGCACGCCAGGCACGCGCATCACCGCGTTCAGCAGTTGCACGACCTCCGTGGCTTCGGCGTGCGAGAGGTAGAAGGTCCGCACGACCATCTCCTCGTACCGGTTCCGGTTCTGCGCGGTGTCCGGGATGACGAGGATGGTGCGCTCGTTGAGCACCTTGTAGAACAGCGCGTTCGCCGACAGCACCTGCTGCAGCGCCTGCTCGAGCGTGACGCCGGAGATCTGGATCGAGTACTGCGGCGGATCGCGGTAGTCGCCGGTGAAGGTGATGTTGATGCCGGTGGCGTCCGCGATGAACTTGAGCAGGTCGCGGACGCTGCCCGTGAAGTGCAGATCGAGCGGCTCGCGCGAGGCGGGGTTGAGCGTCGGCTCCGGCGTCATCCGACGAGCCCGCTCGCGCATCACGTCGATCTTCGGGCGCGGGCGGCTCGCTTCGATCTGCTCCGCGATCCGCCGGTCGATATCCATGACACGGGCCGCAAGCTGGCGGTTGCTGGGATCGTACTCGCTGGCGCGATGGTACTCGCGAAGCGCAGCATCGAGCTGACCCTGTGCTTCGAACTCCTTCCCGGCGCTGGCGTGCAGGAGCGCCGCCTCCATCATCGCGCGCTCGAGGGCAATCCGGTATTCAGGCTTGTCGGGATCCTCCTGCACCGCCGTGCGGAAGTGCGCCACGGCCGTGTCCCAGTCGTGGACCTTCGCGGCGGTGTAGCCCTTCTTATACGCCGAGGAGCCGGTCGCGCATCCTGCCAGGACTGCGGCGAGGAGCGCCACGGGGACGAGCCTTGCGAGGGCGATTCTCACGAGTGCGGTTCTCCGGTTACGACCCCGACAGCCGGATGACCTGATGGCCCCGCCCGTCGGTCCAGGCCATATCGATCGATTCGACGCCGATATGGTCGATGCGATAGCGGCCGTCGATGGTCTCGCCTTCACGGCCGTAGAACACGTTCCCCTTCCCGTCGCTGAGCACCGCGATTTTCGACGTGCTGGCGGCGTTGAGAATCCCGATGAACCTGAGCGTGATGGGCGGCGGAGGCGGCGGCCCCTGCGGCTCCGTGACCGGCGTCGGCACGACGGGGTCGGGCGTCGACGATGTTCCCGTGCCGGCCGTTGGGGACGGCGCCGACCGCCGCGCCTCGAACGAGAACGGATCCCGGTCGGCCTCGCCGGGCTCCGGCCGCGTACGCTTCAGCACGTCCAGGCGGACCGGATCCACGGCAATCGGTGCGCCGTCCTTCTGCGCGCGGGCGATCGGCACTGGCCTCAATGGCCTCGCCTGCGGCTCGCCGCCCGGCGCCATCTGATAGTAGAGCACGCCGACCAGCAGGACGCCCAGCACGCCGAGGATCATCAGCTGCCGGGGTGAGCTAGCGGCCATCGTCTGCGGCCCGGAAGTACGTGGCGAGACGCAGCGCTACGGTCAGCCCGCCCTGCGCGCGCGCACCCTCGCCGACGCCGACGTTCTCTATCACGACGAACTCCGGCGCGGTCTCGACGGCGTACACGAAATCGCGCAGGTCGGGGTACTCGCCGTTGATCGACATCTCGATCTGCAGCCGCTTGAGCCGCCCCTTGTACGAATCGTCCAGCGCGTAGCTGCGCGTCACGATGGTGAGGTTGTGCTCGCTGGCCATCGCGGCGAGACGCGCGTACGTCAGGCGCCGCGCACCGGAGATGTCTGGAGGCAGCACGTCCTTGTAGAACCTCGCCAGGTCGGCTTCGGCCTGCCCCGTCCTGGTCAGCGTGGCGTGAACCGCGTCGGAGTCCCTCCGGGCCGCGCGCAACTGTTCCGTCACCGTGGCCGCGCGCCGCTCGCTGACCGAGACCTTCAGCGACAGCGGGTAGATGACGAGCGCGTCGATCGCGATGTTGACGATCCCGACGACGACCAGCGCCAGAATGAGACGCCGGTAGTCGCCGAAGATCTGCCCGAGCAGTCCGCTCGTCGTCCTCATCGCGCGGCTCCCGCGGGCACGACGGCCGCCTGAGGCGCATAGCGCCCCTCGACGTTGGCTTCGATCAACCCTTCCTTGTTGTCCTCACGCTCCTTGCGGGACAGGAGATCGTGGAAGGCACCGGTCTTCTCCAGCGCGTCGAGGTAATGATCGACGCTTTCGACGTCGCGTCCGAGCACGGTGAGCTTGACCGTGAGACGCCCCTGCTCGTCGACGACCGGCCTGACCGCCGAGAGGCGCACGTTCGCCGGGAGCGCCGCCTCGAGCCGGTTGAACAGCTCCGTCCACGAGAACGTGCGCTGGTCGATGGCCAGGTTGGCTTCGTGCGTCGCCGCCGAGATGTCCGAGACGTGCTTGGCGTCGATGCCGCTTCTGAGTCGCGCGACGTCGCGCTTGAGCTCACGCGTCTTCTCTTCGGCGGCCGTCATTTGGGCGCCGAGTGCGCGATCGCGCCGCGTCAACGCCGCCAGCTTCGTCACCGTATACGCGGAGAGCCCCAGCAGGATCAGTGCCGACACCGCGAGCAGGATGCGTACCGTGCGCTCGTTGTAGAACGGCCGCGTCGCGAGGTTGGTCCCGAGGCTCATGCCGCCGGCTCCCCCGCGAGCACGCCCACGAGGGGCGCGAGATGGTCGACGAGCCCGGGGCTGGCGCCGATCCGATCGGCGAGCGTGGCGACGCCGCTGAAGTCGAGCGGCTCCACCTTCGCGTTCAACCGATCGGCAAGCGCGCGCCGCGCGTTGTCGGCGCCGGCAGCGCCCTCGGGGCCTTCAGCCGCGCCAGTGAGGTACACGCGGCCGAAGCCCTGGCCCGACAACCGATCCTCGTAGTACATCGAGGCCTGGTGCACCAGGTCGGCAAGGCTCTCCTCGCCGTCGGCTCCCCGATGCCGATAGAAGATGACGCGTCCGCGTCGCACGATCACGAGCGTCGCGTACTCGGCGGCCATGTGCACCAGCAGCCAGTCGTCTTCCTTTGCTCCGCTCGCAAGCACGAGGTTCACGAGATCGAACGTCGCGAGATCGACGAGGCCCGCATGCGCGCCGGCGGCGGCGACGACCGTCTCGTACTGCGAAATCAGCTCGCGCCGGGCCAGCGCGACGAGATATTCGCGGCCGCCGCCCTCCACCTCCTGCCCATCCGTCCATGTGAACTGGGCGTCGTCGGCGCGGAAGGGCACGCTCTTGCGGATCTGGAACCGGAGCATCGCGTCGAGTTCCTGCAGCCGTGTCGGCACCTGTTCGAGTCGCACGAGCGACACCTTCGCCACCGAGTCCGGCACGACGAGCGCCACCTGGCGGCCGCCGCCGACCGCGGCGAGCACGCGCCCGACGGCCGCGGACACGGCGGCCTGATCGACGACGTTGGGCGTCATGAGGGAGGGCACGACGGCGCCCGCTGGCAGAGGCTCCACGGCATAGGTCGCCGAGGGTGGGCTGCCGCCGCCAAGGCGCAGCGCGCTCACTCGCGTGGAGGTCACTTCCAGCGCCACGGACGGCCGGGCCGGCGTGAAGACTCGTGTCACCAGGCTCATTCGACGAAGGTCACCTTGTTGATCTCGCGCAGCGTGGTCCGCCCCAGCATTACCTGCTCGATCGCCGAGTCCCGCAGGAACCGCATGCCTTCTTCACGCGCCGCCTTCTTGATCTCGGAGGTCGGCCGCCGGTCGAGAATCATGTCGCGGATTCGATCCGACAGGTCGAGCAGCTCGCAGATCGCCGTCCGCCCCTTGTACCCGGTGCCGCCGCACTCGATGCAGCCGGCGCCCTCGTAGAAGTGCGACGTCGCCGCCAGGTTGGGGTCGAGCCCCGACTCGAGCAACGCCTCGCGCGTCACGGTGGCCGTGCGCCGGCAGTGCGTGCAAATCAGGCGGACGAGCCGCTGGGCCAGCACGCAGTTCAGGGCCGAGACGAACTGATACGGCTCCACGCCCATGTTGAGAAACCGGCCCAGCACGTCGACGACATTGTTGGCGTGGACAGTGGTGAAGACCAGATGGCCCGTGAGCGCCGACTGGATGGCGATCTGCGCGGTCTCGGGGTCGCGGATCTCGCCGACCATGATCTTGTCGGGATCGTGCCGGAGGATCGACCGCAGACCCCGCGCGAAGGTGAGCCCCTTCTTCTCGTTGATGGGAATCTGCGTGATCCCCTTCAACTGGTACTCCACCGGATCTTCGATGGTGACGATCTTGTCCTCGACTGACTTGATTTCCGAGAGCGCGGCGTAGAGCGTGGTCGTCTTGCCGCTGCCGGTCGGTCCCGTCACCAGCACCATGCCGTACGGCTCGGTGATGTACTTCCGGAACCGCCGCAGCTCCTGCTCGGGAAAGCCCAGGATGTCCAGCCGCAGCTCGGTGAACTGCTCGCTGATCGACTCCTTGTCGAGGATGCGGATGACCGCGTCCTCCCCGTGCACGCTCGGCATGATCGACACGCGGAAGTCGATGGTCTTGCCCGGCACGCGCAGCTTGAAGCGGCCGTCCTGGGGCACGCGCTTCTCGGCGATGTCGAGCTCGGCCATCACCTTGATGCGCGAGATGATCGCCGAGTGGAACTGCTTGGCCATCGGGCGCATGGCCGGCTGGAGGACGCCGTCGATCCGGTACTTCACGTTCACCGCATCGTCCTGCGTCTCGATGTGAATGTCACTCGCGCGACGCTGCAAGGCGGTGAAGATCGTGGAATCCACCAGGCGGATGATCGGGCTGATGTCGCTCGTCAGCCGCTCGACGGTCAGGTTGTCCTCGCCGGCCTCGTCGTCTTTGAGGAGCTGAATCTCGAAGCCCTCGGTCGCGGTCTCGAGCACGCGCTGGCTGTTCTCGCTCTTCTTCAGCATCGACTCGATGGCCGAGCGCGAGCCGACGGTGACCTTGATCGGCGTGCCGAGCAGCGCCGACAGCTCGTCGATCATCGGCAGGTCGCGTGGATCGGACACGACGATCACGAGCGACTTGTTCTCACGGCGGGACGGCACGAAGCCGTACCGCAGCATCAGGTCGGCCGGAATCGACCGGAACAGCTCCGGGTCGATCCGGAACTGCGCCATGTCGACGAATTCGACTCGATAGCGCTCCGCAAGCCGCCGCCCGGCCGCTTCTTCGGCCGCATGGTCGACCATGGCGACGTCGTGCGGCACCTCCGGTCCCCTGGTCTCCATCAATGCACCACCGACGACAGTTGGAACAGCGGCAGATACAGCGCCAGCAGCAGGCTTGCGATGACCAGCCCGAGGATGACGAGGAGCACCGGCTCGATCAGCGTGACGAACCGGTCGAGGCTCGACTGCAGCTCCTCGTCGTAGAAGTCGGCCAGACTATTCAGCATGTCCTGCAGGGAGCCGGTGGCCTCGCCTACTTCGGTCATCTTCACCGCCACATCTGGAAAGATTCGGCGGGACCGCATCGTCCCGGCCAGGCTCTCCCCTTCCCTGACGCGCTGCGCCATCGATTCCAGCTCGTGCGCGATATATCGGTTGCTGACGGACCGCGACGCGACGTCCAGCGCCTGCACGAGGGGGATGCCGCCCGACAACAGGGTGGCCAGCGTGCGTGCCATCTGCGACGTTGCGAACTTGCGTGCAATGTCGCCCACCCAGGGCACGCCGAGCATCGCATGATCGAGCTGCTGCCGGTGTGCCGGCTGTCGTGCCCAGCTCACCGCAGCGGCGCCCCCCCCGACGAGCCCGACGCTCAGAAGCAGCGCATACTCGCGGACGAACGCCGAGACGCGCATGATGACTCGCGTGCTCGTCGGCAGCTCGGCGCCGAAGCTGGAGTAGAACAGCGAGAAGGCCGGCACGAGCCTGAGGACGATGATGGCGACAACGATGACGGCGAGCGCGAGCAGCACCGCCGGATACATCAGCGCGCTGATCGTCTTGCGACGGACCGCGCCAATCAGCTTGGCGTAGGCGACAAAGCGCCGCAGTACGGTCTCCAGGTTGCCGCTTCGTTCGCCGGCGAGCAGCGACGCCGTGTAGACGCGGGGCACGATATCGCCATGCTCGTCGAAGGCATCCGACAACTGCACGCCGCCTTTTACGCGCTCGTACACAGTGTCGAGGACCGGCTTGAAAACCGGATCGGTGAGGCCCACGCGCAGCAGATCCAGCGACTGCACGAGCGGCATGCCTGCCTTCAGCAGCGTGGCGAGCTCCTGGTTGAACTCGAGGAAATCACGGGAACGGATGCGTCTGCGGCGGCTGAATCCCGGCGCCAGCCCGGCCAGCAATCCGGCCGGCCGGACCGACAGGACGAGCATCCCCTTCTCTTCGAGGTCGCGGCGGAGCTGCGCCTCGTTCTCAGCGGCGTAGACGCCGTCGATGAGCTGGCCTCCCGCGGTTCCAAGCCTACAGCGATATTCCATCGCAAGCGCTTGTCAGACAGCACATTACCGGCATCACGGACACGTTGGCCGGATTATAGCAACTCTGCCCCTGCGGACGAGTTCGGATATTTGGACGCGTGAGTGGGGAGATGGGGCGGGTCGCGACGTCAGCGTAGTCGGGGCGCCGCCTGGCCCAGCGTGCCGAGCACGCGGGAGACGTAGCTGCGCGTCTCGGGGTACGGAGGTATCCCGCCGTAACGGATGACCGCCCCTTCGCCGGCGTTGTAGGCCGCCAGCGCCGCGTCCAGGGGGTAGCGGTCGAGCAGCGTGCGGAGATGTCGGGCGCCCGCCTCGATGTTGGATGTCGGGTCGAACGCGTTGTGCACGCGGTATTCGCGCAGCGTCTCCGGCATCAGCTGCATCAGGCCCCGGGCGCCGCGCGGCGAGCGCGCCCTCGGCGCGTAATTGGACTCGGCGCGGATGACGGCGTGCACGAGGTCGGGATCCAGGCCGTTGCGAGTGGCCGCCGCGCGAATCAGGTCGGCAAACGGCCCAGTGAGGGGTGCGTGGGGCGCCTGCACGGCGGGTGAAAAAGCCGCGTCAGCCGGCGCGGGCTCGGGATACGGCACTTCGTCGGCGTCCACCCGGACCACCAGGTTCGCCGGGCACGTGATTTCCCCGCCCTGACGGAGGACCAGCGTTACCGTCTCGCCGTCCACTCGATGGGACTTCACCGACATCGTCCGGCCGGTAGTCAGCCAGACGAGCTCGGCGTGGGATGGCACGGCAGTCCCTGCCAGCAGCAGCAGCGCCAGGAGCGGCTCGTAGGCCAAAGAAACGCGTCTCATCGATTGAAGGCTACTGCGGCTCCACGAAGGCGTGGAAGACACGAATCCCCAGCTCGCGGGAGTCCTTGCTGTTGCCATTCGGCAGCAGCGCCGGCACCCATGTCTTGTCTACCTCGAGCGTCAGCTCGACCATGTCCCCAGGACCGAGCTGCTGTACCGTCAGCGGCGTCTTGTGGATGAACTCCTGCTTCGGGGTCACGGTGATCGTATCGACCTGCTGGCCGTTCACCTTCACTGCCAGCGTCTGGGGCTCGATGTAGGCGCCGTCGGCGTGCAGGTAGAAGACGCTTGGCTTCTTCGGGTTGCGGAACGAAAGCGTCGCAGTCTTCTTCGTCCACTGCCACTCGACGGCGGAGTTCCCCTGGGCCGTCTCCTGCGGGTGCCAGCCGTCCTTGAACAGCAGGAACACGTTCTCCGAGTGCGGCAGCAGCTGCAGCGATGCGAGCGTGTACTCGTGCTGCCCGACTGTCTGCCCCGTCAGCGTCAGGCGCTTCTGCGTCTTCGGCGAGTACAGCCCGACGTGCACGCTGGCCTTGCCGACGTACGGATAGATGGGGATGAACATCATCCGCGTGTACTCGATCGTCTGGCCCGGCTTCCACTGCGTGGATGGCACCGGCGGATCGTGATCGTCTGCCCACATCAGCTCCTCGTCGGCGTCGAGGAAGTGGACCATCACGCGGTAGTTCTCCTGGAACGCCGGCGCATTGGGGACGACCTGAAACTTGTAGGTCACCTCCACCGGGCTGCCGAGCGGCACGCGGGTGTGCGCGAAGCTCACCGACGGCGTGGCGACGGCCGGCGCGTCCGGCTCCTTCGAACGGCAGCCAGCGGCAACGAGGAGAGCGCAGAACGAGAGGACGAAGCAGGATCGTGTTGACGACATGAATGACCCGGAAGACGTTGATGCGAGGGCACATGCCGTGCCCGATTTCGACTGGGGAGCGATGATAGCGCCGTTGTCGCTGCTGGAGCAATATGGTACAGTCCGCTCGGACCCCACCCATAGTGCCGCAGGATGCGCTCGGACTCATCGAAACCCGTGGACTCATCGGCGCAATCGAGGCGGCGGACGCCATGGTCAAGACGGCCAACGTCGAGCTGGTCGCGAAGGAATACATCGGCGCGGGCTACGTCACGGTGCTGGTGCGCGGTGACGTCGGCGCCGTGAAGGCTGCCACCGATGCCGGCGCCGCGGCGGCGCGCCGCGTTGGCGAGCTGATAGCCGTCCACGTGATTCCGCGGCCACACGAAGAGGTCGAGCGGATCCTGGAGCGCATTACCAGATAGTCGCCCCCCGTCTCCGCCATGGCCGCCCCGACGCCTGCCGCACCGTCAGACCGCGACCTCGCGTCGATCGCCGAGGCGCGCGCTCTGGCGCGCCGGGCCAAAACCGCGCAGTCTCTGCTCGCCGAGTTCTCCCAGCAACAGATCGACGCCATCGTCGACGCCATGGCGAAGGCGGCGGAGTCGCAGGCCGGCCCGCTGGCGCAACTGGCGGTCGAAGAGACCGGCTTCGGCGTCGTCGCGGACAAGGTCCAGAAAAACCTGTTCTCCGCGCGCCAGGTGTACGAGTTCATCAGGCCGATGAAGACCGTCGGGGTGGTGAACCGGATCGAGGATCGCAAGGTCATCGAGATCGCCGAGCCGTTTGGCGTCGTCGCGGCGATCGTGCCGTCGACGAACCCGACGTCCACGGCGATCTACAAGATCCTGATCGCCATCAAGGCCCGCTGCGCGATCGTGATCAGCCCGCACCCGTCTGCCGCGCGATGCATCACCCGGGTTGCGGAAATCATGAGCGAAGCGGCGCGCGCGGCCGGCGCTCCCGACGGTGCGATCGGGTGGATGACGACGGTCACGCTGGAGGGGACGCAGGAGCTGATGAAGCAGCGCGAGGTGGCCGTGATCCTGGCCACCGGGGGCATGGGGCTCGTGCGGGCGGCGTACAGCGCCGGGAAGCCCGCGTACGGCGTCGGGCCTGGCAACGCGCCCTGTTACATCGAGTCGTCTGCCGACCTGGCGAAAGCCGCGTGGGACATCCTCACGGGCAAGTGCTTCGACAACGGCGTTCTCTGTTCCTCACCGAACTCCGTCGTCGTCGACGAAGCGGTTGCGGAAGAGACCAGGCGGCAGTTCCAGGCGCGTGGCGGCTACTTCCTGAAGCCTGCGGAAGCTGACGCGCTCGCGAAGGTCCTGGTCTCGCCGCAGCGGCTGCCGAATCCGGCGCTGGTCGGCAAGCCCGCCACTCTCATCGCCGAAAAAGCGGGTTTTACGGTGCCGGCCGGCACTTGCGCGCTGATCGCCGAGCTCACCGGCGTCGGTCGCGACTTCCCGTTGTCGATCGAGAAGCTGTGTCCTGTCCTCTCTTTCTATGTCGTGAGGGACTGGCGCGAAGGCTGCGAGCGCTGCAAGGAGATCCTTCGGTACGGCGGCATGGGGCACACCATGTCGATCCACTCGAAGAACGATGCAGTCATCCTCGAGTTCGGCCTGCACAAGCCGGCGTTCCGCATCTGCGTGAACACGCCGACCACCCACGGGTCGATCGGGCTCACGACAGGACTGGACCCCGCGATGACGCTCGGCTGCGGCGGATTCGGCGGCAACATCACGTCCGACAACATCTCGCCGAAGCACCTGCTGAACATCAAGCGACTGGCGTACGAGATCAGGCCGGCGGTGCCGGCGGCGACCCTATCAGCGGCCCGGGAGGCCGGGGCCACAGCGCCGGCGCCATCCGCGTCCTCGGCTCCCGCTTCCGACCGCCGGCTTCCGCAGGCGCCCCCTGCCCCTGCCCCAGGGGGCATCGGCGGGGATCAATTGATCCGGCGGGTCGACCAGTTCCTGAAATCGCGCGGGTTTGCCGGCGCCGCAGCCTCGGGGTCGATGGGGACAGTCCCCGCTACGTCGGTAACGGGAACTGTCCCCAGCCTCCCGCCCGACGCTCCCGCCGAGTTCGTCTGCGAGGACGACGTCCGCCAGGCGATGCGGGCAAACCGCCGGATCTCGGTGACCGAACGGACGATCATCACCCCGGCAGCCCGTGATCTTGGTGAGTCCCACGGGGTGTTCGCGACGCCCGGGGTGACCCGGCAGTAGCTGGGACGAGTCGATGGTTCCCATTGACCCCGTGCGACTTACAGCCTTGACCCGGCTTTCTGGCCCATGTTACGGTGGCTCAGCTTCTCCGGTCCCAGCTACGGTTGAAGCCGCCTCTGGTCGATGTACATAGGCAGATAGTCCCGGCAGCCCCCTTCGGGGCCGCGGAGCCTTTCGGAGCACCTGATGCTGAAGTACTCCTGGTTGCCGAAGCTGGCGGCCGTTGGTCTCGGATGTGTCGTGGCCGGGTGCGGCGGCTCCGCCCGTCAGGGGCAGGTCCGGACGACCCCGCCCCCGCCGCCCCCCCCGATTACGGCTGAGGTCAAGCCGGTCCAGGCGCCAGCTCCCCCGCCGGTCGACCCCGTTCAGGCCCTCATCGACGATTCCCAGCGGCTCTACGAGCAAGGCAAGCGCGATCTCGATCTCGGGCACCTCGAGCAGGCGCGCGCGGCGTTCAACCGCGCCATCGATGTCCTGCTGAGCGCGCCCGGCGGCGCCCGCACCGAACCACGGCTGCGCGCGCAGTTCGATCGGCTCGTCGACCGCATCAGCGCACTCGAAGTGGCCGCGCTCGCCACGGGCGACGGCTTCGCAGAAAAGCCGACCGAGCCCGCCTCGCTGGATCAGCTGCTCGCAATGTCGGACTCGATGACGGAAACCGTGCCGACGCGCGCCGTCGCGGCCACCGTCGAGACCGACCTGGCCGAGACCAAGCACGACATTCCGATCCCGCAGAACGAGAAGGTGCTCGCCTACGTCGAGTTGTTCCAGGGAAGGCTCCGCCCGTTCATCCAGGACGGCCTCGATCGCGGCGGCCAGTACCTGCCAATGATCCAGAACGTCTTCCGAGCCGAAGGCCTGCCGCTCGATCTCGCGTACGTGCCGCTGATCGAAAGCGCATTCAAGACCAACGCGCTGTCGGTGAAGAGCGCGCGGGGCGTCTGGCAGTTCGTGCACGCCACGGCGCTCGAGAACGGCCTCAGGCACGACTGGTACATCGACGAGCGGTCGGACCCGGAGAAGGCCACGAAGGCCGCCGCGAAGTACTTGAAGACGCTGAGCCGCATCTTCGACGGCGACTGGCACCTCGCGCTGGCGTCGTACAACGGCGGGCCGGGCCGCGTGCAGCGCGCGATGAAGCGCACGGGCAGGGACGACTTCTGGGAGCTCAGCTCCAACAAGCGCTGGCTGCCGCGCGAGACGCGCGAGTACGTCCCGATGATCCTCGCGGCGATGGTCATCGCGAGGAACCCCGCGCAGTACGGCTTCAGCTTCACGCCGTCCTCGCCGATGCCGCGCGAAACCGTGAACGTGTCGGGGCCGCTCGACCTGCGCCGCGTGGCCGAGTGGACGGGCACTCCGGTGGACACGATCGAGCAGCTGAACCCGGAACTGCGCCGCTGGACGACGCCAGTGCGCGGCGCGGCGTATACGCTCAAGGTGCCGGAGGGGACGGCCGACACGCTGGAGAAGCGGCTCAACGAGACGCCGGAATCCGACCGCGTCGCGCTCAACTGGCACACGGTGAAGTCCGGCGAGACGCTGCTCACCATCGCACGCAAGCTGCGCGTCAGCCGCGGCGACCTGGCCGAGGCCAATTACCTGTCGGTCAAGGCGCGCGTCCGCCCCGGGCAGAAGCTGATCATCCCGCGAGAACCTGCGACACTGATGGCCGCGCAGCCCGATCGACCAACGCCGCCGCTCGAGCCTAGACCCACCGTCGAGCGCGCGTCGCTGGTCTCGGCGCCGGACACCAGCAACGAGCCCGAAGTGGTCCGCCGTGTCTACAAGGTGAAGCGCGGTGACACGCTCGCCTCCATCGCACAGCGCTTCGACACGAGCGTCTCGTCAATCAAGACCTGGAACCGGCTGCACACGAACCGCATCAGCGCCGGCCAGCGCCTCACCGTTTATATCCACCGCGACAACTAAGCGCAGTTTCTGCCAACCGCGGCATCGTTGCGGGTGGCAGCCATAGTCATCCAGTCGCAGGGCCAACTTCAGCTCGGCCGAAATCAGCGCAATTGCGCCCTGCCCCGCTTCTTGCTCTCACGTCCGCATGCTCGCCAGCGTGCGGACGGCCGCGGTCTTCGGAATCGAGGCCGTTGCCGTATCCGTGGAAGTGGACGTCAGCTTCGGCCTGCCTGGTCTTGTGATGGTGGGGCTGCCGGATGCCGCGGTTCGCGAGAGCCGCGACCGCGTGCGGTCGGCGATTCGCAATTCGGGGTTCGCCTTTCCGCAGCACCGCGTCACCGTCAACCTGGCGCCGGCCGACGTCCGAAAGGCCGGCGCCGCCTTCGACCTCCCTATCGCCCTCGGCGTCCTGGCCGCCACGGGCATCGTCACGACGCGCGCCATCACTGATGCGCTGCTGGTCGGCGAGCTCTCGCTCGACGGATCGATGCAGCCGACGCGCGGTGTCCTCCCGATTGCAGCCAGCGCGCGACGTAACGGCTGCCACCGGCTGGTGGTGCCATCGGCGAACGCCGCGGAGGCGTCGATTGTCGAGGGGCTGCGAGTGCTGCCGGTCAACTCCCTGCAGGAAGCCGTTGACGTGTTGAACCACGCCGTCGAGCCGCGGGCCGTCGCGCGGCCGCACCGCGAGACGGAACTGGCCGACGAACCTGATCTGGCGGACGTGCAGGGACAGGCGCTCGGACGTCGAGCGCTCGAAGTGGCCGCCAGCGGCGGTCACAACCTCCTGCTGGTTGGCCCGCCCGGCGCCGGCAAGACGATGCTCGCGAGGCGCCTGCCGGGACTGCTGCCGCCACTCACGTTCGACGAGTCACTCGAGGTGACGACCGTGCACTCGGTGGCGGGTCTGCTGCCGGCCGGGGGCGGCCTTGTCGCCACGCGGCCGTTTCGCGCACCGCACCACACGGTGTCGGAAGCGGCGCTGGTCGGCGGCGGCTCGCTGCCTCGGCCCGGCGAGATCAGCCTCGCGCACCATGGCGTGCTGTTCCTGGACGAGATGCCGGAATTCTCGCGGCGCGCTCTCGAGGTCCTGCGACAGCCGATCGAGCACGGGACCGTGACCATCGCGAGGGCGGCGCGGACGGTGGTCTTTCCATCGGCGTTCATGCTGGTGGCGGCGATGAACCCGTGTCCCTGCGGGCACTTCGGCGATCCGCGGCGCGCGTGCCGCTGCGCGCCGTCAGTGGTGCATCGCTACGGCAGCCGGCTGTCAGGCCCGCTCAGGGACCGCATCGATCTGATCGTGCCCGTCGCCGCGGTGCCTGCATCCGATCTCGCTCGTCTCGCGTCCGGCGAAACGAGCGCCGAGGTCCGGCGCCGCGTGCTCGCCGCGCGAAACCGTCAGGCCGAGCGCCAGCGGGACAGGCTGAACGCGCGGCTTGCCGCGGGCCAACTCCGCGGCGCCGGTTTCGGCGTGACGAATGCCGCCCGATCCCAGGCGCTCGCGGCCGCGGAGACGCTGCACCTGAGCGCCCGCTCGTATCACAGGCTGCTGCGCGTATCGCGCACGGTCGCGGACCTCGACGCCAGCGATCTCGTCACTCCACAGCACGTATCCGAAGCGCTGCAGTTTCGCGGAGACGAGACTATTTGAGCTTTCGTCCGATGTTCGCCTGCTGAACTTCCGGGTTCCGGTCGAGACGATCCCTGTGCTAAAGTCGCGTGTCGCGGCTGGGCTGGCACGCCCAACCGAGCCCCCTCATTTGGTGAAGAAGAACCGGCGTTACACCGTCGTGATCGCGGATCGTCGTACCGGCGTGTATCGCCGGGTCGGCATCCGTCCACTGCCAGTCCTGCTGGGACTGTCGGCGCTGTTCCTCTTCCCCATCCTGGTGGGCCTCGGTCTCCGCTGGAGCGCGACGGTCGAAATCACCGATCTCCGGCAGACCGCCGAGCGCCTCGAACTCGAGAACCGCAACTTCCGCACGGTCACCGGCACGCTCACCAACGAGATCCAGTCACTCCAGTCGGCCATCACGACGCTCGGCGACAAGGCGGCCGTCGACGGGGACACGGCGAAGGCGATGGATCGCCTGCCCGCGATCGTGAAGTCGCGAGCGGTTGGCGGACCGACGAGCCTCTTCACGCCCGCGCTGCGGACGCCTGAGGACACGTTCGGCGCGCTGCGCGACTTGCTCTTCGACCTCGAAGGCCGGCTGCAACTGGTGCAGACCGACATCGACCGGCGCCAGGCCCTGGCGGCTGCGACGCCTTCCATCTGGCCGACCACGCACGGATGGCTGACGGACTCGTTCGGCCGCCGCCGGGATCCCTTCACCGGTGAGGCCGAGTACCACACGGGCCTCGACATCTCCGCCGACAAGGGCGAGCCGGTCTACGCGACGGCGAACGGCACCGTCGAGAGCGCGGAACGCTCAGGGTCGTACGGCAACATGGTCGTAGTCAGTCACGGCTTCGGCATCACCACGCGCTACGCGCATCTCGACAGCTTCCGCGTGGCTGCCGGCCAGGCTGTGCGCCGTGGCGAGGTCGTCGGGTTCGCCGGCTCCACGGGCCGCGCCACGGGCGACCACCTGCACTACGAAGTGCTCGTCTACGGCCGGCAGCTGAACCCGCTGAATTTCCTGCTCAACCGCGCCCACCCGTAGGACGCAGTGCTGCGGTGCTGCAGTGCTGTGCCCCCGTTTGACCCTCCCCCGACCGGCTGGTACAATCATTTGATATTCCTAGGGTTGCGGAGCCTGCACCGCCTTCATGATCGATAGCCTGCTCGCGAAAGTCTTCGGCACACAGAACGAACGTGAGCTGAAGAAGATCCGCCCGATCGTCGAAGCCATCAACGCGCTCGAGCCGTCCATCCAGGCCCTGAGCGACGTGATGCTGCGCGAGAAGACGCCGGAACTGCGCCAGCGCGTGGCCAACGGCGCCGCGCTCGACGACGTCCTCCCGGAAGCGTTCGCGGTCGTTCGCGAGGCCGGGCGCCGCGCTCTGAACATGCGGCATTTCGACGTCCAGCTCATTGGCGGCGTCGTCCTGCACCAGGGCCGGATCGCGGAAATGAAGACGGGCGAAGGCAAGACGCTCGTCGCGACGCTGCCCGCCTACCTGAACGCGCTCGAAGGCAAGGGCGTCCACGTCGTCACGGTGAACGACTACCTCGCCCGCCGCGACTCGGAGTGGATGGGCAAGATCTACCGGTTCCTCGGGATGTCGGTCGGCGTGATCCAGCACGAGCTGAACGATCAAGAGCGGCAGGTCGCCTACGGGTCGGACATCACGTACGGAACCAACAACGAATACGGCTTCGACTACCTGCGCGACAACATGAAGTTCGACCTCGCGCACTTCGTGCAGCGCGGTCATCATTTCGCCATCGTCGACGAAGTGGACTCGATCCTGATCGACGAGGCGAGGACGCCGCTCATCATCTCGGGCCCGGCGGAAGAGTCGACGGATCTCTACTACGAGGTCGATCGCATCATCCCGCGCCTGACGCCGGGCGCCGTCACGCGCGGCGAGACGAAGGGCGAGGACCGCGATCGTCTCGAAGCGACCGGCGATTTCATCCTCGACGAGAAGCACAAGACCGTCACGCTCACCGAGAGCGGGATGGCGAAAGCCGAAGAGCTCCTCGCACACCGGTTGCAACCGGGTGGGCTCTACGACCCCGCCAACATGCCGCTGCTCCACCATGTGAACCAGGGGCTGCGCGCGCACACCATCTTCAAGCTCGACGTCGACTACATGATCAAGGACGGTCAGGTGGTCATCGTCGACGAGTTCACCGGCCGTCTGATGCCCGGCCGCCGGTGGAGCGACGGGCTGCACCAGGCCGTCGAGGCCAAGGAGAAGGTGAAGATCGAGCGCGAGAACCAGACGCTCGCCACCATCACCTTCCAGAACTACTTC
>Ga0207701_10002913_pt1 | contig 17670 bp, 14 predicted proteins | sample KBSSwiSSwithPhiX_FD_184294 | JGI IMG/M metagenome (GOLD analysis project Ga0207701, IMG submission 184294) | Switchgrass rhizosphere bulk soil microbial communities from Kellogg Biological Station, Michigan, USA, with PhiX - S5 (SPAdes) (version 2) | ecosystem: Environmental > Terrestrial >... | reverse complement strand
GTGGTCCGTCAGCGACCCGCCGCGCCAAGAAAGCTGCGACGATACCAATTGTCATGGCGACGGATCCTGATCCTGTTGCCAACGGCTTTGTCGCCAGCCTGGCGCGGCCCGGCGGAAACGTTACAGGATTATCCACCCTCGCGCCGGAAATTTCTGGAAAACGACTGGAGCTTCTGAAAGAAATCATTCCCGGCCTTTCTCGGATCGCTGTCCTCGGCAGTTCTATCAATTCGGGCAATACACAAGCATTAAGAGAATCTGAGCTAGCAGCGAACGCTTTTGGGCTTAAGGTTGAATATCTAGATGTTCTGAGTCCCAAAGACATTAACACTGCGTTCCAGGCGGCACACAATTGGCGTGCTGAAGCCATACTCCACCTGTCTAGCGCTGTTCTCAATTCTGTCCGCAAAGAAACTGTGGATCTTGCGATAAAGAGCCGGCTGCCGACAATATTTCCGTGGCCGGAGTTTGTCGAAGCGGGGGGACTTATGAGCTACGGTGTCAGCCTTACCGACTTGCACCACCGCGCCGCTAAATATGTCGATAAGATTTTAAAAGGCGCAAAACCGGCGGAGTTGCCCATCGAGCAACCAACAAAGTTTGACCTCGTAATCAATCTTAAAACCGCCAAACAGATCGGCTTGACGATCCCGCCAAACGTGCTGGCGAGAGCAGATAGGGTAATCAGATGACAGGGCTGAGTAACGAGTGCTGTGGACTGAGGTTCAGATGAAGAAAAACTCCGGAGTCGTAGCTCAGCACCGCGTCATTTGTGCGGCGTTATGCGTTTCGCTCTTTGCGCTTTGCGGGGTTGGAGAGGCGCAGCAGAACAAGTTTTTCCGAATAGGCTATCTGTCATCGCGCGATCTTGCGAATGACTCTTCCCGGTCGGAGGCGATTCGGCTGGCTTTGCACGACCTCGGCTACGTTGAAGGACGGAACGTCGCGTTTGAGTCTCGATATGCGAATGGGAAGAGCGAGCGTGCTCTTGAGCTAGCCAGCGAACTGGTACGCGGCAAAGTCGATGTCATTATCGTCGCAGGCGGGGACTTGGTGGTGCAAGCTGCCAAAGATGCGACGAAAACGATTCCCATTGTTATGACAGGAGGCGGACCTGACCCAGTACGGGCAGGGTTCGTTCAAAGTCTCGCCCGGCCGGGCGGCAACATCACCGGGCTTACTCTCCTCGTTATAGAGCTTGCCGGCAAGCGATTGGAGCTGCTCAAGGAAACCGTTCCCAAGATTAATCGCGTAGCGGCTCTCTACGATGCAAAGACTCCCGCCAGTGTTGTGGAAGTGACGGAAACTCTTCCCGCGTCTGCTCGTCCATTGAGTTTGATCATTCAGCCCTGGGAGATCCGAGCGGCGGAAGAAATCGAAAAAAAGTTGAATGCCCAGACTAAAGAACGTCCGGATGCACTCTATGTGTCGACCAGCGCGCTACTGAATACTAACCAGAAGCGAATCGCGACCTTTGGATTGAAAAATCGGCTCCCATCCATCTTCGGCAGAAGGGAATATGTGGAGAACGGCGGTCTCATGTACTACGGCGCCGACGTTGCCGACAGCTACCGCCGTGTTGGCTGGTATGTGGACCGAATTTTGAGAGGTGCGAAACCGGCGGACTTACCCGTAGAACAACCGTCGAAATTCGAGTTGGTAATCAATCTAAGGACCGCAAAGCAGATTGGTTTGACGGTGCCGCAAAGGGTGCTCGCGAGAGCGGACAAGGTCATAAGATGACGGTACTGAGTAACGAGTACTGAGGACCGAGCCATGAGGATCGAGATGCGTTCCTTAAAACACAACTCAGCAGTCATAGCTCAGCACTTAGTCCTTTGTGCGGTGCTAAGCGCTTTGCTCTTTGCGCCTTGCGACTTGGCCGCCGCTCAGAAGAGCAAAGCTTATCGCATTGGAGTTATTCATCAAGGCGGGCCCTATCGAGCAGTCGTCGACGGGTTTCGCTCTGGGCTACGGGAATTAGGACTCGAAGAAGGGAAGAAAATATCCCTTCAAATCAGCGAGACCAAAAGTGACCCAAAGATAATCGAGCAGGCGGCGAAGGCGTTCGAGCGCGACAAAGTGAACCTGATCTATGCGATTACCACGTCGGCCGTGGTACCAGTGAAGAACGCCGCTTCGAAAACTCCGATCGTTTTTGCTGTAGGGAGTGATCCTGTTGTGAGCGGACTTGTGCAGAGTTTTGCCAAGCCCGGCGGCAGACTTACAGGTGTGCAGTACTCGACCACTGATCTCACGGCTAAACGTCTCGAACTTCTCAAAGAGATTCTCCCGAAGGTTCATCGGGTACTGATCTTGTACAATCCCAATAACCGCAGCAGCCGTGAGGCTGCCGAGTTGGCTCGTAAAGCAGCCCGACAGCTTCGGATTCAACTGATCGACCGGCAGGCCGCCTCCGTGGAAGAGTTACGTCAGCAACTTCAAACCATCAAAACCAAAGAAACAGACGCTTACTTCTATATCTCGGACGCAATGGTAAATAGCCGTGCAGATCTCGTCATCGATATGGCGCGAGCGAAGAAACTACCCACGATGTTTTCCGAGCAAGGCGTAGTCGCCATTGGAGGGCTTGCCAGCTACGGTCAAAATTTCCACGAAGTGGGCCGCCTCTCGGCGGGATATGTTCAGAAGATCATTGGCGGCGCTCAGCCGCGCGATCTAAAGATCGAAGTCGTCGACAAACTGGAGCTGGTCGTCAATCTGGCAACAGCGAAGCAAATTGGGCTCACGATTCCGCCTGACGTTTTGGCAAGAGCAGATCGGGTGATCAAATGAGAATAGGCAACAGGCAACAGGCACAAGGCAACAGTGGGAGAACACCTAAGATCACTTGCATTTCCGTTTTCGCTCTGCTTTTTGCGCTTTGTTTTTCGGTCCTGGCGCAGCAGTCAGCGAGAATTCCCCGCGTCGGGATTCTTTTCATTGGCGGGCGCGATCAACCGCACCTCGAAGCATTCAAGCAAGGCCTTCGAGAACGTGGATACATCGAAGGCAAAAACATTGTGCTGGATTACCGCTATGCGGAGGGAGAGGTCGATCGCCTTACTTCGCTTGCGACTGAATTGGTTCAGCTCAAGGTGGACGTCATTGTCACTACGTCCGGAAATAGCGCCCGGGCGGCTGCACAAGCCACGAAGACGATACCGATTGTACTAACAACCGGAGCAGACCCGGTGAAATCAGGTCTCGCCGAGAGCTTGGCTAAACCTGGGCGCAATATCACGGGACTCAGTATTATAGAGGAAGATTTGAGCGGGAAACGGGTGGAGATTCTGAAAGAGACGTTTCCAAAAATGACGCGATTGGCGTATCTTTGGAACCCCCTTGCCGTGTCCTATTCGGCGGCGGATAGGAAGAGCGGCAATCCATCTTATGATGAGGCAGAAAAAACAACGAAAATTGTTGGTGTACAGCTTCTTTCCTATAAGGTACGGACTTTGGCCGATATACAAAAAGCATTTGCCGATATGCCAAAGGTTCGGCCCCACGCATTATTTGTATTACAAAGTCCGTTGATGACCCTTAACTCAAAGCGGATCGTCGAGCTAGCGCTTGAGCAGCGTTTGCCCGGCATGTACCCCTCGAATCAATTCGCTCAAGAAGGGGGTTTGATCGCCTACGGTCCAGTGGTAGCCGATCTCTACCGACGCGCGGCGACATACGTGGATAAGATTCTAAAAGGCGCCAACCCCGCGGAATTACCCATCGAGCAGCCAACCAAGTTTGAGTTGGTGATCAACCTGAAAACTGCGAAGCAGATCGGACTGACCATTCCTCCGAATGTTTTGGCTAGAGCAGATCGAGTCATCAAATAGGCAGTGCTGAGGACTGAGGGCATGAGGACGGGGAGAGGACAACGCGGAGTGGGACATGACTCATTAAAATGCGGTCACTCAACGTTCATCGCTCAGCACTCAGTCATTTGTGCGGCGGTTTGCGCCTTGCTCTTTGCGCTTTGCTCACAGGCTGAGGCACAGCAACCGAAGAAAGTTCCGAGGATAGGATATCTCACAGTAGCCAGCCGGACCGGCAGCGCGCATCTCACCCAGGCGCTCTTGCAAGGCCTACACGAGCTCGGCTACGTGGAGGGCCAGAACATTGTCATCGAGTATCGATGGGCCGATGGGAATTTCGAAAGGCTCCCAGAGCTAGCGGCGGACTTAGTTCGTCTCAAGGTCGATGTGATTGTAACGGCTGTTACGCAGGCCTCGCTGGCAGCCAAGAATGCGACCGGGACGATCCCGATTGTCATGGTAGCGGTTGCCAATCCCGTAGACTCCGGCCTGATCGCCAGCCTCGCCCGGCCGGGGGCGAATATCTCGGGGACGTCTGTCATGAACGACGAGGTTGTCGGCAAGCAGTTGGAGCTGCTCAAGGAAATCTTGCCGAAGATTTCCCGAGTCGCTGCCATGTGGAATCCTGCCAATCCAGTCTTCCAGAAGTTACAATTGCGAGCGGTCGAGGCCACGGCGCGGACATTGAATGTAAGCCTTCAGAAAGTGGAGGCGCGAGATGAAGACGAGATCGAGCGCGCCTTCAAAGCGGTCGCCAAAGAGCGCACGCGGGCGCTCCACGTCTTACCCGATCCGGTGTTCACTACACACCGCGGACGGATCGCGGATCTTGCGATAAAGTACCGCCTCCCGACCGTAAGCGGGACCATAGAGTCAGCGGCCGCTGGTATGCTCATGTCCTACGGACCCAACTTTCCCGAATCTTACCGTCGCGCGGCAACTTACGTGGATAAGATTCTCAAAGGCGCCAAGCCAGCGGACATGCCCGTGGAGCGATCGACAAAGTTCGAGCTGGTGATCAACTTAAAGCCTGCAAAGCAGATCGGTCTCACGATCCCGCCGAGCGTTCTGGCGCGGGCGGACCGAGTGATCAAATAGCTGTGCGATAAGTGTCGTGAAAGGAAGTCGGGAATGAATTGGCTGTTTGAAAAAGTCTTTTTCTGGTTATTAATGACTACCGCGCTAATACCTTCCGCCGAGGCGCAGCAGCCGGGCAGGGTTTTTAAAATCGGCGTACTGGTATCGGGAACCGAAGCCTTGAACAAGCCTCGCGATCAAGGATTGCGCGACGGTTTGCACGAGCTTGGTTACGACGAAGGCAAGAATATCGCGCTGGTCTACCGTTTCGCCGATGGAAAACTTGACCGTCTGCCCCAGTTGGCGCGCGAGCTGGTCGAGGAAAAACCCGACGTGATTGTCGTCGGCGGGACGGCAGTGGCGGTCGCTGCCAAAAAAGCGACGAGCACGATTCCTATTGTCGTTGCCGGCGCCGGCGATCTCGTCGAAGCTGGCTTGATCAAGAGTTATATGTTTCCCGGCGGCAATATTACCGGCGTCGGCCGTATGTCGCCTGATTTTTTTGGCTCTCGAATCAAGCTGATCAAGGAAATACTTCCCAAGGCTACCCTGATCGCGTTTTTGTCCAATCCGAAAAATCCTGGTCATGCGCGTAATCGCAAAGACGCCGAGCTCGGCGCTCAAGCGTCAGGTTTGAGCTTTCATTCAGCGACGGCTCAAAGCGCGAGTGAATTGGACGGCGCGATTGCCAATGCGGCAAAAGCCGGCTCGAGCGCTCTCTTCATTCTGACCGATGCGCTGTTCAACTCGCATGTTTCCCAAATCGCGCAAGCCGCGCTCAAGTATCGTCTTCCGGCGGTTTACGATCGCGCGGATTTTGTCGATGCCGGCGGGCTTGCGAGCTACGGCGTCAATCTCCCCGATCTCTCACGGCGCGCCGCCGAATACGTCGATCAGATTTTCAAGGGCAAAAAGCCCGGCGAGCTAACGCTCGTGCAACCGACCAAATTTGATTTGGCGCTCAATCTCAAAACCGCCAACCAGATCGGTGTGGCAATCCCACCCGATGTGCTCGCGAAAGCGGCTAAAGTGATCAAGTGAAGCGTGAGCCGTGAGTAGACCCTTTCGATCGTCATCCGGGCAAGCTGGCGTAAGCTAGCGCGAACCGGAATCCAGGGAATCCATACACATCTGGATACCGGCTTGAGTTTATCCTGCGGCCTAGCGAAGGGCCTCTATAACGGCAAAACAGCGGGATGATTCGTGGAATGGATTTTAGTTCCGGGACACTAGATGGAGCCCGAGCTATCAGGCCGAATCTGGTTGCAAGAACACAGAAAGTCGTACAATAACCAAACGGACCATGGGTTGGAGAGATAAAGTTCGCAAGCTGCCGTTCCTGGGTAATCTGGGCCCGCCGCGCCGCGGCCGGCTGGTGCGCGATTATTTCCTGATCTCGGTGATTCTGATCGGCGGCGGTCTGATTACCAGCGGTCTAATCGAAATTTACTACCGTTATCAGGAAAGCCGGGAGCAGTTGGCGCTCTTGCAGAAGGAGATCGCCGCGGGCGCGGCTTTCAAGATCGAGCATTTCGTCCAGGAAATCCATAACGTCCTCAAGGGCGCCACCAAGAGCCGCGACATTGCACCCAAAGGGTTGACCGCCGATTTTCGCTTCGAGCTGGAAAAACTTCTGCTAATCGCCCCGGCGGTGACTGAGGCGGTTGCGCTCAACGAACATGGACTCATCCAAGTGCAGGCCTCACGACTGCGCACGGTCTTGCCGGATGCCAAGAAGGATCTCTCTTCCTCCCCAGCCTTCAAACAGGCGTTCCAGGGAAAATCGTATTTTAGCCCAGTCTACTTCGTGCGCGGCTCCGAGCCTTATATGACCATCGCCGTGCCCATCGAACGCTTTGCCGGCGACGTCATCGGCGTGCTGCAAGCGGAAGTCAATCTCAAATACATCGGCGATGTGGTTTCCAGCATCACCATCGGCAAAGCCGGCTACGCCTATGCGGTCAGCCGATCCGGCGAGCTGATCGCCCATCCCGATATCAGTTTGGTCTTGCAACGACGCAATGTGCGTCAATTGCCGGTTGTCGCCGCTGCTTTCGACACGGCGCCGGGGACGCGCGCCGTCAATGCGGTGGTCGCGAAAAACCTTCAAGGCAAAGATGTTCTCAGCTCCTTCGCGCTCATTCCCGGCTTTGAATGGGCGGTGATTGTCGAGCGGCCGCTGGAGGAGGCTTACGAAGCGCTTTACGCCTCAATGCTCCGCACTTCGGCCTTATTCATGATTGGCCTCGGCATGGCGCTCTTTGCCAGTTATTTTCTCGCCCGCCGAGTCGTGCAGCCGGTGCGGATTCTTCGTGAAGGCGTAGAACGAATCGGCGCGGGGGATCTCGGCTTTCGCTTGAATCTGAAAACCGGCGACGAAATCGAAGTGCTCGCCGATGAATTCAACAGAATGACCGAGCAGCTTCAGGATTCGTACGTCGACTTGGAGCGCAAAGTCGAAGACCGCACCAAAGAACTCACCGAATCACTCGAGCAGCAGACAGCGACCAGCGAGATTCTGGGCGTAATTGCCAGCTCGCCGACGGATATCCAGCCCGTTTTGGATGCCGTGGCTGAACGAGCAGCACGATTGTGCGATGCCGATGATGCACAAGTTTTTTTAACTTCCGGCGACGTTCTTCAGCGAGTGGCAGGATACGGCTCGATTCCCTTTGCGACGGCGATTCCAACGATTAGTCGCACAACACCCGCCGGCAGAGCTGTCATCGATCGTACAACGGTCCACGTTGACGATCTGGCTGCCCAGATGGAAACGGAATTCCCTGGTTCCAAAGCGCGCCAGCCGACAAGCGGTGCGCGAACCGTGATGGCTACGCCGCTGCTTCGTGAAGGAATTCCCATCGGTGTGATCAATATACGTCGCACCCAAGTTCGGCCGTTTTCCGACAAACAGGTCGCCTTGCTTAAAACCTTCGCCGATCAGGCGGTGATCGCGATTGAAAATGTCCGTTTGTTCCAAGAGATCCAGGATAAGAACGACCAGCTCGAAGCCGCCAACCGACACAAATCCCAATTCCTCGCCAATGTCAGCCACGAGCTGCGGACACCGCTCAACTCGATCATCGGCTTTACCCGAATTGTGTTGCGCCGCAGCGAAGGAAAGATCGAACCCCTGCAAAAGGAAAATCTGCAGAAAGTTCTCGTGAGCTCGGATCATTTGCTTACCTTGATCAATGAGCTGCTCGATTTGGCCAAGATTGAGGCCGGACGTATGGAGGCGTTTGCCGAAACTTTCAAACTCGATGAGATCATCCGCGTGGCCACCACGACCGTCGAACCCCTGCTCAGGAACGGCAATGTGAAACTAATCACTGAAATCGCGCCCGACATTCCGCCGATGAAAACCGATCGCGATAAGCTCAAGCAATGTGTTCTCAACCTACTGAGCAACGCCGTCAAATTTACCGAAAAAGGCGAGATCAAAGTCGCCGCCGCGCGCAATAACGGGACCGTCAAGCTCACCGTGTCCGACACCGGCATCGGCATGAATCAAGAGGCGTTGAAATACATCTTCGATGAATTTCGCCAGGCAGACATGTCGAGCACGCGCAAATACGGCGGCACCGGTCTCGGCCTCGCCATCGTTAAAAAATTCATCAACTTGATGGGCGGAGAGATCGTCGTGGAAAGCGAAGTCGGCAAAGGCTCGAAGTTCATGATCACGCTACCGATGGAACTGAAACCACAGGCGGAAGGGAAGTCAGCATGAAACAGGACAACCCGACCGGTCCGACGCGCAGGGAATTCCTAAAGGCGGCATCGCTCTGCACAAGTTGGGCTCTGTTTAAATTACCTTCCGAATCGGCTGCTGCCGAGCCGGCGCTGGAGACGACCCGGTTAAAGTTAGTGCGCACGACAAGTATTTGTCAGGCACCCCAATACATCGGCGAGGAATTACTACGGAGCGAGGGATTTACCGATATACAATATATCGCCAAAGCATCGCCCGGTGAGATTGGCAAAGCATTAGCTTCTGGCGAGGCTGATATCAATTTGCATTTTGCCGGCCCTCTCGTCTTAGCATTGGACGCCGACGACCCGATTGTCATCCTGTCGGGAAATCATGTCGGCTGCTTCGAACTCTTCGGCACCGACAAGATTAGGGCGATCCGCGATTTAAAGGGCAAGACCGTCGCGGTGCCGGCGCTCGAATCGCCACCGTATGTGTTTCTCTCGATCATGGCCGCCCATGTCGGTCTCGATCCGCGTAAAGACATCCATTGGATCACCCGCCCGCCGGCCGAGTCGATGCAAATGCTCGCCGAGTTGAAGATCGACGCTTACTTGGGTTTTCCGCCGGAACCACAAGAACTGCGCGCCAAGAAGATCGGTCATGTGTTGGTCAATAGCGTCGTCGACCGGCCGTGGTCCCAGTACTTCTGCTGCATGATCGCGGGCAATCGAGAATTTGTTCAGAAAAATCCAGTCGCAACCAAACGAGCCATGCGAGCGATTCTGAAAGCCGCCGATTTATGTTCGGTCAAACCAGACCAATCGGCGCAGCTCCTGGTCGACAAGGGATTTAAGACAACGAGGCAGTTCGCGCTTCAAATGATGAAGGAGATCCCTTACGGCAAATGGCGCGACTACGACCCGGAAGATACGCTGCGCTTTTACGCGCTGCGCCTGCACGAAGCCGGCATGATCAAACAGAGCCCGCAGAAAATTATCTCGCAGGGGACAGACTGGCGGTTTTTGCGGGAACTGAAGAAGGAATTGAAAGCGTAGATTCGTGAACCTGCTCGTGAATCGATTTTGTGATGAGCACGACAAGGAACGTTCGATGCTGAACAAACGAGACAACAGATGGACGCGTCGAGAGTTTTTAAGTGCGACTGCGCTCGCTGGCGCTGATGCTCTTTTCGGATTGCAATCTGATGCCTTTGCCGCGGAGCCGCCGCTGGAAACGATCAGGATTAGGCTCGCCCAAAGTACCAGCATATGCCAGGCGGCGCTATATATAGCCGGCGACTTGCTCCGCGCGGAAGGGTTCACTGACGTGTTGTATGTGAACGAGCCCGGAGACCGCCTATACAAGTCCCTCGCCCTAGGCGAGGTCGATGTCGGTGTAACCTTTGTCGCACCGTTTATTCTTGAGGTGGACGCGGGCAAGCCGGTCATTCTACTTGGTGGTGCGCACGCTGGATGCATGGAATTGTTCGCCAATGAGCGGGTGCGCTCCCTTAGAGAATTAAAGAGCAAAACTGTCGCGATCAGTGCTCTCGGATCTCCCGGTCACATCTTTCTCGTAAGCATGCTCACCTATGTCGGTTTGAATCCCCGCCAGGATGTCCGCTGGGTCACGCATCCTCTTTCCGAATCAGCACGACTTCTCGCGGAAGGCAGGATCGACGCATATATGATTGTCCCGCCAATTACTCAAGAGCTACGGGCAAAGAAAATCGGACATGTAGTAGTCAACACCACGTTGGATCGACCGTGGTCTCAGTATTTTTGTTGCATGATCGCCGCAAACCGCGATTTTGTAAAAAAGAACCCAGTAGCCACTAAACGGGCGATGCGCGCCATCCTAAAAGGCGATGCCATGTGCGCTCTTGAGCCCGAGTCATCGGCCAAATTCCTCGTGGACAAGGGCTTCACGCCACAATACGCGTACGCGGTCCAGATGATGAAGGAACTCCCATATGGGAAATGGCGAGAATACGATCCGGAGGATACGGTTCGCTTTTATTCCCTGCGCCTGAATGAAGCCGGAATGATCAAGAATACCCCCCAGAAAATTATCGCCCAAGGCACTGATTGGCGGTTTTTAAACCAATTGAAGAAGGAACTGAAAGCGTGAAGAAATTTCGTCTGTTAGATTTCCGATTTTGATGTGGGAGATAAACCGCAGGTAACCATGCAGCAGAAACTGCGCGCTCGTATTCTCCCGCTCTTAGTACTCATCGCGTCGCTCCCTCGCGCGGTGGATTTCGCGATGGCCGATACTCTGCCGAAGATCAAGTCTGCGCCAGAATTTACTCTGACCAAGCAGGACGGGAAGCGAGTCAACCTTAACGAATTGCGCGGCAAGGTGATCGCGATCACGTTTATATTCGCCAGTTGCGCGGATACTTGTCCGCTGCTGACGGCGAAAATGGTTGGCATCCAGAACAAGCTGGGCTCGGCCTTTGGTCCGGAAGTTAGATTTCTTTCGATCACCGTGGACCCGGAACACGACACGCCGGAGATCCTCGCGCGCTACGCGGAAGCATATAAAGCCAATTCCGTTGGCTGGGCGTTTCTCACGGGGACGCCGGCGGAGATCCGCGAAGTCGCCAAACGCTACGGCATCTATTACAAGAAAACGCGAGGCGGCGACGTCGATCATACTTTCCTGACATCGCTCGTAGATCAGCATGGAACTTTGCGCGTGCAGTACATGGGCGTCCGATTCGATCCAGACGAGATGCTTCGGGACATTCAGAACCTTATGGCGGAGGCAAAAGGTTTGTGAGCCGCGGGTTGATCGATTGGTTGCCCCGGCTGGTCGCACGCGTGCCGACAAAAGTGCACGCCAAGCTATTGGCGGCCTTTCTCACCATAGTGGTGCTGCTGATCGCGGTGGGCGCGGTTGGCCTCCGGGCGTTGAATGAATCTAACCGCCGCGCGGCCGAGTTGGTTGGTCTTCAGCGGAAAATCGCTGCGTATCGACAGCTCCAGCACGACACGACCGCACAGCTCTATAGCGTCGCCTCCGCGCTCCTGGTCCACGACGACCGCACGCTCGATGCGACTTTGCGTCAGCTCAATCAGTTCGGCTATGACCTCGACCGCCTCCAATTCGTCGCAAAAGATGAAGTCGAGCTGCTGGGTCAGGTGCGCACCGACTATGATCAGTTCATCCAGGTAGTCAGCCAAGCCATCGAGCTCATCCGCAAGGGCAAGATCGCCGAAGGAAACCAGCTGCAAATTGCCCAGGCCAATCCGTTGGCGGATCGACTTGAAAGAGTGATGAACCAACTGGTCAACCGCGCCGAAGCCGACATGGTGGCGAGTATCGAGGCAACCGATGCGGCCTACACGCACTCGCAACGGTTCGTGATCGGTTTTGCCGTGATTAGCATCACGTTGGCTCTTGTTCTCGGCTACGCCATTTCCTGGTCGATTGTTGGTCCCGTTCAGGAGATGGGCACGCGTTTTAAGCAACTCGCATCCGGCGATTTCTCCCAGCGTATCGAAATCTCCAATCGCGACGAGCTGGGCAATCTGGCCATCAACTTAAATCGCATGAGCCACGAACTTGCACAGCTGTATCAGGAAATAGAAGAAAAAAACGCACAGCTCACCAGTGCTAACAAGCACAAATCGGACTTTCTGGCTCGCGTGAGTCACGACCTGCGCACGCCGCTCAATTCGATTATCGGTTTTACCCGGATCGTGCTGCGCCGCATGGAAGGACAACTTCCCAGTCTGCAGAAAGAGAATTTGCAGAAAGTTCTGATCAGCTCGGAGCACTTGCTCAACCTTATTAACGAGCTTCTCGACCTCGCCAAAATCGATGCGGGCAAGATGGAAGTGGTCGCCGATACCTTCCGGGTCGAAGATGTGATCAACATGACTACTGCTACGATCGAGCCGCTCCTCAAAGATGGACGCGTGCAACTGGTCAAGGATATCGCCGCTAATCTTCCCTCAGTCAGAACCGACCGCGACAAGCTCAAGCAAGTCTTGTTCAATTTGCTGAGCAATGCGGCAAAGTTTACCGAGCAAGGTGAGATCCGCGTCTCGGCAGCGCGAGAGAACGGTATTTTAAAGCTGGCTGTCTCTGATACCGGCATCGGCATGAAGCCGGAATCCCTAGAGCATATCTTTGAAGAATTTCAGCAAGCCGAGAAAACCACCGCAAGCCAGTACGGCGGCACAGGTCTCGGTTTGGCGATCGTCAAGAAGTTTATTAATCTCATGGGCGGAGAGATCGTCGTGGCAAGCGAAGTCGGCAAAGGTTCGCAGTTCACGATCACGTTGCCGATGGAACTGAAACAATGAATTTTGGATTTTTGCGCCGGTTACGCGAGCGAACGATTATTCGGATTCGAATTGCCCCAGTATTCCCTCGCCCTATGGGAGAGGGTAAGGGTGAGGGTTCTGAACGTAATGCCAACTAATCCAGGTGTCGAAACACTAAGAAATCGAGCACGCCAACTTCGGCGAGAACAAACTGAAGCGGAGAAACGCCTTTTGGCGGGACTCCGGGCGCGCCAACTTCAAGGCTACAAGTTTCGACGCCAGTTCGTCATAAGCTCTGTGATTGTCGACTTCTGTTGTTTCGAAAAACGTATCGTGGTTGAGCTCGATGGCGGACAACATGCCGAGCAAGAAGCAGCCGATCAAGTCCGTTCCTGGTTTTTATCTTCACGCGGCTATCGTGTCCTACGGTTTTGGAACAATGAGGTTCTAGAAAACTTCAATGGAGTACTGGAGAAGATTTTCCACGCCTTAGAAACTACAACGCTCAAAAACAAACCCTCACCCGTACCCTCTCCCTCAGGGCGAGGGAAAGGCGAATCATAAGGGTTAACTGTAGGTGGCAGCGATGGACAAAAAAAAGATTCTCGTCGTCGACGATACCGACTGGAACCGGGACTTGCTCGTGCAATTGCTCGAAGAGAACTACGCCGTATTAGAGGCGGTCGATGGAGAGCAGGGCGTCAAAGCCACAGAACAGCAAAAACCCGATCTGATCTTGATGGATTTGGGCATGCCGGTCATGGATGGATGGGAAGCGACGCGACGCATCAAAGCCAACAGCGCATTGAAGCACATCCCCATTATCGCCGTGACATCTCACGCGATGGTTGGCGATGAAATCGAAGCGCGCAAAGCTGGCTGCGACGATTACTTATCCAAGCCCATCGATGAAGAGCTCTTGCTCGAAAAAATTAAAAAGTATGTCGGATGACTCATGAGTAAGAAAATTCTCATCGTCGATGACGAGCCCTTTAATCTGGATTTGCTCGAGCAGGAGCTCGGCGAGTACGACTATGTGATCGAAAGGGCCGCCGATGGCATAGAGGCGCTGGAGAAAACCCAAAGCTTCGCACCAGACGTGATCCTGCTGGATTACATGATGCCGCGCATGAATGGGCTGGAGGTCGTCAAACAGCTCAGGGCGACGCCGGAACACCAGGGCATCCCGGTAATTCTGCTCACCGCCAAGGCCACGCAAGAAGACAAGGTAGCTGGGCTCGACGCCGGCGCCGATGATTACGTCACCAAGCCCTTCGACTCCTTCGAGCTTTTGGCCCGGGTGCGCGCCATGATGCGGCTCAAAGAGATGCACGACACGCTCGCCGAATGGAACCGCACGCTCGCCGAAACAGTTAGAAAGCAGGTCAGCGAGCTCGAGCGCATGGCGCGGCTCAAACGCTATCTCTCGCCGCAGATCGCCGAAACTATTCTCGGCCAAGATGACGAGTTGTTCAGAACTCACCGGCGTGAGATCACGATCGTTTTTCTCGACCTGCGCGGCTTTACCGCCTTTTCGGACAGCGCCGAGCCGGAAGAAGTGATGGAGTTTCTACGCCATTATCACGCCGAGATGGGCCAATTGGTTTTCAAGTTCGAGGGCACCCTCGAACGATTTATGGGCGACGGCATCGTGATTATTTTCAATGACCCGATTCCGTGCGAAGATCACGCACAGCATGCAACGCTAATGGCGCTCGAGATGCGCGACCGAGTGAAAGAGTTACGCGGTGCATGGTTGAAGAAAGGCTATAACTTGGATTTAGGCGTCGGCATAGCCGCGGGCTACGCGACTCTCGGCACGATGGGATTTGAAGGGCGCATGGATTACGGCACCGTCGGGAACTTACCCAATCTGGCAGCGCGTCTCTGCGCCGAAGCCAAGGGAGGTCAAATTCTCACGGATCAAAAAACCATGAGCCGCCTCGAACACGCATTTGAAGCCGAACCGATTGAACAACTCAGTCTCAAAGGCATCGCCCGCCCGGTTCTTGCCTACAACATCTTGAGCGCCCGCTGAGTCGTCGCATGACGGGCAAGTCCCAAACTGCCAAGAGCAACCGGGAGATTCGTCTTAAGTTCTGGGGCGTCCGCGGAAGTTATCCGACCGTGGATCAAGCGAGCTCCAAAGTGGGCGGCAATACCTCCTGCGTCGAGGTGCAAGTCGACGGACGGCGACTGATCTTCGACGCCGGTACCGGCATCATTCCCTTGGGCAAGGAGCTTTGTAATGGCGCCGCGTCGGTTCCGGCCGCTTATATCTTTCTCAGTCACACCCATATCGATCACGTCATGGGGCTCTGTTTTTTTGAGCCCTTGCTGACGGCTAAGGCGCGCACCTTCATTCTCGGACCCGGCGGTAGCTCTGGAGCGCTAACGCGAAGTCTACATCATTTGACTCACAGCGATCTTTTCCCTGTTTCGCTAGACGAGCTGAAAGGGAAAAAAGAAATTTTTTCTCTCGCCGGCGGTGAGATCATTCGTTTTGGCCTACCGGGCCACCGGCCCAAAATTAATCCAGCCCGGGCGGGCAACGGCGGTGAGAGCGAATTACGGATCGCGACGTATAAAAGCCCGGCGCACCCGCTAAATGGAGTGATGCTCTACCGGGTGTTCTATGACAACAAAAGCTTCGTGTATGCCACCGATATCGAGGAACAGGACGGCGGTTATCCAGAAATCGTCGAGTTTTCGCGCGGCGCGGATTTGCTGATTCATGACGGACAGTACCTTCCGGACGAATACTTCTCGCGCACCAAGCCGCGCAAAGGCTGGGGGCACAGCACCATCGATCTCGCGATCGAAGTGGCAAAAAAAGCCGGAGTCAAGCGACTCGCATTGTTTCACCACGAGCCCACCCACGATGACAAGACCATGGCAATGATCGAAGACCGCGCCAAACAGCTTTTCGAATCAAGCGTTGTCGCCCATGAGGGAATGGAAATTGTCTTACGATGATGCCGCACAGAGCGAGGGCGTGGACGCCCTATGACCGCTAGCATGACTGCTGGAAAAATTCGGATAGTTTGTTTCGCGAGCGGTTTGGCGCTTGTTCTGGCTGCTCCGATTCTAGGTCTGGCGCAGTCACCCATACGACTGGGCATCCTGGTCCAAGAGATGGAACGCTCTCAAGCACAGGCGATCAAAGGTCTCGGAGAAGAGCTCAAACGGCTCGGCTACCAGGAAAAAAAGAACCTGTTTTTTGAAACCCGTAACGCCAAAGGAAATCGCGCCGCTTTGCAACCCGCAGCCGGCGAGATTCTCAGCCGGCACGTCAACGCCATTTTCACGACGGGCACCAGCGCGACGCGCGCGGCAATCGCCTCGACCGGAGAAGTGCCCATCGTGTTCGTTCATCCGGACGATCCGGTCGCGGCCGGTTTAATCAAAAGCAGCGGCGAGCGCGCAAACAATCTCACAGGCGTGGCTGCGTATGCCCGCACCACGACAGAGAAGCGGGTCGAGCTCATCAAGGAAATCGTGCCCGGACTTCAAAAAATCCTGATCTTCTATGATGGCAATAATGCTTTTTCACGCGACAGCTTCGGCGTCGCCGAAACTGCGGCAAAAAAATTCGGCCTGGAGACGGCCGGTTACGCGATCAAGTCCAGCGACGAGTTGAAAACAACCGTGGCTAGTCTGCATCCAATGCCCGCTACGGCAATTTTTCAAATTCCCGACGAACTGTTCGAAAGTGAATCCGAGTTCCTTTTTGAGACCGCGCGCGCGCGAAAGTTTCCCACGATGTTCAACCAGGAATCTTGGGCTATTGGCGGGGCGCTCGCCGCCTACGGTCCCAACTACCTCGCCATGGGACAACAGGCTGCGCGCTTGATCGACAAGATTATGAAAGGTGAAAAGCCGGCGAGCCTCAACATCGAGCGAGCAGCCAAATTCGACCTCACCCTTAATTATCGCACCGCCCGGTTTCTCGATCTGAAGTTCTCTCCTGAAATTTTAAAAAAGGCCGCCAAAGTGATCCGGTAGCACGCCTCGATGGAAGGTCTTGCCGATACCATTCGCAGTGTTCTGATTTTCTCCGGGCTCTCGCGCGAAGACGTTGCCAAAGTGCTCGGTAAAATGGAGGAGATTTCATTCGAAACCGGCGCGACGATTTTTTCCCAGGGCGAGCAGGGTGACGCATTCTACCTGATTCAGTCGGGCGCCGTGCAAGTCCTGTTGGAAAGCGGCGGCGATAAATCAGAGGTGGTGGCAATTCTCGGGCCGCGCGATTGGTTTGGCGAAATGGCGCTGCTTACAGGTGAGCCGCGATCGGCGACGATTCGAGCGGTCAAATCGACGTCTCTGTGGCGGCTCCGGCGCGAAGATTGGGATGAGTTGATTGAGAAACACCCCACCTGGTTATTGCAATTAAGCGCCACGCTCAGCAAGCGGCTCTCCTACGTCGACCGCCAGTATTCCACCGGCCGCGAAGCCTTCAATTCTCTTGCGGAAGAATTTTACTCGGCGCGAAAGCCGGATGAGCAGGCATTCTTTCGGCAGGCTTCCCTAATTGGCGCCGCGGACAAACGCACGTGGAGCGAGATTTTTCAAAATAGCGAGCCGACGCATCTCATTATCGAGCTTGGCGATGGTCAGTTCCCGCTGATTCGCCGGCTGGAAAATGGCCAATACGAATTGCACAGTTTTTTCAGAGATTTTCTTAGGGAAAAACTGAATGCCGTCGAAGGCGAGGATGTGATTTTCCGGCTGCACGCGCGCTTTGCTGAGCGCTATGAAGCCCTCGGCGATCTGCGCGAAGCGATTCATCACCGCGTCGACGCTCCGG
>Ga0207701_10002912_pt1 | contig 17680 bp, 11 predicted proteins | sample KBSSwiSSwithPhiX_FD_184294 | JGI IMG/M metagenome (GOLD analysis project Ga0207701, IMG submission 184294) | Switchgrass rhizosphere bulk soil microbial communities from Kellogg Biological Station, Michigan, USA, with PhiX - S5 (SPAdes) (version 2) | ecosystem: Environmental > Terrestrial >... | reverse complement strand
CCCGAACCTCGGCCGGCCGGCCGAGGTTCGGGCTCTCTCCGTCGTCAGGCGGTTCGGGCCGAAGGTGCTGATGGCCAGCCAGCGGGTGGCGGCGCAGCGCCCGCCGTACCGCGGCTCGAACCGTGGGAGCGACCGCGGGCTGCGCCGCGACGTAGGATTCCAGCCAGGTCAGATACGTCTCGAACGCGGCGTCGAGCTGGCCAGCGCGCTCGACCGTCCGGCACGACGAATTCTCGTGCTGCCGGTATCTGTCGAGACAGACGTCGACGATCATCACCGGAAAGTTCAGACACAGCTTGGCGTGAAAGACCTGATCGGTGCAGATCCGGCGGAAGGATTCCTCCCATCCGCCCACGCTCTGGACGGCTCCCCGGCGCACGAGCACTCCACCCATGCAGGGGACGGTGCCGCCGTCTTCGAGAAACCGGACGAGCATTTTCGGGGGCTCGATCACCGTGTCCGGCTTCGCGCCGTATCTGCGCCACACCCAGTCGCGGCCCGCGTCATCCGGGAGCCCGCTCCAGCTGTACCAATATTCGGTCGCGGCATACAGCATGGCGACCTCGGGGTGCGCGTCGAGAATCGGCACCTGCACCTCGAGTTTCCGTGGCAGGTAGACGTCGTCTGCGTCCAGAAACGCCAGGTAGTCTCCTTCCGCGTGGCGTGCTCCCAGGTTCCGCGAGGCGCTTGCGCCGCGGTTCTGCCGATCGTCGTGCGAGAGGTAGCGGATCCGGTCCGGATGCGCCGCCGCGTACTGCAACGCAATCCCGGTGCTCCCATCGGTCGAGCCGTCGTCCACGAGCAGCAGCTCCCAGTTGTCGTACGTCTGGGCGAGCACGCTCTGGATGCTCTCCTCGATGAACCGCCCCGCGTTCAGGAACGGGGTGATGATCGACACGCGGGTCATGTCCGGAGGCCCTGCAGTGCGCGCTGAAACGACGGTCCATCCCAGTCGAGGACGCCGAACCGGGGCAGCGCATACCGGTTCGCGCCGCGCGCGGGAACCGCACGTGAGCTCGTGCTGCACGCCCAGGCGAAGCCGCACTCCTTCACCGCCACCTCCGAATCATCGTCCAGCGCGCCGTGCGGGTACGCGAAGCCGGTGATCGGCCGCCCGATCAGGCGCTCGCAGGCGTCCCGGCCCTGGCTGATGTCGTTGCGTCGTTCGGCGGGAGGCAGGTCGGGCAGCACGGGGTGCGTCGTGGTGTGGCCTCCGAAATCGAAAACACCGCCCGAAGCCAGTGCCGTCACCTCGCTCGCCGACATCGGCAAGTCCGCACGACTGGGTGGCAGCATCGCGAGCTCGGTCCGCAGCTGGACCATTGCCTGCTCCCGGGCCGCTGGTGCAGCAGAGCGAAGCTGTTTCCACAGTGCCAGGTATGTGCTCTGACGACTGGTTCGCGGTTCGTGCCACGCTCGCCAGCCGCGATCGCATTCGTCACCGCCCCGGAGCATGAGCGGAATCCGCGCGGGTCCGATCTCGACTTCAGCATCGACGTCGCCGGTGCCCTGCAGAATGCCGCGCGCCAGCTCGTCCCACCAGTACTCGTATCGCTGTCCGACGAAGCCGGTGGCGAGGAACAGGGTCGCCGGCACGTGCGCGGACGCGAGTCGCGGACTGGCCTCGCGCAGGTTGTCCACGTACCCGTCATCGAAGGTGACTGCCACGGCGTTGCCGGGCAGCGTGCCGCGCTCCAGGCGGCTCACGAACTCCGGCATCGGCAACGGGTGGCGGGTGCGGCGGAGGATTTCGAGGTGCTGTTCGAACCGGTCCGGATGCACGGCGAGCCCCCACGGATCCACTCGAGGGCTGGCGATCCGGTGATACATGAGAATCGTCGGCGCCGGTCCCGGCCGAACGATCCTGCGCCGCAGCTTCTGGAAGAGCGTGCGCATCTCACCGCGATTTTCGTGCGCGCAGGGACACGATGACGGGGTAGGCGCGATCGATCGGATCCAGGTCTTTCGTGTCGAGCTCTTCGACCGCGAGACCCTGCAGGAACATGGTGGCCGCGAACACGTTGCCGTAGCGGCGAACCATCACCGCCTCGGGGCCGAAGACATCGCCAAAGAGGCGTTCCATCGCCGTGGGGGTGAAGGACCAGAACCAGGTGTTCCCCCACTCGCCTCGATCGATCTGGCTGATGCCGGGGGCCGTGACCAGCACCACACCGCCGGGGGCGAGCGCCCGATGCAGCTGCACGACGGCGGCTCGCACGTCGTAAATCAGCTGCAGTGTCTGCGTGAAGATGATGCAGTCGAACGCGTTATCGGGAAGGACACGAGGATCGGTGACGTCGCCGACGAAGGTCGCGCGCGGGTTGCCCGCGGCGACATGGAGCACATCGCTGCGGGTGACACGCGACCCTCCGAACTTCCGCGTGTACGCGTCGTCGCCGATTTCGAGCACGCGTCCCAGGATCTCCGACGCATTCCGCGCGAGGAAGCGCTCGATGTAGTAGCGGTCGACCGGCAGGCCGCGGTCGAACCCGAAGGAGTCGCTGATCGGCTTCAGCCGTCGCAGATCTCCGACCTGCACCCGCCCGACCGGCGGCACGCGATCACCGCGCGACAGCATCAGCCGCTTGGCACCCCGACGAGGGAGCATTGCGGCGACGCGCCGTCTCAGGCCTCCGAGCACGTCGCGCGCCGCCACCTGCGGCGACACCGCCGCAATCCTCGCGAGCTGCGCCAGCGACGACAGCAGCGGCATCCCACCCCGCCGCCGGCGGTAGCGGGCGCGCGCCATTTCTTCCGCGTAGTAGCGGCGCCAGCGCTGCCGGCCTTCGCTCCACGCCTGTGCTGCGGCGCGATCGCTCGCGGGCGGAGCGTGGCTCGCGTGGACGTCGAGCATCGTCCGGAGCATGCCGCGATGATCCGCGGACATGTTCTGGCCGTGCAGCCGGTAGGCCGCGACGAGATCGGGGTACGCCGCGATCGGATGGACGCGCACCATGCGCAGATAGACGTCGTAATCCTCGCCGCGGCGCAACCGCTCGTCGAAGGCGCCGGCCGCCTGGAGCCGATCACGCCTGTACATCACCGTGCCGTGCATGCCGATGAAGTTGCGCCGGAGGAGGTGCAAATACGGCGATTCTCCCGGGGGCTCGAACCGCTCGCCGGTCTTGTTGCCATCGCGATCGATGTAGACGTGGCCGCCATAGACGAAACCGCTCTCCGGCACCCGCCCGAAGCACGCCAGCCCCGCCGCGATGGCGTTCGGCTCCAGCCGATCGTCGGCGTCGAGAAAAATCACATAGCGCGTACGCAATGCCGTCAGGCCGGTGTTCCGTGCCGCGGCGAGCCCGCGGTTGTCCTGGCGAATGCCGCGGACGCCCGGGAACCGCGCGACGACCTCTCCCGGGTTGTCGTCGGACCCGTCATCGACCACTACGATGTCGTCGGCGGGGCGGGTTTGCGCGCGCAGGCTGTCGAGCGCCTCTCCCAGGAAGTGGGCGTGATTGTAGGTGGTGATGACGACGCCGACCGTGGCGGCTGCGACCGGTTCCGCGCCCGCTGAACGAAGGGCAACGGGTGCGTCGGAAGTCATCGGCCTCTTCCGTGCAATGACCGTTCCGCTGAGGTGGACTACAAAGGCTCGCGAACCCGCGAGCTGGCTCTGCCGATGAGTCGGACGTGCGAGGGGTCTTAGAGGCGGCGAAGGCGGATCTGCCGGATTCCGGCTTTCGTGCGCCAGGACGCGATCCCCAGCGGCTGTGAGGGTTCGACCTCGATGCGGACGCTGATCTGGTTGCCTTTCAGGTCCTGCTCGATGATGTGCTTCCCGTCGAGCCAGGTCTCGATCTTCTCCGGCGTGACCCTGATCCGGACGTCGTACCACTTCTGCAGCTCGAAATCGATCGACTGAGAAGTGGTGTTCTCGGAGGCATCGATGCCGTTGATGCTCGACAGCCCGACAATGCTCCCACCCCAGCCGCCCAGGATCAGCGAGCAGAACGACTCGCCCACCGGGAAGGTGACACCGGCAAAGAAGTCGCGGCCTTCGAGCCGCCGCGCCTGGAGCGTCAACTCATAGTTGGTGGTCGGCAGCGCCGGTCCGCTCCAGGTGATGCCGGTGAGATCCTTGCCCGCCGCGAGGATGATGTCGCCATTCTCGACAGTGACGGGGCCCTGACCGTAGAACTTCGACGGTTGCCAGTTGGTGAGCGTCTTGCCGTCGAAGAGCGGATCGCCAGCCTGATTCGGCGGCGTCTGTGAGGTTGCCCGACTGGTGGCAGCCAGGCTGAGGGCTGCGACAGCCACCGCGGCGAGGGAACGGGACATCCGCATTCGAGGATTCTACCTTGGGGAGTTTGCGGAGCCGCCGTCTGCCCTTTGATATCATGCGGCGGATCGCCCTCCTGAAGGCTTATGACCATGCCCACTACACCTCGCAACGACGCAGAAGGAATGGAACGACGGGAATTCATCAAAAAGACTGGGGCCGGAGTGCTCGCCGCCGGCTTTCCGGCCATCATTTCGGGGCAGACCGTGACCAACGCGGTCAAGGTCGGGCTTGTCGGCGCCGGCGGGCGCGGCACCGGCGCGGCAGCCCAGGCACTGAGCGCGGATGGTGCGGCCGAGCTCACCGCCATTGCCGACATCGACGAGGCAATCGTCGACCGGGCCGCCAACCGGTTGAAGGGCAGCCAGAAGTTCGGCGCGCAGGTCAAGATCTCCAACGCCTTCTTCGGCCTCGACGCCTACGACAAGGTGATCAACAGCGGCGTCGACGTCGTCCTGCTCGCGACCCCGCCCGGGTTCCGCCCGCAGCACCTGACCGCGGCGGTGAACGCGGGCAAGCATGTGTTCTGCGAGAAGCCGTGCGCGACCGACTCGCCGGGCGTGCGCGAGGTGATGGCCGCGCAGAAGCTCGCGCAGTCGAAGAACCAGGCGCTCGTCGCCGGGTTCTGCTGGCGCTACAACAACATGATTCAGGAGGCCGTGCAGCGCGTACACAACGGCGAGCTCGGCCGCCTCGTGGCGCACTACTCGACCTACTACACCAACCCGGTCAAACCGATGCCGCCGGAGAGCGAGCGGCCGGCCGGGATGAGCGACACCGAGTGGCAGATCCGCAACTGGTACAACTTCACGTGGCTGTGCGGCGACAGCCTGGTCGAGCAAGCGGTACACAACGCCGACAAGATCATGTGGATCATGAAAGATCAGCCGCCGGCGAGCGTCGTCGCGGTCGGCGGCAGGGCGGTCCCTGCCAACGGCGGGAACATCTTCGACCACTTCGACGCCAACTACGTGTGGCCGAACGGCTATCGCGTCTTCCTGGCGAACCGGCAGTCCACCGGGTGCTTCAACGGCACGCTCGACTACGTCATGGGCACCGACGCCACGCTGGTGCTCGGCATCGGCAACGCGCGGATCGAGACGCCCGACGGCAAGGTGAAGTGGCAGTTCGAGGGCGAGGCCTACGACATGTATCAGAAGGAGCACGACGTGCTGTTCGCGTCGATTCGCTCCGGCAAGCCGAAGAACGACGATCTGAACCTGGCCACCAGCACGCTGCTCGCGATCATGGGCCGCAACGCCGCGTACAGCGGACAGCAGCTGACGTGGGATCAGGCGCTGAATTCGCAGGTCAGCCTGGTGCCCAAGCCGGTCGACTGGACCGCGAAGCACGAAGTGCCCGGCCTGGCCATCCCTGGCCGCACCTCGATGGCGTGATCTGAAAGATCCATGAAGCTTCGAAACGCCGCCTGTGTTGCGACGGTCCTGCTGGCCGTCGCGCAGGCGGTTCCTCTCCTCAGCTCGCAGGCCGCGAAAGGTCCCGATCCGAAGGAGCTCGCTGCCGTCGGGAAGATCCGTGCGCGGATCGAAGAGCAGAGCAAGAAAACAGCGGCGTCGAAGCCGGCCGCCTACAAGGTGACCATTCCCAACACGACGGTCAGCTACGCCATGGCGCCGATCCCCGGCGGCGAGTTCAAGATGGGATCCGACGCGCCCGGCGCGAAGCCGGACGAGCAGCCAGTGCATCAGGTCAAGCTCGACCCGTTCTGGATGCAGACCCAGGAGGTGACCTGGGACGCCTACCTGATGTTCATGTTCGCCGATCAGGCCAGGGAGCGTGAGCATCCGGATGCGCTGGTCGATGCGCTCAGCCGGCCGACCGCGCCGCACCTCGAAATGAGCTTCGGCCGCGGCAACAACGGGTTCCCCGCGATCAGCATGACCCAGCACGCGGCGAACAAGTTTGCCCAGTGGCTGAGCGCGAAGACCGGCGAGTTCTACCGGCTGCCGACCGAGGCCGAATGGGAGTACGCCTGCCGCGCCGGCGGCGATCCCGCGCCTAAACCCCTGGACGAGTACGCGTGGTACAAGAAGAACTCGCCGCAGGGCGCCTTCTCGTCAGGCACGTATCACGCCGTTGGCACGAAGAAGCCGAATGCGTGGGGACTCTACGACATACTCGGCAACGTCATGGAGTGGACGGCCGATCAATACGCCCCCTACTCCGCGGCCGCGCAGCAGAATCCCACCGTGCCGTCGAAGACTGCCTATCCCCACGCGGTTCGCGGTGGGTCCTGGAACGACGACGAGGCGGCGGTGACGTGCACCGCGCGGGTCAAGACAGACGCCTCATGGAAACGTCAGGATCCGCAGCTGCCGAAGAGCGTCTGGTACATGACCGATGCACAATGGCTCGGTTTCCGCCTCGTGCGCCCCGCGACGCTGCCGAGCGCGGAAGAGATGTATCGTGCGTGGAACAACGGGGTGGAGGTGGATCCGTTTTAGCTTCCAGCTTCCAGCCACCAGCTCAAGACTCATCATGCGCGGCTTCATGCTCAGGGTTGCTTTCGCTGCGGTTCTGAGCTCGAACCTCCTGGCCGGGAACTGGAAGCTGGCAGCTGGAAGCCGGGAGCTGACCCGCTACGAATCCGTCGAACCCCACATGGGGACGCTCGTCAAGATCACGGTCTATACGAGTGGCGAGGACGATGCGCGGCGGGCGTTTCGCGCGGGGTTCGATCGTATCGCCGCGCTCGACGCGATCCTCTCGGACTACAAGCCTGACAGCGAGTTGAACCGAATCGCCGGCATCGCCGTGGGAGCGCCGGTCGAGGTGAGCCGCGATCTCTTCACCGTGCTCGAGGCCGCCCGGGAGCTCGCCGAGGCAACCGCCGGTGCCTTCGACGTTACCCAGGGGCCGGTCATTCGTCTATGGCGTGAGGCCCGCCGGTCGAGGCACGTACCGGATGAGGATGCGCTCCGGGAGGCTGCGAGCCGCACCGGTTACCAGAAGCTGCACGTGGATCGAGATCGCTGCACCGTTCGCCTGGATCAGGCGGGGATGGCCCTCGATGTCGGGGGCATCGCAAAAGGCTATGCCGCCAGCGAGGCGCTGGCCGCGATCACCAGCCTCGGCGTACGGTCCTCGATGGTCGCGATCAGCGGCGACCTGGCCTTCAGCCACGCGCCGCCAGGCACGAGCGGGTGGCGGATCTCCGTGCACGACCTCCCCGGGGAACAGGCGGTTCCGAACGTGCTCCAGCTCGCGGATGGAGCCGTCTCGACTGCCGGCGCCGCCGAGCAGCATCTCGACGCCAACGGACACCGCTACTCACACATCGTCGATCCCTCGACCCGGATGGGACTGACCGACGATCTGACCGTGACCGTCATTGCCAGGAACGGGCTCGTGGCCGACGGGCTCGACACGGCGATGAGCGTGCTCGGGGTCGAGCGAGGGCTGGCTCTGATCGATGCGCGGCAGGATGCCGTGGCGTTGCTGATCCGGAGGACCGGCTCGGACGTGGAGCTTCTCCAATCGTTACGCTTCCAGTCCTTTGTCCAGGCTCTGCGCGGCCCGGCGCATTGACGACGCTCGTTCGACAACGGCAGGCCTGAAGGCCTGCGCTACGCGTCTTTCAACGACCCTCGTAGGCTGAGCGCGACAGGTTCGCGAGCCCGTTCGCGCGTGGCCAGCTGGGATGCTGGGCCGTCACCTCGGTCGAGACCGCGGTTGCCGTCTCGTCGATCGACTTGCCCTGCTTCTTCAACGCCAGCGTCTTCTCTTGGACCTCGCGCACCCAGGTCCGGTTGGCGGCGATCAGTGTGCCGGGGCCGGACGCGCCGTGGGCGGGCACGATCGTGCGCGGCTTCAGCGCCTCGAAGGTATCAAACGCCGTCAGCCAGGCTTTGATGCTGGAGGACGGGTTGGCCGCCAGGAACGACTCGTTCATCACCACGTCGCCCGCGAACAGGACGTTGTCTCCCTCGACGAAAAAGCCCGTGTCGCCGCGCGTGTGGGTGGGGCCCACGAGCAGGAACTTGACCCGTACTCCGCCCAGGTCGAGCGTGTACTCGCGGTCGAACGTGATGTCGGCGCGGCGCCGGGCCGCGTCCTTGAGCAGCTCCGCGTTCAACGTCGATCTCCCCGAAAACGTCTTCACGAACTGCATCCCGTTTTCCTCGAACTCGGCCTCCTGGGTGGTCGAGTTGATGTATTTCGCCGAGGGCGGGAACGCAAGGTACCCGGTCGTGTGCTCCGGGTGGAAGTGGGTGGACGCGATGAACAGCTCGGTGTTCTTGCTGACCTTCGCGACCTCCTTCAGCACCGTCTCGCCGTTGCGCCGGCCCATGCCGGGATCGATCACGAGCGTGGCGCGGGAGCCGACGACGATGCCGACGTTCGGCACCATGCCGACGTTGGCATCGGGAATCACGTAGGTGTGCGCACCGAGCTTCACGGTGGCGTTTTCGCGGACCAGCGGATCCGGCGCGGGGCCCCGCTGTGCCGCGACCATCGACGCAGACGCGAGAGCGATGGCCATCGTGGCAATGCGGAACGAACGGCAGCGAACGGGACGAGTCAGCATCTCGGGCCTCCGGAGTGTCGGTCGCGGAATGCTACTACGTGAGGCGGCTTGTCTGCGGCGGTCAACTGGCCGAGAATGTCGCCCATGCAAAGGACGCTTCGGGCCACGCTTCTCGCGGCAGCCCTCTTCGCGCCGTCCGCCCTCGCCGAGGCGGCGGAGCGCACCGTCTACGTCACCATCGTCGACGGCAATGGAGTCGCCGTGACCGATCTCACCGCGGCGGACCTGGTGGTGAAGGAGGGTGGCAAGGAGCGGGAAATCGCGAAGGCTGGCCGCGCCTCGGCAAAGATGCGGCTGACGATTGCCGTCGAGGAGCGGTTGATGGCCGACACCTCCGTCCGGCAGGCGATGTTTGCGTTCATGAAGCGCGTCATCGACGCCGCAGAGATCCGGCTGGTCACGATCGGCCTCAGGAACCAGACCGCCGCGGACTACACGACCGCGCTCGATGCGCTGGTCGCCGCCATCAACAACCTCACGCTGAATCCCAGGCCCGAATCCCAGGTGGCCGAGGGTGTTCTGGAGGTCGCGACCGAGTTCGCCACGACGAAGACCGATCGGCCCGTGCTCGTCGTGCTGGCCTTCTCCGGCGGCCAGCCCGGCGTCGACCCGCGCAACGTCCTCGAAAAAATCCGGCAGAGCGGAATGACGATGAGCGCGGTCACCCTGATGGCCGGCGGCGTGGATGCCGGCGGTGTCGGGGCGATGAGCGATCAGAGCAGCCGGGAGCAGATCCTCGGCGACGGGCCGAAGCAGTCGGGCGGGCGCCGCACCGAAGTGCCGAGCACCGGCGCGTTTCCCAAGGCGCTCCAGCAGATCGCCGACGACCTGCTGGCCCAGTACGCGATTACCTACACCCTTCCGGACGGCGTCAAGCCGGACAAGCGCTTCAGCATCAGTTCCAAGCGCCGTGGCGTGACGCTGCGCGCGCCATCTGCGATTCCCGATCGCTGACCTGACCCGGACCCCGGACCCCGGACCCCGGATCCCGGACCCCGGATCCCGAGTTACTTCGGCACCCTCACGGTCACCGTCGACGTCGCGACGTTGCCGGCGGCGTCCGTGCACTCGATCGTGATCGTGTAGATCCGGCCATCGCCTTTGCCCAGGCGCTCCGCCCGCAGATTCAGCGTCAGCGGGCCGGTGATCTCCCAGTCGCCGGTTGCCGGCTCGCTGCTTGCGACCGAAACGATGCGGCAGTCGACAGCTCCGCAGCCATCGGACGCCTCGACGAAGACCTGGACCGGAACCATCATGTGATTGGACTTGTCAATCACTGACGGACTCGCCCTGACGCCGGCGATCACGGGCGGCGTCGTGTCCACGACCGTGACCACGACGGTGTCGGAGGCGCGCCCGCCGATGCCGTCGTCCGCGGTCACGGTGATCACATGTGTGCCCACCGGGAGCGTCAGTGAGAGACTCGGACCGGACGCGGTTCCGAAGCCCCCCGACCAGCTGAGGGTGACGGGTTCGCCGTCAGGGTCGCTGGCCACCGCCGACAGGGCGACCTGACCCTGGCAGTTCGGGCCAGCTGCGACGGTCCGATCGGCGCCGGCGTTCACGACCGGTGCCCGATTCCTGGATTCGAACGCGCCCATGTCGACGTGGGCCACGCCATCGGCATTGCCGTCGAAGACTCGTGCGAAACCGGCCAGGTCGGTTGAAGGGAGAGACGGCGCCGCGTCGTTGCCGCTGTCGACCACCGGTGAGGTCATCGCCACGCGGTAATCGCGATTGGCAGGCCCGAGGAATGCCGGATCCGCCGAGATGTTGCCGTTCACGCCGGCCTGATCGGCGCAGGTTCCCCCGTACGCCGCACCCTGCGCGCTGAAGATGTCGTTCGACTTCAGGGTCGGCGAGGAGACCGACGCGCCATTCTGGCAGTAGAGCGCCGGTCCGGTCCGCGTGGCGACAATGTTGTTGTGGAGCTGATTGCGGGAGTCGAAGCCGCTGACATACATCCCGGACCCGGACGACGCCTCGTTGTTGGCGATGGTGTTGTTGACGAAGAAATTGGCGCCGGTCGAGCCGAGCCAGTAGACGCCGCCGCCGGTGCAGGCCGAGTTCTCCACGATCAGGTTGCCGACGATCGTCGCCTGCGAGAAATTCGCGCTCGCGAGGCCGCCGCCAGACCCGCATCCTGCCGGTCCGCTGGTGGCGTTCCGCGCGATCACGTTGTTGCGCACCGACGCGTTGCCGGCGGAAAAGAGCGCGAGACCGCCGCCGCTGGCGGCCGCCCCGGTGTTCTCGGTGATTTCGTTGTCGAGGATCTCGGCTGCCGAGTTGCCGCCGATGTAAACACCGATGCCCCAGCCGCCGGTGCACCCGTCAATCACGTTTCCGGTGATCCGGTTGGCTTGAATCAGGGGCGAGCCGAAGCTGCTGTAGATGCCCACCCCGGTGCACGACCGGTTCCCGGTGATGACGTTTCCGCGCACGGTGGGAGACGAGCTCGCGATGTAGATGCCGCCGCCGAAATTGATGCTCTTCCCGCCGCGGATTGTGAACCCTCGCAGCACGGCGGCCCGCGTTTCGCCCGATCTGAACGACACCACGGAGCCCGCGCCGTCGCCATCGATGATCGTCTGTTCGGGACCGGCCAGGCTCGCGACGGTAATCGCCTTGCCGTGGAAGTCGAGGCGCTGGTGGTAAGTGCCCGGAGCGACGAGCACCGTGTCGCCGTCGATCGCCAGGTCGATCGCCGCCTGAATCGTCGCGGCATCGGCAGGCACATTGATGACCGTGTCCAGCACGTCCACGACCTGGAAGGTCACGCTGGCCTGCGACGGATTGCCCGCGACGTCGGAGGCAGACGCGGACAGCACGTGTGCGCCGAGTGTGAGCGTCGAGAGATTGATCACGCTGCCGGCAAACGGTGCGCCGTCAAGTGCCAGGCTGACCGGTCCGGCCAGGCCGGACAGGGAATCGCTGGCCGACGTCGACACGGTGACCGTTCCTGACTTGAGATAGTGCCGTGCCCGCGGCGAGGTGATACCGACGCTTGGTGGGGCCGTATCGACTCGAACCACGGTCGGGGGCGCCGGCACCTCGACATTGCCCGCCAGGTCGACGGCTTCGGCCGTGAGAGAGGTGAGGCCTTCAGTCGCGATGGTGAACGGTCCCGAGTAGAGTTGCACGGCCCCGCCATTGAGCCGGTAGCTGATCGCGGCAACGCCGCTTCCGGAGTCTCCATCGGTGGCCGAGAGGGTGACGACCACGGCCGATCGGTACCAGCCACTCAGTCCTGCCGTGCCGCTGAGGGCGACGCTCGTCACCGGCGGCACGGTATCCGCCGGGTCGGTCTCCCCTTCGATGCGGGCGATGAATCCCTCGTCGGAGCCGGCGGGAATCGGCTGGAAGGCGTTGCGTGTCGGGAAATCTGCCGAGTTCGTCGTGCCTGCCACCGCGACGCCGCCGCCCGCATCGAGCGCGATGCTCCGGCCGTAATCGTCGCCGGATCCACCCAGGAAGGTCGAGTACTTGAGCTGTCCGGCCGCGCCGAGGCGGGTCACGAACGCGTCGCTCTGCCCGCCGCCGTGAGCCGGCTGTATGGCGTCGGCAGTCACCGGGAAGTTCAGCGACTGCGTCGTGCCCGTGACATAGGTGTCGCCAGCACTCGTGACGGCAACATCCGGCCCGAGGCTTTGCGACCAGTCGGTCTCGGCTCCGTCGCCACCAAGGTAAGTGGAATGAACGAATGCGCCGGACGAATCGAGGACCGAAACGAAGAGGTCGGAGAACCCGCCGCCCGGTTCCGGCTGGAACGCGTTCACCACCGGATAGTTCATGGACCAGGTCAGTCCCGCGATATGCGCGCGGCCGGATGAATCCACCGCCACTCTCGGTTCCGATTCGAATCCGTTGCCGCCGAGATACGTGGCGTAGGTGACACCCTCGGGTGCGATGCGCAGAGCAAACGCATCCTGCAGGTCTCCGAAGGATGGTTGTACGGCGTTGACGACAGGCAGATCCGTGGACATCGTTTCGCCAGCGACATACCGCGTTCCGTTGGCGTCCACCGCGATGTCGGTTCCCCGTTCGGCTCCCGAGCCGCCGAAGTAGGTCGAGAACTCCAGGCTGCTGCCCTCCGCGCCGATGGTGGCCACGAAGGCGTCACGATTCACCGCTCCACCGAGATATGCGCGAGCCGGGATGACGGGATCGATGGCGGCCGCCGTGAAGACTGCGTTCTGGGAATGAGTCACCCGCCAGTTCTCACCGGCGTCATTGCTGATGACGGTGCCGCCGAACTGCACTGAGGCAATCAAGGTAGCCGGATCGGAGGTGCCGATGGCGAGCGCGGCGATTGGCAGCCCGGCCAGCAGCGGGAGCGGGCTCCACGAGGTGCCCCCGTTGACGGTTTTGAAGAGGCCCTGGGAAGTCCCCGCGTAGGCCACCTGCGGGTTGCTGGCGCTGGCGGCCAGCACCGTGGCTTGGCCGAGGAGCCCACCGTTTGCCAGCGTCCAGGCCCCGCCACCAACGCTCGAGTAGATCGCGTTGTTCGTCGCCGCGTAAACAGTCGAGCCGCTCACCGCGAGCGCGAGGACGCCGTCGGTGAGGCCGGTGTCAGTCCATGTGTCGCCGCCGTCGGCGCTCTTGAACGCGCCGAACGGAAAACCGTTCGTGCTGAGGCCGGCGTAGATCGTCGAGGGTGACTCCGGCGACACCGCGATCGCGAGACCCGAGCCCTGGAGCACCAGCGTCCAGCTGTCGCCGCCATCGCGGCTTCGGTAGATGCCGGCCTGGCTCGCGGCGTAGACCGCCGGGGACGTTCCACTGGCGACAGCCAGGCTCGCGACCGTTCCTGCGATCTCGCGGCCTGTCGGCGTCCAGGTGGAGCCGGCATCGACGCTCTTGAACACGCCCTCGAACTCGGTGCCCGCATAGACGGTGAGTGGCGACGCGTTATCGGTTGCGAACGAGCGTACCCCGCTGGTACGAAGACCGGCGCTCGCACCCGCCCATGAACCACCGCCGTCGGTCGTGCGAAACACTGCCGAACCGCCGAGCGCGGATTGCAGTGGGTTCGCGGTCGGAAAATCCGCCGACATCGTCGACCCGGTGAGGTGAGCGCGGCCGAGTCCGTCGACGGCGATCGCCGTGGCGAAGTCCTCGAGCGCGCCGCCGAGGAGCGTGGAGTAGATCGGCACGCCGTTCGGGTCGAGCTTCACGACGAAGGTGTCGGACTGTCCGCGATTCGATCCCTGAAGGGCATTCAGCGCGGGAAAGTCCCAGGACGCCGTCGAACCGGCGATATAGGCCGCGCCCGAGACGTCGACGTCGACCCCGACTGCCGTATCGTTCGAAGAGCCTCCGAAGTAGGTGGCATAAACGAGGGCATCGCCCGACGGCGTGAGCTTTGCCACGAACGCATCGCCGAGGCCGTGCGTCTGCGGCTGTGCCGCGTTGGCAGTGGGGAAGTCAGCGGAGTAGGTCTCGCCGGCGACGATGATGCTGCCGGACGAGTCGAAGGCCACGGCGTGAATGCGTTCTTCCTGCGACCCGCCAAGGTAGGTCGCATAACTCAGGACCGGATCGATCACGAGGGGGAGTTCGCGATCGAACGCCCCGACCCTGAAGACGACGCGGCCGTCAGGCAGGATCGCGTAGCCGCCTTCGACCGGCTGACGAACGCCCTGCACCTCCTGATAGATCACTGGCGCGCGGTGGGTCAGCGTTCCAGCCTGGGTGTCGATCACGAGGTTGCCGCCGGCATCGAGCCTCACCTCGCGCGCGCCATCGATGTCGAATGCGATGGCCGAGGGGGAAGTCCCGGGCCGAAGCACGAAGTCGTACTCGAGCTGCTGCTGCGTGCCGTAGTACACGAGGTCGATCCCGGGGTAGACATCGTGATACGCGATTCGCGCGAAGGCCGGGACCCGGGTTCGCCACTGCCGCGGGTCGTTCCCAATCAGCTGGTTCGCTCGCCCGGGCAATTCCCCCTCGGCTGATGCGTCGACGCCGGCGCGTCGTCCGGCAAGCCGGATCGTGATCGTCTCGGGCTTCTCGCCGGATCGTCCCAGGGTGACCGCGGCATCTCCGTTCGAGAGCGAGACGGCGTATCCGATCCCGCGCCCGGTGAAATCGCCGGTGGAACCGGCGCGGCGCTCGAAGCGCAGCGGCGTCTTCAAATAGGAATGCCTGATGGTCGCGGTGCGGGCACCGGCGCTCGCTGAGGGCGTGGCGACGGCCTCGTCGCGCGGCGCGGTGCGCGTCACCGGCACGCTGATCGTGGCGACGATTGCAAACGTGACAAGGATGGACTGCTTGTGGGATCGGGGCACCTGAGGGACCTCCCAGTCGTGGCGGACGAGTGCCCGACGAGAAGGTCAATAACCGAGCCAGGTCAGCGCGATCAGTGATGACAGGGTGTCCGCGGTGTGCGGCGGTGTGCGGTGGGGACGAAAAATGTCGGCTGATCTCAGAATTGTGGGAAGTAAATACTCAACGATCCAACGATCCAACGATCCAACGACCCAACGATCCAACGAGAGCCGTTCGAGCGTGCCGGCGCGGGAGATGGACAACCAGCTTGTTGACCCGGGTTTCACTCAGCTCACTCGAACGGTTCCCTTGGCACGTTGGCACGTTGGATCGTTGGGAATTCACAGGCGTCTTACAGCCCTCGTCCCCCCGGCGCCGGCGCGCCACGGCCGGCGGGAGGGCGCTGGCCGCCGAGGAGCGGGCTGCTTTGCGTCGTCGAAGCCGTGCTGCTCTTCTGTTCGAGCCCGGTCTTCATGGCGGTCACGACGACGGCATCGGCCGGCACCTCGGCCTCGTTCAACACTTCGGTGTAGGTGCCGTCGGTCGCGCCAAGACGGAGCCTGAGAGCCTGGAGCTGCTTGTTCTCGTCGTACTGCCAGACCACCGCGCGGCCCTCCTGGGTGGGCAGCGGCGCGAACAATGAGTCGATGGTCATCGCGCCCGAGGTCACCGCCTTGACCGGCTGCAAGGCCGGCGTCGTGCCCGTGGTGGCCTGCGCGCCCGCCGTCCCGGTGCGGTTGGCCGCCTGGACGACCGCCTGTGTGCCGCTGGCCCGGGGGGAGCGATTGCGCTGCAACTCCGGCGGCACTGATTGGTTCAGGACGGCGAACATCTCGTCAGTGGGCCGGAAGCGTGTGGCTGCGTTCGCGACGCGGAGCACGTCGTTCCGGCGCGTCACCTCGATCGTCACGTTCGCGGTCATCCCGGGTTTCAGCTTCAGTGCAGGATTCGGCACCGTGATGACGGTCGCGTAGGTCACCACGTTCTGCACGGTGGTCGGCTGGAGCCGAACCTGAGACACGGTCCCGTTGAACCGATCGTTGGGGTAGGCGTCGACGTGGAACGTCACCTGCTGTCCCGGCCGCATCCGTCCCACGTCCGATTCGTCGACCGTGGCGACGACTTCCATCTTCGTGAGGTCCGCCGCCAGAACGAACAGCGTCGGCGCGTTCATGCTCGCGGCGACGGTCTGCCCCGCATCCACGTTTCGCGAAATCACGATCCCGTCGATCGGGGCGGTGATGGTCGTATATCCGAGATTGACCCGCTGGTTGTTGAGCTGTGCGCGCGCCTGGGTCACGGCCGCGTCCGCGGACTTGAGCTGGGCTTCCGCGCTCTTGACGTCGATCTGCGCGGCTTCGAGGTCGGTCCGGGGGATCAGATCTTTTGCGCTCAGCTGTTGCGCCCGATCGAGCTTTTGACGCGAATCGGCGAGCGCGACCTTCAACCGCTCGAGATCAGCTTCCGCGCGAAGCACGTTGGCCGACTGCTGCTCGATCTGGGTCTGGATCAGCTGCGGATCGAGCCGCGCGATCACCTGGCCCTTGCGAACGATCGAGTTGAAGTCGGCATAGAGGTCACGGATGACGCCGGACACCTGTGTGCCGACCTCGACAGTCTCGACTGCTTCGACCGTGCCGGTGGCGCTCACCGATTCGACGATGTCGCCGCGGCTGAAGGGCTGGGTGGTGACGACCGGCTCGGAAACTGCCGTCCTGACTTTATAGAAATAGAACCCGCCGGTGACCGCGGCGAGCACCAGTGCGACGAGGGCCGCTTTCTTCATGCCCTTCAAAACGATTCAGGTGTGGCACCGGTGCGCTGCAGGTGTGAAGAAAGTATGGCGACGGCCTCTTCGACCCCGGTTCTTGCAGTGTCGATGCGAATCAGGTCGCGATCCCACGACCGGTAGTCGCGCGCGCCGACGTCGGTCCATGTCGGCAGCGCGTGGCCAGGGATGTCGGCAACGCGGCTCTCGACGCGGCGCCGGTGTTCTGCTGGATCGGAGCAGACGATCTCGATCTCTACCGCCCGTTTGGCAGCACGGGCCCCCACCTCACGCCACGCAGCCCGGGTAATCGGCAGGGGATTCACGGAATCGGCGATCACGGTCAGCCCGAGCCGCAGGTTGTCTTCGGCCACGGCATAACCGACCCGATAACCTGCGTCGTCCATCGAGCCCGTGGCGACGCCGGAATCGCGGATCGCCTGCTCGATTGAGTCGATGCGGATGTGCACGGCGCGAAGCCGGCGGGCGAGCGCATGCGCGATAGTGCTTTTACCGGTGCCGGGAAGACCCGAAAGGATTAGAAGCATTCACCCTCGATCGGGCGTTCTTCGCCCTCACGCTTCTTACGCCCGACACGCTTGCGCTTCGCGCTTGGAACGACGAGGCGACGACACGACGATACGACGGCGAGCCTTCGGCTCGCAGGCACGAAGAGCACTAAGAACACAAAGAGCACGAAGGCAACTAGCACCTATCATCGGTTCGTCCCGGTTTGCTTCACCCACCGCGCGAAGCGCGGCACCGCAAACGGGATGCAATCCGTCGAAGAGAGAACGCGTATCTTCTTTGT
>Ga0207701_10002911_pt1 | contig 17680 bp, 18 predicted proteins | sample KBSSwiSSwithPhiX_FD_184294 | JGI IMG/M metagenome (GOLD analysis project Ga0207701, IMG submission 184294) | Switchgrass rhizosphere bulk soil microbial communities from Kellogg Biological Station, Michigan, USA, with PhiX - S5 (SPAdes) (version 2) | ecosystem: Environmental > Terrestrial >... | reverse complement strand
GAAGGCCGGAACAACATGCGGGATCCGACGATCCGCGAACGCCAGATCGCGCCGAAGAAAACGGCGATGCGGGCCGGTCGACGGAGATGGGCTCAAAGGCCCGCAAGACAGAGCAGAAGGGCGCCGGCGGGCGCCGCTAACTTATGTTATGCGGTAGTAATCGGCGACCCGGTCGAGCGCGAGCGTAAGGACCAGCTTGCCCGCTCGCGCCGGCCAGCCGAGCGCGGTCTCCGCGTCGCGCATGCCTTCACCGGAACAGACGACCCGCCATAAAATGTCGGCCAGCCCGGGGCCGGCTGCTTCGATCGCCGAATGGAAGCGGCGCTTAGCGTCGATCTGAGAACTGCTCAGGTCGACGGTTCCGCCCGATCCTCCGCGGCGTCCGGACACCGGCGCCGCGTCCCACTTCATTGTGACTTGCGGCGCGAGCTGCGCTCGTTCCCAGTCCACACGTAGGCGTTCTCCGGCGTCGAACTGCCTGTCGCTCACAAGGCCGCGCGAATGAAGCCAGCCGAGCGGGGACTCGGCAAGATTGACCGTCACCGATCGTGCGGGTCTGCCGCGCTGCGTCCGCGCCTTCGGGGCCTCGTCGCGATCGATCGCACGTTCGGCCAGCAATCGTCCGCTCTGCTGATGCGCCAAGACATTCACTCCGTTGTCGATTCGAGCGGGGGTTGCCACACCGGTACGAATGTAGGACAGGATTAAACCTTATTGGTTAGAACCGACGCATTGGAGCAGCCCATGATCACCCGGATTCGTGAAGTGAGACGCGCTCGGGGCATGACGCTCGACGATGTGGCCAAGGCGTGCAGGCCGGCAACCACGCCGCAGACGATCGGCAGGCTGGAAACCGGGACCCGCACGGTTTCGATCGGCTGGCTCAACCGGATCGCAGAGGCTCTGGGAGTCGATGCGGCGGACCTGGTCGAGGGAAGCGGCGAGGGCTCAGAGCTGCCGGTCGTCGCGGTTCTAGGCGCCGGCGGAGCGGTCGCGCCCAGACGGACCGCCGTCGTGGTTTCCCCCCGGCCGAAGGGCGGGCACGTCGCGATCACCGTCTCAGCGAGCAACGGCGATTATCGCGCGGGGGATGAGATCTGGTGCGAGACGGTTGAGTCGGAAGGCTTCGCGGCCGCGCTCAACCGCGACGTGCTGGTGCCGCGTCCCGCAGGGCGCTTCCTTTTCGGCCGGCTGATCGATCGTGACGGCGGCCGGCTGCAGCTGCTTCCACCGGGGGCAGGGGGGCGCCAGCAGGTGGTTTCAAACCCGCCCTGGATTGCCGTGGCCAGAACCTTGGTTCGGAAACTTTAGCGTAGCGATTACTGGCGATGCTGCCCGCCGTCGGCGCTGACGCCTTCGAGCGCCTGACCGGCCGTATCCTCATCGGTTTCCCGTGCAAGGTCACCAAGGCTGACGATGCCGACGAGTCTCTGATCATTATCGATGACGGGGAGGCGCCGCACCTGCGCTTCACCCATTTTGCGGGCAGCTTCCTCGACCAGCTCGTCGGCATGCGCTGACACGACGCCGCTGGTCATCAGTTCGCCGACCGGCGTGTCCGGGCCATAGCCCAAAGCAACACCGCGGACCGCTATGTCGCGGTCGGTGATCATTCCCACCAGACGATTGCCCTCGGTGACCGGAATCGAACCCGCGTCGGCCTGCAGCATGAAGCGGGCCGCTTCCCGCACCATCTGGTCCGGACGGACCGTTTCGACGTCGGTGCTCATCACGTCCGAAACCCTCATCGCCGCGTGCCTCCTGTTCCGTTGTGGCCAAGTAACGAACTTGACGGCGACGCGTTCCTGCGTCCTAGGGCACGTTCTCGGTCAGGAGGTCGTAAGTGGCGACGAGCTCGTCGCGCTGGTTGAAGATCTCGACCGCCCAGCGGACGACACCGGTGTCCTCGCTCTTGAGTGACTTGGATCTCACGCTGAGCTCAACCCGCATGGAATCGCCGGGGTAGAGCGGGGTGAGGAAGCGCAGGTTCTCGAGACCCGTATTTGCAAGAACGGGGCCCGGATCAGGATCGACGAACAGACCCGCGGCGAAGCTCAGGATGAGATAGCCGTGGGCGACGCGGCCCTCGAAGATCGGCGAGGCCTTGGCCGCTTCCTCGTCCATGTGCGCGTAGAACTTGTCCCCGGTGAACTCGGCGAAATGTTCGATATCCGCGATCGTGACGGTCCGGCTGGCGGTTTTCAGCGTGTCGCCGATTTCGAGCTCCGACATGTTCCGTCGGAAGGGGTGGACGTCGATCGTGTGTTTGGGGGCGCCGGGGACGTATTGGCCCGTGATGGCCGCGATCATCGTGGGCGACGACTGGATCGCCGTGCGCTGCATGTAATGCTTCACGCCGCGGATACCGCCCATTTCCTCGCCGCCGCCGGCGCGCCCGGGGCCGCCATGGACGAGCACGGGAAGCGGAGAACCATGACCAGTGGATTCCTTGTGATTGGTGCGGTCGATGACGAGCATCCGGCCGTGGAAGGCACCTGCCCCGCGCACGAAGTCGCGAGCTATGTCGGGCGAGTGCGTGAACAGCGAGAGAGCAAGGCTGCCCTTGCCACGGTTCGCGAGTGCAATCGCATCGTCCAAGTCGCGGTAGGGCATGATCGTTGAGACGGGCCCAAAGGCCTCGACGTCGTGCACGGCCTGCGCCGACCATGGATCGTCCGTGCGCAGCAGCACCGGCGGGAGGAAGGCGCCGCCCGAGATGGGCGGGTCGGCGGACGGATCTCCGGCAACGATCCTCGCCCCGGCTGCTTCAAGCTCGGCGATCCTGGCGCGAACGTCGTCTCGCTGGGAGAGGCTTACCAAGGCGCCCATGCGCGTGTCCTCGGCGCGGGGGTCGCCCACCTTGGTGGAGGCAAGGCGCTCGGCCAGTGCCTGCTGCACCGCGTCGAGATGCTTGGCCGGAGCCATCGCCCGACGAATGGCCGTGCACTTCTGACCCGCCTTGACGGTCATCTCGATCGCGACCTCTCGCACGAACAGGTCGAACTCGGGCGTACCCGGCGCTGCGTCCGGACCGAGGAGGGAGGCGTTAAGGCTGTCCTGCTCTGCGATGAACTTCACGGACTCGCGCATGACCGTCGGATGGGTCCGCAGCTTGAGGGCCGTCGATGCCGAGCCTGTGAAGCTCACGACGTCCTGACCGGTCAAATGGTCGAACAGGTCGCCGACGCCTCCGACGATCAGCTGCACCGCGCCGGTTGGAAGCACTCCGGACTCGATCATCACACGGAACGCGGCCTCCGCCAGATAGGCGGTCGAGGAGGCCGGCTTCACGATCGCCGGCACGCCCGCGAGCAGGGTCGGCGCCAGCTTCTCCAGCATTCCCCAGACTGGGAAGTTGAAGGCATTGATGTGCAGTGCGACGCCCCGAAGCGGTGTGTAGATATGTTGCCCGACGAAGCTGCCGCCCTTCGAAAGAGGCTCAATCGCACCATCCATCAGCACGTGCGCGTCCGGAAGCTCGCGGCGGCCCTTCGACGAGAATGAGAATAGGGTGCCCGCGCCGCCCTCGATATCGATCCAGCCGTCCTTGCGGGTCGCTCCCGTCAGATAGTTGAGCTCGTACAGCTCCTCCTTGCGGGCCATGATTGCCTGGCCGAGCGCTTTGAGAATCCGCGCGCGCTCATGGAACGTCATTTTTCTAAGCGCGGGACCGCCGACTTCGCGCGCATGTTTGAGCATCCCTCCGAAATCGAGGCCGCCCGATCCGGTCATCGCTACGGGCGCTCCGTCGATGGCGCTCGAAATCTCGGCGAGATTACCTTCACCGGGTGTCCAGCGGTCGAGAGCGTAGTTCAGGAGCTGGGCGGTCTTCATCGTGTCAGTCCGTCATTGCGAGCGTCCTTGCGCTCCTCGCAATGACATGGTCGGGTTGCAAGTCCGACTCGACTTCAACTTGGTCGGCGGCAGCCCTAGGAAGGCGGCGCATGACCGACCAGCGCCGAGCCCGTATCCTCCGAGCAGCCTTCTGGGCAGCGGCGATCTTCGCCTTTGTCATGGCCGTGCTGCCGCACCCGCCGCAGTTCCCCGGAGCCCCGTCGGACAAGATCCAGCACATTTCGGCTTTCCTCGTCCTCGGGGCCCTCGCATCCTTCGCCTATCCGCGCACGAGCCCGGTCTATCTGGCGACCGGGCTTTCGGTATTCGGCGCGGTGATCGAACTGGTGCAGCTGATCCCGTTTCTCCACCGCGACGGGGATCCCATCGACTGGATCGCGGACACCGCTGCCGTCGGCCTGATGCTGATCTTCCTTCACTGGCTGCGCGCCCGGTGGAGCGGGCCAGCGGCAGGCAACGGCTGACAGAGCTTGTGCCCGTCTGCGACTTGCGGCACATCCCTGCAGGACAGACAATTGTGGGTTTGGGGAAAATGCGGAAACTTCTGAGTGCCTTGGTGCTGGGCGGTGCCTTGCTCCTTGTCAGCTGTGATACGGTTCCAACGACGACTGAGGTGGCAAAGCCGCCAGCGCCGGCGGGCCAGCCGCTTCCCTATCGTTGGACTCACGGCAATGCCGAGAAATCCCGGAAGGCGATGATCGAGAGTTTCCATCGCGCATGGCTTGCGCCGGGCGACTTCGTCTGGGCCGAAGAAGTGCCGACCGAAGGCGATTCGAAGATCATCATCGATCTGCTGACCCAGACCGCCTACGCCTATCGGGGCGACGTCCTCGTCGGTGCGGCGTCGGTTTCGAGCGCGAAAACGGGCAAGGTCACTCCGCTCGGCTTCTGGAAAGTGCTGGAGAAGCGCAAGGAGTACCGGTCGAAGAAGTACAACAATGCTTCCATGCCCTTCATGCAGCGCATCGACGAATACGGCATTGCTCTCCATGGCGGAGTGAACCCCGGTTTCCCGGCGAGCCACGGCTGCGTGCGCATGCCGATGAAGTTCGCCGAGAAGCTGTTCGGGCTGACGAAGGTCGGCACCGAAGTCATCATCGAGGGGTAGCGCTCAAGCGCAGCCATCGCGGATGGATCAGCGACCGACGAAATTAGGCTGCCTTTTTTCCAGGAACGCCGCGACGCCCTCGCGATAGTCGTCGGAAAAGCCAAGACGTCGCATCGCGTCCCGCTGGTGATTGAGCTCCTGGTCCAGCGTGTGGCTCCAGCTTGCGCGGATCATTTCCTTGATCGCCGCGAGCCCGAGCGGCGGAAGCGAGGCCAGCTTCCGCGCGATCGCGTCCACTTCGGTGTCGAGCGCTTCATCGTCGACGCATTTCCAGATGAGGCCCCATTCTTCCGCTTTCTCGGCCGAGAGTGGCTCGCCGGTGAGCGCGAGGCCCATCGCCCGCGCCTGGCCGACGAGGCGCGGGAGCGCCCAGGTGCCCCCGCTGTCGGGGATGAGGCCGATTGCCGAGAAGCTCTGGATGAACTTGGCCGACCGCGCAGCCACGACCAAGTCGCAGGCAAGCGCGATGTTGGCGCCCGCACCCGCGGCGACGCCATTAACCCGCGCGATGACGGGCTGCGGCAGGCTGGTGATCTTGCGGACAAGTGGGTTCCACGCGGTCTCGACGGTCATTCCGAGGTCGACCGGATGATCGCCGCTCGTGACAGCTCGATCGTTGAGGTCCTGCCCAGCGCAAAAGCCACGACCGGCGCCGGTCAGGATGATGACCCGCGCATCGGCGATCTCGTTCAGCGCGCTCTTGAGCTCCTCGTGCATCGCGGCCGTGAAGCTGTTCAGCCTGTCGGGACGATTGAGGGTGATGCGGGCGACCGGCCCGTCATGCTCGACGATGATGCTCTGATACTCGCCCATAGCGCTCTCCCCGTTTTGCCGTCAGGACAAGAAGGAAGCCGCTTGTCCGGTCAAGAGGATCCCTGATGAACGCAGACGAACTCGCCGATCGCGTTGCCCATGAAATGCTCGCTGCGGAGGGCACCGGGCCGGCCTGGGGCATTCGAATCGAGGAAGCGAGGCATGGCTATGCGCGCGTGTCGATGGTCGTACGCCCCGACATGCTCAACGGGCACGGCATCGCGCATGGAGGGCTGATCTTCGCGCTCGCCGACAGCGCCTTCGCCTACGTCTGCAACGGCGGCAATCATGCGAGCGTTGCCGCCCAGGCGTCGATCGTCTTCCTTGACAAGGTTTCCGAGGGAGAAACCGTAGTCGCCGAGGCGGAAGAGGTCGCCCGCGAGGGCCGGGCAGGCGTCACCCGGGTGTCCGTCCGTACGGCCGACGGCCGGGCAATCGCTGAATTCACCGGTTACTCGCGCACGCTGGGCGGACCGGTCGTCGAGATTTGAACGTTTACCCCCCAGAGGTTACATCGCAGCCATGTACACGACCGAACTTTCCAAGACGGCCAAGATCCAGAACCTTGAGGATCCGAAGCTCCTCGAGGCGTTCGAGGCGCGCGTTGCTGCCGACGAGTTCATCGAGCCGAAGGATTGGATGCCCGAGGCTTATCGCAGGACGCTTACTCGTCAGATCTCGCAGCATGCGCACAGCGAGATCGTCGGCATGCTTCCGGAGGGCAATTGGATCACCCGCGCGCCCTCGCTTCGACGCAAGGCGATCCTGATCGCCAAGGTGCAGGACGAGGCGGGTCATGGCCTCTATCTCTACTGCGCGGCGGAGACGCTTGGCACGAGCCGCGAGGAGATGATCGAGGCGCTGCACAGCGGCAAGGCGAAATACTCGACCATCTTCAACTATCCGACGCTGACATGGGCAGACATTGGTGCGATCGGCTGGCTGGTCGACGGTGCTGCCATCATGAACCAGGTGCCGCTGCAGCGGACGAGCTATGGCCCTTATGCCCGCGCGATGGTCCGCGTGTGCAAGGAAGAGAGCTTCCACCAGCGCCAGGGCTACGAGATCATGATCGCCATGGCGAACGGCACGCCGGAGCAAAAGAGGATGGCGCAGGACGCGCTCAACCGCTGGTGGTGGCCGTCGCTGATGATGTTCGGCCCGCCCGATGCGGACAGCCCGAATACCGCTCAATCGATGCGCTGGCGGATCAAGCGCGAGACCAATGACGAACTTCGCCAGAAGTTCGTCGACATCACCGTTCCGCAAGCGGACTATCTCAATCTCAACGTCCCTGACTCCGATCTCAAGTGGAACGAGGAAAAGGGCGGCTACGACTTCGGTGAGATCGACTGGGAGGAGTTCTACTCGGTCGTCCGCGGCGAGGGGCCGGTGGCCAAGGAACGCATGGAAGCCCGCCGCAAGGCCTGGGAAGACGGTGCCTGGGTCCGCGACGCCGCAGCCGCGCACGAAGCGAAGCGCCGTGAAAGGAAGGCGGCGTGAGCCATGATTGGCCGCTCTGGGAGGTTTTCGTCCGCACCAAGGGCGGCCTTGCGCATCGCCACTTTGGCAGTGTTCATGCTCCTGACGCGGAGCTCGCGCTCCGCCACGCGCGCGACACCTATACTCGGCGCATGGAAGGGGTGAGCATTTGGGTCGTGCCTTCCGCGGAGATTACGGCGTCCGACCCCGAGCAGGCAGGCGAGCTGTTTGAGCCGGCAGCCGACAAGATCTACCGCCATCCGACCTTCTACGACATTCCTGACGAGGTGAAGCACATCTGATGGCTTCGCTGCCGCCGATCGACGTGCCGACCGGAGCGACCGGGAAGGGCAGCTTCGACGCGCCCTCGGCCGGGCAGCCGGACGCCGCGCGTTTTGAATATCTGCTGCGCCTCGGCGATGACTCGCTGATCCTTGGTCAGCGCCTCAGCGAGTGGTGCGGGCATGGGCCGGTGCTGGAGGTCGACCTCAGCCTTGCGAACCTGTCGCTGGACCTGATCGGCCAGGCTACGCACCTGCTCGAAGATGCTGGTGACGGGGACAAACTCGCCTTCCACCGCGACGTGCTCGATTTCCGCAACTGCCTGCTCGTCGAGCAGCCGAACGGCGACTTCGCGCGCACGATGGCGCGACACCTGCTTTTCTCAACATGGCAGCACATGCTGTTCGAACGGCTGACTGGATCCAGCGACCGTTTCCTTGTCGAGTTCGCTTCGAAGGCCGTGAAGGAAGTCGCCTACCATCGCGAGCTGTCTTCCGAATGGACGGTCCGCCTTGGCGACGGAACGGAGGAAAGCGCTCGGCGCATGGCCGAGGGTCTCGACTGGAACTGGCGCTTCGTGCCGGAGCTGTTCGAGGTCGACGAGACGCTCCAGCCTTTGATCGATCGCGCTATCGCTCCGGACCCGCGTGAATTCGAGGAGGAGTATCGCTCCGCAATCGGGGCGGTGCTCGCCGAGGCTCAGCTCGAGGTTCCAGCGGACCAGCGACCCATCCTGGGCGGACGCCGCGGCCACCACAGCGAGCATCTCGGACATCTGCTCGCGGTTATGCAGTTCCTGCCGCGCACATACCCCGACGCGACCTGGTAATGAGCGCGCACTTCTATCCGCTGCGGGTCGCGGAGATCGTTCCCGAGACCGCCGAAGCCAATTCGATCCGCTTCGAAATCCCGCCGGAGCTACGCGAGACCTTCGCGTTCAATGCCGGCCAGCATTTGACGCTCAAGGCGACCATCGACGGCGAGGAAGTGCGCCGCAACTATTCGCTCTGCACTGCTCCGGATGACCAGGACTGGATGGTGACGGTGAAGCGGATCGCCGGCGGAATCTTTTCCAACTGGGTCGGCGACACGCTGAAGGCCGGTGACACGGTCGAGGTTATGCCTCCGCACGGTAGCTTCACGACCGAGTTCGCGCCTGCCGCCAAGCGTCACGTGGTTGGTATTGCGGGAGGATCCGGGATCACGCCGGTCATGTCGCTTTTGCGGACCACGTTGAAGGAAGAGCCCGAGAGCCAGTTCACCTTGCTCTATGGCAACCGCGACAGCAGCTCGATCATCTTTCTCGACGAGCTTGCGAACCTGAAGGACCGCTACGTCGGCCGCTTGTCGCTCCATCACTTCCTTGCCGAGGAAGAGGGCGACATCGACCTGTTCAACGGCATGCTGGACCGCGCACGATGCGACGAAGCGATTGTCTCTCTCGTCGGCGATCCCGCGAGCGTGGACGCATGGTTCATCTGCGGACCCGGTCCGATGATGGACGCGGCGGAGGGCGCCTTGGTCGACCGCCAGATCGAGAAGGAACGCATCCATATCGAGCGCTTCACTGCGGATCGCCCATCGGCCGCGCTGGCCGCCGAGATGGCGCAGCTGCAGACGCAGGCGGCCGGCACGACCCTGTCGGTCACGCTCGACGGCCGCACGCGCCGCATCGCCTTCACCGAGGCAAACATCCTGGACAGCGCGCGTGCTTCGGGCCTTCCGGCACCCTTTGCCTGCAAGGCCGGAGTCTGCGCGACCTGCCGCGCGAAAGTGACCAGCGGCAAGGTCGAGATGGTCGCGCGCTACGGCCTCACCGACGAAGAAGTTGCGGCGGGCTATGTCCTCACCTGCCAGTCCGTCCCGGTCAGCGACGGGGTCGCAGTGGATTACGACGCCTAGCCGCGCTAGACGCCACCCATGCTCAGCGAAACAGACGCCCGCGCCCAGGATTCCAGCACAAGGACGGGGCTGGGCGATCTTCCACCGGTCCAGAGCGACTCTTTGCTAGCGCTCATCGCGCTCTGCAACGCCGACCCCCGGGCGGAGAAGATGGACGTTGGCGTAGGCGTGTTTCGCGACGGTGAGGGCCGAACGCCGATCCTCAAGGTCATAAAGGAAGCTGAGCAAATTCTGCGCGATACGCAGGAGACGAAGGCCTATCTGGGTAGCGCGGGCGACAAGCGTTTCACCGAGCTTCTGCGGCCGATCCTGCTCGGCGAACATGCTGACGACGACCGGATCGCGGGATTGCAGACGCCCGGCGGCTGCGGCGCGCTTCGCCTGGGCTTCGAGCTCATCGCGACGGCCAATCCCGACGCCCGCGTGCTGGTCGGGACGCCGACCTGGCCGAATCATCCTCCGATCATTCACTCCGTCGGCCTGCAGATCGTCGAATATCCCTATTATGACCGTGACGCCTGCAGCATCCGCTTCGACGCGATGGTCGCGGCGCTCAAGGAAGCGCGCCCCGGCGACGTCGTGCTTCTGCACGGATGCTGTCACAATCCGACCGGTGCGGACCTCGAGGAGGGCCAATGGGCGGAGGTCACCCGGATCGTCGCGGAGCGCGGGCTGCTGCCTTTCGTGGACATTGCCTATCAGGGCTTCGGGCGAGGGCTCGATGAGGACGCGCGTGGGCTTCGCGGTCTTCTTGCGGCCTGCGACGAGGTGATCGCTGCACAGAGCTGCGACAAGAATTTCAGCGTCTATCGCGACCGTGTCGGCTCCCTGTTCGTGAAGACGGGTTCGACGGACGCAACCGTGCGGGCAATGGCGCACGTCGCCCAGCGGGCCCGCGAGATGTGGTCGATGCCGCCTGACCACGGCGCGGCGGCCGTCCGGATCGTGCTTGACACTCCGGAGTTGAAGCAGCGCTGGCTGGGAGAGCTTGCCGCCATGCGCGACCGTATCAATGCCGTTCGCCAGCGGATCGCCGCGGCCGACCCGCGTCTCGAGTATATCGGTCGGCAGTTCGGGATGTTTTCGATGCTTCCGCTGAGCCGCGATCAGGTGTTCGCGCTTCGCGATCGCCACGCGATTTACATGGCCGACAGCGGGCGCTTCAACGTCGTGGGCCTCAGCGACGCGCAGGTCGATCGATTTACCGCCGCCGTGGTCGAGGCGTTGGACGCGTAACTCGCCATGGCAGATCGCGACCCGGGCAAGGTTTCCGCAGAAGTGAATTGGCGCGACGTCGCGAGGCTGGTCATGACCAGTCGCGAGATGGACCGGCTTGAGGAGCAGGAGTTAGTCCCCGCCAGGAAGGTCCTCTATCAGTTCTCGGCGCGCGGCCACGACATGGCCCAGGTTCTGCTCGGCCTTCAGCTCAAGGATGGAGACGCGGTCTGCGGTTATTACCGCTCGCGGCCGCTGCTGCTGGCGCTGGACGTCCCGCTTGCTGACGCGCTCGGTTCAGGGATGGGTCTTGCGGGTGGTTATTCCGACGGACGGGATATCGGCGTCGTCTTCAACTATCCGAACCCAGGCGGTGCGCACGCCCTTCCAATGAGCGGCGGAGTAGGCGCCCAGTATACTCCAGCGGCCGGCTGGGCCCAGGCGATCGATTATAAGACGAAGGTCCTGAAGGAAGGTCCCGACGACGCCATTGCAGTGGCGCTCGGCGGCGACGCCAGCTGCGCCACAGGCGGATTTTGGTCTGCGTTAACCATTGCCACGACTCAACAATTGCCACTTCTCATCTATGTCGAAGACAATGGCTACGGAATCTCGGTTCCCTCGGAATATCAGACACCTGGAAAGAATATTGCGGCCAATCTGGCGAGCTTCTCCGGTCTGAAAATTCTCGACGGCGATGGCACCGATCCCGAAGAGGCGGCGCTGCTGGTCAAGGAGGCCGTTAAGCACGTTCGGACCGAACGGGCCCCGGTTTTGCTACGCCTGACCGTTCCCCGGCTCGAGGGTCACAGCTTCCAGGATACGCAGGGCTACAAGTCCGAGGCTGAGATTGCGGCGGAGTGGGAACGCGATCCGCTGCCCAGGCTCAAGGCGCACTGCTCGGGCTTTCAAATCGGCGACGATGAATGGGAGCGGCTGGAAAGCGAAGTCGCGTGGCAGGTCGGGGCCGCTCGTGCGGAAGCGGAAGCCCGCGGCATTTCCAGCCCAGAGGTCGTGACCGACCACGTCTTCTTCCAAGGCGAGATGCAGAAGGTCGGCGGCCTATGGAACGCGGGATACAAGGCGCCGCCGTCAGCGCAGGACCCGAAGCCCGAAGGCCAGCGCATCAACATGGTGACGGCGATCCGCCGGGTGTTGGACCAGGAGCTGGCCACGAACCCCCGCGTCTGCGTGTTCGGCGAGGATGTCGGGCCGAAGGGCGGCGTCCATGCGGTGACGCTCGGCTTACAGGAGAAATTCGGGCGGGATCGCGTGTTCGATACCTCGCTCAATGAGGAAGGCATCGTCGGCCGCGCGGTGGGCATGGCGCTCGCCGGCCTGATGCCGGTGCCGGAAATCCAGTTCCGCAAATATGCCGAGCCGGCGACCGAGCAGATCAACGACACCGGAACCATGCGCTGGCGGACTCACAACCGCTTTGCCGCTCCGATGGTGCTTCGCGTGCCCGGCGGCTTCTTCAAGTGCGGCGATCCCTGGCACAGCCAGACCAACGAAGTGCAGTTCGTCCACAATCCGGGCTGGAAGGTGGCTGTCCCATCGAATGCCGAGGATGCGGTCGGGCTTCTGCGCGGATCGCTTCGCGGCAACGATCCGGTGTTGTTCTTCGAGCATCGCGCGATGCTCGACGACAGCTGGGCCCGCCGTCCGTGGCCGGGCGATGATTTCGTGCTTCCGTTCGGACGCGCGAAGAAGACGCGCGAAGGCGACCAGATCACGATCGTGACCTGGGGTGCCATGGTGCCCCGCTGCGAGGCCGCGGCGGAGGGCATCAGCGCCGATGTGATCGATCTGCGCACCTTGATGCCCTGGGACAGCGACCTGGTACTCGAAAGCGTTCGCAGGACGCGCCGCTGCCTGATCGTGCATGAGGACCTCCGCACCGGCGGTTTCGGCGCGGAGATTGCCGCCGTCGTTGCGGACGAAGCCTTCCTCGACCTCGACGCTCCAGTTGCCCGCGTAACCATGCCCGACATTCCGAGCCCCCATCACCCGCGGCTGCTGGAGTGGGCGGTGCCTTCGGTCGAGCGCATTCGCGCAGAGATCGACCGCCTGGTGGGGTTCTGAGTTGATCGAGATCCGCGTTCCCGACGAGCAGGAGGGCACCAAGGCGGTCGTCCGCGCCTGGCTCAAGCAGATCGGCGATTCGGTCGCCGAAAATGATCCGCTCGTGGAGCTAGAGACGGATAAGGTCACGCAAGAGGTGCCTGCACCCGCGGCGGGTGTGTTGACCGAGATCGTGCTCGACACCGATGCCGAAGCTGTTCCGGGGGCTTTGCTCGGCCGCATCTCTACCGACGAAGCATCGCGTGCTCAGGCAAAGGCTGACACGCCAGAAGCAACGGCTGCACCGTCGATACCGAGCGCGGCTAAACCGACCGGCGAGATCGAAACGCGGCTGAGCCCTTCGGTCCGACGGGCCTGCCTGCAGCACGGCATCGACCCGACCCGGATCAGCGGAACCGGGCGCAATGGCCGCATCACTCGCGAGGACGTGGACCGCGCGGTTTCCGACGCGACCGTCGTCAGCGTGGGCGAACCGACCACCGCTCAGCCGCGCCAATTCTCGGCCCAGGACATTCCGCACGACCGCATGCGGATAACGATTGCCGAGAACATGGTCCGTGCAGTCAGCGAAGCGCCGCACGTCACCGCTGTTTTCGAGGCCGACTTCTCCGCGATTGCCGCACACAAGGCAGCGATGGCGGCCAAGGGCGCGAAGCTTAGCTACACTGCCTACATGGTGAAGGCGGCGGCCGACGCCATGGCCGTTGCGCCGGCGATCAACGGACGGTGGGAAAAGGACCGCATCGCCATCGTGCCGACGATAGACGTAGGTGTGGGCACCGCGCTCGGCGAGAAGGGCCTGGTGGTGCCGGTCGTGAAGGATGCCGGCAGCCTGTCGCTTCAACAGATTGGCGCCCAGCTCGAAGAGCTCACGCGCAAGGCCCGCGAAGGGAAGCTCGACCGCTCCGACGTATCCGGCGGTAGCTTCACTATTTCAAACCATGGCGTGTCCGGGTCGCTGCTCGCTGCACCCATCATCCTGCATCAGGGGCAGGCAGCGATCCTCGGCATCGGAAAGCTCGAGAAACGCGTGATCGTGCGCGAGGTGAACGGGCAGGATGCGATCCTCGTCCGGCCCATGGCCTATGTGACGCTGACCATCGACCATCGCGTCGTCGACGGGCACCAGACCAACGCCTGGCTCACGCGCTTCGTGGAAATTCTCGAAAGCTGGCCGCAACAGCATTAAAGCTGCGATCGTTCCTCAAGCGGAACAGTTGATCGACCCGAGCGCTTTGGGCGAAACGGCAGCGGAGTAGCGTATGGCGACGAAGCAAGGCGGCAGCGAACACCTCTTCGTTCGCCACGTCCTCATTGTCCTTGGTCTAGCGGCGGTCTTCTTCCTCATCTGGCAGCTTCGGATACTGCTGCTGATGCTGTTCGGCGCGATCGTGATCGCGTCGATCTTCCGCGCCGTTGCGGACATGATCTGCAAGTACACGCGGTTGCCGAACGCTCTTTCGACGGCATTGTCTATCCTGCTCGTGCTCGGCTCTCTCGCGGGATTGGCCGCCTTGTTCGGATCCCACGTCGCGCAGCAGGTGACAACGTTGCGAGAGACTCTGCCGGCGGCGTGGAAGACGCTGGAGCAACGTGTCGGCGACATCGGTCTCAGCGAGCAGATGGATCAGCTGGTGGCGACAATCACCAAGCCGGGCGGCGGCAGTCTATCCGGCTTCGGCCGGACGCTGCTCTCCGTTGGAAGCGGCCTCGCCGATCTGCTCGTCGTGATATTCGCCGGAATCTATCTGGCCACGCAGCCCAATTTCTACCGGGTCGGCGCGATCAAGCTGGTCCCGCCGACGCGGCGCAAGATCGCGGCGGAAGCGATGCTCGAATCCGAGCGCGCGCTTCGGCTGTGGCTCAAGGGGCAGGCGATCGCCATGGTCGTGGTCGGACTGTTGACCGGCTTTGGACTCTGGTTCCTTGGAATGCCCTCCGCCATGACCCTCGGCCTGCTCGCCGGAGTGCTGGAATTCATCCCATTCGCCGGACCCATTATCGCGGCAGTTCCAGCCGTCCTTCTCGCTTTGGCGGTCAGTCCGGAACTCGCTTTGTGGGTGACCCTGCTTTACGTCATCGTTCAGCAGTTCGAGGGCAATGTGCTGACGCCGCTCGTTCAGCAATATGCAGTCGATCTTCCGGGCGCCGTCCTTCTCTTCTCGCTGATCGGCTTCGGGACTTTGTTCGGCACACTAGGCGTGATCCTGGCCGCACCGCTTGCGGTGGTGACGATGGTCCTCGTGAAGCGGCTCTACGTGATCGAGACGCTGGATACGGCCACGCCGATCCCCGGCGAAGCGAAAGGCTAGGCGAACGCGGCCGCACCTGCTGCGGCTGATCCGAGCACCACCACAAGCACGTTAAGCTTCGACTTCCAGGCGTAAAGCAGGGCCAGCGACGCGGCGAAAATCGCCGCTCCCGCGATCGGTGCCGGCAGGGCCTGCGCGACGTTCCATCCGAGCTGCACAGCGGTGACGGCGATGAGGCCGACAACGCCCGCAGCAACTCCTTCCAGGACCCGATGCAGGCGCTCGTCCTCGATCACGCGTTCCAGCCGGTCGTAGAACAGCAATGCGAAGGCGAAGGCCGGAAGAAAGATACCTGCCGTGATCGCCAGCGCTCCGCCAAAGCCGCCGGCAATGAAGCCGACAAATGTCGCGAAGATGATCAGCGGCGCCGGGATGACCCCCGACAGCGCCAGACTGTCCAGGAATTGCGGCTCACTGACCCAGCCTCGCCCGACTGCATCTCCACGCACGAAGGGGATGGCGGTGTAAGCGCCGCCAAAGGTCAGAAGTCCCGCCTTCAGTCCGGACAGGAACAGCGCCGGCGCACTCACCGATCCGGCTTCGACGAGCCCGGTGCGCGCAGCTAACTTCGACCCGATCAGGGCCGGCTCGGATATTGACCACCAACCGAGGGCAGCAGCGGCTGCAGTAATCAACGCGGCCAGGGCGTATCGCCGAGCGGCAAGCGCCGCATGCACAAGTCCCGCGGCCGGCAAGGCGATCCAGAAACTGACTCCGATTGCGGCTCCGGCGGCGCTTGCGGCTGCGATCAGCCAAAGCCATCGGTTTTCGAGACTGTGCTCGCCGATGCGGTGCACCGCCCGGATGATCAGCGCAATGACGCCGATCTGTACGCCCAGGAAGAGGGCTTTCAGCAAAGGCTGCTGCAGGTCGAGCTGCTGATACAGCCACGCGAGAACAAGCACGAGCATCAGCCCCGGCAGCATGAAGCCGAGGCCGGCCAGGAAGCCGCCCAGCCGACCGCCCTTCATCATCCCAAAGTGGACGCACAGCTCGTGCGCTTCCGGGCCGGGAAGGACCTGGTAGACGGCAAGCAGGCGGTTGAAGCGGGCAGGAGAGATCCACTTTTCCTCCTCCACCAGCTCGCGCTTGATCATCGCGATCTGCGCGACGGGTCCGCCCCAGGCGAGGAGGCCGAAGCGAAGAAAGCGCGCGAAGATCGCCAGCGGTTTTTCGCGCGTTTCTGTCTCCGCCATCGTCATTTTGCCGGCCTATCTGCCGGAGGTTACATCGAAGTCGCAGTCAAATCTCAAGCAGTGCGTATGGACGCTTGAACTGCTCGCGGACCACGAACTGCGCGACATTGTAGACGGGCGTTCCGCGAACGGTATGGCCTTCATAGCTGCCGTGATGCGCGTGGCCGTGGACGACGGCCTTCACATGATCGAACCGGTCGATCGCGTCCGCAAGCCGCGCCGATCCGAGATACTGGAAGATCTCCAGCGGTTCGCCTTCCAAAGTTTCCACTATGGGCGAGTAATGGAGCACCGCGACGCTTCGATCGGTACGCAGTGAACGCAGCCCATTCTCCAGCTTGCGCGCCTCATTCATCGCCTCGTCGACGAACGCCTTGGCGATGGGCTCGCCGAACGGCGCCAGCTCGCCCCGGCCGTATCCGCCCATGAAGCCCTTAACGCCCGCGAAGCCGACGCCCTTGATCTCGATCGCCTGCTCGTCGAGCACCGTCATCCCGGCTTCGTGCAGGATGCCGGCGACCACTTCAGGCTGCCCGCATTCATAGTCGTGGTTGCCGAGCACGCCGATCACGGGAATCGCGGAAGTCCGGATATCCTCTGCGAGGATTTCCGCTTCGCTCGTTTTCCCGAAGTTCGTGAGATCGCCGCAAAGCACCAGCACGTCGGCGACCCGGGAGATTTCGGCGAACATTTCGCGATAGGGTGCGCTGCTGTTTTCGGTAACGTGAAGATCGCCGATCGCGGCGACCGTGATTGTCTCACTGTGCTGCTGCATAATTCTCTTCGAGGTTTCCGACGGCTTCGGAGAAGCCCCATTCGCCGACGTCGATCTGGTAGTCGCGAGGACTGAAGATCCGGCCGCGGCACACCCTCTTGCCGGCCGACGGCATCTGCAGCTGCGCGTGCAAGCGCTCGAGCAATTCGTCCATTACCCAACGGGGGATCAGGTGGCGCTCGCTTGGGTAGATGAAGCGGAAGTTGAGCACCGCGACCAGCAGCACCTCCCAATGCAATTCCATGCTCGAGATCAACTGTTTCCAGTCGATGTCCTCCGATCTCTTGAGGATCATGTGCGTCACATCCGCCCCGTCGTAACGATAACGATCCTGGACGTAGATCTTCGACCAGACGAACTGAGTCGGCGGAACCAGATGAACCTTGGTGTCGAACAGGAGCGCTTCAGGAGCGTCCTGGAACCATTCGTCCGTCACATGCGTGGCGGAGGTCGGCATGTTGGTGATGATGTCGACGAACAGCTCACCGCGCGTGACCCGGGCGAGCCAGCGGTCGTCGACGATCTGAACGTCGAAGCCGCGCTCCTTGAAGAACCTCAGCATCCTTAAGGCATCGCCCGCCTTGGCGAAGACGTCGACGTCCTTCGTTGGACGAATGATGCCCGTGTAGCAGGACAAGGCGTAAGTGCCCGACAG